>Ga0190315_1000002_pt1 | contig 185974 bp, 146 predicted proteins | sample 48701101_MG_FD_161673 | JGI IMG/M metagenome (GOLD analysis project Ga0190315, IMG submission 161673) | Hydrothermal vent sediment bacterial communities from Southern Trench, Guaymas Basin, Mexico - 4870-11-0-1_MG | ecosystem: Environmental > Aquatic > Marine > Hydrothermal vents > Sediment ...
GACGAGCGAACGCTTTGAGCTGGAAATACGGGCATAGAGAATAACGATATTTGGTTCGTCAACCCACACGCGGTAATGTCCACCTTTGGTTTTTTTAACACACTCAAATTTACCTTCCTTTATCCAATTTTGGATAGTTTCGTTCGTTACTGAATATTCTTTTGCTAAAAAACCAGTTGATCTGTACATTAAAATAACCCTATTTGGTATTTTTGGTTATTTTAGTGGTTTTTGTTTATAATATCAACTGTTTAAAACCTGACTTTCACCCTGACGTTTTTTCTTGAGTTCATCTTGTTCAATATCATCGACAGTCGCCCCAAAAATGGCTTTCCAAGTATTGATTTGGTGTGGCGTTTTTGCTGATTGACCAACAGCCTTGGGTTCGACTTTGCCGATTTCTCTATCGTATACCACATCAATGGCTAGACAAACCAAGCGCCACCAATTTGGATGATTTCCTTCAGCAAACATTTTTTGGGCGATATCTTTGGCAGAAAGTTCTCGTTTTTCCCGGTTATACATCGCGGTAATGTTACGCACATAATGTCTTGTTTCTGAATTATGACAACGCCCTTTACGTGCCCTTCCTGGCCCGGCGTTATACGCACACAATGCTAATTCTACCGTGCCAAAACGCTTTAATTGCTGACGAAAATAGCGTACTCCACAGTCAAGATTTTGTCTTGGATCAGTCAACTGTTCCTTGCTCAAACCACAAAATCCTTTACCCGTGCTAGGCATAATTTGCATTAGCCCAATAGCGCCAGCATGAGAAACCACTTTTGTTTTCCAACCACTTTCTTGCTGAATCATGGCAAAAACTAATGACACATCAACGCCATAACGCTGTGCCGTTTGTTGTGCGAGTTCTTGCAGTTCACTATGGGTAAAATAATGGGTATAAAAGCGGGACAAGTCAGATGAATTAAGTGTTAAGCTCATCAAAGCAATGAAAGTCAGTAAAGTCATTGATCTCATTTTTTTTTCTCCAACAAGCGACTCAGTGACACTTTAACATTATCGGCCTGAACACATCCTGATTTATTTTTGATTCTAATAATATATATATAATAGCAAAAATTATTCCAAGCTTTGTTATGAGGCAATGAATGTCGTATCACATCAATGTATTACGGGTTATTGATATCGTTTTTTATAATAGAATCATTTAAGTATAAACTAGACTCGTGAAACACTCAATCAAGATCATCAAAAACTTGAACAGCGAATGTTGAAAGTGTCAGGCCAAACTGATAGGTGCTAAAATATTGGCTATTGATCTGTTATTACCTACCCAAGAGGTGTGCATAGAGTAGAGGCAATCCCTTGTGGTTGCCCTTAGAATATTTTAAACAACAGCCAATCAACATGTTGTAGAACAAACTTGGCGGAATAGTTTTATGGGGGCCTCGGCAGGCCGGATTAATTTAATCAGTGTCGCGGCCTCTTTCGAGGTGCCCATCCATCCTGAAAACATGCCAGACAATGCTTTTGAGCAATTTGGTCAGATCACGATAACGGATAGCACCCCTGTGGCAAAACATTCAGAACGGCAATGGGCTAATCTTGATGTCAGCGGGGCAGCAGGGGGAAGCGTATACATTCGCGGTGGACAAATCGTCATGGACAATGGCTACATCTGGGCCGATACGCGAGGCCATGAAAACGGACAAGGTATCACGATCAAAGCGACTGATGAATTAGCACTCACCAAGGGTAGTCGAATCACGGCGCAAGTGGTTAAAAAAGGCGAATTGACACCGATTGGCCATGCGGGCAACCTCAATATCACAGCGAATCGTATTCTCATCAGCGGCGGTTCGCAAATTGACAGCAGTACTCAAATAAATCGGCACAGCCGGTTCGGCCGGTCATATCAGCATATCAGCCCAAGAGGCTCTCAAGATATCCGGTTGTTTAGTAGACGGCAACGGCCACTGTTTAGGTGAATCATTCAAGACAAGGCCAGACCGTTTCTTTTATAGCGGAATACAAAGCAGTAGCGGTGGGACAGGCCAAGGCGGCAACATCAGGATTGAAACACCGAGATTAACACTGACAGAGAACGGCGTGATTCGCGCCGATACGCAGAATATCGGTGAAGCTGGCGAGATAGCCATCCAAGTCGATACCCTCAGTCTGACAAATGGCGCACAAATCAAATCCAGTTCGGGTTACAACAATCCCATTCAAGCGACGGGATCGGGAGGCCTATTAACGATTAAAGCGCATCAAACGATTGAGATCAAGGGAAAGGGAATGGAAGGCCAAGCCAGTGGCATATTCAGTAATGCGTTTACGCAAGGAGAAGGGGGAAAGATAGAGATTAGCGCGCCAACGGCCTCACTCGAAAGCGGCGGAACGATTCAAGCCGCGGCGGAAGGCCAAGGAAAGGCAGGTTCGATGGTTTTCAATGTGGATAAGCTGACTTTACACAACAGCACTCTCGTCACTCATTCAGTCGATTCCGCAGGTGGTGATATCACGATTAAATCAAGCGAACAACTTTACCTCGTCAACAGTGGCATCAGCACCCAAGCTATCGGCGTTGAGAAACAAAACCGGGGAGGCAACATCACCCTCAGCCAACCCTATTTTATGATTCTTGACAACAGTCAATTGATTACCAGCGGTTTTGTCGGCGATGGCGGCAACATCAGCCTGAGTGCCAAACACAGTATTCAATCCAGTGACAGCGTACTGAATGCCGCATCCACTTTAGGTATCGACGGCACAATCAAAATTGATGCCTCAATAGAAGATTTCAATGAAATCAGCGTATTACCGGCACAGTTTAGACAACCCCCCCTGTCACTAAACGACTGCGTGATTCGCACCCCTAAAGAAATCAGCCGTTTTAAACATCGTACCCGTAGCGGATTATCAAACCATCCAGATGAATTGCAACATTAAATAGTAGAGACGCACGGCCGTGCGTCTCTACTTGGCTTGGCACCGAAGCGAAGCGCCTTTGCGCCTTTGCGCCTTTGCGTGAGATTGGTTTTAGAAAATGATCATGGATTAATGCCTTTGAAATAATCATGTTGCCAGAGCCAACCTAATTCACACCCATTTTCATAGAGTTCGCTTATCTGCTCATCATTTTTAGCCGGAAATATGCGACTGCTGCCTTGTTCTTTTTTAACTAAAAACAATTCCTCTATTTTTAAGGCATCTACAAAATCAGGGGAATGGGTAGAAACAAAAACTTGTCCGCCACGTACTGCATATTCTCTGAGTTCTGCGGCGAGTTCTCTCAATAAAGTCGGATAAAGGTAATTTTCAGGTTCTTCAATACAGAGCAAGGGACGTGGGTTGGGATCATGCAATAACACTAAATAGGCGAACATTTTAATAGTGCCATCAGAAGTGTATTTTGAAATAAACGGATCGGTAAAACTATTATCCCCAAATTTGAGTAAAATTTGCCCCGCTTCATTGATGACAATACCTACTTTGTCAATGCCAGGAACGCGTTGTTTCATTTTTTTTATAATGGTTTCAAAAATATCGTGATGATATTCATGAAGAAAACTGGCGACTTGAGCCAGATTATTACCCGATAAGGAAAGTTGCTGATCTGCCCCTACCTCATTGATTTTACGCATCTCTTCATTTTGAAGATTAGAAACTAACCCTTGTTCTAATAATGTCCTAAAAATTTTAATGGTTTTATAACGCTCAAATTGTCCTAAGCCTTTTAAAGCGAGAATATCTTCTGCACCTAATGGTTGCTCTTCACGTTCTTCCTTCGCTTTCCAAGGTTTCAGATCATAATCTTCTTCATTTTTTGTGACATAACCCATTCCTCTTGAGTAATCTAAAAAATGCCAAGCTTTGCCTTTGGATTCTTCACTATATTTTAAAACTTCCTTTTCAATAAAGACTTTACCACGATGAAAACCAATTTTTAATTGGTAAGTGACTAAAGGACTTTTTTCGCCTTGCTCAAAATGACGAAACTTGATTTCAAATTCAAGGAAATCTTTCTCTGGGTTACTGTTACGAGTGATAACTTCCTTAAATCCCCCTTCACGATTAACCGCAACTGTGACATTTTCTTTTAAGCAGGTGGACAGAAAACGGAACACTTTAAACAAAGTCGTTTTACCCGAACCGTTCGCGCCTAAAAAAACATTTAATCGCTGCAAATCAGTAACTTGTAAATTATTATATAACCTAAAATTCTTAACTTTAATTTGCTCTATTTGTGTTTTCATGCGTATTGAGTATCCTTGCTTCGTTCGCGTTTCTTGCGAAAAAAAAACGCAAAAGGCGCAAAAGGCGCAATTTATCAGGAAAAATCCTTGCGTCGTTTGCGCCTCTTGCGTTATTTTTTACCTATTTTTCTGATTTTTTTTATCAGCGTCAATCAGTTCAATCAGGCCATAATCCGCGTTTTACCGCGTCAGCGCCATGAACAACTGGGGCAATTTTTCGGGTAGCCGTTCTAATTTGTCAATCACGGTGTAATTGTTAGCGCCAAAAATATCGGCCACGTATTCGTCAGCATTGGGATCAAGGGTGATGCAATATGTGGTAATGCCTTTGCGATCTAATTCGTTGACCGCGATATGGGTATCCTCTTTCAGGTAACGGGGATCTTGTACGTCGATATCTGATGGTTCGCCGTCGCTCAGTACCAGTAATAATTTCTTCTCTTCGCGGCGCGGTTCAAGATATCGTCCTGCGTGCCGCAGGGCAGCACCCATCCGAGTTGAATAGTAGGCCGTCATAGCAGCCAACCGGCCTTTAGGCACTTCGTCCCAACTTTCTTTGAAACCTTTAAAGTGGGTGTAACGCACTTCGTGCCGGGTATTCGATGCGAATCCGCCTATGGCAAAAGAATCACCTAATGCTTCTACGGCCCAAGCCAGCATAGAGACGGCTTCTTGACTCAGTTGCAATATACTGGTTTCGCTCCCTTCAGGGGTGTCGTTGATGGATTGTGAGAGATCGAGCAATAGCATGACGGCAATATTCCGCCCATCTTTGACGTGGCTTTGTTGAATACGGGTATCGGGTATAGTGCCTGCGCGGAAATCTGTCATGGCGCGGATGACGACATCCAAATCCAATTCGTCTCCTTCCTCTTGATAACGCACCCGTTTACGTTGTTGGGGCTTGAGTAAATCGACTATCTTTTTCAAACGCTTGGCCAATAGAGAGTGTTTCTCTAACAGTCGGTCAATCACATTCGGATCGCCAGGAGACTGAATGGCCTCGTACACCGTAGCCCAGTCGGGCCGATAGCTTTGAATCTGATAATCCCATTCTGGATAGTGTTGGGGGGGCAGGATATCCCCTTCAAGCTCGTCATCCGTTTTCGGATTGCTTTTTCCATGATCTGAATGAAATTCATCATCGTCTTCGGCATCTTCTAGGAACATCCATAAATAGCGGTTATCGTCCCGATAACTCACCTGCGTCTCATCAAACCACACCTTTGGCTTACGGAAATTGTGTTCGTAAATCTTAGCCAGGTAGGTGACACCGAGTTCTGTGCTGAGAGCCGTGTTATAAGCCTCTTCAGCCATACGCTCGTGGAATCGTGCAACGTAGTCCAAAAGCACGGGATCAGTATAGGGATGATCAGGATCCAATAAGGCACGAGAAAGCATGGTCAGCTTGTGGCGAATACAGGCATAGTCTTCTGGACAATCGCCCTCTTTTGGCAGGGGATGGAGAGATAACCATAATGTCCGTAAGCCTGGGTAACGGCGGATCGCTAAGGTTTCTACGCGAGCGTCTTCAAACGTTTCCACGGTTAAGTGCTGAAAACTACTGAAATTATCGGCAAGATAGGGTTTCGACCAGAGTTTGTGTGCCATCATGTGCGTAATCATGGCCCGATAACGGTCGATACCTTTGACACCGTTCAGATCGTCGTAAACATCAGGCACATGGAAACCCAGTTTGTCTAAGTGAGGCTGAGGCTGACGGAGCAGATCAAAGGCTAAGGAATAGGGCCGCAAATCCATGGGCCTGTTCCAAAAGGCACGTAGATATAAGTTCAGCTTCCGCTCTGAATCAATATAAAGCGTTCCATGACGCTCTCGCTGGAGTATGGCGTGTGCATCTGCCGTTTGTAAACTGAAAAAATCAGGAAAACGATGGGGTTGATCGCGATAAGCGCGTATGCCATAGTTCATCCAGCTTTTCAGGCCACCCAGACTGAGTTGATTGAGCAGATAAAGGATTCGAGCGAGCAAAGGCACTAAACCTTCTTTGGCCTCATCGGCCATCTTTTCGACCATTTCTAGCCATTCGCGCAGCAATTGGCTGTCATTCAGACGGCGGGCTACGGCGGGCAAGGTGGACAGAAAGGGATTGATAGCAGTGCCAATAAGTCGGCTAGAGAGGGTTTCAGCTATATCCGCCACTTCATAAATAATGCTTTCGTCGGTTAAGCGCACCACTTCAGGCATGCCTTCTAGGAGAAGCAGCACCAATTCAGTCCCTCTACCGAGACTACACACTCTGCTGGCACTGTCCAACCAAGCTTCTATGCCCTGATGGGTCATAACACTTTTGGCTTCGCATAAACATTCATCAAAAATGTCATCAATATTTTTAAGGCTGCAACGCAGCTTTTCGCGGTACTCTTGCAGTTCGGGGTTCATAGCAATCTGCCTCTATCCGAAAATCATTTCGACGGCATTCTCTAAGGTAGCACGGATGTCAGGATCATCTGTGAGCGGACGCACTAAGGCCATTTTGCAGGCCTCAATCGGTTCAATGCCGACTTGAATCAACAGCCCGGCGTAAACGAGCAGACGGGTAGAAATCCCTTCATCCATACCATGTCCCTTCAGATTACGGGCACGGTGTGCGATTTGCACCAGTTTACCAGCTTGTTCGGTATCCAAGCCCGTCTCTTTGGTGACAATCTCGGTTTCAGTGATTTCGTTAGGATAGTCGAAATCGAGCGCGGTAAAACGTTGTTTCGTAGATTGCTTGATATCTTTCATCAAGCTTTGGTAGCCCGGATTGTAGGAGATGACTAGTTGGAAATCAGGATGGGCTTCTAGCAATTCACCCTTTTTATCCAAAGGCAAAACACGGCGGTGATCGGTGAGCGGATGGATGACAACGGTGGTATCCTGACGGGCCTCCACGACTTCGTCAAGATAGCATAAAGCACCAATACGAGTGGCGACGGTAAGCGGGCCATCTTGCCAACGGGTGCCATCCCGATCAAGCAGAAAGCGGCCTACCAAATCAGAGGACGTCATATCTTCATTACAGGCCACCGTGATCAAGGGTTTTTGTAATTTCCAGGCCATGTATTCCACGAAGCGGGTTTTGCCACAACCGGTAGGGCCTTTAAGCATGACAGGCAAACGCTGTTGATAGGCTGCCTCGTACAAAGTGACTTCATTGGCAGTCGACTGGTAAAAAGGTTCTTTTGTGATGCTGTATTGTTCTTTGTCAAAGGCTGGGGTAGTCATAATCGGTTACCTTGTGTCAAGGGGATTTTATAGTGATTGTGAAGTGAGGAAGAATTTAGTGTGAATTATTCCTAATTAGCACGCTTATATAGATCAAATGATTTAGGTGCGATAAGAGAGAATGATGGATTGGGGAAATTGTTTTTATTAATAACTGATGTTACGCACCCAGATTCTTTTTTTGATAAAAAACGGGCCCAAAAGTTAATCAGCGCTGTAGATTTGCTCTGCATAGCAAATCAATGCCAGAAACGTGATGCCAGAGACGCTTCGCAATAGCGTCTCTACAGCGCTGATTTTAATTCATAACTTATTGATTCAAAAAATTTAAAAAATTAAAATCGAAATTAATTTTAAGTGTTTGAATAGACACAGAAGTTGAGTGCGTAACATCAGTTAATAACGGATGCAAACTAAAGTTGGAACGTAAAGCAGCAAACTAAAGTTGGAACGTAAAGCAGCAAAGCTGCAGGGCAAGCGGGCTAGATTTGAATGAAATCATTGGGGCCCGCTTACCCACCCTGGGAACAAATCGATTTATTTGTTATTTATTTGTGAATGCCCATTTTTTCACGCCAACCCGGATAAATCTGGTCGGCATCAGCAGTAAAGGTCTCGAAGGCACCGCGCAATTCCTGATGTTCCTTGGCATATTCAATGATATCAACCCCTTGCATCCAAGCATCGCGTGCTTGACGTAAGGAGGTGGCACCTGCAACACCGCCATCTTTGTGACCGAATGCGCCACCACCTGAAGTCTGGATAACGTTACAATGTCCCAAGTTATCAAAGAAGCCTGGTAAACGCAGGGCGTTCATACCACCAGAAATGATGGAAGTGGTTGCCTTCATGCCTTCCCATTCTTGATGGAAATGAGGCCCATCGGCAGAATCACGTTCCAACATATAAGTGATCAATCTATCACCAGGTTCGCCTTCCATTTTGCCATAGCCCATGGTGCCCGTGTGGATGCCAGAAGCCCCTTGCATACGTGACATTTTCGTGTGTACAAAGGCGGTATAGCCCCGTTTAGCCTGAGGCGAGGTGACCGCGCCATGACCGGCACGGTGATAATGCAAGAATTGGTCAGGAAAGTAACGCCGGCTGGTGGTGATCGCCGTGGGGCCACCCACATAACCGTCCACAAGAAAAGCCACATGATCGCCAAATTCACCAAATTCTTCCAAAATGTACTCACCACGGTGAATCATTTCAAAGGGATCATCAGCAGTAATGTTGGCAGAGAAAAGCTTAGCCTCACCGGTTTCATCCTGAGCGCGTTTCATGGCATCGACAATCATAGGAATGATTTGTCTCGTTGGTGCAAATATTTGGTTGCCTTGAGGCTCATCATTTTTGATGAAATCACCGCCCAACCAGAATTGGTAACAGGCATCAGCGAATGGCTTAGGACGCAAACCTAACTTAGGCTTGATGATGGTACCGACAACCATACCACCATTCGTTAAATCTCTGCCTAACACCCGCCACATATCGACGATATTTTTGTTAGGGCCATCGAACAAACGCAGGAAGGGGGGTGGCACATAAAAGTCAACCATTTTGGCATATTCCACATCGCCCATGCCTTGGTTGTTGCCGATAGTCAAAGTCAGGAAAGACACGATCATGGCGCGGCCGTCTTTCATGTTGCGGTCAAACAACTCGACGGGATAAGCAATCTTCATCAATTCATTGGCTTCATCAATCTCATAGACAAGCGCATCGACACCCTTGGTAAAATCGTCAGTCGTACACACTTCCACGTTCGTACCCGTGGAGGATTCAGCCGCAAAATGAGCCGCAGTGGACAGATAGTCCCCAAAACCTTCTTTAGGCTTCATTCTGTAGGCGCACAACATGTGGCCATTATTCTTAATCAGATCTTCTTCTTTCAGGCTCAGATCGGCGTAACGGTTAGATTGATCCATAATGAATTTTTCCAGTTTACAGTTAAGAAATAAAATTAAGTTAGCGAGTACTTGATCGCGCGGTGGGCATTCTACACTAAATAAACTATAAATAAAAATTAAAAGTTTCTATTAATTATGAGAATCTATAGCAAATAAAAGTGTGAACGCAGAGAATACTATTTATACACAAAATAAACTATAAATAAAATAAATAGTTTCTATTATGACTATAGTGAATACTCTATATTCAAATAAATAACCGGGTCATCTTGAATTGAATCAGCGTAAAATCAATGAGTTATAAAAAAAAGATAGAAAAGTGATTTGAACCTGTTCACTTTTCATTTTTTATATTTAATTTCATAACATAAAACGAATTGTTCATTTTTCATTGTTCATTATTTATTCGATTACAGTGAGCATTCTACACATAGATATTCTATAAATAAAAATCGACAGTTTATATTATAGTTATAGATAATACACTATAATCAAAATATTCATTTAAAGAATTTAGAGACAAAATATTGTATCAATAAAAATCGACAGTTGAATATTCTAATTATAGTTAAAACGCTATGAATAAAACCAGTTCTGATTTTCTGATCCGCCACGTTACATTACGTCAGTTACAAATCTATGAAGCGGTTGTACGACTGGGTAGCTATTCTCAGGCCGGCAGATTATTGCATTTAACACAACCGACTGTTTCAATGCAGCTCAAAAAGCTCAGTGAAACCATTGGCTTGCCATTGCTAGAGCAAGTCGGCAAAAGAACACACCCGACAGCAGCGGGCCGTCAGGTTTATAAAACAGCCTGCAACATGCTTGAACAGTTATCCGATTTAGAGAATACGACAGCAGAGCTTAAAGAAGTGGTTAAAGGCAATTTACAAGTTGCCGTCGTGACGACGGCCAAATATTTTATGCCCTATCTCCTTGGCGCATTTATTGAACAGCACCCGCAAGTTAAACCTAGCTTAACTGTTGCTAATAGAGCCTTAGTTCTGGAACGTCTACGCTGTAATCAGGATGATCTGCTGATCATGGGGCAAGTCCCTGACAATTTAAAGGTAGAAGCACACCCTTTCCTGCATAACACGCTGGTCGTGATATCGCACCCTGATCATCCCTTAGCTAAAAGCCGCGAAATTCCGCTAGAATACTTAAGCAAGGAACGTTTTCTGGAACGTGAACCGGGTTCAGGTACCCGCTTATTAACGGAACGCTTATTTGCTGAACAGGGTTTTTCAATTGAACCTTATATGGAACTCGGTAGCAGTGAAGCGATTAAACAAGCCGTCATGGCAGGATTAGGCATCGCAGTGCTATCGCTACAGAATTTGCGATTGGAACTGAATGGAGGACATTTAGTGATACTGGATGTCAAGGGTTTTCCCTTACAACGCCAGTGGTATGTGGTCTACCTGAAAGGCAAGAAACTGTCATTAGCGACTCGCACCTTTATCGAATTTATTCGATATCCAAGTCATCATAAATTACCCTTGATGGTATCTATTTAATCAATAACTTGGCGTACAAACTTAGCATCGTCATAAGCTCGCTATTACTTTTAATTTTTAAGCCAACAGGCGATGCCTCGCGTTTCTAATTTAGGAATTGTAGAGACGCGATGCTTCGCGTCTCAATGGCTCGCGTCTTTGTAAGTACCTTCGCCAAAAATTGACAACAGCTTCGGAGCAATCCAGGGCGAAAGCCCTTTGCTGTAAAATACCGGTTTATTTATGGTTCAGTACTGACCATAAGGGTGATTTATTATTGAGTACATCTTTAAAAAATCCCCTCACTCCGTTCAATAATCCCATCCAATTCCTTCTTAGTTTCCGATTGTCCGCCGTAAGTGAAGGTTGAAGTGAGATGATTCCAGTCTGTTTAAGCCGTAAAGTTTGGCAATGATGACTTCCAATTCCGATCTGATTTGGATTAAATCGAGTGCTTCTGGGTTAATTGGGGCCAGTTTGAGTGCTTGTCTCAAGTCTTCGTAGAGTTCGCTTTTGCTTTTAGCGTAGAGCAAGGCGAAGCTTTTCTCAATGAGTTGTTGTTTTAGTTTTTCGCTGACTTTGGGAATGGGGAGTTCATAGAGATCGAACATGTTTAAATTAGCAGAAATTTTGTTTCTGATGTAATAATTGATAACCAAAGAATTTAAGATTGCCATCAAAAAAATAATTTCTGTCTGTTCTAATCTGTTCTGAATAAAGCTTTCCCCGCTTGCTTTATAATAACAGTTGGATGACGTGCAACGATTATCACTTACTTATCATTGGCAAATTCTGCTTTAAAAAAAACACACATTTATACTGTGTTTTATATTAGCATAAGAATAAAAATCATAGACTTATTCTCTGTGGTATTCTGTGGCACTCTGTGTTCTCTGTGTTGAAAAAAAGCTTTGGGTCAACTTTTTGCATTTTAAAAATATTTTAAATGTGGTTTTTTAATGCTAAATTATTGATTTTTATCATATTAAAATTAATGTTCTGGTTTCATCTCTTGTTATCACTGGTGCGAGCGGCATTATATAGCGTTTCCCGATTGAATGAACCGAAGGTCAGCGAAGCTAAGTACAAATTTGATTTTATTTAGTGCAAAATTTATTTTGCCGCTTTGCTCTTGGAGTGCAAAATTTATTTTGCCGCTTTGCTCTTGGAGTGCAAAATTTATTTTGCCGCTTTGCTCTTGGAGTGCAAAATTTATTTTGCAGCGGCGAATTTAAATATAAATGTACTTTATAGCGTTTCCCGATCTCATGACGTACAGTTATATCAAGAAAATCGAACCGCAAAATAAATTTGGAACGAAAATCAGGCCGCAAAATAAATTTGGAACGAAAATCAGGCCGCAAAATAAATTTGGCACTCAAATGATTTGTACTTAGCTTCGCTGACCTTCGGTTCATTCAATCGGGAAACGCTATATCAACAAAATTCCTTAATCTGATAAACTCAAAAAATGAGTAAAAAATATCCGTTTTTTTATATATTATTAATAATCGTTTTGATGCTGATGACGATTGGCAGTTTTGCATTGTGGCCGCTATTAAAAAAAGAAACGCCTTCAGTCACGCAGCCCTCTACCGAGATTCAAATCAATACGGCTTCATTTCCACGCCAGTTACGTGATACTTATGGTCAGACGCTGATCATACCTTCTCGCCCACGACGTATTGTTTCGCAGACATTGGCGACTGATGAGATTTTACTGGCTTTATGTTCCCCTTCTCGCATTGTGGCATTAAGTGCTTTGGCAGGGGATGTTAAATACAGTAATGTCGTTGAAAAAGCACAACAGGTTGCAGGGGAAGCAGCCGATAATGTTGAACATATTTTAAGTTTTCAGGCTGATTTGATTTTTATTGCCAGTTATAGTCGGGCGGAGACGGTTGAGTTATTGCAAGCGACGGGTGCCCCGGTGTTTCGTTTTACACATTTTCAGGGCTTGGCTGATATTAAAAATAATATCAAAATGATTGGTTATGCGATTGGTGAAGAACAAGCAGCAGCTACACTGATTGCAGAAATGGATCAGGATATCAAAGCGATTCGTGCGAGTATACCGACTGATATTGAACCGCTGCGTGTGATGTCGTATAGTTTAGGCTATACCGCGGGCCGTCATACGACTTTTGATGATATGCTCAAGATTGTTGGCGCGATTAATGTCGCAGCTTCACAGGGTATTGAAAAACATACTTTGATTAGCGATGAGCAGATTTTGGTTTGGCAACCGGATTTTATTGTCACTCATGCCAGTGTGGGTGAATTTGATCAAATACGTCGTCAACTCAATGAACATCCCGCTATTGCGGCAAGTGAAGCGGCCCAAGCGGGGCGAATTATTGTCATTGATAATCGCTATTTTTTGGGCGTTTCCCAATATATTGTTAAGGGTATCAAGGCCTTAGCTTCAGGAATGTATCATTCTGTTTCTGTTGAACCGTGATTCATTTTGTCCTATTTATTTAATTAATCTCACGCTAAGGCGCAAAGGCGCGGCAATACCCCAGTGGGCACTTTATTATCTCTATTTTGAGGAACCCTTAGTGGCACCACAAGCTGATGAATTTTATGCTTCGTTACACGAAATTTATGTTCATGGCCTTTTACTTGGTAAAAAGCATAATTATAGTACTTAAGCATTTATTCTAGAAATTCGTCTTGGTAATTTTATTGCTGGTGTGCAAACCGCAAACTCACAAGACTCTATTTGACTGGGCTTCGAGTCTTCCGGCAACACATCATGTTAAAACGGTCATTATCACTCGCCGCCATGGGAAAAAGGTGGAAATCTATTTTTCTTGATGTGATTCAGAAATCAAATCATGTTGTTTGGCTTTTTTTAATGCCCATAACAGTGAGATATTATTGAGAAACAGAGCAGTCAGTACACTAAAATTAAAGAATAAAGCACCGCTCAAGTTGAGCAAAACCGGAGGGTATAAAATTCTTACCATATTTTGCAAGTTTTTTTCCAGACTAAATGCAATATCAAACAACTCACATAAATGTTTTAAACTACAATCCATAAAAACGATTTGTGCTAAATCTCGGGCGACAGTAGTTGCGCCTTCAATAGAAATAGACACATCGGCTTTTTTTATTGCTATTGCATCGTTAATGCCATCGCCAATAAAACAAACGGTATGTCCCTGTTGTTGTAAGCGTGAGACAATTTTGGCTTTATCTTCTGGCATGACGTCAGCAAAATAATCATCCATCTTCAGGTGTTGAGCCAATTTTTTGGTGGGTGTTTCATGGTCGCCAGAGACGATAGCAAGATGTTTTATCCCTCGTTGGCGTAACCCCTTGATAATCTCCTTGATTTCGGGACGGATAGACGGTTCTATTTCCAATAGGCCTTTCAGTTCACCTTCTGCCGCGACAAATATGATAGAATTTCCTACCGTGTATGCCGTTTCCATCGCCTGTTGAATCGTTGCCGATATAACAATGCTGTTTTGCTCCATAAAACGTAGGCTACCCACTTGAATTGTTCTATTGTTGATCTTGACAGTTACGCCCAAACCAATTTGGAAATCTGATTTATCAATAGTGGGTAAAACCAGTCCTTCAGAACGTGCTTTGGCAACAATAGCTTTGGCAATTGGATGGGATAATTTTGATTCAGCAGCAGCGGCTTCTGCTAACAATTGTTCTTTTTTATAGCTTTTAGCACAAAGAATAATACGTCCTACGCTTGGTTGTTCTGTGGTTAATGTCCCGGTTTTATCAAATAAGATGGTATCGACTTTTGATAGTGTTTCCAAAGCTCGACCATCTTTCACCATAATACCTTTCTGAGTCGTGAGATTAAGGTGATTTAGAACACTTAATGGTGCAGTGAATCGTAAACGAGTGCCAAAAGAACTAGCCAGTATAGTGGTGCTTCCCACTACTCCTATGATAGGCAGAGTTATTGCTGATAAGACAATCAATGGTAGAGCAATTTGATTTGATAGCATTTCGCCTTTAGTCAATAAAGTCACTTTATAATCAGCTGTACGATTGAGTATTTCACTAATTTTAGCCACAGTGGTTTGTGTTCCGGTTTTTTCTACCTGTATCACAATACGTCCGCTAATGACCTGAGTAGAAGCAAATACTTTATGTTGCGGTAATTTTTCGACCGGTTGTGACTCCCCCGTCAATGTATGTTGATCAACCTGTGCCATTCCTTCAATGACCACACCGTCAACTGGTATCATATCACCCGTATTTACGACAACACAATCATGCTCACGAATCGCTTCCAAAGGAACTTCCAATTCTACCTGATCTTGGATAAGCCAAACTTTCTCAACTTGTTGACTAAATAAGTCAGTTAGCATGAGCTTTGAGTGATTTTGAGTCTGAGCCAATAATTTTATACCCAGATAGTGAAAAAATATTGCGACAGCCAAGGCAAACAGTTGGCCAGAAATTAAACACGCACTAAATAACAGGCTAACTAGCATGGAATGCCCAATTTTTTTTTGTTTGCGCCATTGTGTCCAGGTGGATTGAAAAACAGGTAAACAAAGGTAGACTAATAAAGCAATACTGACCGGATATAAAATTGAGCTAACAAATGTCAAGCCAGTGATAGCAACAGAGACAATACTCAGTTGAAAATCACGCTTTGCCTCATTATCAATTTGTGCTTTGCGTTGTGGTGGCACATTAGCCAACGTCTTTTGCTTTACAGAAACCTTATTCATTGGAAGAGAAGATAAAGTTTTAACTCTACGTTTACGTTTCTGTCTTCGACTGATAAAAATGGCACTGCCAATCAGTAAAGTTTCGATGAGCATCTTGTGATTCCTTCATATTTTAGATAAAACTCGATGTTCAAGTTTTTCAACAATGCCAAAAGCTTGGGGATAAATCCCCAAGCTAAAAGCTCAAGTCTGCTAAAGCAGACTATTCCCCGAATGTGGGTTAGTGCCCTTTAGGGTACTTTAGCTTTTAGCCTGGGGCTTTAGCCCCAGGCATCCATGGTAAAACTTGAACATCGAGTAAAAAAAATGTGACAAAGTAGAATAGTTAGGGCGTAAAATTTGGAAGACGTACACTTTTAGGAACCAGTTCTGTATGACTATTATACTCAATAGTCACCGGCAGCCCACCTTTGTCTAAGCTCAGCCGCCCGGCGGCTAAAATTGCGGTGCATTGTAAGGTATTATCGGCAGTGGCAAGCGCACTATCATTGATATCAGTTTGGCCGGTGCGGTATCGGGCCGTCGCTTCGATAAAACGTTCTATACTCTGATAGCCGTAAGCATTTTGGCCACTGAAGTTATTATCGCTAGGCAAGTATTTCATAAACTGGGGATTCGGACTAACGTAGCCGCAGCTTTCCTCGGCCACGCTGTAGCCACGGTGAGCCTGATCTACTTGCAACTCGCCCTGCTGCCCCATATAAAAGAACCTCTGCTGAGAGTGTACATCTGATTTGGGAGCAATCCAAGATGCCGTGTGTAGAGACATGGCTAAACTGCCAGAAGCGAGATTCCGCCACTGCACGTTGAGGTTGATGGTATCTTCCATAGGGTATCCCAAGTGCGCCACAGCTACCCCGGTGGCCGCGTTAGCGGTAACGCACTCTGGTCGCGCTAGTCCCATTAGAGTCCATATCAGCCAGTCCACATGATGGCTGTTCAAGTAATAGCTAATGTCCGAAGCCTGACCAGCCCATTGGCGAAAAGTTTCCAATTGGCTACGTGGCTGGCTCATATAGCTGTAGAAATAACTAAAATCCCCAAAACCCGGGGCTCGATCTCGCGCATCTGCATAGATAGGATCAAAGCGTTTATGCATTTCAGTGGCCAGCAACACACCTTGTTGTTGCGCTATGGCTAATAATCTATAGTGTTCGGTCAGGGTTTTTACCAGTGGTTTCGCCACTAGCACATGCATCCCCCGACGCATGGCGGCTTCAGCCAGTTCGACATGGATATCGTCCGGGGTAACGATGATAACTGCACTGCCCGGCAACAAAGTTTCCAAGGCCGTATGATAAGCTTGAGCATCATATTGGTCATCAGCTGGCCAAGTTTCCAAACTCACATCAAGCCCCACATAACGGGCCGCGATTTGGGTTTGAAAATGGGTCCTGATGGCCGGAAAACGCCGTCCATCCCGCCCACATAATATAATTCGTCCGATCTGACCGCGTCGTCGCAAATCAAATAAAACTAAAGCCACTACGCCTAAGCTTTTGTCGGATTCAGTTTCCACACCATGTAAAACACCAGTTACGTATTGACCGGTGCCAATGATTAAAACATCTGTACTCATGTTTGCAATATCCTATCAGTAAACGCATTCCGCAGTCGGTAATCCGGATCCAAGTGCCGCCGGACTTGTTGAAAATCTTTCCAGTGAGGATATAGGGTCGCTAATTCGGTTGGTTCGAGTTTGAAAAATTTGCCCCAATGGGGACGGCCCCCGAATGTTGCCATAAGTTTTTCGTAGTCAGCAAAATACGCTTCATGGTGAGGAGGTCTACCGTGAGGCATGTAGGCAATCACGCCGATATAACAACTGTCACGGCCTTGGCAGGGACTAAGCCAGATATCATCGCCGCGGACAAATCGCACTTCGATAGGAAAATGTGCATAATAACCCTTTTTATCAATCAATTCACGAATAGCTCGCAATGCTTTGGCAGTATGTTCGATAGGAATGCTCCATTCGTTCACATGCTGTTTGAACAAACAATCGAATGTGAACTGTTCTAAACTAGGGCCTTTGGAATGGCAGGTTTTGTTGAAATGTGTACGCACGCCCAGTTTATTGATAGCCGGAATCAACGCTGGGCGATACGTCGCCAAATAGAGAAGAAACTCATACGCATGGTAATTGATAAATTTCTCATTAAACCAAGTGTTCAAACGCTGTCGCAACCCCGGCGGTTTACGGACTTGCTCCGGTGGAACACGAGTCGCGATCCATTCCCATACGCGATCAGTATGAGGAACATACCAGAAGCGATAGTGATCGTTATGCAATCGTTCCGGCAAGTGCGCCAATACAGTTTCCAAAGTGTTTGGTTGTTCCGTGACAGCCAAATCAAATGCTTTACAAGCTTGCAAAGTGACTTGAGTAAGTATGCCTAAGCTGCCGAGATGACAACGCACCGCATTGAGTAGTTCAGAATTTTCCGGTGCAGAAATATTCAACACTTTACCAGATGCTGTCACTAGGCGCACAGCTTGAACCAAAGTAGAGATGGAACCAAATTTCAGCCCAGTGCCATGTGTTGCTGTACCCACCGCACCAGCAACTGTTTGTTGGGCAACGGAACCCAGCACTGGCAATGCCAGACCATACCTAGCCAATTCGTGAGACAAACTCTCTAAGGTCATACCGGGCTGCACTACCACAGTGCATGAATCAGTATTAATGTCTAGTACTTTATCAAACTTCTTTAACAGCATTAACTCTTCGTCGCTCATGGCAATGTCGCCGGGCGACAGGCCGTTGCCAAACACACGCACATGGGTGTCACGACGTGACACATCGGTTATGATTTCAACAACTTCGGCTTCCGAGCTAGGCTTATGTAGTTGTTGCGGGGTACACTGAAATTGCTCAGACCAGTTATAAAATATTTGTTTGTTCATAATTCTTACAAAAACTGTTACGCTACCACGTGGATATGGGAGATGTTTAAGTTGGATTTCCGCCCGTTCCAGTTTAGTGGCAATTTTTTGTTGATGGTAGTTAAGACGTTCAGGACTGTCCCACGACTGATCCCAATGTAGGTGTGATAATGTTATTAGCTTAGATTGGGCTGTGTCTGGATACAGATGTTGCAGCAAAGAAATGGTCGCTACTTCTTCAATGCCAGCCGGCACAGCGTTGAGAAAACCATTACTTAGTCCTAAAAAACCAACGATATTGAGTTTGTGCAAATCCCATAAGGCTAAGGTATTCCACGGTGAATTTAAACCATTCAAGGGCTGTAGGCCCGTATTTTCACCGTGAATGTCTAGCAATTTAGCCCCTACCACTAGCGTGTCACTGTGCAATTGTGCATGTAGCCGGTCGATATTAATAGCATTGGTTTGCACCTCAATGCTTTGTAACAGCAGGGATTTTCCACCCAGCAGAGTGGCTTCAGCGATAATCGCATTGAGTGGCACCGCTACACCGCGCCAAGGGCTAATCAGTAAGGGGTGAATAAGTGAATCCAGTGGTTGCAGAAGATCATGCACGGTATCAAACAACACTTCGTCGGTAGCAACAATGACGCAATTAGCATAGGTCAAAGCCTGCTCACACCAGTCTACGAGTGTATCCAGTTTAGTTGGAATTTCGCCAAGGTCTGTGTGAATGCGGGTGGCAACAAAACAAGGATAGGTGGGGCCGCTTGGTTTCATAGTGATTTAGTGATTTAGTGATTTCTCGGTAGGATGAGAAACCAAACACAATTGCCCAGTCTTAAGAGCCATTAGACGTGCTTGGTCAAGCTGAACATAGTGCCCCGCCAACAAGATAAAATGCGGATATTTGTCTATATCTTGAAAACCATCGCTAGCAAAGCGGGCTTTGGGAATTTTCAAAGTTGCTGTGGTGGCGTGCCAATCTGGCAATAAACGCAGTACCAAAGGCACAGCATAAGATGGCAGTTGCATTTGCAGCGAGGCAAGCAATTGCGCCAATTGCGTTTGGCCCCAAACCTGTTTAGGCACCACTGAAGCCATCCCGGCTTTACCAACCGCCCCCGGAATCGTTATCCCATATACTATGACTTCACGCACTAAATCGGTGTTTTGGATAGCTGTTTCTACTTCGGTAGCAGAAATATTCTCTCCTTTCCAACGAAAATTATCCCCACTGCGTTCCACGAAGCTAAAAAATCCTTCCGCATCACGGCGCAAAATATCCCCGGACTTCCACCACAAATCATCCTGTTCGAGCAAGCCGGGCCAAAGTTTTTCCACGTCCATGGCCGGGTTCAGATAGCCCCGGTAACGCCCACCCGATACTCGCAACAAAGCTTGTCCAGCTACTCCCACTGGTACTGGTTTACCAGCTTCATCTACCAACACCACATTCGCCGCATCTGGATGCTGGGGCGGGATATATCCACAGTAGCCATGCACATCAAACCAATTAGTCAACGCCGCCGCCGGCATTTCTGTCGCGCCGAAGTGTTCCACCACATGGCTGATGCCAAAACGCTGTATCACTGCCGGCCACAGTTCAGCAGACAGACCATTGCCGAAAATCACTTGCAGTGGGTTGTCAGCGTCGTCCGCTTGCGCCGAAGTGTTCATAAGATAGGACCATAACTCACCAACATATACAGTACTATCACAATGGTAGCGACGAATATCGGCGATAAAGCTATGCACTGAAAAACGCTCGCGTACCACGGCACAACCCCCGGCTTCCACACAACTAGCAAACGCCACTGCCAAACCGTTGCCATGACACAGCGGTAGTGGAATATAACAGCGTGTTTTTGCGTTGAAATTATTGCGTAGAGCCCAAGCAATCCCAGCCCCAATCAGGCGTCGGTGGCTAAATAGGGCAGGCTTGCTTGGGCCACTGGTACCACTCGTAAAAATAATCACTACTGGATCGTCCAGCTTTACGGAACGGCGTTTTTCAGTACAAATCCGTCCGGGCCAAGGTTGCGCCACTAACGCATTGGGGGATTGTACCGCCAGCCCCTCAATCGCTAGCCCCACCACATGTTTGAGTTGGGCATGCTCGGCCAAAAGTGCCAGACGTTGTGCGGGTTCGTGGGTATTGAACAATACCGCCGGAATCCCAGCTTTAGCCAAACCCAATACCGTGGCCAAAAACACCGCGCCGTTGTTTTGGCACACGCCGATGCTTGCCGCATCAGTGTGTCTGGCCCAAGCGGCGATTTTGTCGGCAGCCTGATCCAAGTCGCGGTAGCTCCAAACTCTATCCTGTCCAACTTCCTGCACTAACACATATTCGCCGCGTTGATCCGCGATCTGCTCAAAACGATCCGCCCAATTTTCTATGCCGTCATCTAGCAAGTGCTGCCAGCGTTGTTGTTCGCGGGCTTGCATCGCGGCATAACGAGAGGCGAAGTCGTGGTTTTTGGATGATGGTTCGTTCATTTTAAAATGAGTTTTAATAATTTAAAAAGTGGATAGCATTTTGTTTCCTCGTTCCCAAACTCCGTTTCCTCGTTTCCTCGTTCCCAAACTCCGTTTGGGAAACTTCGTTACCTTCTCTGCGCGGAGATCATGCCTTTCTACAACGCTCTGCGTTGTGTACAAGTTTTTCTAGTTCCCAAAGTGCCATCATTTTAATAAACATTAAGGAGCAGGTTGCAAACCTGCTCCCGCGGAAAGGGGTTGTCGAAGCTCGTAGGGTGTATAAGCTAAGCGTCATACACCTTATCCATTTAAAAAACGTCGTTCAAAATGACGTGCCGTGTTTGGTGCATGACGCTATCGCTTATGCACCCTACGCGCTACGCGCTTAAAAATAAATGACTTACCAATTAAAGTTGAGCATTGCGTTAGAAAGTTAGATAATAGAATAACCACCATCAATTACAATACTTTGTCCTGTGATATAGGTGTTTAGACTACTAGCTAACGCTGCGAGCCATAGAGAGCCGATAGGCGAGGGCGAGGGCGAGTAGCCCCCGGTAGCTGGGCATTTGCCAAAATGCAAGCTTTGTCTCGCCATTGGGGAGAACGCCGTCTTTCGCTTGCGAAAGCCAGTCTTCACAGGGCAACCTGGGCCGTTTATCCGTGGCACTTCTGTCTGAAGACATCATGTGCATGGACGCACATTATGTTGGCCTTCGCACCGTGACACTCCACATTTTCATTTTCTTCTAACTTTTCAACTCGTCAGTTTCCTTTATACATTTCTCGTTTCCAAACGGCAATAACGGCAATTAACTTTTCAGTTTAAGAATCTATATTTTTAGAATTATTCTCCTCTTGCAGCAAAAAAACACAGCATGGATATGAATAACGGGCCTCCGAATTCCATCGTATTTGTTTTACCCATAACATAGAATACAAAAAAGAATACTGCAAGCGCAGCAAAAATACTGCCCAGTATACGATATATTACTAGTGGTAGTAATGAGCATTCGACATCAAAAATTAGGAAAACAAATAAACGGTAGCCTACCGTTAAAAAAAACAACATTATGAGTGATATAATCGTAAAGATTACAAAAAGATCGGAAGTAATATTTTTTGATAATGTAATAGTTTTATATATTAACATTGCATCCAAAACAAATAATCCTACTCCTGATATTATACATATCAGGCCTATCAGGCCTACGACGATTATTGGGAGAACGCCAATTCCTTCTGATTCTACCTCTGAATCTGGGGGGGGAACATTTATCTGCTCATTCATTTTCTTACCCTCTAATACCCTTTCTTTAGTCATGTCTGTCTGGTTAGCGGAGCGTAACCCAACTTAATTTGGTCACAAACGCGCACCTTGATGCCATAACCTACTTCATAATGAATTTCATCAATTGATGGGAACTTGAGTTGGCGAGCGTCAGCGGCGGCTAAAATGGCTAGCGCAATGGGATGACTTTGCCGATTTTCGGCGGCAGCTGCAAAAGTCAAGAGTTCATCAGAAGAAATACCATTGCAAGAATGGATATGGTGGACTTGGGGTTGTTCGAGTGTTAGCGTGCCAGTTTTATCAAAGACTACTGTGTCTATATCACGTAACAGCTCTAATGAACGCTCATCTTTGATCAAGATACTTTGCCGTGCAGCAATGTTAAGATAATTGAGCATACTCATGGGACCAAAATAGCGCATCTTGTATGTTGGCACATTCATGAAAAGGGCTGTTGCACTATTAACCCCACCGATAGGTAGTGCCAAAGCACTCATTCCCAACATTGGTATAATCATTTTGCCGCTGTAAGCATCGGCACGAGATTGGATGACTTCCCTGAAATCCGTGGTTTGGTTGAGGATATGTCCGATTTTAGCCGCCACCGTCTCCTCACCCGTTTTCTCAACTCTAATATAGATTTTACCAGAGTATACAACAGTGGATGCCAGAACCACGTCCCCATTGGTTTTTTCGACGGGTTGAGCTTCACCCGTGAGTTTATGTTGATCAATGGACGCGATACCAGTCACAATGACTCCATCCACCAAAATCATCTCTCCAGCAGCCACGACCGCGATGTCACCCATTCGGACTTGTTTCAGTGGAATCTGAATCTCAACTTCATCTTTGACGATCCATAACGAGCTGGATTGCTTTCCAAATAGTGAGGAAAGACTTCTTTTGGAGTGTTCTTCAGTCTTAACTACTAAATAACGAGTTATTGAGGAAATCCATAATTCAAATGCCGCAGTAAAAAACATACCGCCGATAAGAAAACCTGAGACCGCAAGTGCAGAAAGCAGGGAAGGTTTCGCTCGACGTTCTTTAATCAGCGAACCGAGAGCATCTCGATAGATAGCAACAACTGTATACAGATATAATGGTGCTGCTGCAAGCAGTAATGGATGGTAGACGATGATGGCAAATGTAGTGAGTCCTAAGTTGATAAATGAGACTTTTATATGAAGTCGGGCCAATTTTTCGATGTCACTCGCTTCGATAACTTCTGAAGTAATAACTTCTCGGTGTTGACGGCGTAAGTCACCGAAAAAAGGCAGAAGGTTTTTCACCTTTTGTCGCACCGGTTGTGGCATTTGTACCACTTGGGTGGTCAGTCGGGAATTTGGGCTGATTATGGTCTCATCTCTTCTTCTTTTGTACTTCTTGAACACTTTCACTCCACCAAGAGCCACGCTTACAATCGCAATACTTGTCAACAACATTTTTATGTCCTTTCTTTTTTGGGTAGTGCCCCACAAGTCGTCGTGTAGTGTTTTTTGAAACCACACTATCCAAAGCTTTCAGAACTTTCATCACGACTATTTTGGGCACTACCAAAATATGAAGTCTATAGGTATGGCATTTTATTTGCCAAACAATGGGAATAACTATCGCTAAAGAATGGGAATGATTGACTTAACCGCTTATGCCGAGAAAATATTTGAAGTTTTCCGAAGTTTTGTGTATATCAGGTAGTTTGTTGACAACTGCTAACCACGATAAATAAAGCCTCTTGGCAAAGAGGCCTTGAGGCTTTATTTTGACCATTCAAAAGGCACTTTGCAAAAGCTGATTTGCGCGGTATTTTACGCGACGGCTTCAGCGCAAAGTTAGGCAATTCGTTGCATTTGAACAACAAAAAATCAATTGAGTCTGACTCCATTGATTTTTTAATTAAAAACCGCCTCCCAAAATCTTGCTTTCGAGATGCCGTTGACCCCTTCTGCAATCCGCATCATCTGCCAATGTTTGTCGGCCTTATCCGCACTGGGCGTGTCGATGTGGTACTTCCAAAATCGCCAGTAGGAGGTTGCAGTTGCTGCGTATTGAACAAATAGTTGCAAGGTTTCTTTTTCTATCTGTTCCAACTTTCGGACTTGTTGGTATCCACTCACCAGGGCACGTGCTTTATCAAGTGCCACCGTCGTGCTTTCTGCACACAATCCTACAATCCCCATTCCCAGGTCAAATCCCTTGTAATAGCGACAGGCTTCCTCAAAGTCGATAATCGCCCTGAATTTCTTTCTCTCGAATAATACATTATCATAAAACAAATCGCCATGAATCAAGCCGCAGGGCAAACCGGGCGGGATGTTTCGTTCGAGATAGTAGAGCTGTTTCGCCAGCCAGGATTCATATTCTGCATTGATATTGCGACCAATAACACTTGAAAAAACTTGCCGCCCGTAGGAATGTTTATCGGGTAAAAAATCAGGTGCAGGTACCTGATGCAGTCTGGCCATTTTCGCGCCTACTTGACTTAACATCACATCATCCAAACTTTCACATACATGCCCATCAATATAGACTTTCAACATGACCGGTTTGTCCATATACATTGTGACGATGTCTCTATTAAGCGGAGACAGCAGACGTGTGGTGGGGAAATTGTATTCTTTCAGCAGTAACAGCAACTGCCCCATTCTAACCACGTCGATCAAGGCTTTATCATCGCAAACAGTTAGCACATATTTGGCATGCTGGGTATGCAGCAAGTAGCTGGAATTACCTGCACCACCATCGATAGGCTCAAACTCTGCTACAATCAGGTCATAATTGGCGGCTATTTTTTGGATGTCATTTTGCTGTAATTGTGCGTATATGGCCATTACGGTTTTATAGCAATTTCCTTGTATAATGGTTTTCAGGAATCTATGGCAGAGTAATTAATCTGCTGAATCATTTTCCTTTCCAGAAAAAAAAATTGAACCTGAAGGGAGTGTTTGAATAATTTGCAATCGTCTGGGGCTCTATCCGGTATGTCAGCCCGTTTGTTTCCGTAAATTCGACGAACACTTCCTTAGAATAGTAGGTTTGGGGCGGTAATTGGCTGAATGCTTCTTCACCAACAGCATTCAGCTTTGCGCTAAGGTAAGCGTCTTTGCTTTTAATGTCAGTCACATCCAAAACCGCCCCGGCTCCCTCCTCTTTGAGTAACTCTAACATCTTGTTCAGAACAATTCTTGTGTAGTCAAGATTCGGAAAGTACGAAAACACGCCGGTCGATATGACAATATCGAAAAAACCTGTCTCCAGATTGATATCGCAAGCTTCACACACGGTGAAGTTGCCAACGGGCAAGGCTTGGCGGCAGACTTCGATTTGTCGAGCAGAAAAATCCACTCCCCATTGATTGTCGTACCAGGATTCAGTAACTCGTAAAAATGCGCCGGCACCGCAGCCAATTTCCAGCAGAACGGCTTTCCGGTTCGTGTTTCCCAATTTGTTTATGACATCCCTCACGTACTCCTGCCACGCACCCTCTGTAACTGAATACAATGCATCCAAATCAAGTAGTGCTCTGAGGGACAAATCATCTTCCGCAGTTTTATATTTGCCGCCATCCCATAATTCATGCCAATTCTTTACCATTGTCGTCATTAGGTTTATTCTCCTCTTTTTTCACGTAATAACCACTTCACTTTGAATAATATGAGTGATGCAGGTTGTTTTGGACTACCACCGACGTTTTGTTAGAAAAACTATCCGCAGTATGAACGTGTCGGTTGCTCAGGCCGCTTAATATCTGGGTCATACGAATAACCGATCAGTAGTGTGTCACGGACGGCTTGTTCGCTCGGGTTCTGCGGGTGAATCGGGCTAACCCCGTGCATCACCTGTGGGTCCCATACTATCATCGAATCCATGGGTTGGTGCAATGTGCCGCTTTCCAGGGGGTTGCGGTTATTGTCATAAACCGTACTGACACCACCGACTGCGTTTTTGCGGTTAGCCAGATGCATACAAACAAAATCATTCTCGTCGTGATGAATGCCTTCCGGAGTTGGTGAGCCGGCTTCATCCGGTGTGGCCACAATTCGCACTTGGTGTACGTCAAGCTTCCACGGTTGCTGAGCCTTCTTCATACTCACCGGGAACTGCCGGAAGTTAAATCTAATCAGCTCATGCAGAAATTTATTCGTCAGCGTCGAGTCTAGTAAAGGGGCAAACTTGCGCTGAATGCCGCCGGCATAGCTATTGAGTTCACTCGACTGGAAGTAAGGCGTTTCTGGGAAAGGCAATATTTCTCCGGTACCTGGCAGAAAATAAATATAGGCAAAGCGTCGCAACCGAAAGCAGGCATTATCTTTCAGGTAGTTATCCTGCTCTAAATCGTTCCAATCCATCCACAGATTTTGCATGGCGGCTGTTAGCGGCTGAACGATAGAAAATTCGTCAGCTGAAATCGTTGCATATTTCTTTTCCTGTAGCTCAGAACGAATGTCTCGATTAATAGTAATCGGATCTATAGTCATTTCTCCTTCTATTGGTATTGACAAGGCAAACTGCCTTTATTATTAGAAAATTCTTATATTAACCTGAGTTCGATATAAAATAGAATATAAAGTATTGTATCTCGAAGAGAAATATATAATAATATAAAAAATAATAAAAATAAATAAATTTTCTAATAAATAACAGAAATATTTCTTTGATGTCGATTATTTTTGCGAAGTTAGGAAATCAAGGGATCAGAGTAATTGATTTTCAATTCCACCAAACTTTCAGGAGCACCGAGCAAAACACCTTCATTCAAGGCTATCCATTTACCCACCCGTATTTTTGTAATATTTATAAACCTAAGTAGTGTCTTTACGCAAACCAATAATATTGCTTTAGTATGCTTTTTAATGTAATGATATTGAACAATATGACATAACTTCACTAAATCAGATACTTCATGACCATGTTCTTTACCTTCCTCTTTTAAGGCTTGGTAAATTTTACACGCCAATCATACATTTTATTTGAAGTCTTACGACTTAAAAGTGACCTCTCTACATTTGTCCCCAATGGATTTTTCAGATAAGTGCTTACTTTGTCAAGCCTTATAAATTTTCTTTGTTGATTTCAGGAACAAGTATCGTATTTTGGAGAATAAAATTTATTTTAGGATAATCAAGCGTATAATGCAAGCCTCGGCTTTTACGCCGAATTTGTGCAGAGCGAATGATTAAATCAGCAACAAGCGTTAGATTGTGTAATTCAATCAAATCATTAGTAAAGCGGAAATTGCTATAAGTACCCGTGCAGGTATTTTCAAAAAATAAACATAACAAAAACAATGACTTTTGTGCCCATAATACTGGAAAACTCTTGCACGGGTACTTAATACTCGAAAATTTCGCTTTTCAGTAAATCAACACGATGTTGAGCGCGTTGAAGCCGTTTAGTAGAACGCACAATGCCCACATAAAACGGCGTAATTCATCCCCGTTATGCGAAACCACCACTTATTTATCAGAATCAGTGACACGACTTTCATCCCAAGCATATTAAAAATAATATTAAAACGATTGGCTACGCAATTACTGAAGAACAAGCTGCCGCTGCACTGATTGCAGAAATGAATCAGAATATCAAAACGATTCGTGCTAGGAGTCTGTCTGACTTAAGAATTGTTTAAAATCAATTAATTATATTTTATGCAAATTTAATGCCTTATATATTTTAAGGCTTAAAAACACCTAAACATAAGGCATTTAATTCCTTAAAATATAGTATGGTATATAGTTTGCTGTAAAAATAAACTTATTAATTATCAAATAGTTATTAAGTATTACAGACTCCTAGTATACCGATTGATATTGAACCGCTGCGTGTGATGTCGTATAGTTTAGGCTATACCGCGTTTGTTGAGACGACTTTTGATGATATGCTCAAGATTGTCGGCGCGATTAATGTCGCAGCTTCACAGGGTATTGAAAAACATACTTTGATTAGCGATGAGCAGATTTTGGCTTGGCAACCGGATTTTATTGTCACTCATGCCAGTGTGGGTGAATTTGATCAAATACGTCGTCAACTCAATGAACATCCGCCTATTGTGGCAAGTGAAGCGGCCCAAGCGGGGCGAATTATTGTGATTGATAATCGCTATTTTTTGGGCGTTTCTCAATATATTGTTAAGGGTATCAAGGCCTTAGCTTCAGGTTTGTCTGATTCTGTTTCTGTTGAACACTGATTCATTTTGTCACATTTAATCTCACGCAAAGGCGCGGCAAAATGAATTTGGGCGCATTTCTGTTTTCTCGCTTTTTACAAACACGCTTTGGATCGGAAAATCGCAATGCACCCCATTAAACTTTATTTCTTACTACTCCCTGTCTTACTCATTTTATCAGCCCTCCTTGGCATCGCGATTGGTAGCACTGATATCCCAATCAGCATTGTTTTGCGCGTCTTAGCCTCAAAAGTCTTACCGACAGATTGGGTTATGATTAATGACATCATGCCATCACAACAAGTCATTATTTGGCTAATTCGTACTCCACGAGTGGTTATCGCAGCTTTAGTGGGTGCGGCCCTTGCTATCGCGGGCGTTCAAATGCAGGGCTTGTTTCAAAATCCCCTTGCTTCTCCTGATATCGTCGGCACCAGTTCTGGTGGGGCATTCGGTGCTGTGATCGCTTTAGCGATGGGTTTAGCCAGTTATTCTCTTTTTTATTTGCCCGTGTTTGCCTTTTTTGGCGCGTTTTTAGCCTTGTTTACCGTTTATGCACTCGCGACACGGCGCGGCAATACCCCAGTGGCCACTTTATTATTAGCCGGTGTTGCCTTGAATGCCTTAATCGGTGCCATGATTTCTTATGTGATTACCTTGGTGTGGCTAGAGTATGATATCGCACGAGAAATCATCTTTTGGTTAATGGGCGGCCTAGACAGTCGGACTTGGATACACGTTGGGATTGCCCTCCCCGGCATCTTGTTAGGCACGTTGATCGCGTTATTATATACTCGCGAATTGGATATATTGCTGATGGGGCAAGAAACCGCTTATTCATTAGGGGTTGAAGTGGAACCCGTGAAACGCATTATATTAACCAGTACCGCTTTACTCACTGGAACAGCAGTTGCTGTCAGCGGTATCGTTGGCTTTGTAGGGTTGATTATCCCACATATTGTTCGCCTCCTGATTGGCCCCAAACATCGTTATTTAGTGCCTGCCAGTGCTTTGATGGGGGCAACTTTTTTGATTTTGGCCGATTTACTGGCACGCACCCTTCATCGGCCCGAAGAAATACGACTCGGTATTTTAACAGCCGCTTTTGGTGCCCCATTTTTTCTTTATCTGTTATTACGACATCAAAGGCATTTTTGATTTTTCAATACAGATGGGTGACGGGGCTGTCAATTTGGCGGAGAAGATAGGGGTGTTTCGACGCGATGCTCGCGTCTCTATTCATAAAACGCGATGTTTCGACGCGATGCTCGCGTCTCTATTCATAAAACGCGATGTTTCGACGCGATGCTCGCGTCTCTATTCATAAAACGCGATGTTTCGACGCGATGTTTCGACGCGATGCTCGCGTCTCTATTCATAAAACGCGATGTTTCGACGCGATGCTCGCGTCTCTATTCATAAGACGCGATTAGAGACGCGATTAGAGACGCGAGGCATCGCGTCTCTACAAGAACGGATCATGATTCGCACTGAATTTTTAAATGACTACGTTAGCATTACATCACGCCGGAGTAGAAATCGACGGCCGTCAGCTTATTCAAGAGGCCTCATTAACACTCTCACCTGGGCAATTAACGGCCTTTATTGGGCCCAATGGTGCCGGTAAAACAACCTTATTGCGCTTATTAGCGGGATTATGGCAACCGACTGAAGGAGTTGTCACGCTCAATGGGCGCAAATTATCGCAATTTCAACGACGCTTGTTAGCCCAACAAATCGCTTTTGTGCCACAAAATACTGATATCAGTTTTACTTTCAGCGTGAAAGATATCGTCATGATGGGACGCAATCCACATTTGGGACGCTTTGTGCCTGAAAATCTCTATGATCACGAGTGCGTTGAAGAAGCGATGTTAAAGACTGATGTACTTCATCTTGCCAATAGGCCTGTGACTGAATTATCCGGTGGTGAGCGACAACGGGTAGTGATCGCACGCAGTTTGGCTACCTTTGCACCGATTATTTTATTAGATGAACCGACGGCGAGTCTTGATATTGCTCATGCACTGGAAATACTTGATTTGCTTAAAGCATTATCAGAAGCCGGTAAAACCATAGCCTTTTCTATGCACGATATCAATACAGCGGTACGTTATGCTAATCAAGTGGTGTTGGTACATCAAGGGCGTATTGTTGATTTAGGTTTACCTGATCAGGTTTTAACAGAAGCTGTGATGGATAAAGTTTTTGGTGTTAAAATTGAAAAGATGCTGACATCGACAGGGAAAAGCTTTTTCTATGTTAGTTTATAAATAACAACGACAGAGATTTCTGATAATCAAAGAGTTTAATTGACTAACCTATTGATTTTTTAATCAAATGCTGATTTTACGATTTTAAATCAACGTGAATGATGATAATTTACCGTTATCAGCGTTCTATTAATTAATAGAACAAGGTTATATTACCCATCTCACACCTTTAAATGCTCCAAAAGACAAATTACAATAATCAAAATGATTGCTCATTCCTACCTTTATAATGCGGCTTTTATTGACGATTTATATGAAGTTTTCTTAGTCAATCCTCTTGATGTGAGCGAAGAATGGCGTGACTATTTCACTGAGTTGCAACAAGAAGAGCCACTCAAACAGCCAGAAATGCCACATGCACCGATTCGAGCCGCTTTAGCTCAACGGTTAAGACAGCGTTATAACCATTTCCATTTACATCAGGATAGTGATAAGACAACACAAGCGATATTGGCTAAAAAACAGGCATCTGTTCTACGGCTTATTAATGCTTACCGTTTTCGAGGACATCAACACGCTAATTTAGAACCCTTGCACTTGCAAGCACGTCCTTATCTTCAAGAATTGTATCCTGAACATTATGGTTTGACACAATCTGATATGTCCACAGTGTTCTATACCGGTTCTTTATACGGTGTGGACTATGAAAAATTATCGGATATTCTCAAGCGGATCCAAAGCATTTATTGTGGCAGTATCGGTGCGGAATATATGCACATTACCGATACACAACAAAAACGCTGGATTCAACAACGTTTGGAAGGGACATTAGCTAAACCCAATTTTGTCAGTAAAACCAAACGCAATATTCTTGAACGCTTAACGGCCGCGCAGGGGCTAGAAGAATATTTGCATAGCAAATATGTTGGGCAAAAACGCTTTTCGCTGGAAGGCGGCGAAAGTTTGATTCCACTATTTGATCAACTCATTCAACAAGCTGGGGGGATGGGGGTTCAAGAAATCATCATCGGCATGGCACATCGGGGGCGTTTGAATGTACTGGTAAACATTTTAGGCAAACGCCCAATAGATCTTTTCTCCGAATTTGAAGGTAAAACGAACATCCAAAAAGGGTCGGGTGATGTCAAATATCATCTCGGTTTTTCCTCCGATGTCATGACACCAGGCGGATTGGTGCATTTAGCCATGGCTTTTAATCCCTCGCACTTAGAGATCATCAATCCAGTGGTAGAAGGTGCAGTACGTGCCCGTCAGGAACGATACGGTGATAAGCAACGTAACCAAGTTTTACCGGTACTGATTCATGGCGATGCCGCGTTTGCGGGGCAAGGCGTGATCATGGAAACCCTCAATTTGTCGGAAACACAGGGTTATAGCACGGGTGGCACGCTGCATATCGTCATTAATAATCAAATTGGCTTTACCACCAGCGATCCATTAGATTCACGTTCGACTCTCTACTGCACCGATGTGGTTAAAATGGTGCAATCCCCGATTTTTCATGTCAATGGCGATGATCCTGAGGCCGTATTATTCGTGACTAAATTGGCGCTTAACTACCGGATGGCGTTCAATAAAGATGTCGTGGTTGACATGGTTTGCTATCGCCGTCATGGGCATAATGAATCAGATGATCCGTTTGCAACGCAACCGGTTATGTACAATAAAATCAAAAACCATCAGAAAACACAGGCTATTTACGTTCAACGTTTAATCAAGGAAGGAATTATTGGGCAGGATGAAAGCGAAACACTTATAAAACAATATAGGAAAGCCTTGGAAACAAAAGAGGTGGTTTCCCGCCCGATGACTAAAGAGTTAAAACACGGTGTCAATTGGAAGCCTTATATTGGAACACACTGGACAAGCCCAGCGAATACCTGTCTTAGCCAAGAGAAAGTGCAACACTTGATTACCCAATTCACCACCATACCAGAAGGTTTCCAACTCAATCGAGGCGTTTCAAGATTGATAGAAGCCCGTCGGAAAATGGCTGAAGGTGAATTACCGCTTGATTGGGGCTGTGCCGAAACGCTGGCTTATGCCACGCTATTAGAAGAGGGCATACCAATCCGTTTATCGGGTCAAGACAGCGCACGGGGTACTTTTGCTCATCGCCATGCTGTGTTTCACGATCAGAATACCGGTGAAACCTATTTGCCCTTACAACATCTCTCTGATAAACAAGCTAAATTTTTAGTGATTAACTCGCTACTCTCTGAAGCAGCCGTGCTTGGCTTTGAATATGGCTACAGTGCCTCCGAACCAGAAACCTTAGTCATTTGGGAAGCGCAATTTGGTGATTTTGCCAACAATGCTCAAGTCGTGATCGACCAATTTATCAGTTCATCTGAATCAAAATGGCAACGTTACAGTGCTTTAGTCCTGTTCTTGCCGCATGGCTACAACGGACAAGGGCCTGAACACTCTTCAGCGCGTCTTGAACGTTATTTGCAATTGTGTGCAGAAGATAATATTCAAGTTTGTGTGCCCAGTACCCCCGCACAGTTTTTCCATATGATAGTACGACAAATGCGACGTGCGTATCGTAAACCCTTGATTGTGATGACTCCAAAGAGTTTACTGCGCCACAAAATGAGTGTGTCTCACTTTAAAGATTTTACAGAACAAGGTTTTCAAACCGTGATCGATGAAACAGAAGCTATCGATCCACAAACCGTTGAACGCTTAGTCTTTTGTAGTGGTAAAGTCTACTTTGAACTGTTAGAAGCGCGTCAAGAACAGGGTATTCATAACATTGCTATCGTTCGTTTAGAACAGCTTTATCCCTACCCCAAAAAGAGAATAGACGGCATACTGGATCGTTATCCTCATGTCAAACAGTACGTGTGGGCACAAGAAGAACCCCGTAATCAAGGCGCTTGGTGGTATATACGTGCCCACATGGAAGTCACGAATCTCAGTCACCGTGAGACCTGCAAGTTAGAATACATTGGGCGGCCACCATCAGCCTCACCAGCGACAGGTGATTTTAAAGTTCACCGTGAACAACGCCAAGCCATCATTACAGAGGCTTTAAGTTAAGCCTGGGCGATAACAAAGGTTCGCCACATTGCGTCCATAGGGGCGAGCCGAAAAAGTTCGCCCAGATGCCAATTTCGCTGATTTCACAGATGCTTTAAAAACGAAAAGGTTTTTGAAAAGCGTTTTAAGTCATATTGATTTAATAAATCAATGAGTTATAAAATAACGTTATGACATATTCTTGTTAAAACATGATAACTTTTCCAATTGATTTTCATATTGCGGGATGGGTGATTGACGCCCATCTGGTTTTTGAAATATTAGCTTATCTCCTGGGATTCCAATATTATTTGATTCTGAGGAAAAAAGTTGCCGACAAAATCACCTCTGATCAAAGGCTCTGGATTATTATTGGCGGTGCCTTGGGCGCGGCCATTTTTTCAAAACTGCTCGGTTTTCTAGAACATCCTGAACTCATTACCTTATCACAACAGAGTGTGATTTATTTTTTTGCCAGCAAAACCATTCTCGGCGGTTTATTGGGTGGGCTTATTGGCGTAGAAATCGCAAAACAATTTTTAGGTATAAAACACTCATCGGGCGATTTATTTTGTTTTCCGATCATTCTAGGCATCATAATCGGTAGAATCGGTTGTTTTCTATCTGGGATTGAAGATAGTACACACGGTTTACCGACTGAATTTATACTGGGTATGAACCTTGGCGATGGCATCCCAAGACATCCCACTGCTCTTTATGAAATCGGCGTATTAATCTTCATTGGGCTCTTTCTGATTGTTGTTAGAAAACACTGGCTATTGGCTGAAGGGAGTTTGTTTAAATTGTTTATGATCAGCTATCTGAGCTGGCGATTGGGCATTGAATTTTTAAAACCGGTTTATCAATACGAACCTATGGGTTTGTCGGCAATACAAATGGCTTGTATCGCAGGGCTGAGCTATTATTCTAAAGTCATCCTGTTTCCATCGAGTCTTCTTCAAAAAGAGAGAACAAGGGCAGACACTTAGGGCTATTCATACGATATGGGCGCATTTCTATTTTCCCGCTCCCCAGGTTCTTTCTTGGGCTATTTACATTCGGTTGCTTACCACCTATTTTCGTAGAGACGCGATGCCTCGCGTCTCTTGTTCGCTCGCGTTTGTGGGATGTAGAGACGCGATGCCTCGCGTCTCTTGTTCGCTCGCGTTTGTGGGATGTAGAGACGCGATGCCTCGCGTCTCTTGTTCGCTCGCGTCTGCGCGATGTAGAGACGCGAGCCATCATAGAAACGCGAAGCATCATAGAGACGCGATGCCTCGCGTCTCTACAACGTTTCACCTATTCACATTCAACCCTTTCAAGTTATTAGTATTTTATAACTATGGCAACTAGAGATTATATTTTCTACGATCTAACCAACAGCATTTGTAGCCAATGCCTTAAAAAGGTAGAAGCGAAAATCATTATTCAACACAACCAAGTTTATCTGCTGAAAAATTGCTTAGAACATGGTCGTGAAAAAGTGCTGATATCAACAGATGTTGATTACTATAAAAAATGTCGTGAATTTAATAAACCCGGTGATATGCCGAAAAAATTCAACACGGCAATCAAACAAGGGTGTCCTTATGATTGTGGCTTATGCCCAGATCATGAACAACATTCCTGTGTGACTTTGATTGAAGTCACTTCACAGTGCAATTTAACGTGCCCGACTTGTTATGCTGACTCTAGCCCGACTCAGGGGAGACATCGCACTTTAGCAGAAATCGACAAGATGCTTGATATTGTGGTGGCTAACGAAGGAGAACCTGATGTTGTGCAGATTAGCGGTGGAGAGCCGACGATACATCCCCAGTTTTTCCAGATTTTAGACTTAGCTAAGCAGAAACCAATACGGCATCTCATGCTCAATACGAATGGGGTGAAAATTGCCAAAGATAAAGCGTTTGCTGAAAAGCTGGCCAGCTACAAGCCCTGTTTTGAAATCTATTTGCAATTTGATTCCTTTGAATCCCATGCTTGGAAAAGTTTGAGAGGCCTTGATTTGAATGAGACTAAGGCGAAAGCACTCGCGCATTTGAATGAATTGAATCTCTCAACGACTTTAGTCGTCACTTTGCAAAAGGGCCTGAATACCAACGAAATTGGCAAAATCATTGACTTTGCCGTTAAACAAAAATGCGTGAGAGGCGTTACCTTTCAACCTACCCAATTCGCGGGTAGAGTCAAGCATTTTGATCCAAAAACAGATAGCCTCACGCTTTCCGAAGTGAGAACGGCTATTTTAGAACAAACGGATTTGTTTTTACCCGAAGATTTGATTCCCGTTCCTTGTCATCCCGACGCGATTACTATGGGATATGCGCTCAAACTGGACAATGAAATCGTACCCTTGACTCGTTTTTTTGATCCAGAAGAATTATTATCGACTTCAAAAAACACGATTAATTTTGAACACGTACCGGAAATTAAACAAAAGCTCTATAATCTGTTTAGTACAAGCTGTTCAACAGAAAGTGCCCCAGATGAATTACGATCCATTATGTGCTGTCTACCCAAAATAGACGTACCTGAATTCAAATACGATAACCTGTTTCGTGTTATCATTATGCCGTTTTATGATGCTTATAATATGGATATCAGAGGCCTTAAAAAATCCTGTGTGCATATCGTTCACCCAGATGGACGGATTATACCTTTTGATACCATGAATATCTTCCACAGAAACCACACCACTAACGATTAATGATCAATAATCAGTTATCAAAACATTGATATTCTCATGGTAGGGGCAATCCATTGTGATTGCCCCATTGCTTGCTGGTAAATTTTTTTGAGTTGCCTTAGACATAAACCCTGTTTTGATAATTGTTGATTGATAACTGATAACTGAAAAAGGAGAACCCATCATGCCAAGCTCAAGAAAGTGGATTTTACTGTTGAATATCTTGATCATTGCGGTTATTTATGTCATTGCTGCGAATACTGCGAATAGCTCCGACGGCGTAATGTTCGGCTTTTTCGTCAGTATTATTCATACCGCCGCTAACTTAGCTTTAGCCATCATCTGTATGCTGATATACCTGGTTCAACGAATCCGGGAAGCGAGTACAGAACTGGCCTTATCATTGTGCATCACGTTTTTTATATCGACTGTGTTAGTCGTGATTTTGTCATTTCCGACTTGTCTTGTCATTGGGAAAATCTAAAAAATGAGTCTAAATGAGCAAGAGGGTTGACACGTAGATCAACCCCTACAATGGTTGTGCGAAGCTTTGTCATCGCCCAACCTTTGTATATCGCCCTGAAATGATTTTTCTGATTTTTTTCCCCCCTCCCCTGAAGAAATTTCTAAACCGACCTCAAACAACTCAAAAGGTAACAACATTAATTGTGTTCAGTACAACGGATGATCGAGCGAAGTTCGTTTGGGGGATTTAACATTTTGTTATTATTTTAATACAAAATACTCAATCCTGAACTTAAAAAAGAAACATCAACGCTAGGCATACGCTTACCGTCCCTATTTGTTATTTTGGCTTCCCCGCTTTTTCTAAATAACCACTCATGCTCAGTTTCATCTTTTATCCATTCAGTAACCAAGGAGAGCTTATTGTTTGTGACTTTGAACTCTATACGCCATTGATACACGTTTTCGGATAGTGCAATGTCTAATTGAAAAGTGAGCAATTGCTTACGGCTTAAAATAGATTTGATATCCTTCACTGCCCAACCATTGTTCAATAGATAATTATCAAGCGTGCCATATTTTTTACCTTGAGTAAAATAAGACAGTAATTCCAAAGCTTGCAAAACAGTGGATTTGCCAACGCTATTCTCTCCAATCAAAACCGTAACTGGCTCAAAATTCAGTCGAAAATCATTTAATATTTTAAAATTATCTATGTAGAGAGTTTTTATCATAATCTAATAATCTTAATACAATACCGGAAAACGAATTTTTTCAAAATTGTCCATTGCCAGAGGCTTAAATTTATACGGTATCTATCATCTTGACAATGCCAAAGGCACTCAGTCATCAATAAAATGTTAAGATAAATTTTGAAGCCAACGAAAATGATTTAAGCACAATGTTTAATTAACTCATTTCCACATAAACCACGATTAATAATTGATCATAAGGGAAGCTATCTGACTGACTACAGTTAATCAAAGAATTGATCAATTTCTATCACAAGTTCTTTTAGTTCAGCAAATATTAACGACAACACTCTTAATAATTTAGAGTCCTTTGCCCCTTTGCAATTTCATTCAACAAAATTGACTCTGTCATTGACGCTATAATAGCAAACTTAATATTAACACCACAAAATATTTTTTTGCACTGGCTGCCACCTATCAGTTTCCAGTAGAGACGCGATGCCTCGCGTCTCTATATGCCTCGCGTCTCTATATGCCTCGCGTCTCTATATGTTTCGCGTTTCTACATCGCACCGAAGAAGAGACGCTTCGCGATCGCGTCGAAACAGGATTCTACATCGCACCGAAGCACAGACGCGAGGCATCGCGTCGAAACATACAATGAGTTAGATAAAAGGGATAGGTGGTAAGTTTGCACTGGCGATTTAAATACCAGCCATCCCCAAAATCGGTTATAATCATTTATTATTTGCTAACTTGAACATTGAGATAATTAAGCTAGGGCGAACAGGCAAGGGCAGCCCTACAACCCTATAGCAAGGAGAAAAAATGAATAGATTACTTGTGATTATAACCCTTTCCATACTGCTTTCCTCATGTGACTTGAGGCGCATCCCATTGCCAGGTTCCGTTGTTCACCCCTTAAATGAAAACCACCTGAAACAACTTAAAAAGACTAAGGTTTGTCCTAACTGTTCGTTGGATCGTGCCAACTTAAGCCGGGAAAACCTTGAAGGCGCTAATCTTGAGCAGTGTTCCTGCACCTATGCCAACTTCAAACGCGCTCATTTACAGAACGCCAATCTAAAAAATAGCCGCTTGTGGAACTCTGATTTTAGGGGCGCGAACTTAAATGGCGCTAACCTTGAAAAAGCGCATTTGGCTAGGGTGACTTTGGAAGATGCCACTCTTCAGGGGGCTAATCTCACTGGCGCTTATCTGGTGGGTGTTGAACTGGAAGGGGCAAATTTGAAAAATGCCATTCTCAAAGACGCTTTCCTGAGTCTGGAGGCATTCAAAAAAGGATACCTCACAGGGGCCAAGCTTGAAGGCGCTAAGTTTGTGACCAAAAGAGATGCGTCTGGTGAGGTTCAGGACTATATTTATCGGAATGGTGCCCTTCAGTTACAACCCAAAACCCATTCCGCCACCCCACCCACCTTCGGGAAATAGAAATCGTCAGCCGTTAGAAAAGGGGCAGCAAGCGTATGGCGCATTCTTTGCCCCTTAAAGCTTCATTCAGCAAAATTCTTAAATACCACCCCCGGAATAAATGCCCGCTTTGATTGCCTATTAACCTCAAAGAATGACCCCTATGCCAAACATCCTTTTTGACTCTATTTCAATAGGATATGCCCGTTTTTTAGACGGCTTTCTGCTATTTCTACATCTTGATCTGATTCCGAGATTAAATCTAAAGTCTCAAAATAACCCACTACTTCTTGAGAATATCTATCCTCACTCGATGCTTACTGATAACCACGGCTTTTCATATTTTTTGAACACTGTCATATTATGAACAATTGTCACCCATAGTTGAAAGCAATGAGAAATCATGATCTTAAAAAACGTGATCTTCTTGAATAAGCTTTAGAGGCAAACAACTGAAATCAGGGCTTTTGCCTAAAAGGATCCGTCTTTAAGTCAAATTACCTTTGCTAATCAAAAGATTAAATGCCATTTTGACAAGGTTTATGATTGGCCGTTTTTTTGCTACATTACAAAACATCGTAAAATAAATGGCACTCATTAAAGGAAGCAATTTATGTCTCTTAAAATCATAACGCTTATCACCCTGATCATTTTCTCACTTTCCGCTTGTAGTACTTCTCCTTATACTCAGGAACAACAAGGGGCGGCTGGTGGGGCAGGCGTTGGTGCGCTTGTTGGCTGGTTGTTTTGCCAAAATATTGATAATCAAAAACTGAAGGTGTTTTGCATCGCCACTTTTGCTGGATTGGGGGCGATGGTGGGGGGTGCAATTGGTAATCAGATGGATGAATCGGATCAACAAGAAGTTATGAGGGCCTTGCAAACCTTGCCTGATAATGAAAAACATCGCTGGACAAATTCAAGAACAGATACCGAATTTACTATACAACCGATTTCAACTCATGAAACGAATGACAAGATTTGTCGTGAATATGACATTTGGATGACGCAACAGGGTAATACACAACAACAGAATGAGAGACAGTGTCTTGATCTTCAATGAGAACGGTTTACAGCACATATACCCAAGGGGTTGGCTGTTGATTTTCATAAAATTGAAGGTTTAAAGGTGTTGCCTATTTTTAGGGAGAGGGATGGTGGGCAAGCATTTTGATTGGATTTTTGGATAATATTTAATTCAGTGGCGACAACGATCCTATCCTAAGAAATACTGTGGAAACAAAATTCTTTCCCCAGCGAGATTTTCCTCCAACTTTGGGCGCATTCCCAAACGCAAAATAAATTTGGAACGAAAAGAGCAAAGACGCAAAATAAATTTGGAACGAAAATCGGGCCTTCAGGATTTATCTTGATGACCCTTTTTTTAGAAATGCGCCCTTCAACTTTAGTTTGCGAGTTTCACTATAAAAAGGAGAATGAACAATATGAATATCCAATCAATGAGTTTGTTTGTATTGATTGTGAGTGTGTTCGGTTGCGTTGGTTTACAGACGAAAGTGGATACCAAAACGGGCAGATTAATGGATGATGTCAATTTTTTGCTTGAAGAGAAGTTGCTTGATGGTGAAATTGCAACTTGGCGGGATGAGCCTCAGCTTGAACGCAATTTAGCCGTCTTTTTGACGTTTTCTGAAAACGATAAATTATGTCGCGATTATTATACGTTCATCGTGGAAAATGAACGTGAAAAAAAACCGGTATTTGGTACCAGTTGTCGTCTTTCTAAAAGACGCTGGCAGCCCGTTAATTGGTCATTTCTCGATGCGAATCAAGCACCTGCGCGTAAACGGTTTGATTTTTTTAAAGAAGTGAACCGTAATGCACCTGAACCGGTGTATGTTTCAGATTATCGATTACCCTCGATTTTGTTAAAGTCGGTTCAAAAGGCTGAAACAAAACATGAGTTGCCTTTGCGGGAAATGATTAATAAGGCTTCCAAAAAAGAAGCATTGAATCCGGTTTTAATCCATTCGGTGATTAAACAGGAGTCGAATTATAATCCCAAAGTCTGTTCTCATGTTGGGGCTTGTGGATTAATGCAGTTAATGCCGCTGACGGCTAAAGAGGTGGGTGTCAGTAATCCTTTTAATCCGTCTCAAAATTTGATGGGGGGTACACGTTATTTACGCAAAATGCTCAATCGAAGGGGGATCAAGGGGAATATTCCTTTGGCATTAGCCGCGTATAATGCAGGGTATGGCAATGTGAAAAAATATGGCTATCAAGTGCCGCCTTTTAAAGAAACCCAGAATTATGTTAAGAAGATTATGGGGTATTTTAAATCTCAGTGATCAATTATCAATGAACAGTTGAATTTCAGTTCATAAACTTGTTATAATCAATACATTATTCTAAAGGTAAAGTTTACCTACTGAACTTTAATTTAACGGATAACATTTTATTGATAACTGATAACTGAAGAGGATAAAAGATAGATTGTCATGAAACCAGCAAAATGGTTTATCAGCATAGTGCTTTTATTATTGGGGCAGAATGTGATAGCAGAAATTGACTTGCTTAATCTTTCTGCTTACCCAGTGGGTACGGTTTTGCCTTATGGTGAAAATGTGATAGTTGCTCAAGATGATGAAACGGGAAGCAAGTGGCTAACTGCTGAAGAAGAACAGGAAGGATATTTAAGATATCCGGTTAGTCTATCAAGTGATTTTGAAATTCTGATAAAGATCAAGAGTGGTGATACTTGCTGCGATGCTAAAACACTCTTTTTAACGGGCGATGAACATAACATAAAATTAACTTTTGGTTACAGTTCACCTAAACTTCAAGCTGACAGTAATTATACTGATGCTGATGAAAGCAAAGCTTGGAAAAGCAATCAGACAAATTTCCTAAGATTGTCTGTAACAAATAATATAGCAAGACTCTATGTGAATTATCTGTTTTCCCAAAAGCTAGCTTTAGAGTCTAATTTAAGTTACACCCAATTGTTATTCCAAGGGCTAAAAAATGATGTTCAACTTTATGAGTTAAAACTAGGTGCTTCTTCAGATAGCGGTACCGTGCCTAGTAGCCCTACAAAACTCATCAATATCAGCACACGGGCATCGATTCAAGGTGGGGCTAATGATGTCATTGCTGGTTTCATTATTCAGGGTACGACATCACAACAAGTTATTATTCGAGGTTTGGCTTTAGAGGCTGGCGTTGATCCCAAGGTGACATTACAGCAGTTTCCTGGTGGGGAATTTATAGCCAGTAATAATGATTGGCAAACTCAAACCTTGCCAAGTTTCTCAATTCCAGCACAATTTTCCCCCCCTAATATTACCGATGCTGCCTTACTTTTGATTTTACAAGCCGGTGCTTACACTGTCATACTCAGTTCGCTTGGCGCAAAAGGACTCGGATTGATTTCTGTGGATACGGTTGACTGATGGAATGAGAATGTCCTTTTTTATTAAAGGCCAACCCAGTTTGATGCTGTGTTGGCCTTTTTTTTATGCTCTTGCAATAGCCTTTTCAAAGCATCTCTTTTGTGGGTTTGGTAATCAATTTAAAAAGGACTTGTGCGAATCTAAAGCATAATAAGGCCAGTCCAATTGGTAATATACTGTAGGGTATCCATTGCCCAATGGGTAAGTCTTCTGCTTGAATGCCTAAATCGTAAATCAAAGAAACGTATTGTATTCCGCCAATAAACAGTAGCACACAATAAGCTAGGCACAGTAAAGTCGCTAAAATCGCTAAAACTTGTTGCCCGTTTTTTGGCAATAATCGTGTGATAGCATCGATACCGATATGTGCGCCGACGCGCACGCCGTAAGACATGCCGAATAAGACTAGCCAGGCAAATAAATAAGTGGTTAATTCTAATGCCCATACGAAACCGCCGTTAAAAAAATAACGGGCGATGACTTGAGAAAAAGTGATTAACGTCATGGCCGCTAGGAGTAGGGCAATTAAACTTTCTTCTAATTGATTAACGAACTGAGTTATGCGCTGTGTCACTTTGTGGTACTCCGTGAATGCTATTCAAGGTGTAAGTCATTTTGCACGCAAAAACTTGAACCTCGAATGTTGAAATATTTTTTGATGAGATTGTGACTATAAACTCGATAATCAAGTTTTCCGATTCTGTTATATATAGCGTTTCCCGATTGAATGAACCTTCGGTGTGCTACGCTAAGTACAAATTTGATTGTCGTTGCAAATTTATTTTGCAGTGGCGCAATTTTCAAACTAAATTTATTTATTTTGCAGCGGCGAATTTAAATATAAATGTACGTCATGAGATCGGGAAAGGCTATAACTACAAGGATTGTTTATAATAAAGGATTAGATTGTGCAAAGCTCAAATAAACGAAAATCAAATAAACGAAAAGTTTCATCAATTAAATAAGGCTGAAACTGATGAGTTCATCAAATGCCCAGTACTTATCCTTTCTTATAAACAATCCTTGTAGTTATATATAATATTGTCGTTATAGAAGGAGATGGAAAAAACGTGATCGTTGACTATAAATTAAATCAGATTGATGAGCAATTATGAATCCAGATGATGAGAAATATGCTAAAGCCTTGCAGCGTTTGCTTGGTGTGATGAACGATTTACGTGAGCTATGCCCTTGGGATAGAAAACAAACCTTGGCATCATTGCGTCATTTAACCATTGAGGAAACTTACGAATTATCGGAGGCGATTATGGAAAACGATTTGGAAGCGATTAAAAAAGAATTAGGTGATCTCCTGCTGCATATTGTTTTTTATTCAAAAATCGCTTCTGAAAAAGAAGCGTTTGATATTGCTGATGTTATGAATACCTTGTGTGACAAACTGATTGCGCGTCATCCTCATGTTTTTGGTGACGTTAGCGTTGAAAACGATGCCGAGGTGAAACGCAATTGGGAACTCTTGAAACTCAAGGAAAAAGGGGGAAATAAGGGCGTTTTGACAGGTGTGCCTAAAGCATTGCCGGCATTAATCAAAGCCATGCGTATTCAAGACAAAGCGCGTGGTGTCGGTTTTGATTGGGAAGTCAAAGAAGATGTGTGGGAGAAAGTTAAAGAAGAAATCGAGGAATTTCAAAATTGCTTTGAAGTGGGTAATCCTATCCCCATTAATAAAGAAGAGGCCGAAAGTGAATTGGGTGATATCTTGTTTTCGCTGGTGAATTATGCGCGATTTGTCGATATTAACCCAGAACAGGCCTTAGAAAAAACCAATCAAAAGTTCATCAAGCGTTTTAATTATATAGAAGCAGCGAGTAAACGCGATGGCAAAAATTGGGAAACATTGACATTGGCAGAAATGGATGCATATTGGGAAGCAGCCAAGAATCAATGAAGAATTATCAATGAACAATTATCAATTATCAGGATACGCTGATTTGACTGATTAACACTGATCAACAACACCCCTTCGGGCTTGCTCCGTTGCTTCGGCTTTGCGTGATCATTTAAATGAATCTAACAGAACTCATAAATTCGACACAGCGTATCGAAACCAAAACCGCTCACAGGAATCAATGCTATGATTAACGAATCCATTTTACAACAAAAGATACAATCGCTTTTGCAATATCCCATCCTGAATAAACAATCGGTGAAAACAGTCGCCGACATTTTGAAAACACAGGATGATTGGAGTCTGTTTAGAATCAATCCACTCCATTTTGCCAACCAACATGGCTTGAATGAGCATGACTGCCTAGATATTTTTGTTCATGGTGCCAAAATAGGGCTGTTCGATTTATCTTATGAGATGGTATGCCCTGCCTGTTATGGTATTGTGCATAACTATCATGCCTTAGGTGAACTGGAAAATGACTCGTTTTATTGTGCCCTTTGCCATATTAATGTACCCACCTCCCTTGATGAGCAGGTTGAAGTCTCCTTTACCATCCATCCGAGTGTTCAAGAATTGGATATCAATCCCTTATCCGATTTAAAGCATTTCAATCGCTATTACTTCTCTGGCAATACTCAAAAGTCTGAAGCCGTTTTAGCATTTTGTTCGGAGAATGTTATCAAAGAATTGCTCATTTTAGCCCCTGACGAGCGTCACACCATCTCTTTAGAGATATCTTCCAATCAAACCTACCAAGTTGTTAGCGTTGAAAATAACACTTCTGTTGTTTTCTATTTTAACCAAAGCAATGAGGGGCAAGCGAACACAATTGATATTGATCTGTTGCCAACCGCTTTTACGCCGAAAGAGGTGCAGATGCCTCTTGGTTCTTGTGAAATTCATATCAAGAATCATACTAAAAGTAGTCTAGGCTGTTTAATGATGAAACTTGATGAACGAGAACAGGTAGATGATCTCATCAAGCAATATCCGCCCAGCGTGATACCGGTTTTCACGCCCAAGATGTTGTTAAATAATCAAAGTTTCCGCGATTTATTCCGTGTTCAACCGTTGTCATAAACGTTCAACGTCAACCTGAAAAATTTAACCCTCATGTTTACCGACTTACGGGGATCGACGGAAATGTATGATAAAGCAGGGGATGTCTTCGCTTATAAACTGGTTAAGACGCATTTCCAAATTTTGACTGACACCGTGCGTCAATTTTCAGGTGCCATTGTGAAAACCATGGGAGATGCCATCATGGCCACTTTTTCTCGTCCATTAGATGGTTTTCTAGCTTCACTGGAAATGTTAAGGAAAATTGAGGAGATGAATGAAAGCTGGAAAGCGGCTGGTTATCAAATCGGTTTAAAAGTCGGTCTCAATGACGGGCCAGCATTGGCTGTGGTGAATGATGAACGAATTGATTATTTTGGTCAATCGGTTAATATCGCCGCTCGTGTTCAAGGGCTCGCACAGGCTGGGGAAATTTGGATAACTCAATCGATCCTAGACTCTCCCGGCGTTTTGGAAAAACTGTCAAAAAGCGATTACCAATCCGAACAACGTTCAGCAACCTTAAAAGGTGTAGAACAAGCGACTGTCGTACATAAGGTTTTTAAATCATCGAATGAAGTGGAAAACCCTTTACGGGCTTGAAAAGGGCCTCCCCGATCAAGATGTGACAATTATAAAAATTAATAGACCACCAGCAACCACAAGGGATTGTCCCTAAAAAACATAAAATTTATGACAGAATTATACAATATTGCTGCATTATTATTGGTTAGTGTTTTTATCGTATTATTGATACGCGGTTTCAAAGCGATTGCAGCCGCACAACAAAGCGATTGGGGAAAATCCTGGATGAATTATTTAGACGGTTTAAACCGTCTATTTTGTCAGCGTTATCATCGTTTACACTACACGCCTATAGCTTTGCCAGATGACGGGCCAGCAATCGTGGTTGCTAATCATATATCAGGCTTAGATGCGATGTTAATGATTGCCGCTTCTCCCCGTCCGTTACGTTTTTTGATTGCCCGTGAAGAATATGAACGTTTTGGTTTAGCTTGGTTTTTTCGGGCCATTGGTAGCATTCCTGTGGATCGCAGTCGTCACCCGGAAACCGCCTTACGGGCCGCCTTACGTGTTTTAGAATCTGGGGAAGTGCTTGCCTTGTTTCCTCAAGGGAAGATGGTTTTACCAGGTGAATCACACAAACTCAAACGCGGCAGCTTCTGGTTAGCACAGCAAACTCATTGTCCGATTTATCCCGTGTTTATTTCTGGAATAAGCGGTGTAGGTACTATTTTTATGAGTCTATTGCAGCGTAGCCATGCGAAATTAGAGACTTATCCGTTATTTCACTGGCATGATGAAAATTCTATGGCATCCTTGCAAGCTGTGCTTGAAGGTAGAGGCAATCCTGACAACGATTGATTTTTTGCACGCAAAGCCGCTAAGTCGCTAAGTCATTTTGTCTTAAGCGTTCTTTGCGTCTTTGCGCGAAGCGTGAAAACAACTCTCAATGACTGAGAAGCAACCCCAAAATCCGTTATAATCATGAATTATTTTGGCCGCGTTGAATTTAATTATTATACCTTATGATCAAGAAATGCCTTATGAAACAGAACGTTTATTATGAAGACTAACCTCCAAAATGAAACCGTTCATATCACTATCCCGGCCAGCTTTGGCTATGAAGACATGCCCGCCGCTGTTGCACAAGTTTGGGCGACTAAAATGGGCGTATCACGAGAAAAAGCAGATAAAGCTCGGCTCGCCGTTATGGAAATTTGCTTAAACGCGATTGAACATGGTAGCGGCAATGAGCCGGCTAAGGGAGTCAGTATTGATTTCTTTGAAGAAAACGATAAGCTAATCATAGAAATTTCTGATACAGGTAAAGGTTTTAAGCCCGTCATACCTCAGACATTTCCACCCACTCAACCCAATCGCCGTGGTTTTGGACTTTTTATGGTCTATAAACTCGTCGATGAATTAGAATTTCCACCTTGTGATCAGGGTACGAAGGTACGACTGAAAATTAAAGCGGAGAATACAGCATGACAGAAACTTTGCACTTCAAATTATCCCCAGATGAAACCAGTGTGCAACTGATAGGCTCTTTTTCAATAGTAGCGATTCAATTTCCTGACACGGTTGACGAGTTATTGCGTCTTTGCGAACAGGCTTTACAAAAATACGACGCACATCACGGGGAACTGATGTTAATCGTTGATTTTAAAGCCATTGTTAAAATTGCCTCGATTGGTTTTAGTATTCTGGAAGCTGATGTACAAGAATTTGCCCTGCAAAAAAAGGCTCAACTCAAATTTATCAACTTTCCCACCGCTTTCAAACCTTCGCTGGAAACAAGGGCCTTGTATTATCGGCTCAGTGAGCAAGATGGGATTCATTTTCGGGAGTAAGGTGCAATAATGAAAAAGCTCATTTTCATAGGGCCCTCACAAGACAACTTGAGGCTATTTCCAAAAGAAGCACGGCAACAAGCAGGATATCAATTACTCCGAGTTCAATATGGTAGCCTTCCCATTGATTGGAAACCAATGAAAACCATCGGCAATAACGTCAAAGAAATACGTATTCACGTTGGAGGCGAGTATAGAGTCATCTATGTGGCTAATTTTGAAGAAGCAGTGTATGTACTTCATGCTTTCCAGAAAAAAACGCAGAAAACTCTCCAACACGATATTGAACTGGCACGTAAACGGTTTCAACAAATTGAGGGGGAAAAATCATGATTGATGACGATAGCAAGATGATAAAATCTTCGGGGAATATTTTTACTGACCTTGGATTTGATGAAGTAGAAGCTTCGACTCTGCACATCCGTTCTTTATTGATGCTTGAAATAGAGCATTACATCAAACGACAAGGCATAACTCAATTTGAGGCCGCTAGACAACTTGGTATAACAGCATCTAGCGTGGATGAATTGCTTAATGGAAAACTTGGCTTATTCACAATAGATGCTCTTGTGAATATGTTGGCGCGTATTGGTTCTCATGTAGAATTTGTGGTGATACCGCCACAACAAAAGGCGGCGTAATTTGTACAGAACAAAAAATTTATTTGTAGATTTTGCCACGGAAAAACACGGAAAAACACGGAAAAATTCCGTGCTTTCTGTGTCATTCCGTGGCTTTTAATCATCCTTGGAACGAAAATCATTTGTAATGAACACCGAAACCCTAACCCAACGAATCAACCAAGCCGCCGAAAGCGGAAAACTCGATCTCTGTGAGCAACAACTTACCACAATTCCACCAGCAGTTGTTGAACTCACCAACCTAGAAGAACTTTACCTAGACTGTAATCAACTCGCCGACTTACCGGATGAAATAGCGCAATTAGTCAATCTGCGGGTGCTATCGCTTACGGATAACCGATTGAGGGCTTTACCACCCACTTTCGCTGAATTGAAAAACTTGGAATGGCTCTACCTCGCCAAGAACCAATTGAGCCGTGTGCCTTCTGAAATCACCCAACTACCTCATTTAAAAGTGATTTCTCTTAACAACAACCCTATTCAGGCGCTGCCGGAGGCCATCACAAATTTACCCCATCTCAAGGTACTATCCCTTTATAACAACCCGCTGACTTTTCCACCGCCGGAAATTGTGACACAAGGCACTCAGGAAATTCTGACCTATTTACGCCTTAAAAAAGAGCCACAATGGGCAGCGAAATTATTACTGGTCGGTGAAGGCGGCGTAGGTAAAACCTCATTGCTCCATCAATTGCGTCAAGAAATTTTTGATGATCAAGAAGACTCTACGCATGGTATTGCGATTGATACTTGGGCACTCAAGCATCCCACCAAAGCCGATGTCACGATGCAATTGAGAACGTGGGATTTTGGGGGACAAACCATTTATCATGCTACCCATCAATTCTTTTTGACCAATCGCGCCTTGTTTATTTTAGTCTGGAATGCCAGATTGGGTTATGAACAGTGTAAGGTGTCTCACTGGCTGAACGTCATTCAAGCGAAGGCACCACAATCGCCCGTATTATTGGTGGCTACCCATATTGATGAATATGATGCGGCCTTGCCTTTTGTTGATTTAAAACATAAATACCCACAAATTATTGGGAATAAACCGTGCAAAGTCAGCAATAAAACCGGGGCCGGTATTGACGAAGTGCGCCAAGCCATTGCTGAGGCCGCTGCGAAATTGCCCCTGATGGGCGAACAATGGCCCATTCATTGGTTAGAGGCCGCTAATGCCATTCGGGCAAAAACGGACAAATCCATGATGCCTAAGCAATTAGACACATTAATGACAGCGCAGGGTGTCGCGCAAAACCACTGTCTGATCTTAGCGAAATGGCTACATGAATTAGGAGAAGTGCTCTATTTTCACGACAAGGACGATCTGAAAAATGTCGTCATTCTCAAACCGCAATGGGTGACGGAACACATTAGCCTGATCTTAACGAGCCAACAAGTCATTGATAAACAAGGTATTTTAACCGACGCGCAGAGAGACAGACTTTGGTCAGATTTAGATCATGAAATGCGAGAGCATTTTTCAAATTTGATGGAACAGTTTGATCTGTCTTATCGCGCCTTGGAAGAGAGACATACCCGTTTTGTAGTGGAATGTTTACCCTCCGATCCGCCCGACTATCAAACCACTTGGGATAATATGAGCGGTGCTAAAGAAATTCGCATGACTTATGAATTAAACACCCTCCCACCTGGCATTCCAACTTGGTTCATCGCTCGCGCCCACCGTTTTACCACGAATACGCATTGGCGTTATGGCGCTTTGTTTGCTGATAATGTCGCACGTCATCATTTAGGATTGATTCGCGCTTTTCCAGAAGAAAGGCGGTTAGAATTAATCGTGCGTGGCAGCGCTCCCCACTATTTTTTTGATGTACTGCGTGATGGCTTAGAATTGACATTGCAACGTTTTCCGGGCCTACACATTAAACGCAAAATACCTTGCCCCGGACATGATGGTGAAGCTTGTTTAGGTGAATTTAATTACGCTCAGCTTGAAAAAGCGATGCAAAAAAATGTCCCTGAAATTCAATGCCAAGAAGCATTGGAAATGGTTTCAGTTTCTCAACTCTTATTTGGCTTAGATTGGCATACCCAAGATGCCGTATTAGAAAAGATTGAAGAACTCCAAAAGGAAATGACAGAGGCAGCAAAAGAGAATACCAGCAATCTCTTTAACGGGATACAAGCGCAGTTTAGAAAACAACATGCCGAATTACAATGCCCGTATGCCTTTACCTTAAGCCAACAACCCGTAAATTGGTGGCGGCCCTTTGCAGCGCGTGAAGTGATCTTACAACTGTATTGTCAACAGCCTGGACAGTGGCATAAAACCGAAAAAGGTGGTTGCTACCACATCTACGAGCTTGATAAATGCTCACATTTTATTGCCCCTCACTTGTCCAAGCTGATTATGCTGTTCAATGCCCTCATCACTTTGGGTATCGGTACTGTCGGACACGACAAACAACTCAAACATGATTTAGAGTTTATGAATCAGTTAAAGCAACAATTTCCCAATATTGACGATCATGTAGACGAGGCTACCAAACGAGGTTTATGTCTTCTGTTAAAAGAATTAGATTCAAGTGATCAATGGGGAGGGCTGAAAGCCGTTCACGTCAAACCTCAAGACGATGTTTTATGGCTATGTGAAGAACATGCCAAGGAATATAAATAAGTACTGAACCATAAATTTTGAGGTATTTTAATAGAAGCAATGTTTATTTGTAATTAGAGACGCGAAGCATCGCGTCTCTACGAAACCGCGAATTGTAGAGACGCGATGCTTCGCGTCTCTTTGCGGTAAAATACCTGTTTATTTGTGGTTCAGTACTTAGTACTAAAGTTTGCGAGATTTTCGTTCCAAATTTATTTTGCGAAGGCCCGATTGGAGTGCAAAATTTATTTTGCAAGGATTACGCATGAAAGGATTTTGTCCTTGACAATTTCAAAAAAAAGCCCAAACTTATCAATTATTTTATCCTTTCTTATAAGCAATCCTTGTAGTTATAATTTGAACATTGAGTTATAGTGATTATTTTTAAACGGTACTTTAGGAGACAAGATGACCACATTACAAGCCTTAAACCGTTCAAGTCCTCAAGAATACCGCACTGATTCTTCGCCAATCATTTCTGAAACAGAATACTGGGAAAAATACTATAATGGCAATGGTTCTGATGTGGTTTACGAGTGGAATAATGGTTATTTAGAAGAAAAAGGGGTGTCTGATGTATTAACTTTTTCAATATATAAGTGGTTCTTTCAACTATTAGAACATTATTTGAGAACCAATCCCATAGCCCAATCCGTCTTGTTGGAAATGGGATTTCGTTATTCGCTATCGGGAAAAAACGAGGTGCGTCGCCCTGACATCGGTGTCGTACTCAATGACAACCCTATACCGCTTTTGCCCCATGACAAAAGCTACCACGGCATTTATGATATGTGCATAGAAGCCCTTTCCGATTCGACAACTGAAATCATGGAACGGGATACCATCACGAAAAAGAAGGAATATGCCCAAGCTGGTGTCAAGGAATATTACATTTTGGATGGCCGCCGTGAACGGACTCAATTTTTCCGTTTAAATGCGCGAGGCGTTTACACACCCATCAAACCCCTAAAAGGGGGCATTATTAAATCGAAGGAATAAGGAAATTGTTTTTATATTATCTCTATTTTTTCCAGTATATATATCTGTTATTTTCTTAAAAAGAATACCTATTTTTTTATTTACTTTGATATTTTTTCTCTTCGGTTATGGTATGTTCCAAAGTCCATTGATTTTAGAATCGTCTATCCGATTATTCTTTTTACTTGTTTCTTTGTTAGTCATTTTGTTAGTCATTTTATACGGAATCTATATACTAATATATTTATCTATTAATTTTCTTAAATATCTTTTTAAAAAGGAAACCTATGTTTTATTTATGTCGATATTTTTTGGGTTCGGTTATGCTATGTTCCAAAGTCCATTGATTTTAGAATCGCCTATCCAATTATCCTTTTTACTTGTTTCTTTGTTAGTCATTTTGTTAGTCATTGTATATTTTAGTGAGGTTGACTTTAGTGAGGACTTTAGAGAGTTTTTTTTGGGGTTTTTGATGTTGTTTGCTAAACAACAATATCTTCATCAGAAATATAATTTATTATCACATCAGGAAGTTGACAATATCCTCAGTGCTTTCATTAATGAGTCTAATGAGTCTGTAGAAATTCGTAAATTTATTTTACAATTTGTTCTAACTTCTCCTTCATCACCAAATCAAAAACTAGAGGTGTTAGTAAAAATGGTAAAAGATGAAAGTAAAAAAGAAAATATTTCACAAGAAGTTTTAGACGAAATATACAAAATTCGCCAAACCATCAGACAAGAACAACACCAAGCTCAATTAATGGGCGATGCGCCCCCTACTGCCCAAGATTTGTTAAAAAATGTCACAGGCTTCGATTTTACCGATCCAACCACTGAAAACAACCGCGCCACCATTATCTCCCCCATCGACTCCGCCCGTCAACAACTCTTAGACTGGCTAAAAGGAGAAACACCCGCAAACCAAAGCATTGATAAACTATTGATTTACAAATTGAAAAATTACGAAATTGGCATCGGCTTAAAATATTCTGGGCAAATGGGCGGCGATTTTTACGACTTATTCCAACTGCCAACCACCAACGCTGATAACCAAGTGGGTGTTTTCATCAGCGATTTTGGATTGCTCGTCGGCGACTTAACCGGGCATGGTGTCGAAACCGCCCTCAATCTCAGCAAAACCCACAATTTTTGGGCAGAAACCGATTTAAGCCAAGATGTCCTAACCACCATGCGGGCCTTTGAGCAGAACTTCAAAACCACTTTCCATCCTTTTTCCAAATACGAAGGCTGTGAACTGTGTTATTTGCAATTAAAAGACAACGAAATCACTTTAAGCAGAGCCGGATTACATCTTGGACTGATCAGAGATAATCAATGGCACGATATAGCCCCTCCCCCTGATGAAAACTTTGGTTCGCTTGGCAAATGGCCCTGTATGCCCGTCAAACGTTACACTCGCGTCGAACTCAAAGCCGGCGAAACCCTAATCGTCTATACCGATGGCTTGTTTGAAAACGCTAATCAAAACGGTGAACAATTTGGCCAAGACAACTTCCAACAACTGCTCTTGCAACACCAGCACCTTGATATGAACTCCCTCATAGATACCGTGTTTAAAGCCGTTTATGAACATTGTCATCCAGAACCGATTGAGGATGATGAAACGTTGTTGGTGATTAGGCGGGTATCGAGTACAACGGATTTAGGGGATTGAACGGATTTAAGCCTCTTTTAAAATTCGTTATCCTCGTCATTCGTTGTACTAGGTTATCCCCAACCAGAGCCGATTGAAGATGTAAGTACTGAAGCATAAATTTTCAGGTATTTTAATAGAAGCAATGTTTATTTGTAATTAGAGACGCGAAGCATCGCGTCTCTACGAAACCGCGAATTGTAGAGACGCGATGCCTCGCGTCTCTTTGCGGTAAAATACCTGTTTATTTGTGGTTCAGTACTTATTTAGTTTTAGCTTATCGAATTTGAAAAACGATAGGGGGGAGTAAGAGGGGCAAACTCTTGTGCTTGCCCTATTCACGTTCCATATTGTTCACGATAAGCTTGAATCGCGGTTAAGATTTCCTGTTTATCAGGTTGTTGTTCAAGATAACTGACTAAATCATCTAAACTCACAATATTGATAACTGGAACGCCATAAGTTTGTTTCACTTCTTCAATGGCAGACAATTCCGTTTGGCCTTTTTCTTGACGATTTAAGGCGACGATAACACCTGCTAATTGGGCCCCTTCCGTTTGGATAATTTGCACCGCTTCGCGTATTGCTGTTCCGGCACTGATCACATCATCAATGATTAAAGCTTTACCCGTTAAAGGCGCGCCGACAATGTTGCCGCCTTCACCATGATCTTTCACTTCCTTGCGGTTGAAACAGTAAGGAATATGACGATGATGATGATCGGCTAAAGCAATCGCAGCGGCTGTCGCAAGCGGAATACCTTTGTAGGCGGGGCCAAACAACACATTGAAGTCTATTCCAGAACGTTGTATGGCTATGGCGTAAAAACGTCCTAATTGGGCGAGGGCTTGGCCCGTATTAAATAAACCAACGTTAAAAAAATAGGGACTTTGTCGCCCAGATTTCAAGGTAAAATTGCCAAAACGTAAGACATTTTCAGCAATGGCAAATTCTAAAAATTCTCGTTGATAGGCGTGCATATTAATGGTTAAGGGTTAGTGGTTAAGAATTGACGAACAGGCCTTGTAAAAATAAATTTATAACAAAAACAATGCTTTGGAAAAATAAATTGTGAACGAAAATTGATAAACAATGTGTTTCACTGATGCAAACGTTCTCTTAACACTTTGATTTGGAATAAGGTATTACGATCTTCTTCTTCCAATGTCGATCTGATAAAATGAATTGTCGTATGATATCTTGGAATGACGTTGTATTTGAGCGCGTTGACTCGCTTTTGCGTTTTGCGTTGCTCTTCTAGTAAACGCCATAAAGCGGTTTCTGCTTCGCCTAGACGTGCCAATAAGACAACCATATCAGCTAAATAACGGCGCGTTTCATCAAAACTGCTATCTGTTCCCAGTAAGCCGACAGGTTGCAGGGGTAGACGATTTGCCGTAATAGCGGGATATTGTACGCCAATACTGCTGCGTGGCAATATTTTGACTTCAAGCGGTGGGTTTAAACCTAAGGCCGCTTGTTGTAATGAGCGGCTACCCATACGGGTATGCGTAATGCCTAGCCAATAATAGGCCGTTTCTAAGGCTGCTTTGGCATCCGTGCGAAGCGCACGGTATTGCTTGAGACGCTCATAAACTAAGCGCGTTAGCAGTTCTTTTTTGCGTTCAAGCAGCGAACAGCCGAGTTCTAAAAAAGCCACTTTGCGTTTTAGAACCAGTAAGGTACTTTTAGTCGGCGGAATTTTAAGACGTTTAGTTACCATGAGTTTATCAATTGGGTAGTGCTACAATAGTACTAGTACAACTAATTACGGGGATAAACGAATTTTAATCTTGATACTGACTAAGTACTGAACCATAAATTTTGAGGTATTTTAATAGAAGCAACCAGGGGCAACCACAAGGGATTGCCCCTACGAGCCGGTTGTAGGGGCAATCCCTTGTGGTTGCCCTTTGTCCTAAAATACCTGTTTATTTGTGCTTCAGTACTTAAGTTCATGCCTCAATTGGAGAAACTCATTCGTTTATCCCAGTAATTAGCTACGCTGAACTTCGTTGTACTCATGAGCGAAATCATCCGTTGTACGAGTTCACGAAATCCTTAATGTCTAAAATGACGCATTTTGGTTAATACCATTGTTATACCATGCTCATTTGCGGCTGCTATGACTTCCTTATCGCGTATTGAGCCGCCTGGTTGAATGATAGCGGTTATACCGGCTTCGGCCGCTGCGTCAATGCTATCCCGAAAGGGGAAAAAGGCATCTGATGCCATTACGGAATCTTTGATTTCTAGCCCTTCATCAGCCGCTTTTATGGCCGCTATTTTAGCACTATACACGCGACTCATTTGCCCTGCGCCAACGCCGATTGTCATGCCGTCTTTGCAATAAACAATGGCATTGGATTTGACAAATTTGACGACTTTCCAAGCAAATAATAAATCCTGTAATTCTGTTTCTGTGGGTTGCCGCTGTGTGACGATTTCCAAATCAGCCGCCGTTTTGGTGCCTAAATCGCGTTCTTGCACTAACAAGCCACCATTGACTCGTTTAAAATCTAAACGGCTTGCTAACTTTCCTTTGCTATCCGTTGCATTTTTCCACTCGCCACAAATCAAGACGCGCACATTGTTTTTCTTCGCTAAAATCGGTTTAGCCTCTTCAGCAACTGTCGGGGCAATAATCACTTCAACAAATTGACGATCAATAATCGCCTTTGCCGTTTCCCCATCTAATGTACGATTGAAGGCAATAATGCCGCCAAAAGCAGAAGTGGGATCGGTTTTAAATGCACGATTGTAGGCCGTTAAAATATTTTCCCCAATCGCTACGCCGCAAGGGTTGGCATGTTTGACAATCACACAAACGGGTTCATCATAAGATTTGGCACATTCTAAAGCGGCATCGGTGTCAGCGACATTATTATAAGATAAGGCTTTGCCTTGTAATTGAGTTGCGGTTGCAACACACACGGATTGGGGATCCGATTCAGCATAGAAAGCGGCCTGTTGATGCGGATTTTCGCCATAACGCATGGCCTGTACTTTTTGAAATTGCAGGGAAAGGGTGGGCGGAAATTCAGAATCGCCACTTTCGATTTGCCCTAAATAATTGGATATCGCACTGTCATAACCCGCAGTGTGGGAAAAGACTTTACGTGCTAAGGCAAAGCGTGTTGCTTCTGTCACGGCCCCCTTATTGGCAGCCATCTCTGCTAATACGATATCGTAATCTTTGGTATCCACAACTACGGTGACAGCAGCATGATTTTTAGCCGCTGAACGCAACATCGCGGGGCCGCCAATGTCGATATTTTCAATCGCGGTGGCTAAATCACAATCGGGTTTAGCAATGGTTTGTTCAAAGGGATATAAATTAACCACCAACAAATCAATCGGAGCAATCCCTTGATCGCTCATCACAGCTTCATCAATGCCACGCCTACCGAGCAAGCCACCATGAATTTTGGGGTGCAAGGTTTTCACTCGCCCCGCCATCATTTCTGGAAAGCCTGTATAATCAGACACTTCTTTGACAGCGATGCCCTTTTCAGCCAGTAATTTAGCTGTACCCCCTGTGGATAAAATTTCGACATTTTGTTCAATTAAAGCTTGTGCAAAGGGCACTATACCGGATTTATCGGACACGCTAATCAGGGCGCGTTGAATGCTTGACATGTGATTTCCTTTAAAATAAATGGATATGAAACTTGCAAAATGCCAAAAATGGGTAAGTACTGAACCACAAATAAACAGGTATTTTACCGCAAAGAGACGCGAAGCGTCTCTAATTACAAATAAACATTGTTTCTATTAAAATACCTCAAAATTTATGGTTCAGTACTTATTGGGAACTGGAAATTGGGAATTGGGTAACTTCGTTACCAAAGCTTCGCTAAGTTTATTGGGATGTCACCCAAAATATTCTTAAAAAACAAGACTCATTAATATATAGAGATGAGATGAAATAAAAAAAATGAAAAATGTGTTCCTTTTTTCGATAGAAATAGATTATGATTAAATAATCATATCACATTTATAGGCTCAAATAGGGCATGACGGTTGTCTTATGTGTTAAGCTGTTTTTTTTATATCCCTAAATAGTGAACCATTTTCGGACACGCCGTGGTGTTCAGTAAGGCAATTCCAACAATAAACCAGGAATGGGGCAATGCCCATTTTTGGAATCCTTGAATTGAAGGTGCTAAACGGGTTTATTAGGCAGCCGCCTCTGTTTAGAATTAACGATACGATAATGTTTTCTATCAGATAAACACTGATTGAACATCAGCGTTCATCATGATAATTCGTCTCATCAGCGTTCACAGCGCATTCCCACTTCAATCGGGCCGATGCAAAATCAATTTGGAACGAAAATCGGGCCTTCGCAAAATTGCGGTTTTTTTCAAACCAAATTGATTTTGCGGTTTTTTTCAAACCAAATTGATTTTGCGGTTTTTTTCAAACCAAATTGATTTTGCGGTTTTTTTCAAACCAAATTGATTTTGCGGTTTTTTTCAAACCAAATTGATTTTGCGTCGGTGCAGATTGATAATGTTTTTTGGGAATGCAGCCTTTGCATACCGACTTGGCATAAGTGTACTTTATTCAATCGGGAAACGCTAAGTACTGAACAATAAATTTTCATGTATTTTAATTAATAGAAGCAACCAAGGGGGCAATCCTTTGCCCTAGCCCTTTGCGGTAAAATACCTTTTTTATTTGTGCTTCAGTACTTATATAGCATTTCCCGATCTCATGACGTACAGTTATATCAAGAAAATCGAACCGCAAAATAAATTTGGAACGAAAAGAAGGCCGCAAAATAAATTTGGAACGATAATGATTTGTACTTAGCGTAGCCGACCTTCGGTTCATTCAATCGGGAAACGCTATAGTTGGCTTAAAAATTGAATAATAATAGCGATCTTATGACTGGGCGAACACGCAGGTTCGCCCCTACAAGATTTGGCGTAGGGGCGAACCTTTGTTATCGCCCTCCCCTTTCATCCGTTATAATCCGTTTTTTTCTAATTCCCTCAGAGATCACACCTCCTTAACATCTTTTCTCCCTCCCAATTCTAAGCCCTTTTGCGAAACCGCTGGCTTAGATTCCAAAGTGTCATTTTCCATCTCGGTTCCATATAGATGGTTTTTAAAAGCCTTTGTCGCCGATTCAATTGACGCTGTCACATATTGAGTGACTAACTGATCAAAGGGGGTTGAAAACGCGCTTGTCGCTGCTTTTCCTGCCTTCACATCGACTTTGTGACGCTGTTGTTCTTCTTGGGCTTTTTGCAATGCCTCTCTTTCTTCACTGTTGAGTGAGAAATCCACCCGGTAAGCCGCCTTGAAATGCTTGGTTTTCAAAACCGCCAACTCTTTCAGAAATTGCGCTACCCCGATCTTTCCCAATTTCTGAAGGAGCAAACTCACCTTGTTATGAGCTTTTTCAGTGAGTTCCATCTTGTTCACCACGCTTTGATTGATAAGCGGATTGGTTCAGTGGGATAGGAGTAAGCTGGTTAAGATTTTGCGCGTCTTAAATCGCGCAATAAACTTTTGCCCCAAAAAGACGGTGTGTTGCAAATACACTTGTTCAACCTGCCAAAATGCGCTTTGCTCGTGAAAAGCTAAATCCAATAACTCGATAAACCCATTTGTCGCTATTAAAGGATCAGGCACTTCAGAGCGAATGAGATTTAAAACTTGTGCCCAAGCCTCAAACAATGCGCGTTGGAACCAAGCATATTGAAACAACGGTACCAATCGCTGTTGTCTCTCAGCTTTCACTGCGATATCAAAATCTCGTTCCAAAAGACGCGCCGAGGTAAACGATTTCCCACGTTTGATGGGTAAATAATCCAGAATTTTCTCGACAACTTGTCGTGCCTCTAAAGCGTTATCTTCATGGCTATCCGATAAGTTTTTGAGTTGATTTAGCTGAACCTGAAAAATCCCAAAAGCTTGCGCCCATTGTTGGCTACCAAACAGGATGCGTTCAAGACAGGGCACCCAATATTTTATCATTTGCTTTTCAATGCCACTTTTTTGGCTGAGAGAAAAGCGATTCCAACGAATTTCAGTGGATTCTTGTTTTAAATCCGTGGCTATCTCATCCTGTTGCAATAGGTACTTGAGCAGCGAGTGTCGATCTCCAATACTGTCTTCTAGAGCTTGATTGAGAATCCCAATCGAAATGAGCGAATAGGGCCTGATAATTTGATGCGCTTCCCTTTTCGTCTTGCTATTCCATTCAATCACGGCTAAACCTTCGCTGCCGTGCTTTTGAAGAACCTGATCACAAAAATGCCGACAAACCAAACTACCAATGCTGTTATCAGACAAGAGAATAGTAAAGTGCCCACTCACCGATTGAGCAGTGCTGTTGATATCAACAAACAAACGCCGAAACACCTCTGGCACTGTCGGTGTACGGTTCAAAGCCGATTCTTGATCGTTTGTGGCTTCAGGTGCAAAGAGAAGACAAATCGGTACGCGGAGTGTCTTCAATTTGTCAGGTTGTTTTTGATAAACCTGTTGGAGAGCAAACCAACGATGTTGCCCATCAATGAGAACCAGCTTCACCCCGCTTTGTTCCCCGCTCGCCAAACTCAAGTCTAACTGCACTGGTTCACACTGTACACCAACCGCTGTGATTTTGTCATCAATTTCGACTTGAAGTCGATAAGCTTGTGGATGCTGACTAGGTAAGTAAGTGAGTTTAAACCAGCCATACCATTCCCTGAGAATGTGTTTAATTTGTTCTTGCCCCTCGTGGGTGACAATCTTGCGGTGTTCTTTTGCGTAGCCGGTTTCCATGACTCGGCCGGTTACTGGCACAATAGCGGCTAACAAGGGAGGGAAGTAAATGACTTTGGATTGGAGTTCACCAGGCGTGAGTTGACTGGGGTTGGGATTCAGGTAGGGCTCCATTTCCCGACAAACCCGTTGTTCATCCAAATCACGTTGCATCAGCAACTCAAACGAGAGTTTATCGGGATGGATATCTCTTGCTAAGGTTAATTTGGATAACTCTGCGGCAGAGAAGGTGGTGAGGAGATATTCGACGGGAAAAGAAGCACCCGTTTGAAACACACCGTAGTTACCCAACCGTTTAAAATTATAAATCTGCTCTTCTACAAAATCGTCTAATGACATGAAATAGGTTCTCCTTTATATGAGATTGTGATTAAAAAACAGACTGTTTTAAGCTGTTTTAATATTGTTATCATACCGCTTTTTTCAGAGAAGCCGCAGAGTAACCTATTTGTCAATATCATCGCAAGAGGGCAGTCGGGTAATATAGACTTAAACGGTTGATATTATGAGTAAAAAATATTTTAAGGAGACATTTCCGGTATTCTGAGAAAAGGAATTGTAGGCCATCCAAAATCAGAAATGCCCCATTTTTTTAAAATGGGGGTTGAATGTAGGGTGTTGACTGAGAGCTTTTTTTAGCCTGTATTTTTAGCGACGCTGAACTTCGTTTCATGCTGATTTTCAGGCAAAAGTTTTTGCGCGCACTTTTGCCTGAAAAGGTGTTTGTCAAATAACCCATAGAATAGAAGGGTTGTTTAACCACATTTTATGAGTATTTTTGAGGCCTTTGACAAACACCAAAGCAGCATGAAACGAAGTTGAGAATTTTGAATTGGGATGATTAAAAGCCACGGAATGACACGGAAAGCACGGAATATTTCCGTGTTTTTCAGTGTTTTTCCGTGGCAAAATCGACCCGAAGCCACTCACACACTTCCAAAAAAGCGCAAATTATAACTGTGAACAGTATATAAGTACTGAAGCATAAATTTTCAGGTATTTTAATAGAAGCAATGTTTATTTGTAATTAGAGACGCTTTGCGGTAAAATACCTGTTTATTTGTGGTTCAGTACTTAAACTTTTTATTATACAGAAGATTAATAGTCTTATTCTGTGTTAGTCACCACCACCTGACTTGAGCTTTTAGCTGTGTTGGCTGTTGGCTGTGTTGGCTGGGTGGTCTGAAGATTTCCGCTTTCCTGCACTAGGTATCCTCCACTTAAGCGTTCTGATTCAATTCAATTCATTCTGATTCCAGTTTTCAATCTCCTTCTTGGTATACTGGTATCCCACTTCGATAAGTTCTTCTACCGCCTCAAATTCCAGTAACCCGAACTGTTCAACGGGGGGATGAAGGTAAAAATCGGCATCCGCTTTAACCTTGTTGCTTCTTTGATTGCTACTGAGAACAGTGACACCCATTAATATATTAATGAGTGAGGGAACACGAATCGTCTTTTTATAGGGCAAGATTCGACTCCAAAACACTTCCCAAGGCGAAGGCATTTTTTCATAATTCATACTCAAATGCATATCGCGGCTGACATCAACAACGATCACTTTCTGGCAAAATTGTCGCATGATATCGCCTGGCAGGTTGTTGACGACACCACCATCGACGAGTAAATGGCCGTTCTTGAATACTGGTTCAAGCATACCTGGAATCGCTGCACTGGCCCTGAGGGCTTTCCAAACCAAACCTTGTTTGTGAACCACCAGTTCAGAAGTCGTCAGATTACTGGAAACACAAAAGAAAGGCATCCATAAATCTTCAATTTGTATCTCTCCAAATCCATTTTTCAAGTTATCATCAAATCGTTTACCATCAATTAATGAAAAAATAGGCAGCGTGTATTTTTTAAACGGCTTACTTAACGCGGCTTGTTTATTGAGTTTCAAAAAGGTTTGGGTATCATAGTCGGCAGCACATTGAGCGGCAATCATGCCTCCCATACTGGTTCCACCAAGCATATCAAAGGGTATTCCAGCTTCTTTGAGTGCTAAATAAACGCCAAAATGCGCCAAACCACGCGCACCACCGCCGCTGAAAACTAAACCAATGGCACGTCCACTCAAAAAACGGGCTAAACGTTGAAAGTCGGCTTCTGTATTCCAACGAATATGGTGGTGATTTTTAACGGGCCACATCGATAACCATTGCTGAGTGTTAGAAGGCAATTGCTCACCATTCGGATGTAATAGAACCAAACGCTTACTGGCATCGGTGGTTAGACTTTCTGCATGCTGCAATGCGGCTTTGATCTCTTCCTGCTTAGCATTGGCGGTGGCATCGGCTACTAGGATAATTTGATCCGCTCGCCTCAGACACCATTTTGTCCAAGATGTTATTGGCATATCAGCTTGATAGAGGATAAAACGATATCGGGTTGCCTGTTCATCCAACCAAGTGACTAATCTGATGCTTTGAGGTTGGTTGGGGGAAAGTTGAGCTGCCGCTGTTAAACCCATTAAGTTATCCAAGCGTTCACTATTCAAATGCAACGTGGCATCAAAGGCCGATAAGGCAGAAATCAGGCGAGAACAAAAATCCGTTAAGGGCACTTTTGAACTCAATGGGATAATGGCGATATTGATTGCCGTACTCTGTACAGTCGAGGTTTTAAAGCTTTTTTGTAGGCGAGTGATGAGATTTTGAGTAATTTCCATCATCACCCGCGGATTTTGCTTGATAATCTGTTCAAACGCCGATTGAGATAACTTCACTAAATCACAATCGCGGAGTGCATAAACGCTGGCCGTCCTGTTTTGTCCCGCAAAAAGCGCCATTTCGCCAACGCTTTCACCTTGGGATATCTCACCTATAACTTGCTCGTTAGTTTCCCCCTGTTCAATGATGGCCTGAAGACGACCACTGACAACAATATATAAGCTATCTCCTGCATCGAACTGTCGAAACAAAGCTTCACCACGTTGAAGGTGAACCCACTCAAGTTGGGCCTCAATATCTCTGCGTATTATCTCGTCAGAGGCCCCAAAATAGTTTGGCAAAATAGCCATTAATTGGCTGCGCCGTAATCTCGGCGTAATGACATCTGCCATTTTTTGCAGCACGTCAGGGGATTGCTCTACCCATTTTTCAAAACCGATTTTAGATAATTTGAGCAATTGGGTATCGTTTATCGCAGTGACATTTGCCGTATGCTTGCCACCGATCAACATTTGTAGTTCGCCAACAATCCCACCTGCCCCGATTTCACTTAAAACGAGTTCATTATCACATTTTTTAAGTGTGGCTTTCAATAGCCCTTTGAGAACGATATAAAGCGCATTGCTCACTCCCCCCTGTTGAATCAGTGTTTCTCCCTTCGATAACAAAATTTGAGTGAAATCAAGGGATAATGAGTTTAAAACCTCTTCAGTGACATTTTCAAAAAGATAAGTTGTTTTTAACTTGGCGAATAAGTCTTGATCGGATAATTGAGAATTAAATGATTTCATAGGATTATCAAATAATATATAGTACAACGAAGTAAGCGTGGGTGCGATTAAAAGTGGGAGATCATCTTACCACCTATCAGTTTGTCAAAAGTACTTAGGATAAGGGATTGTTTCCATTGTAGAGACGCGATCGCGAAGCGTCTCTTGCGAGCTAGGGCTCGCCTCGAAACAGAGACGCGAGGCATCGCGTCGAAACGAAAACAGACGCGAAGCATCGCGTCGAAACGAAAACAAACAGAGACGCGAAGCATCGCGTCGAAACGAAAACAGACGCGAGGCATAGCGTCGAAACGAAAACAAACAGAGACGCGAAGCATCGCGTCTCTACGAAAACAGACGCGAAGCATCGCGTCTCTACGAAAACAAACCGCGAAGCATCGCGTCGAAACGAAAACAAACCGCGAAGCATCGTTTATCATTTGATTTAGTTTTACCCCCGCACTTTTAATCGCACCCTGTAAGCGTAGCTGGCGAGCAGTATAATTTAAAAAATGATATTATAAATTAAATACGCCAACATTAGGGTGTTGACTGAGCGTTTTTTTTGATGAGTCTTTTTCATGTTTTTGCGCGCAAAAACTTTTGCATGAAAGCCTATTCACTTTTTTTAGTGTATATTGGGTGGGTAGTGCATTCGATCAGAAATTTAAATAACACATTATTTTAAATAGGGTATTTAAAAAATACCCTCAATACCAAAATGAATTGAGGGGTAGTTCCTAGCAGTCATGCAGGTGTTTAAATGCTTAACGGGCGGAACGTCTTGAGATTTGGGAAGTCAATTTTGTCAGAGCAAGCATTTTAAACCACCTGCTTTTTTTTTAATATACCCGCGTTTGATTGATAAAGGCAATATTAACTATCAAGAGAGTTAAAAAAATCAATAATGGCTAAAACAAAACAGATATCGATTAGTGGTTTTCCTGAGTTTTTACCACCTGAGCAAATTGTTTTTGCGAAGGTGATGGATATTATTCGTGATGGTTTTGAACGTTACGGATTTTCGCCTATTGAAACGCCGGCCGTAGAGCGAAAGGAAGTTTTGATTTCAAAAGGGGGCAATGAGAAAGAAATTTATACCCTTTCTCGCTTAGCGGCTGAGAAGGGTGACGATCCCAATACGGATTTAGCCCTTCATTTTGATTTAACCGTACCTCTGGCACGTTATGTGGCGCAGCATAAAAATAGGCTGACTTTCCCTTTTCGTCGTTACCAGATTCAAAAAGTGTGGCGTGGTGAGCGAGCACAAGCTGGGCGTTCTCGTGAATTTTATCAATGTGATATTGATGTCATCGGACGGGGTTCTCTGAGTCTGTTAACGGATGCCGAGATTCCGAGTATTATTTATCAAATTTTTCGAGAGATGAAAATTGGCCCTTTTGTGATTAGAATCAATAATCGTAAGATTCTTCAGGGTTATTTTGAATCCTTAGATATCCCGATGACACAGATGACTGAGGTGATGCGCGTCATTGATAAATTGGAAAAAATCGGTACTGGAAAAGTGGTTCACGAATTGATGGCTATGGGTTTGGAAGAAGCGACGGCCCAAAAGATGATGGATTTTTTGGGTTCTTTGGGAAATGAACTGAATACGGATGAGATGCTTTCTCAATTAACGAGCATGACTGAAATCAACGCGCAATTTTCGGAAGGGGTTAAAGCGTTAAGCGTTGTTGTTGACGGTATTCGGGGTTTTGGTTTGCCTGAAGCGTTTTTTCAAATCGATCTTAGGATTGCCCGTGGCCTTGATTATTATACGGGTACGGTTTATGAAACCATTCTTGCGGATCATCCTAATTTGGGTAGTATTTGTTCGGGTGGCCGATACGATGATCTCACTAGTTTGTTTACGGATGACAAGCTACCGGGGGTGGGTATTTCTATTGGGGTAACTCGATTAGTGCAGCAATTAATGGCAGATGGCTTACTCAAGGTGGGTGCTGCAACAGTGGCACCGGTATTGGTGACTACAATGGATGAGAATCGTACTCGCGATTACTTGCGTCTAGGCACAGAACTGCGGAATGCGGGTATTGCGACTGAGGTTTATCTTGAAAAAGCACGTCTTGGCAATCAGCTTAAGTATGCTAATAAGAAAGGTTTTAAACTCGCCATTATTGCCGGTGAAGAGGAATTTTTAAGAAACGTGATACAAATCAAGGATTTGGTCATAGGCGAACAAATTGAATGTGCTATCACTGATTTGGTTCAGGAAGTTCAGAAGAGGGTGTAAAATTTCCCTGGCCCTAGCTTGATGATGGCCCGTTTTTTCCATTTCGTTCTATAACTACAAGGATTGTTTATAATAAAGGATATAACGACAAGGATTCTAGTTCAGAAGAGGGTGTAAAATTTCCTTGGCCCTAGCTTGATGATGGCCCGTTTTTTCCATTTCGTTCTATAACTACAAGGATTGTTTATAATAAAGGATATAACGACAAGGATTCTAGTTCAGAAGAGGGTGTAAAATTTCCTTGGCCCTAGCTTGATGATGGCCCGTTTTTTCCATTTCGTTCTATAACTACAAGGATTGTTTATAATAAAGGATATAACGACAAGGATTCTTTATAATAAAGGATAGGTACTCTTTAATGTTGTTATAATCAATAACTTCAAGCGTGACACAATCTAATCCTTTCTTATTTATAAACAATCCTTGTAGTTATATCAAGCGTGACACAATCTAATCCTTTCTTATTTATAAACAATCCTTGTAGTTATATTATATCTTGTAGGCGGCCCGCGATCCCACTCTACGAACATTCCCCATTCCCCATTTTAAGCAAAAAATAGATTATTATGGCATCTCAAAATTTTGAAGTCATTTGTGCTATTCCGAGGACAGGTAGGACATTTGAAAATTTTCTCAATAAGTTGAAAACCTTTGGTGTGAGTGCAAACCAAATAGATCAAATTCTAGCGGTTTCTAAAAAAAGTAAATCGGCCAGTCAGGCTGATTTCATGGAAGCGGCTCAGTTTCTCCAATATGCTATGGAGCAAGTGCCTTGCTTTGGTTTGTTTGTTGATCGTAAACGCAAAAATAGGCCTTATCGTGTCGGTTTTTTAGGATACGATTGGATGATAGGTGATGTTTGTACGCGAATAGAAGGCGAGGAACCGCATAATGGTTCTTCTCTTATTGGCCTCAATGAAGTGGATTGTGCGATAGTCGGGTTGGATGAATTGTTGACAACCACGCAGTATTATTTACAGGATCCCACAAAAGTCACAAAGTGGGGGATGTATAACTATCAGATCGATCCAAACAAGCCGACACCAATACGCATCGCCGGTTCTGCTCAATTAACGCGCTATAATTCGGTTTTAAAGCAAGAAGTCCAAGATATGGTCGGTTTTTTCTTGATTTCTAAACCGAAAGCGGTTAAATCGAATGCTGCTGAGGAAGCCTTAAAATATCCGCGTGATTTTTTAGCGCATTTATCGGAACATGGCCGACGAGTTTTTGTTAAAGGGCGATATGCCGGTATGGTTAAGACGGCTTATCCGAATCTGAAGGTGGTATCAGCAGAAGAAAATGTAGAAGATGCGGTTTTGGAGGCGGAACCGGGCAGTGTTGGACTTGAGATTGTTCAAACCGGCAATACGCTCAGAAAAAAAGGATTAGTGTTACACGGTACACCGCTATTTTTGTCTGAAAGCCTTTATGTTGTTGATTATTATCGATATTTAAAAAGTAAACCCCTTCAAAAATTCCTCGAACGTGTGAATCCCATTGGCTATTTTGATGAGGAACGCATCAAGCAATTTGCGCTTTGGTATCTTGCCCTTGAGAGCAATTTAGGTGATTCATGGATTCATAAGCCTTCTATTACTGATCTATTTTGTGAGGCCCAGGAACCTGAAAATGGCTTGCGCCCTTATCGCTTACAAACGCGCTATTGGAAACCAGATGATGTGTATAAGCAAGAAGAAGCGATGACTTGGCTTGAAGACTCGAAAAAGAAGTTGCAGGATTATTATGACTTTTTTGCTCATGGCGCGTAGAGTGAGATCGCTGTCGCCACGGAATCCAATAAATATAAGTACTGAAGCATAAATTTTCAGGTATTTTAATAGAAGCAATGTTTATTTGTAATTAGAGACGCGAAGCATCGCGTCTCTACAATTCGCGGTTTCGTAGAGACGCGATGCTTCGCGTCTCTTTGCGGTAAAATAGCTGTTTATTTGTGGTTCAGTACTTACTGAAGCATAAATTTTCAGGTATTTTAATAGAAGCAATGTTTATTTGTAATTAGAGACGCGAAGCATCGCGTCTCTACAATTCGCGGTTTCGTAGAGACGCGATGCTTCGCGTCTCTTTGCGGTAAAATACCTGTTTATTTGTGGTTCAGTACTTAATTCATTGAGAAAAGAAATCACTTTTCACGCAAAAGACGCAAGAGACGCAAGAGATTTATTTTGACAGACGATCATCTTTAGCGTCTTTAGCGTCTTTAGCGTTTATTTCTTTTTCAATAGATAGCGAAAGCAGCAAGCAAAAAAAAACATCGGCATTGAAACGTAAAATACCTATACCAGCACTAAATTATCCCGATGAATTAATTCTGGTTCGTCAACATAACCCAGTATCTCTTGAATTTTTTCGCTGGTATAGCCTAATATTTTATTCGCGTCTTCGGCATTATAATTCACCAAACCCCGCGCGACTTCTTGTCTATCAGGGCAGAGACAAACAACCATATCGCCTCGTGCAAAATCACCTTCACTATGGGTTACACCAATGGGTAAAAGACTTTTACCTCTATCACGTAATGCTTTGACAGCCCCTTGATCTAAATACAAGTAACCACGCATTTTGAGGTGTGAAGCTAACCATTGTTTACGTGCAGCAAAAGGGGCTTGAGCGGGTTGCAATAAAGTGCCGATGTTTTCACCAGCCGCAATCTGTAATAATACGTCTGTAATTCGGCCAGAAGTAATCAGGGTTGTGGTGCCAGAGCGAGCGGCTAAAATGGCAGCGCGAAGTTTAGTCAACATACCCCCTCGCCCAAGCTGGCCGCCAGTATCACCGGCCATGGCTTCTAAGCGTGAATCATCCGCATAACCTTCTTCAATTAAACGGGCTGTTGGATCGAGACGGGGATCGCGTTCATATAAACCTTGTTGATCCGTCAAAATGACAAGCAAGTCAGCTTCTATTAAATTAGCCACCAAACCGGCCAAAGTATCATTATCCCCAAAGCGAATTTCGTCTGTTGTGACGGTATCGTTTTCATTGACAACGGGCACAACCTTTAAGTTCATCAGGCTGCGTAAGGTGCTACGGGCATTGAGATAGCGTTGTCGATTCACTAAATCATCATGGGTTAACAAAACTTGTGCGGTGTGTATAGCATGTTCTTGAAAAAAGGATTCATAAGTTTGTACCATGCCCATTTGTCCGATGGCCGCCGCGGCTTGCAATTGATAGAGGGCAGTAGGGCGTTGTGTCCAGTTCAAACGGCTCATGCCTTCGGCCACCGCACCTGATGACACTAAGACTAATTCAATATCGCGTTGATGCAGTTGAGCCATTTGCGCTACCCAGTTTTGAATAGCCATTTTGTCTAAACCGCGTCCGTCATTGGTGAGCAAGGCGCTGCCAATTTTGATAACCCAACGTTTAGATTTGCCTAGTTGTTGGCGCAGAGTTTCGTTTTGAGTCATAAATTTTATAATTAACAATTAAAAAGGGGGCGCATTTCTAAAAAAAGGGTCATTATCAATCTGCGTTGGCCCCATTGGAGTGCAAAATTTATTTTGCTTCGGCATTTTTCTTCAGTCTATTATTTTTTTAAAGTGATGATATATATCAATATTTTCAGAAAATTCATTTAAATCTATAAGGATTTTTTAATCTCAGGCTTAGCGTCTAAGTGTCTTAGCGTGAGAAAATAATGATTTAAATATCTACTTTAATTAGGCATGACGCATCATGACTTCACAAAATAAAATCGCATGGCTTGATAGAAATATTGCCATCACTAGCATAACATTGACTACGATTAGTATTGCACAATCGCTCAATGTTTCATTTTTTGATTTTCTACCGACAGTTCAATTAGATATTTTACTGCCTTCAACAGTCATTTTACTTGTCGCTCTTATAATGAAACGCTTTAAACGGCGTAAGCAAATAATCATTGAGTCAACAAAAACACCCATTACCAATTTCACCGCCCAACTTGGCAATCCCCAAAACCCAGGCTTATTATCAAAAGAACAACGTCTAGCTCAAATCCAAGCTGGGCAAAATCCTTACGTTTGCGGCCCATCATTGCGGGGCAATTCTGCCGTGTTTTATGGTAGAGGGCGCGAGTTAGGGGGAATTTTAGGCGTGTTAGGCAATCCCGATAAACCCGGCAGTGTCAGCATATTGGGGGAGCGGCGTATTGGTAAATCCTCTTTACTTAATCAGATTTATCAAATGTTAGCCGTAGTGCCCAATGTTGTCACGATTAATACCACGATGCAAAATTGGAGTATTGATAGTCAGGCCCGTTTTTTTACGCAATTACATCAAACCATCAGTGAGGCTTTGCAAATAGACTCAGATTCAATTGATGATTATAGCGGTTTTCGCGAGTTTATCCGTGATTATGCCGAAAAAGGCTATCGTTTTGTCTTGATGATTGATGAATTTGACAAGATGACGGAGAATGCCTATTTTAATGCCGAGTTTTTCAGCAATATGCGAGCCTTGGGGGAAAGGCATGAATATCAGTTTGCTTATGTGCTGTCAAGTTACGCGCCTTTATCTGATATTTGTCACGATGGGGGGATTCAGGAATCTAAGTTTTGGAATATCTTTGGTACGTGTTATAGCTTAGGCTTGTTAGCCCAGAAAGAGGCAGAGCAATTGATACAAGAACCGATGCGGCAAACGCTTGAACGTTATTTTGAGCAGACTACAGAGATTTTAAGGTATACCGGTTATCATCCTGCCTTTATTCAAATCGTGGCTTCAGAATATTGGAATGCCCATTATTTTGATTATGCAGCCGATAGAGATGCCATTCAAGAAACGCTCTATAACTATTATCAAGATTTGTGGCAGCATCGAAGCCAAACCGAACGCGAGTTACTGCGAAAAATCGCTCAGCATGAAATCCCTCAAGACAACGCAATATTGATGACTCTCCGGCAACGCGGATTATTAACACAAGAAAATCAATTATTTGCGCCGTTTTTTGAACAATGGCTCATTAAGAACGCATTGTTGATAGAACGCTGATTGTACTGATTGTCCTGATTTACGCTGATATAGATTAATTATGAATGATAGAAGGCTGATGACGTTGATTATGTTTAATCAGTGTTAATCATGATCATCAGTCAGATCAGCGTTCTATCTTTTGTCCTTCCAACGTACTCATTTATACGAATCCATCCGACAGTTCATGCCCGTAGTAGAACGGATCAGGGGATTGAACGGATTGGTGCAAAGGCATATTCTAATTAAAATCAATAACCTACTTTTGTTGTAGGCAAAAGCAAAAAGGGGTGCATAACGCACAATTTACAATAGGCCCATGCATCAATCCGCTCAATCCCCTGATCCGTTGTACTCATGTTTCACGATATGCTTTCAGCTACACGACACGACTAAATACTTATTTATTTCAATGACTTAAAGCATTCAGGCTAAAGATGAGGGGGCAACCTGGGGTGGCACATAACGGACAACTTACAATAGGCCCATGCAGCAATCCGTTCAATCCCCTGATCCGTTGTACTAATTGATTTTGCCTTTGTACTTAGCGTAGCACACCGAAGGTTCATTCAATCGGGAGACGCTATAGTTGTACTCAATTCACGTAATGAGTTGTACTCAATCAGCGTACTTAATTAAAATTATAACCCAACTAAAAAACGACAACCATGAAAAATAAATTTGTTGCCCACATCCTACGTCATGCTTGGTTTTGGCCTATCGAATTTTGGATGCGGCCTTTGACGGTGATGGATAGATTTAAAGAAGCTAAATCTCCGGAGTTTTTTGCGGCTTTGGTGGGTGGTGGATTATGGGGCGCATTAATCGGTACGGTGCTTTGGTTAATTAATGGGGATATTCATAGTATTTGGGTGATGGCGTTCGCGGGAGCGGGAGCGGTCGCGGTCGCGGGAGCGGGAACGGGAGCGATCGCGGGAAGGGGAGCGGTCGCGGTCGCGGGAGGGTATATATTAGTTGTATTTGGTATTGGTACCTTATTAGGTTCATGGTTAAGCCTAACAATTGTTATTTATGCAAGCTTAATCATTGGCATAATACAAATTATCGCGGTAATAAATTTTCATCGTACAGAAAGTGACTGGAATAAAATAACACTCGTTATAACATGGTTTATAGGATTGCCTATTGTCGGTTTCGCTTTTTTCCCACATACTCCCATTGAGCAAATCCCAATATGGGGAATAGTTTTGGTATTTTATTTTGGTATAGGCATAATCACTGGTTTTCTTGCTGATGGCACTTATGGACTATCGAGAACAAAGAAAACTCTCAATCTGAAAATCAAAACAACTAGCCAAGTCAATTTATTAAGCATTTTTTATAGTTTATTTCTAGTTATCGCTTTGGGATTATGGCTATCTGCGTTTGTCGTTTCTGATGATTTAAGTCATAAATTCAATATTTTAGCTATCTTTATGGCAATCGCGCCGATTGTAGGCACGGGTTTATTGTTCTACCCATTTGTCGCATTGAAGGCAGCATGGCAATACCACAATCCCAAGCATTTAACACCAGAAACACTGCATTCTACTATAGCTTTTCGTTGGCAAAGTTTCGCTTATCCTCTACCCAGATTGCGTGGTTACCTCATCAAAATAGCCAAACAACATGATAGCCAAACCGCTTTCAATGCTATCCAACAAGTGCAACTATGGACATTACAAATGGCAGCCTCCCGCAGAGCCGCCCAAGATTTAGCAAAGCATCCAGACACGGCTATCTCTTTTTGTAATGAAATAGCCATCCAAACGAATAAGCTCACCTTATTGCCATTAAGCATAACTGGCCATGTTGGACGCGCTGTTGCGATTTTAGCAGCACCACAAGACAAAGAAGATGAACAACCCTTACGACTTTGGATAAACGAGTTTCCACCACGAGAAAAATTAACCCCTAAATTCTGGTTTGGCAGATGGCAACTTTCCCGTCCTGAAAAAAATGATTGGTTAGCTGATTTCCAAAAAAATCGAGCGGCCCCTTTATCAAGACGACTTGATTATGCCGTACAAAAATTAGAAGATTGTCAACATTATCAAGATATGACGGATTATCGCTCTTTATTATACAGCCTCATGCAATATGCAAAGATTGATAACATCGGCGAACTCTTATCTCTTGTAGAACACCCTATTTCTGCCCCAAGCTGTCCAAAATGGATGGCAGGTGGTTGGACTATCCTACAAAAATTCAACCAACAATTCATTGAATTACAATATTATCGCCAATCAGAATCCCCTGATGCAAGGCGACAATATCTAACCCGATTCCAAAACAGATTACAGGCTTTAGCATGGCAAGAGTTACCCGACTATTGGGCAAACATTGGCAAAGAATTGGTAGCCGATTGGATCAAGGTGCTCGAAAAGGCTAAAGAACAAGCCCGTAATTTCCTAGATTTAGACATTCATTTACTCCAAAATAGCTTATTGCTCGGTAAACAAACGCTCAATTTCCGCGTGAAGAATCCTAGCAGCGTGATAGCGGAACACTTACATATCCAAGTGAAACGGAAAAAAGGCATCTTTTGGAGTCACCAAGAGACACGTCATCCACTATTAGAAGGCAGCCATCACACCGATTTACACCTAGAATGTCAAATTGACATACCTGGGCGTTATCTCATTCATGGAGAATTACAAGCCCAAGACTTAGACGGCAATCCTTTTAAACAACCCTTTGATTTTCAAATCACCGTTGCACAAAGTGGGCGTATTTATACTGAATCCGCTTATCAACCTTATGTGACAGGTGCCGGTTTAAGCACTGATCACAGCTTTGTCGGGCGCACTGATTTATTAGCGTGGTTAGGCAATTTGTGGCGACAACCTGATGGCAAGCCTGCCGTTGTATTAATCGGGCAACGGCGTATCGGTAAAACCAGTTTGCTCAATAAAATCAAACGCGATGGTTTAGAAAGAACCAGCCTCATTCCGGTTTATATTGATACTCAAGAAATTGGCGATACGGGGGAACAGAGTTTCTTAACGGCTGTGAGTGAAAGAATGGCTGAAGCGGTGGGTATGGCGGCCCCCATTCTCAATGCTGCCCCCTATCTGGATTTCCAACATTTCTTAACCGAAACCAAAGCGATTTTAGATAACCGACGCTTTTTATTAATGATCGACGAATCCGAAGCCATTTTTCAGGGGAAATTTGGTGCGGAATTACCGCCCTTTTTACGGAGCCTGATGCAGCACGCCGATTATCCTACGCTGTTGTTGTTTTGTGGCACCTATTTTCTGAAACAAGTCGCTTGGGATTACTCCTCGGTGTTTTTCAATACGGCCCAATTTAAAACCGTCAGTTATTTATCGGCCGCCGAATCTGCGGAATTGCTCCAAAAACCGGCGCGAGAGATGCTCGAATTTGATGACTATGTCTTAGAACAAGCCCACAAGCTCACCAAGGGGCAACCCTTATTACTGCAAAGTTTAGGGGCCAATTTAATTGAAGAATTTAATGCGATTGTCAGGGCAGGCGAAGAACGCAGCAATTATGTCAACTTCAACGACTTAGAACACGCTACCCAAGTTTTAGTCAAACAACAAGATAATATGGCCTTCATCGATCATTGGAAAGGCAGCGATACCGCGACACATCGGGTATTATCCGCCCTCGCCTGGGCAACTGACGAAACCAATCGCCCCCAATTAGATATAGATGGCATCCTAGCCGCTATGAGGGAAAATCGCCTTGATTTACCTCGAAAACAAGTCTTTGATATCATACAAGGGGTTGTGGATCAAGAGATTTTAGAAAGAGTGGGGGTGACGTATCGTTTTGCGGTGCCTTTATATCGGCGGTGGATAGCGTGGCGGTGGGAACCGATAACCGTGCGGGAGGAGGGAGAGTAGGGTGTTGACTGAGAGCTTTTTTTAGCTTTTCATGCTGGTTTTATGTCAATATTATTTATAACGCAAGAGACGCAAGAGACGCAAGAGACGCAAGAGATGCTTAGAGGATAACTGGCTGGATCAGGTGATTGTGGCTGATTCTTTGGCAGAAATCGAACGAGTTGCCACAGGAAAAAGTTGATAATAAGTAGGGGAATGGTGGGCAACAAAAACCCGTTACCGGCCCCCTACAAAACTGATTGGGAGAATTGATTTTTTGGAGAGGCCTTTGTAGATGTTAATTTTTTGAATCACCTCATTATTGAGAAACGTCAATGATTTGTAATTGTGACTCGTTTCTTTGAACGTGCGAATATCCAAGCGATTGCAAAACCTGCCATCAATGAATGTTCTTGTTCAAACAGGGGGCTGTCATCAAAAACGGTGTGATGTAGGTTATCGTAACGCAAAAAAGTAGCCAATCGCACGTTTTTCAATTGCCAACTGAGTGAGGCTGTCAGTCGTGTGCCGCTGTAGCCACCTTTAGCACTGTATGCGGTGCGTGTCGGTGTCGTGTATTGGGGCGCGACACCATAATAATAGTCATGGTAATCCTGACTGGCATACTGTGTGCCGGCTGAAAGATTCACTCTCCAACGCTGATCGGCACCGATGACTGTTTCCAGCCTGATTTGTGGTGCGAATAAGCAGCCTACATTATCAATATGAGTTAAATCGGTGGCGATAGCCGTGCGAATAGGCAATTTGAGGCTTAATTTTCTGGTGTGCGCGACATTTTGTGCTAATAAAATTTTGAGTGAGGGGCCGATTTCAAATATTGGATCTAAATCGGGCATTCCTTGACGTACTGTATGCTCATCACTTCTGGATGGCATACCGCCATCTAAACTGATATCAAGACTCATACGTGGTGATTGATAGAACAATCCTTGCAATCCGTCTCGACTGACTTTCAGCCATTTGCCCCTATAAATGAAATAAGGAAAGGGTAGGAGATAAGTTTGTTGGTGTTTGGAACCCCGATAATTAGGAAAATTGAGCCCTGCGATCCCCATCCCTGCTTCCCACAATGGTTTTTCCTCTGCTTGAAGCGTTGTGATACAAATCATGGCGAGTAGTATACTGATTCGTTTAGTTATGAATAGCATGGCTTTTTGAATTTTGGATTGTTTAGTACAGGGGATTAACGCTAGTACAGCGAATAAAGTCGCTTCACTTCGTTAGTTTATCCGCTGTACTCTATTTTTGATTCTTTTCAACATTCGAGGTTTACGTTTTTGCGCGCAAAAATGTGAACCTCGAATAGAGTTCATAGAGTGCCACTTCGTCACAGTATAAAAATTGTCATCGGTTGGTTAATTAATATTATATTCATCATTTGATAATTCTCTATTACGATAGTTTAAATACTTTATTGGGTAGCTACCCTATATTAAATATAAATAGAGATGTTCATTAAAAAAAATAATTTGAGGGCGATACATAAAGGTTCGCCCCTATGGAGGTAATGTAGGGGCGAACCTTGCGTGTTCGCCCTTTTGCCGTCATTATATGAAGCTAAAATGATGAACATCTGTACAGTATGAATACGGGCACGGTATTTTTCAAATGATTGATTATTATAGAGATTCCGTCTATTTTCTCTATTTATAGATGTTCAAAAAATAATTTTTTAATAAAGCTGAACGATAAGGCCGTCATTATCTTAAACAGTATATTTAAAATATAAGTCAATTACTTTACTTTTTGTGGAGTTTCGCTACACTATGCAAAATATTTTTAATAGAGATTAGAGCGTTTTGAAACCGTATTTACACACCTTATTTACTAATGCCCTGATTCAGTTGCAAGCTTCGGGCGATATCCCTCAAGACATCGCTATCAATATTCATCTGGAGCGCACTCGTGATGCTCGATTTGGTGATTTTGCTTGCAATGCGGCTATGATTTTAGCCAAGGCCCTCAAAATGCGGCCGCGTGATTTGGCAGCACGTATCATTGAACACTTATCAATTGATGATGAGTTGATTGCTAAAGTTGAGATAGCCGGGCCGGGGTTTATCAACGTTTTTTTGACACTTAAGGCTTATCGCGCCGTCATTGATGACATCTTGACCGCGCAAACGGCTTACGGCCGTAGCCAAATGGGGGCTGGGCAGTCGGTGATGATAGAGTTTGTCTCGGCCAATCCGACTGGGCCACTACATGTTGGACATGGGCGCGGCGCTGCTTATGGGGCCGCTTTAGCTCATTTATTGACAACGGCCGGTTTTAAAGTTCATCAAGAATATTATGTTAATGATGCGGGGCGGCAAATGGATATTTTGGCCCTGAGCGTCTGGCTACGCTATTTAGAATTGTGTGGTGAATCTGTGATCTTTCCTGCTAATGCTTATCAAGGCGATTATGTGTGGGATATTGCAGCCAGTTTGCACCGTGAACAGGGCGATGCCTTGCGGCATAGTGCATCAAGCGTTTTTGAAAATATAGCCTCTGAAGGGGAGCAAGGTTTTGATAAAGAAAAGGATATAGATGCGCTGATTGCGCGTTGTCAAGACTTGCTTGGGGAAACGGCCTATTCACAGGTGTTCAAACGGGGTTTAGACAGTATTCTTGATGAGATACAGCGAGATTTAAAACAATTTGGTGTGGTGTATGATGAATGGTTTTCTGAATCCAATCTCACTACGACTCACACCGTGACGAGGGCGATAGAACAATTGAAAGCCGCTGGACACACTTATGAACAAGAGGGTGCGTTGTGGTTTTGTTCTAGCGCGTTTGGCGATGAAAAAGATCGGGTATTAGTGCGTGAAAATGGACTAGCCACGTACTTTGCATCAGATATTGCTTATCATCTCAATAAATTTGAGCGTGGGTTTGATCATCTTATTAATATTTGGGGTGCCGATCATCATGGTTATGTGCCGCGTGTCAAAGCGGCCATAACGGCATTAGGGGCAGAGGCTAACCGTTTGACTGTTTTGCTGGTACAATTTGCCAGCCTTTTTCGTGGAAAAGAGCGGTTATCGATGTCTACCCGTAGCGGTTCCTTTGTGACACTGCGCGAATTGCGTGAAGAAGTTGGACGCGATGCGGCCCGCTTTTTTTATATTCAACGCAAAAGTGAACAACATCTGAATTTCGATTTAGAATTGGCTAAATCTCAAACCAATGATAATCCAGTGTATTATATTCAATACGCACACATGAGAATTGCCAGCGTATTTCGGGAATTGCGCGATAAAAATCAAGTGTGGGATCACAATAAGGCGTCGTTATCGCAGCTTGTCAATGAACGTGAACAAACCCTATTGAGGCAATTATCACGCTATCCAGAAGTGATAGAAAATGCCGCACAGGCTTATGAACCACACCAATTAACTTATTATTTACGCGAATTAGCCCAATATTTTCATGCCTTTTACGAGACTGAACGCTTCCTAGTAGAGGATGAGGCGTTGCGTAATGCACGTTTAAGTTTATGTGCTGCAGTTCAACAGGTTCTGCGTAATGGATTGACAATCATCGGTGTTTCGGCACCAGAGGTGATGTAATATGGCTGCTAAAACGACTAAAAATCGACGCACACGGGGTTCCGACTATGTTTCGCCTAGCTGTCCGCCAGGATGGGCGTGGCTGTTAGCCGGTATTGTGATAGGCATGTTCATTTCTTTTCTGATTTACTTACGAGAAATTGCGCCTCATATTGTTCCAACGGGAACAGTCGCCTCTTCAAATGAAAAGGGGGGCTCTGATCACCCAAATGTGCCGAAGAATTTTGAGTTTTATGATACCCTGCCTAAGGGTGATGTGAAAGTCCCAAGTACCGCTCAGGATGCTAATAAAGGCGCATTGCCTCAAACGGATTCACCCATAACGGTGCCTGGCCGATATTTATTACAAGTCGGTTCATTTAGAAATGAGCAAGAGGCTGAGGGTTTAAAAAACTATTTAGTTTCACTTGGCATACCGGCTAATATTGAGAAAACGACACTGACTGAAACGGGCCGTTGGTATCGAGTGCAAGTGGGCCCCTTTACCGATTTAGATAAACTGAACAAAACACGCGCCGTGCTTGCAGAAAACAATATTCCTGTTATTTTGCGAAAATTTTGAAAGTTGTTGGGTGGGTATATCAATGATCACATCAGTTATCAATACATTGATATTATTGAGCGGTCGTGATCTCCAATGCCAACAGATTATTCTTTCAAAGTATTCAATTTGTTATGAGACTAATGTCTGAACGTTTTAAACCGGGAAAGTCCGTGATGTCTCGAAAACTCTTGTAGAGGATATTGTGTTACAAGTGCATAATGTTTTACATAAGTTTTCAGGCCTGAAAAAGCGTTTTCCCTATACTTGTCTAAAAATCACGACCAAAAAATTTCACACAACCGTTTTTTGAACAAAAATTTTTGAGTGAAATCGTGATTAAATTGTGTGGACGATATGGTGCCGCATTCTACACAGGTTTTTTATTCATACCCTGAAAGACTATTAAACCTGTAAGTATAGAATAAAATCTGAAACCAATCCTCATTGTAGGGTCAATCTTTTGTAGGGGCAGACCTTTGTTACTGCCCCTTCACACTTGATTTAGTTAAATAACCGATACGCCTTCTGCTTCTAACATGCGTACTAGGCGGATAAGGGGTAAGCCTATGATAGCCGTGGGATCACTACCGACCATACGGTCAAGTAGGGCAATACCTAAGCCTTCTGATTTAAAACTACCTGAACAGTTATAGGGTTTGTCTAAGCTTAAGTAATTTTCTATTTGTGATAATGTGAGCTGACGAAATTTCACACTAAAACGTACAATATCTGTTTGAGCTTGATCGGTATCAGTATTGAGTAGACACAAACCGGTCAAAAAATCGACTTGTTTGCCACTGGCATCAGTCAGTTGTTTGACAGCCTGTTCAAAGTTACCCGGTTTACCTAATATCTTTTGATCATCTATCACAGCGACTTGATCAGAACCAATGATCAAAGCTTGCGGATAGGTTGATTGGGCAGTGCGTGCTTTAAGTTCAGCCAAACGAGTCACAAGCATCGTAGGCGATTCGTTTTCAAGAGCGGTTTCATCAACTTCAGGGGCATAAGTCTCATAAGATAAACGTAATCGGCTTAACACCTTTTTTCTAAAGGGTGAAGTTGAAGCAAGTATTAAAGGTAAGGTTGAAGGCGAGGGAATGTGTAATACAGTCATAACAGTGAAAATATTTTTTATCTTTGATGGTTGGTTCGCAGACGCGAATCACTCATGCTTAAAATTAATTTGACATAAACCAGTTGTTATTATAGCATTGTTTCATGTTAAAAGAATTACCAACGTTGATTGAACCGGTGGGTCTTGCTTTTCAAGGCAAACAGTTGAAAGGAAAAGTATCCCTTAAGCCAATGTCACGATTGCATGACAGTCTGTGTGAAGTGGGAGGCGAGGTTTATATTGATTGGTTATTTACAACCGATGATAAGCAACGTCCAACCGTTATTGGTAGTGTGCAGACGCTTTTGAAAATGCTCTGTCAACGTTGTTTGCAACCGATGCAGTGGCCAATTGATGCTAAGGTGGCGTTGATTATCTTAAAAAATGGGCAAACTGAAGACGAATTGCCTGTCGGCTATGAAGCACTCACCTTGACAAGCACACAAGTTTCATTGATAACACTGATTGAAAATGAGCTTATTTTGGCCTTGCCTATTGTGGCAAGACATACAACCTGTCCCTCAAATGAATATCAATTAGCTGAAAACTTCAATAAAGACTTAACCTACCAAAATAATCCCTTTCACGTTTTATCAGAATTGAAATTGCGCGACTAAAGGTTCATTAATTACTGATAACTCGACTCATTTTAATCTGTGCCCTGGTGCCTTTATCTTATTCTTGCTTGCCTCAAGGCGGCACAAGGAATGATTCATGAAAAGTCAATAAAAGTTTGTTAATGAGCTTGAATTTATTGATATTAAATAGAATCTATCAAAAATTAGCAAGCCGATCTCAAACGTTTTTTGAGATATTTATGTCGTCGTCAGATTGATGTTAAAATTATTAGGAATTTAATCAGCAGAATCGAAGATCAGCGAAGCTAAAACCAGATAAATAGGCTGTCTAAAGCCTTCTATAGATGTTCTGAAAAATAATTTCACGAAAGAGGAGCTTTGCTCCCTACAGAAAATCTACAAAATAACGTCTTGTAGGGGGCAGACCGAAGTTACTGCCCTTGTGAAATTAATTATATTAAATAAATAACGTCTTGTAGTGGGCAGACCGAAGTTACTGCCCTTGTGAAATTAATTATTTCGCTGAAAATATTTTTAGATTTTTCGTTTAACATTTCACATTTAGCGTAGCACACCGAAGGTCAGCGAAACTTTGGCGTGAACCGAAGGTCAGCGAAGCTAAATCCCGGCGCGCAAAAACTTTTGCATAAAATCCTGTTGACCAGTACATTTTTTGAGAATTTAAGTGACATTTCTATTGACAAGCAATTCGTCACAGCATCTCAAAACTTAAAACACCCTAATAATATAATAAACTTCCATAAATAGAATATACTAAGCAGCTTCTTTTTTCTTACTCATCCATGATCATTTATCCTTGATAATTCGCTCTCCGTTGATAACTCAAAAACCGAGTTGCAACTGGAGTCCTGGATGGGCTGTCTCATCCGAACGGCCACTTGTATCCAAGCGACTTAATGGGGGATGCTCGTCAAAAGTCCCTAGACTCAAAGCCTAATAAAATTCACACCTAGATTAACCTAATCTTGGTGCGAATTTGCAACCTCTGATTTGCAGAGCCCCTCATATCCATGACACCGTCATGGTGTCATCCAAACAGATGACATTATTCATAATATTTGATATACTTTCAAAAGTAAAGTATTAAAATAGATTAGTCTTAAACGGCACTTAAATAAGTAACTTTGATTAGGTTTGAGTAAGAAATCAAGTGCTAGCATATGCACCTTAAAAGACTAATCTACCCTCTATTTTTGGGATATCCAAAAGAAGCACAATTTTTTTAGGGTACAAAGTATAATAAATAATCCCTTTCACGCAAACATTTTGGCGCGCAAAAATTGTATTTCACGCTTAAGTTTCGCGAAGCGAAACTTAAGCGTGAGCCGAAGGCCAGCGAAGCTAAATGTGAAACACATTTTATTGAAAAGGGATGATATATTAACTGATAACTGATAACTAATAACTGATAACTGATAACTGATATGGCAGTACAACAAAATCGAAAAAGTCGCTCAAAACGCGATATGCGTCGTTCCCATGATGCTTTAACCGCCCCAACTTTATCTATAGAACCCACTCTTGGTGAAGAACATCTTCGTCACCATATCAGTCCATCGGGTTACTACAGGGGCCGTAAAATCATAACTCAAAAGGAAGAATAAAATTTGACACTATGCGTTGCGCTGGATGCGATGAGTGGCGATCATGGATTCTCAGTCGTTATACCAGCCGCTTTACAGATATTGTCAGAAATTGATGATTTACATCTGATTCTCGTCGGTGACGAGACGAAACTTAAATCAGAACTCAGTCATCAATCTGCCAAGGTAAAACAGCGTTTAACTGTTCACCATGCAGGGCAGCAAGTTGAAATGGACGATTTGGCTTCACATGCTTTACGCAACAAGAAGGATTCTTCTATGCGTGTTGCCATTAATCTAGTTAAAGAAGGAAAAGCCAGTGCCTGTGTGAGTGCTGGCAATACCGGCGCTTTGATGGCGACAGCCCGTTACGTGCTTAAGACACTACCTGGGATAGATCGGCCAGCCATTATTACGGCATTGCCCAACATGCAAGGACATTCTACCCATGTGCTTGATTTAGGTGCCAATATTGAAGTGAGTTCCGAGCAGTTGTTTCAATTTGCGGTCATGGGCAGTGTATTAACCCAAGCCGTCGATAATTTACCTAATCCACGTATTGGCTTGCTCAATATTGGCCAAGAAGAAATTAAAGGCAATGAACGGGTGAAGGAAGCCGCCAAGTTATTGAGTAAAAGCCCAAGTATTAACTATATCGGTTTTGTTGAAGGTGATGATATTTTTAAAGGCACAGTCGATGTGGTAGTATGTGATGGCTTTGTCGGTAATGTCTCCCTTAAAACCACGGAAGGCGTCGCTAAAATGATCAGTCATTACGTCAAGCAAAGTTTTAATAAAAATTTGTGGACACGCTTTGCCGCCCTAGTTTCTATGCCCATTCTTAAAAATTTACGTCAAAAAATCGATCCACGTCGTTATAATGGTGCAAGCTTATTGGGTTTACGGGGCATTGTGATTAAAAGTCACGGCAGTGCGGATGTTTTAGCGTTTACTTACGCAATCAAAGAGGCCATTGTTGAGGTACAAAAAAATGTACCTTCACAAATTAGCCATATACTGGCAACATTATTAAGCGAGAGAAGGCGCGTCGAGTGAGCTATTCTCGGATTATAGGAACAGGTGGGTATCTACCAGAAAAGATACTAACGAATGCTGAACTAGAAAAGTCGGTAGATACCAGCGATCAATGGATTGTTGAACGCACAGGTATACGCACTCGTCATCTAGCGGCCGATGATCAAGATACCTGTGATTTAGCCGAAATGGCAGCGTTGCGGGCACTTGAATCTGCGAAGGTTTCTGCCGAAGAACTGGATTTAATTGTTTTAGGGACGACAACCCCAGATCGTATTCATCCAAGCACGGCTTGTTTACTACAAGCGCGTTTAGGCAATCATGGTGCGATAGCCTTTGACGTACAAGCCGTCTGTAGTGGTTTTCTTTATGCTTTAAGCATCGCTGATAAATTCATCAAAACGGGAGAAGTCAAACGTGCCTTAGTTGTTGGTGCTGATATTTACTCCCGTCTCGTGAATTGGACAGATCGCAGCACCTGTATTTTGTTTGGTGATGGTGCAGGTGCCGTTGTACTTGAAGCCAGTACAACCCCCGGCATTTTGTCTACCCACTTACATGCCGATGGTGCTCATAAAGATATACTGACCGTACCAGCAAAGGTTGTACAAGGTCGTCTAAAGGGCGATGGCTTTACTAAAATGCAAGGTAATGAAGTCTTTAAGTTTGCTGTCAAAGTATTAAGCGAAGTGGTTCAGGAAGCCTTGACAGCCAATCAACTTGATCACAACGCGATTGATTGGTTGGTTCCGCATCAAGCCAATATTCGTATTATTACCGCCGCCGCAAAAAAGTTAAAATTGCCAATGGAACGGGTAATCGTGACAGTATCAGAACACGGCAACACCTCCGCCGCCTCAATTCCCTTAGCTTTAGATGTCGCAGTGCGCGATGGGCGCATTCAACGAGGCCAGACATTGCTATTAGAAGCCGTTGGGGGGGGATTTACATGGGGTGCCATTTTGGTAAAATACTGATTTGAAGGAATTAAATCATTTGTAGCCAACAGCTTAAGCCATTGTCTAATATAAGAAAAATAATGGGTTTCGTAGGAGGGGCAAGCGGACACTCGGTTCTCAAAAAATACCACAATCTCAAAGTTCGCTTGCCCACCAATCTCCGAATTTGAACAGGGTTTATAACCGGTTTTAGGTTCATTTTATTTTTAAATCAATCCTTAAGCTAATTTAACCCCTTATTTAATAATATTCACCTTTTTCAAGATAGCGAAGTATAAACATCAAGAATATCGTATAATACATCAATAATATCAATTTTTTCTAAACGGATAACAGATAACGGTTCAAATCGCCTGAATCCGAGGCGATATCTATTTTTTTTGTCACTACTCAAAACTAAATATCACTAAATAACAGATAACTGATGATGAAACATGCTTTTGTCTTTCCTGGTCAAGGTTCTCAATCTGTTGGTATGTTAGCCGACTTAAATTCTCCTATTGTCAAACAAACCTTTGATGAAGCTTCTGAAATTTTGGGTTATGATTTATGGAAATTGACTCAAGAAGGGCCCGAGGAAACTTTAAATAAAACAGAGAATACTCAACCCGCATTACTTGCTGCAGGCGTTGCTGTATGGCGTATTTGGCAACAACATGGTGGCGGGGATAAATCAATCTTGATGGCCGGACATAGTTTTGGCGAATATAGTGCCTTAGTCTGTGCAGGTGCCTTAGAATTCAAGGATGCGGTTAGTATAGCGCAAGATCGAGGTCGTTTTATGCAAACGGCTGTGCCTAACGGTGAAGGGGCCATGGCCGCCATTTTAGGTTTGACAGATGACAAAGTCATTGAAGTTTGTGCCAATGTGATTACCGATCAGGTTGTTTCCCCTGTGAATTTTAATGCACCTGGTCAAGTTGTCATTGCCGGACACGCAACTGCAGTCAAGCAAGCAGTTGATTTGGCTAAAGCTGCGGGGGCTAAACGTGCTATCCTGTTGCCAGTCAGTGTTCCTGCCCACAGTACCTTGATGCAGCCCGCCGCTGAATTGATGGCAGCTCGTCTTGCTAAGGTAACCATCTCCGTGCCCTCCATTCCAGTGATTCATAATGTTGATGTTTCCGTAAAAACCGAAGCAAGCGACATTCGCAACGCGCTAACCGCGCAACTCTATAACCCAGTGCGTTGGGTTGAAACCGTTGAAAAAATGGTAGCGGAAGGAGTTTTAATGCTGTTTGAAAGCGGCCCAGGTAAAGTGTTAACGGGCTTAAATAAACGCATTGCTCGCAAGATGAAAGCTTTACCGATAGTTGATACTCGAACATTAGAACTGGCCATACAAGCGTTGGAGGCCCCAGCATGAAACTTGATTTAAGCGGCGAAAGAGCCTTAGTCACAGGCGCAAGTCGTGGAATTGGTCAAGGTATTGCGCTCGCTTTAGGACAAGCAGGTGCTGTTATTACAGGTACAGCCACAACGCCCGAAGGGGCAGAACGTATTACGCAGTCTTTGAATGAACAGGGTATTACAGGAGAAGGGAAAGTACTTGATGTCACTAACCCCGATTCGATCAATGCCTTGATGACGAGTTTAAAAGACATGCCGAGTATTTTGGTTAATAATGCGGCTATTACTCGTGACACGCTGCTTATGCGGATGAAAGATGAAGAGTGGAATCAAGTCATCGAAGCGAATTTAACCGCAATTTTTCGTCTATCCAAAGCCTGTTTGCGTACAATGATGAAAGCCAAACAGGGTCGTATTATAACCCTCACCAGTGTTGTCGGCTTGACAGGTAATGCTGGACAGGCAAACTATGCTGCAACAAAAGCAGGTGTGATAGCCTTTAGCAAATCACTCGCTAAAGAAGTGGGTAGCCGTGGCATTACTGTCAATACGGTAGCACCTGGCTTTATTGATACCGATATGACGCGAGGCTTTTCTGAAGAACAACGTCATGCGTTAACGCAACAAATTCCGCTCAACCGAGCGGGTGTTGCCAGTGATGTAGCAAACGCTGTCGTCTTTTTAGCATCAAAGGCAGCCGCTTATATTACGGGCGAAACATTACATGTGAATGGTGGCATGTATATGCCGTAATCAGTGAACAATAATCAGTCAAACAAACCCGTTTTTTAGTCTTTCTTTGACACAAAACGAAAGATTGATAAACTGACAATAAATTGAATTGATTGAATGGGTTTAAAAACTCGTTAAGTTGATGATTTAAAGTATAACTGATGACTGAACACGGTTCGCTGAACATTTAAGACTTGATAACTAAAAACGGTTCACTGATCAACTGATAAACAGAGGCAAATTTGTATGAGTAGTAGTACGAGTACTATTGAAGAACGTGTCAAGAAAATCGTGGTTGAACAACTTGGTGTCAAAGACGAGGAAGTCAGTAATGAATCCTCTTTTGTCGATGATCTAGGTGCCGATTCTCTTGATACTGTAGAATTGGTGATGGCACTTGAAGAAGAATTTGAATGCGAAATTCCGGATGAAGAAGCTGAAAAGATCCAAACAGTACAACAAGCTATTAATTATCTAAAGGCAAATCTAAAAGACTAATCCTACTAACATGAGATAAACGCCAATGGCCACGTTGCTTTTTATATCTGATTGATGATTAAGGGTGATGTGGTCTGAAAGCTTTGGAAGACTAAGGTGAGTAAAAGACGTGTTGTCATTACTGGCTTAGGAGCTATTTCGCCAGTGGGCCTGACTGTTCAAGAAAACTGGGAAAATGTGCTGGCCGGAAAAAGCGGAATTGCAACAATTACCGACTTTGAGGTTTCTAGTTTTGCCACTCAATTTGCTGGGAAAATAAAAGGCTTTGATGTGAAGCAATACTTGTCTCTCAAAGAAGCCAAAAAAATGGATACTTTTATCCATTATGGCATTGCAGCCAGTACACAAGCAATTGAAGATGCCGGCCTAGAAGTGACCGAGCTCAATGCCGAACGGATAGGGGTATTGATCGGTTCCGGTATAGGTGGATTGCCGGGAATTGAAAAAGGTAATTCAGCTTACATAAAAGGGGGAGCACGGAAAATTTCACCTTTCTTTGTGCCCAGTAATATTATCAATATGGTTGCAGGTAACCTGTCGATTAAATACGGTTTTAAGGGGCCCAACTATGCTATTGTCACAGCCTGTTCAACAGGAACGCATAGCATTGGGAATGCCGCCCGCATGATTGAATATGGCGATGCCGATGTCATGATTGCAGGAGGCACTGAGATGGCCAGTTCAGAAATGGGAATCGGGGGATTTGCAGCCGCTCGCGCCTTATCCACTCGCAATGATTCGCCGGAAACGGCAAGCCGTCCTTGGGATAAAGATCGTGATGGTTTTGTGCTTAGCGACGGGGCAGGTATATTAGTGCTTGAAGAGTATGAAACGGCAAAACAGCGGGGTGCCCGTATTTACGCCGAAATAGTCGGTTCTGGTATGAGTGGTGATGCTTACCACATGACTTTACCGCGTGCTGATGGAGATGGCGCAAGACGTTGTATGTTGAATGCATTACGTAATGCGCAGTTGAATCCTGAGCAAGTGGATTATATCAATGCACATGGCACATCAACCCCCGCAGGCGATAAAGTTGAAACACTTGCCGTTCAACAAGCCTTTTCTGATCATGCCAAAAAGTTAGTCATCAGTTCGACTAAATCTATGACAGGACACTTGTTAGGGGCAGCCGGTGGTTTAGAAGCCGTCTTTAGTGTACTCAGTATTTGTGATCAAGTCGCCCCACCAACCATAAATCTGTTTAATCTTGATCCCGAATGTGAAGGTTTAGATTATGTACCCCATCAAGCGAAAGAAATGAAGATTGATGTCGTGCTATCAAATTCGTTTGGATTTGGGGGAACTAATGGGACACTGGTGTTTAAACGTTTGGATTAAAGATTATGGTTAATGGTTAATGCAAAAATCGACTTAAACCCGTCAGAACGAGAGGGTTTCAACCCGTAAGGGTTTTTCACATTTAGCGCGCAAAAACGGTTGCGTGAACCGAATGGAAGCGAAGCGAAATGGATTAAATCTGATCGGTTCAAGTTTTTGTGTTCAAAAACTTGAACCTCGAAGAGACTTGATTACAATTTAATGCCTTCATATACAATCGCCTGTCGTTAGAATTTTAAATCCTTTATTATAAATAATCCTTCTCGTTATGTTTAGAATCCTTTTTCTTCTCCTGTTATTGTTTGTAACAGCAGTCAGCTGTGGCGGTTATTGGCTCTACAAATACCGTCTGACCGCACCATTACAGATATATAATGATTTACCGTATACCGTTAAACCCAATACCACTTTACGCAAAGTGTCTATGGATTTGATGGAAAAAGAACTGCTTGACTATCCAACAGCCTTAGCATGGGTCTCATTAGCACGTTTTCAAAAAAGAGCGCATTTAATCAAAGCCGGCGAATATATCATCCCACTAGGAACGACACCGCAACAAATGCTGGCTATCATGATTGCAGGTCGAACCATACAACATCGCTTGACTATACCCGAAGGCTGGAACTTTTGGCAAATGATGGCCGCAATACGCCAACATCCACAAATTGTGCAAACGCTCGGTGATATTGACAAAGCAACGATTATGGCGAAACTCGGTTGGCCAGATCAACATCCAGAAGGGCGTTTTTATCCCGATACCTATCATTTTCCAACAGGAACAACGGATGTCAAATTTTTGCAACGGGCCTACAGGATAATGGAAAGCGAATTGAAAGCCGCCTGGGAAAAACGGCGCGACGATTTACCCTTAGACAGTCCTTATGAAGCATTGATATTAGCTTCCATTGTAGAAAAAGAAACTGCGGTAGCTGAAGAACGTCCTCTTATTGCCGGTGTTTTTGTGCGACGTTTAAAAAAAAACATGCTATTGCAAACCGATCCAACTGTGATTTATGCGCTGGCTGAAGCTTTTGATGGGGATATTCGTAAGCGGGATTTAAAAATCAACAGTCCCTATAATACCTATCGATACAAAGGTTTACCACCCACACCGATTGCCATGCCAGGACGAGCAGCCTTGTACGCCGTAGCCGAACCAGCCGACGGTGACAGTTTATTTTTTGTTGCCAAAGGGGATGGTAGCCACTATTTTTCAGCCACAAATAAAGAACATGAATGCGCGGTGATTAAATATCAACTAAAGAACAAAGCTTCTAGAAGCTATCGGAATCGCTGTAGGCGATATCCAAGCTGTGCAGCGTGCCGTCGTTAATAACAATGCTCACTGAGCACATCAGTTCTTAACACATTGATATCCTTTATATTGAGTCATGTATCAGGCCAATCCATTATCGAACAAACTCTATCCCTATTTTAATGAGTTGTTTAATTCCTCGCCTCCTTTTCCTTCTGTCACGACTGAACGCCTTTATCAATCTACTGAGATTGATTAATTAAATTAAATCAAGACTATTATTTTTAATCTCAATTCATGACGCATCGAATCGGATTGTGTGGCAGCCACCGCACTGGAAAAACAACCTTAGCAGAAGCGATTTCTAAACAAACAGGCATACCGTTCATCAAAACCAGTACCAGTGCTGTTTTTGAACAACACGGTTTACACCCCGCTCAACCTTTGGATTTTAAAACACGTCTTTGGATTCAGCACTGTGTCATAGAGGCCGCAGTGCCCATTTGGCAAGAAACTGAAAAAGGCTTATTCATCACTGACAGAACACCCCTAGATTTTATGGCCTACACATTGGCTGAGATTCAAGGCGCGACTGAAGTGAATAGCGAAGAATTAGAAGCCTATTTAGCACACTGTTTTGAAGTGACGAATCAATTTTTCACAAAGCTTGTTATCCTTCAACCCGCTATTAAGCTCGTTTATGAACCTGGTAAAGCCGCATTAAATAAAGGCTATATGGAACACCTCAATACACTCATTCAAGGCCTGTGTCACGATGAGCGACTGAAATGTCCTTCACTTGTCATCAAACGTCATATCACCCCTCTTGATCAACGAATTGAAATCGTTCTCAACAGCCTCGTTAATTATAGGAGATAGAACGCTTTAGACGGCAAATTGTCATGATTTTTTCTGTTATTAATCACTCTTAATCAGGCCCTCATCAGTTTAATCAGCGTTCTATCACCGCTATATTGCATCACTACCTACGAATGAACTCCTGAACTCCTTTCGCGGCAAAAGTTGACTTTCGGTTCACAATAACAGCAACGAAATTTCATATTCACCACACAAGGTTAGGGAGACATTTGATTTCAAGCACCTAACACCTGTTTCCTACAATTCATGGCTAACCTTTTTTCCCTCCCAATTTGGACAACCCACTTACGCTTTTCTCAAGAAATTAGCCTCGTCTCTCCCCTACTGATTCCAGAAACCCTCTCTGTCAATACTTCTGCTGCCAACCTAGCAAAAGCCCTCATCCAGGGTTTGGAAAAAAGCAAGATTGAGCAGGGAGAATATCTGGAAATGCTCTTACAGGCACCTGCCCTCTCATTAGAAAAGGCACAATTAATTCTTTCTCTTAAAGCATCCCGTAAACATTTTCTATATCCCGACTTAACATTAACGTTTGATTATTCTTATACCCAACTGCCCAATCAAGAATACTTAGGTTTTATCCCAATACTCGGTATCGAAGGCTACGCTAAAACGCCAGAAGAACTTATCACCGTCTTACAACGCAATATCGAACTCGAATTTTCCCGTAAAAAACGTCTAAGCGATGTGCGGCGTTTAATCGCTACACAATGGTATGAAAACATAGACGCTCAAAAACAGGTTATAGAAACACATTTTCATAGCTTATCAGAACTGGCTAATCTACATAAACGAAAAGATCAGCAATGGTTGCCAAAAATAGCACAAGCCTTAACGCGCAAACAACAACACTGTTTTGGACGTAAAACAGAACTTGAACAACTGCAACGCGCCTTAACCGGCAAATATAACCGCAGTCTCCTATTAGTTGGACGTGCAGGTGTCGGTAAAAGCGCACTGGTAGAAGAAGTCTACCGTATGAGTGCAAAACAGATCGGTTCAATCAAGTTTTGGGAAACGACAGCAGCACGTCTGTTGCAAAAACTCACCGTTGAAACCGGTTGGGAAGAATCATTCGGGCAACTTTTGGAAGAACTCAGTCAGCGTGGCGATATCCTTTACGTGCGTAACCTAGCCCAACTCTTTGAAGTCGGAGCCTACGTCGGCAATCCCATCAGCATGGCCGAATTTATGCGCGAATATTTAGCATTAGGCAGTGTACGTCTGATCACCGAATGCACAGACGAAGAACTGGCTACCATTGAAGCACGCGCACCTGGCTATACCAGCCTCTTTCAAATACTGCGCGTCGAATCGCCACCGCTGACACAACAATCCGATATCGTCAGTCGCCGTCTGCGTGTCTCTCATCCTAAACAAAACCTATCCAAAGAAGCGATTGAGGAAACATTGCGATTACAACACCGTTATGCCCTCTATTCAGGCTTTCCCGGCAAAACGGTACATTTCTTAGAATCCATTTTAAATCAAGAAGATAAACAAGAATCCGCTTTAGATCGTGATGCCGTCGTTCTGCTCTTTTGTGAAGAATCAGGGATGCCCCGCTTTCTAGTCGATAGCCGTACTCCCTTAAAACTAGATGAAACCCGGCAATTTTTTCAATCGCGCCTATTTGGACAAAATACCGCCATCGACATCATCATTAACTTACTCGCCTCAGTCAAAACCCGTCTCACGCGGCCGGGCAAACCCATCGCCTCCCTACTCTTTGTTGGCCCCACCGGTGTTGGTAAAACCGAATTAGCGAAAGCCCTAACCGAATTTATGTTTGGTGACAGCGACAGACTGATTCGCTTTGATATGAGTGAATTTTCTGATGAAATCGCCGTATTACGTTTAACGGGTGATGTGTCAGGTGGACAAGGCTTATTAACCAGTAAAGTCAGACAGCAACCCTTTTCAGTCATCTTATTTGATGAATTAGAAAAAGCCCATTTTTCTTTTTACGACTTACTTTTACAAGTCATGGGCGAAGGCCGCTTAACCGATGCCAAGGGACAAGTGGCCGACTTTTGCAGCAGCGTCATTATTATGACTTCTAATCTTGGTGCCGGTGTCAGCCGCCAACGTAGCCCCGGTTTTTACGAAACCGATAGCAGTACTCAGGCACTGAATAAACACTATCTACATGCTGTTCAACAATTCTTCCGTCCCGAATTATTTAATCGCTTAGATCAAGTCATACCCTTTAACGCCCTAGATTTAAGCGTATTACGCCCCATAGTACGCCGAGAAATTGAAAAAATAATAGTACGCGATGGCTTACGAACACGCAATGTCACGCTAAAAATTGAAGACCCCGTTTACGACTATATCGCCGAACTGAGCGGCGACAGTCACTATGGTGCTCGCCAATTGCAACGCAGCTTACACCAACAACTCGTCATTCCGCTCGCAACCATTTTAAACCGTTATTCATTTTCAAGCTCAATCAAACTAACCGTTAGCACAGGCAAAAACGGACTTGAATTTAAAACCACGATATACACCCAAAAAGATCGTAAAGATCAAACCATAATAGACAGTAAATGGAGTTTACGGGAACTCACCCTAGCCGCCAATCAAGCGCGTCGTTTAGCACAACAAATTGACGAAGGCCCCGTGATGAGTGAACTCTGGAGTAAATGGGATCTATTAGAACGCAACCGCCGTCGCCAGGGCAAGAAATTTTGGCAAGAAGCAGCACAAGAATACGGCGTTTTGCATCACTTGTTAGAAAAAGCAAAGACACTATTGCAACAAATTGAAACCCTCGAAATTGATAGCTCCTTAGCCTTCATCGGTATCAATACACCACTAACCCAACTCACGACAGCCCTCATGAATTGGCAACAGGCGCATGAAGAGTGGCAAATAGCACTATTAGATACCGTACAGCCTGAAACCGGACACTGTCTCTTGAATATCTATGGTGCCTCAGAACATTTACCCACTCTATTCAGTCTATTCAAGAAATTATTTGAAAATGACGATTGGAACATCACAAAACGCGCCGTGTGGATACGGGATCCGGATAAAAGCTACCTAAACTACCTCTATGCCGATCATTTTACTTGGCTCACAGCGCCAGGAGATAACCAAGTTGAGCATCAGTCACACATCACGGAACAAGAAACCATGCTTTATTTTTTTGGAGAAGAGGGTCAACAAAAATGGGTAAAACGCGAAGCAGGAGATAAATTAGTGGGCTATGAAATTCAAATTTTAGGCCCCGGAGCCGCACTTTACTTTGCCAAAGAAGGGGGTATACATATTTGGAAAGAATCGGGAGAAGAAGAATACTTCTATGCCGTGATAATAGCGCAATCGGTGATGATCAATCAATTCAAAACCCCCCCCGGCATTTATCGTAAAAAATTCTTAGAAAACATGGAAAAAAGACGAAAATACTGGAAAAATGGTTTTTTCGACTTTACAGAATCAACAACCTACCCCGTATCAAACTGGCATAATGTGTTAAAACAGCAACTTGATGACGCTTTTAAAAGCGTATTACGAGACAGGCTTTGTTCCGACATAACCGAAATTGAGCGATCTGTAGAAGAAGATTTTGATGGTGACATTCCATTTTAATTAATGGAAAACCTGACCGGTTGATCTACTTCGTGTCAAAAACCAGTCAGGTTTATAATTCAATTCCTTTGAATAATCAGAATTAGCCTGTTTATCGGGTATTTCAACTTCATCAAAGAAAATAGACAGCAATAAAAAGGGTTATTTTTACACCGGTTTAATAAAACTTAATTGGGTATTAAACAAAAAATTTTCTCCTTACAACGCTAAAATTCTAAGATCAAGTTTAAAAATCTCAATTTATCAATCATTAATTTTTTAAACTATTTTCACTCACCACATTCTAGGCCTATAAATTAAAGATTTATAGATGATGAATTATAAATGAAAATTATCGGGTTAGAGTGCAGGCGCAGTACTTCGCTCGATCAACTTTAGTTTGTCAGTTGGAGTGCAAACTTTAGTTTGCATTAAGTTATGTGGATGACTTGCAAACTCAAGTTTGCACTCCAACCAACTACATTTATGCCTTAAAATCAACTGAAATACACACTAAACCCTATCCGAATCAATCAGTATGCCTTCATTCTCTGCATCCCTCGGCAATAAAGCCGTTGCTCTGATAAAGGCTTCGGCCTTTTCATATAACAATTTGACTTCCGGTTTGCTGACAAAATAATTTTGACGACTATTCTTGAGAGAGTTCAAGTAACTTTTGTACGCATCTGCTGTATTCCAGCCCTGAATTGGTCCTGTTTTTCCAAATGGTGAGAAGAATACGCAAGAAGGGGGTACCGATTTTTTTCGCAGACAATTATCGCGCACATCTCTGTAAATATAGGTATCGTCTTGATAGTCATCAGGTGTACGGAGATGTTGGCTAACCCAATCACGAGAATATAAGATCGCCTTTTTATCTTGGAATTGGATTTTAACCGTCGGTGCGAATCCTCGCACATCTTGCAATTCCCTTTCGATGGCTTTTAGCCATTGCAAAAAAAACCGTTTTTCCCGCCACTCGATTTGCTCGACAACCCACAAACTCCTGAGCTGTTTACCCGGTACGGGTACATCTTGGCCCATGACTTCAGTAAACATCTCTTTTATGCCTGCCATTAACGCGCTGTTTTTACGAGATAGCATGGCCCAATAGGCACTACCTCGTGCTTTGGCGGCTTGATGATTAAAGTGACGCAAGGGTTTGAATCTATTACGTAATTCATTAATGGGTAGCTCACCTTGGCATTCTTTCAGTTTAATAATGTGTGCCGTTTCGCCTGATTTGGTGTGGCTGATATGGATAATGCCTGTCTGATCATTGCGTGCCACTCGGCCAATACGTTGTAATAACGCGGCCGCATCTAATCCCGGTTCAATAATGGCCGCGTCTATTTTAAAATTAACCCCCATCTCAACGGCCGATGTGCCAATAATGACTTTGTGTTGTTCCTTGGGATGCGTACCTGCTGCAAAACCACTTCCCCCTGCTGAACGTTCCAAATGTTTATCTTGTCCATTGATCATAATCACATCATCAGGTTGCAAGCCGCATTCGTCACACAAAAGCTCGGCTAACGGCATTTCATCTTGAGTTATTTGCCTGAGACTGTCGTAAATAAAAAGCAGTTTCCCCTTTTCCTGCAATAACGCTGCGGCATATTGAGTCGCCAATTCTAAAATGCTCACTTGATCATGAACAAAGACTTGCACAGTGCGATGAATGTAACGATCTGGGGTTTCGTCAATGTCTTCCTCAAAACAGCTTATCAATTCACGGGGTAAATACGCTTCTTGTAAGAGATTTTCGAGTAAATCGCTGTGCGTCGCAGAGAGTAAAGTCAGTTTAGGCGCGGTGAGATGGTTTTGATAGCGAAACGCAATCAGGGTTATCCAGAGATGTAAGAGGCCGAAAGCACGGGTATTTAAAGTATGGGCCTCATCAAAGACTAAATGTTGAAAGCGCCATAATAAATCAACCACGTCAAGATGAATATACTGATATTTGGGTTGATCCATCGTTAAATTCGCCAAAGATTCTAAGGTAGCAAGAATCATCCCCCCTTCTTTTTCAATTTGATCAAATTGCGCTTTCCGCTCGGCCCAAGATAATTGCCCCGCTTCTTTGGCCTGCATTGTTTGTCTACTGTCCCAAATGGCCGACAAAATAGGCTTTTCTGCGTTTTGTGCTTGAATGGATTCGTGAATATCGGTAGCCAGTGCTTGTGTTGGGACAACGAAAAAAACAGATTGCCCTTGTCGCGCCGCTTCTATGAAAGCATACGTTTTCCCAGCACCGGTGGGAGAACCACATAAGCGGATGGGTTTAGGTTCGTTTAACAGTCGGTGTTGGGCAACGGATAATGTGGGATTGTCTACGGCGTTTTTGACACCGTGTGCGGGAATGGTGAATGTCATAGAATGATTTCCTAAATAATTCAGTACAACGGATCAGGGGATTGAGCGGATTGGTGCAGGGGCCTCTTGTAAGTATAATCAATAACTTAAGTATAAAATAACCGCAGTAATGCAAAGGATCATTCATTGAGGCGAATAATGGGAATACACCAGCGCACCAATCCGCTTATTCCGCCAATCCGCTGTACTCAACCATACCCGAATCAATATCCCTTCATTCTTCGTATTCCTCGGCCAATAGTGGCTATCATGACAGTAGTATATGCCAGTGAGAAAAGGAAGTTACATATTTAGATTATACTTAGTACAAGTTTCCAGCAAATCAATTTTTATAGCAACATAAATCAGTTGACTCCGTTAATATGCTGTACTAAATACTCTCTGCATCTCTAATTTCTCGCCATAAAAATTAGCCAATATACCCAACTGAGTTCTCAAATGTTTCATCCGCTTTTTCATAATGATTTCCATCAATTCATCCATCATCCCAAGTGCAAAAACGCCTAATAACACTTTACCTTCAACTTTAATCAGTTGTACTTCTTGCACATCAATATAATAATTCTTGTAGTAAGTCTGAATTTTGGTGATATGTTCATAACTCAAGCCTTGGTATTGTAATTCAATCATCATGGCATCTCGATAGGTGCGGTGGATAAAACCTGGCCCTAAGGTAAAGTGTACTCGATGCAAGCCTTCTAGGATGCGAGCTGTGAGTTCAGAGTATAAAATGTGTTTATTGACTGGTGGTGGTTGCCATTCAAATTTGACAATTTTATTGCGGATGAAGTTAGGGAGTCGTTGGTCTTGTAAAGATTTTGTTCCAAAATTTGCAATGATGGCTAAGTCGGCATTGGTGAGTTTGAGATAGGAGAGGGTTTGGGCTTGATGAATTGGCTTAATATTGGGGGCGACTTTGATTTCAAGGATGAGTTTGCCATTTTCAAGCCAGTGGTCAAGCTTATATTTTCCGGCAGATTGGTTGCGGTAGATGACTTCAAATTTTTTTTCTGGTTCGCAAGTGATGCCTTGTTCTCTGAGGCCAAAAGTGATGGCTTTTTGGTAGAATTTTTCGGGGAGTTTTGGGCCTAGATGGTTGTAGACATCAAATAGCACGCCTCGGACAATGTAGGTGAGTTCTTTGTGGATAAGTTGTGTCATAGTACAGCGGATTGACGGTGTTAACAGATAGTACAACGGATTGACGGAATCAACGGATTATTTCTTAATTGATTATCTCTTAATTAGCCCAATAGTACAACGGATTGACGGAATCAACGGATTATCTCTCAACTAGCTCAATAGTACAAGGGATTGATTTCATCTCTGGATTGGCCCATCAACAAATCCGCTTATTCCGCTAATCCGCTGTACTAAAGTGAAGTACAACGGATTGACGGAATCAACGGATTATCTCTCAACTACCCCAATAGTACAAGGGATTGATTTCATCTCTGGATTGGCCCATCAACAAATCCGCTGTACTAAATAATCCGCTGTACTAAAGTGAAGTACAACGGATTGACGGTATAAACGGATTATCTCTCAACTACCCCAATAGTACAAGGGATTGATTTCATCTCTGGATTGGCCCATCAACAAATCCGCTTATTCCGCTAATCCGCTGTACTAAAGCGACAACCACATCATTAAGACATAAACATTGTGGTGTTAGATATTGACAACTTATTAACTCAATACCGCTTTACGTGAAACAAAAATTAGCAATTTATAATTTAATATTGGTAATTAATAATGGTAAATGTTCTTTTATTGCTTATATTTTGGCTATCGGTCTTAGGTTCTGTTGACATTTGACATAAAATTTATATTTTTCAATACTTTATAAAAATATGAACTTGAATAAAAATCAATAACTTATAGTGAAATGTCAACAGAATCTAGGCCTCTTGTTCTCATCATGTTTATCGGTCATAATACGCACTCCTTTTTTTGCACTAGATCGAAAAGGTGCATTTCTAAAAAAAAGGGTTATCAAGACAAATCTTGAAGCCCCAAATAATTGGGGTCAGAGTAAAATTAATTCTAACTAAGCTGTAGCCAACGTCAAAAAGCGGCGCGGCTGAAGATCGGTGTTATTTCTGTTAAATTATAATATAGTAACTTATAAATAACTTTTCCTTGCAGTCCGACCTTCAGCGGCTCAAGAATGGTGTTAGGCTTTTCATATCTTAATAATCAGGAGAAACAAATGAAAGCATGGTTAGTTAATTCAAACAGTAAAGAAGAAAACAAAGGTCCACATTGTTTTGAGTACATGCTCCGTCAGAACAAAGTTGCCGCCTACTATGATTTCAATAAACAAATAGACCAAATCAAAACAGGGGATTTGGTTCTTTTATATCATAACGATAATAGAATTATCGCGGTTGGGTGTGTTGCCAAGGAATTTAGAGGCCACGATTATCAAACAGACATGGGAACGGTTAATGAACATTGGGCTGATGTTAATTGGATTTGGAAGGTAGCCTTCGATAAGCAATTAAATCCCGTGAACCCTATAATTAGAACGGACGTAGGTATTAAGATGGTTGGCAAGACTGTTGTTAATATCACAGAGCAATTAGATTACAGGGCTCTTTTGGAGGAAATCGCTAAGAGGCAAATATATCTGTAATTACGAAGGTTGGGTAATAAGTACCCTGCCAAAATTTTATGGTATTTTATCAGCCCTGGGCCTTGATAATTCCGGATTTAATTTTGGAAAATATATGGCAAGGTACTTATAGATCATAAATAGTGTAGTAATAACCCCCGCACTTTTAATCGCACCCTGAGTAAGACGAAAGATTTACAACAGACACAGATTAAGTTAACTTCTCTAACTTAAAAAACGTTAGTGTTTTTAATACTAATAGAAATTATGAGTACTGGTTCAAAATTGATTAAATAATAATTGGGTTCAGCGCGACTTGTTCTCAGCGAAACTCAAAGAGTATGTTAAGTACTGAACCATAAATTTTGAGGTATTTTAATAGAAGCAATGTTTATTTAACGCTACCAACCGATTTGTCAGTGGGCCAATATTGTCTTTATGGGATTTTGTCACCTGAAAAGGAAGCCGTTTTAGAAACCAGGCCATTATGGGTGATGGCAGAACGGTGTTTTAACGTTTTACCTTGATCTGGCTTCCCATTTCCTAACTTTGGGAACAAATCACGCTCATCAGCAAAGCGTCGTGTGTCAAACCAAAAATCACGACGCTTTTCCAAAATCCGCCCCATATAAAAAATCCGCTGTACTCAAACTAAACCATATTCGAATAATGGGTATGCCTTCACTCTTCCTATCCCTCAGCAATAAGCCTGTTGATCTGATAAAGGCTTCGGGCTTTTCATATCATATATAGTTTGTCAGATACATAAGTTGGCCTTTCCGATAGTGGATATCAAGGCATTGATAACTGATAACTGATAACTGAAAAATTTCTTCACTTATTATCACTTTTGCCAAAAGCAAGCAGTTCTGTTTCTGCCAAAGACTCAGCCACAATAATCTGATCTAGCCAGTTATCCAATTGATCAAGATCGTCAGTCGCTTCAATTTTCTGCACGACTTTCTTGGGAACTGAGGTGAATTTTAGATGTAACTGACGAATCAACACACGTTTTTGGCTTTCTACCGATGCTTCTTGGGCGGCTTTTTGGGCCGCTTTTTGGACGGCTTCTTGAACCGCTTTTTGGACAGATTGTTGGACGGTAGGAAGTTTTGTCATCGCCTCAGGCATTTCTTGGAAAAATCGATCAATATATGACCACGTTTCTTCTTTTATTTCGGGTTTCATGTTTTGAACCTCCAGTATTTTTTGCCAAATCAGATTAGGATCAGTGAGTAGTCCAATGTCTTTTATCAGTTGGAGATACTCTACCAAATCATCACGTACACAGATGGAAATAAATTCGGCCAATTTCTTCCCCCGTGACAGCGGTAACAGGGGATAATTTTTCTCGACTAACAGCAGTTCCGATGGGCAAATAATCCATCTTTTTATATGCCCCAGCTTACAGTGGTATATGCCAGGTTCTGTTTGTGAAAATTGAAATTCTTCTTTAAGCGTGTTGAGAATCTTGTTGGGTTTAGTGACACTAACAATTGTCAGTGTTCTATGGCTTGGCAGTAACTTGAGAACGTCAGAAATGGCCTCCTCTTCTTCAGCAGACTCTTCATCTGTTTCTTCTTCCTCTTCCGTTTTCTCTTCAAGGCCTCCAAGGCCCCAAGATCGCATGAGAATACGGTTGTAGTCCTTCATTGTCAAGGGATCGTTAGGGCCTTTTAATTCTAGAATATTGATGCTGCGAAAGTGTGAGAAAATGGTGTTGTCTAAGCTATTTTGCTCAGACTCACTACAAGTCACCACCAAATCAATTTTTCTCGCACGAAAAAACACCTCTCGTTCCGTCTCGACAAGCAGTCCCTTGTTTTCAAAAAAACGACGATAAAAGACTTTAGCTGTTTCGTCAAAGGGTTCGTGTTTCGAGCTCATCTCGTTTTCCTTTTGATAGGGATTGGTATGAGAATTTAAAGCATTCTTTTGGTGTCAATTTTTTTCTTTACGGCGATCACAGAGAAACACAGAGTTTCACAGAGGTATAGTGCGAATAAACGAATAGGCAAGTGCTGCAATATATACTCTGTGGTACTCTGTGGCACTCTGTGATCTCTGTGTTGAAAAGAAAAAGGATAGAATGCTGATCAAAAAAATCAGCGTAAATCATGACAATCAGCATCATTAATGTTCTATCATATCACCTATAGAAACCAATCATGCATAAATTCATTAAACTTTATATTGATTTGCCCAAACAGTGTCGCACGACGATTATCAGTGATCGTGATAGGGTTGCTAATTTATTAATTGCGGCTATGCGAAAGTATGGATATCGGCACCAAAACAATACACCTGCGCGTTGGGGTTTCGGTGTGGTTTCAAAACCCTTAAATGCTAATTCAACTAATCCTAAACAATGGCTCCATTTAGTGCAGCGTGTGATTGTGGGCAGTAGTGATCCGGATATCGCGGCACTCATCGTGCAAATTCAGGCTTCTGATTTATTAGAACCTAATCAAGTTGAGGGGGCTGCTTTAGATTTGCGTATGGCAAAGGTGTACGCGGCTTCGCCTTGGATAGACACTGAGGCGGCGAGTTTTTACTGTATTTCTCCCATACGGGTGACTGAACAACATGATAAACAAAATAGTTATAACAGTTATTTACAAACCGGGGCCCAATTAAATCAGTTGCTTAATCGCACTATGCAGGCCCGTTTTAGGCGTACTTTTGATTTAACGCTGATTCCTGATAGTTTGTATGTGCGTTCGTGTGGGGGCGATATCAGTGCTGGGATGGCGATTAAAACGCTAAATGAGGGTAAACCGTTAGTTATCAAAGGGTTAAATCTGCCTTTTATGCTCACTGGCGCGGCTGAAGATTTGCGCGATGTTTGGTATTCAGGATTAGGGCGTAGTACGGCACGCGGTTTTGGCTGTTTGGAGATGCAACAATGAATTTAAATGAAATGAATTTAAATGATTATATGGCATCGGAAGAGGAAGGGGGTTTGTTTGCCTGTGCTTTTAAACCTTTACGGGAAAGGCTGAATCAACAGGCTGAGGCGTGTCAAAAACAGCATACCTTTTCACCTTGGGTGATCAGCACGGGTAAAGGAGGCAGTGAAAAGCCGGGTTATCTCGCTTATCCCGATGTGTCTCTCTATCGTCATTGTATGGATGTGGCGATTATCGGTGCTATGCTGTTTTTCTATGCTCGGCAAAAGGGGAAAATGCCGGATATCACGGATGCGGCTGCTGCGGAAAAGGCGCTTAAAATCATCTTTGCGATTGCTTTTTTGCATGATGCGGATAAGTACCGAGATTCTGCCTTAGCGTTTGATGAGACTGATTCTGAAAGTCCGACTTATGATCAAGTGAAAGCGCTTTATGAGGTGTTGGCAGTCGATCACTGGACAGATTTAACGGTTGAGGATTGTTTTGCTTTAGTGTCTCGGGTAGAAATCAATCGCGGTAAAAAACAGGCTATTTTTGCTGAACCGCCTTCCGATAGGCAAATGGATATTTTGGCTGAAATGCTATCAGTGGGTGATACGTTGACTTCTATTGCCAGTCGTGAGGGTTTTGAGCAGATGATTGCGGCTTATAACCAACGTTTAGCGGCTTTAGTCGCTCAGTATGCTGTACCCAATGACACCTTAAAACTGTGGGTGTTTGAACAAACACCGGTGGTGTTATGCCATTTACAACAGGTTTTCTTAGATCAGTTGTACGATGAATACCGTTTTCCTTTAGTGTGTTTGTTAGAGGGGCAGCGTTTATGGATATCTTTACAGGCCGATTTTGATTTAGATGCGGTTTTTAAAGTATTAGAGGAAAACTTATCGCAAAATTTCCCCAGTATTAAGCGTAATCATACGAATGGTGAATTGAATTTATTGCATCTGCATGATGTCGATACGTTAATCAAAGAGGCTACTGATGCGGCCAGTTATAGATCACGCTTTTTAACAATACACAGCAAAGATTGGGATCAGGTGATCACTTATATCAGAAGTTGGGCAGCTTCGGTGAGCGGTTTAGTGGTGCTTGAAAAAGGAGCGGGTAAATTATTGTTACCCCTGGCACCTGATACGAAAACTCAAGAGAGCTTTGAGCCAATGGGGCAGTATCGTTATGCCTTGGCGATTGCGGCCGCTTTACGGGTTGATAGTAAGGGGAAAGTCTTTGATGAACGGATTCAACGTTTAAAATCGTGGCAAGATGGTGGTATCAGCAGGGCTTTACAGCAGGCTTTGCCTGAGATTGATATGGGCAGTTTGGATAAAAATACGCGCCAAGCTTTATATGCTATGCAAGCGGCTATGGAAATCACTAGCGATGCGCAATTAATTGAAATCATTGAAGATATTGAGATTGCCTTTCCGCCACGGCAAGAGAATGTGGGCAGTCGCGCCATTGTGAACAGTTTAAAACAGCAATGCGGTTTAGCAAGTGAGCCAGCCTTGTCGGCCGAACCCCTGTATGCTGCGGCCCCTAAAGGGGGCACTTGTTTATTATGTGGTTTGCCAGCGACTCAAGCGATTGAAACCAGTCGTATGACATTAGCCGGTATTAAAAGCACGGCTTTCAATAATCGTATTGGGCAGCATAAAACGATTTGGTCCCAATCTGGAAAGAACTATTTATGCGAAGGCTGTATCAAGCAACAAGCCTTGTTATGCCAAACCCTTGAGATAACGGGGCATCGGGCGACAGGGATGCCGTTATTAGTTGCCACGCCTTTTCGGGGATTAATTAAACCGCTTGCAACTGAAGATAGGGTAAAGCGGTTCAGTGTGATTAATTCTTTTACGGTGGTTAATTATAAGGATAAAGGTTGGCTAAAGGTGTTACCTTGGACGCTTGATATCAGTGAAGTGACACCGTTGCTATTGGAAACGGTGGACAATGATTTTGATAGCCTGGTGGATACGATGTATCGGATGGCCAATTATGCTGCCCATAGCGGTAATCCGGTGCATGTTTTTATTTCGGCACCGCGTGCCAGTAAAGCGGCCTTTTTATTTGAACCGACACCGCCACTCATACGCACCCTGTTAGCCGATTTGTCTCAGCCTAATGAACCTAATGCGATACGGCGAGATAAATTACCTTGGCTAGTGAAGCGGCTTGAGTTAATCAGGCAGATTTTGAACAGTAATAATGGGCATGATGTTTTATCTATTTTGCCGGCTTATCAATGGTGGGCCGTCGCTTGGTTCAATGATCGACTGATTGCCCAGGATAAATTTTATTTTTCTGACAATGTGCATTTTGCGAAAGAGGTTTACCCGATGAATGCTGATCCGCAAATTGAAAAGATTGCTCAATTAGCCGCCCAAATACAACGCAATCCGGGGTATAAGGCGACAAACAATGAGCGCATTTTTGCTTTAACCACGGCCCTTGAGCAATATGACACGGGGCAAAAATACCAACAAAGTGAACCCGTGACAGTCGCGGCAATGGCTGAAACGCTGGCAACAGCATTGGATAGGCGCGAAATGTTTGCCAAAGGCGAAGGCGCTAGTCAACGCTGTAAAACCTTTGCCCAAGCGGTATATGATTTTGTGAAGCATCATAAACAAGAAGGCCAATTTGATGCGCGTTTTCAACGATTCTTTTTAGCCGCTTATGCTTTCTTATTTATGGAAGTTTGCAGTAAGTACTGAACCACAAATAAACCGGTATTTAACCGCAAAGAGACGCGAAGCATCGCGTCTCTACAATTCGCGGTTTCGTAGAGACGCGATGCTTCGCGTCTCTAATTACAAATAAACATTGCTTCTATTAAAATACCTGAAAATTTATGCTTCAGTACTTAATAAATTTAAATCTACCCAGGAGGAGTCCTCAGAATAATGGAAAGCCTATTTCAAGCCCTGACACAAGAAGTCCAAGAAACTTATACGCTGGAAAAAGACAATTTTGAGATTCCAGCCTTGCCAGAAGCACAGTGTATTGTGATTCCCCTCATTCGAGAAACGATTGCGCCTTTGATTATCCGTAATAATGATGCGGACATGGTGACGGATATGTTTGCCGCCAATCAATTGCGCGTGCGTATGATTGCCTCCAAAACGAAAGGGGTGGAAAAACGGCGCGGTAATCAGATTTTGCGGAGTTTAGGAGTAGGGGGCAAAGCGGCTGCAAATAAGGCCTATATTAAAGATAAACAGCCAGCCAGTGAAGTCTTTGATTTAAATACGTTTGTTTTTGGCGATTCCGCCAATGGTGCGGGTAAAGCGATTTATCCCGTACACGCAGCGGTTTTATATAGTGATGCGTTGTCAATACAAGGGCTAGATCAACCTTTGATTGATGACGTATTTCGTCAAGGGGGGATTTCTGAAGAGTTTGTGAGTTTTGATGCTCAAACTCACAAAACCAGTCCCAATATTTTTACCACACGTTCAGTTTTGCCCGGTACCTTATTTGTCCAGTCAATAGTGATGATTGGCAAACGGATGACACGGGAAGCCTTCAATCATTTGTTATTGTCGATTGGCCTGGCCGGCGCTTATGGTGGGGCCACGGCAACGACGGGCACGAATTTGAAAACGCATTTATGTGGCGTTTATTGGGGCGCGTTTGAACGCTCGAACAATGCACCGCAAGAAATGTTAATGGCATTAGGTGAACAGTCTAAACCAACAGTAGCCGATATGGTTGAGAAGCTGGAAACGCTTTTTGGTGAGGCCTACCACAATACGATTTCAGCCTCCGATCTGGATAAGCATGTTAATAAATTGGTGCAGGATTTTGAAATCAATGATACCCAATTGGTTGAAGCATACCATCAAGCCTCAGAACAGATGAAAGGCTTATTTGATGCCTGGTTCACACCGGCCACGAAGCAAGGGAAGAAAAAGTAATGCGGTTGAAAAATGAGTCTGTCGGGATTCTGGCTAAAACCTTAACGCCTTTTTATTATCATGGTTTGTATGCACTAGACGGCAGTGCCACACATCCAAATGTGATTACAGACACGGCCTTAATGTTTGCCCTGCAAGCCGCTTTATTACCGAACCCAATACCGATTCTGCGTTCAACACCGGATTATCGAGCCGATTTGTCGAAAATGCCTTGGCGAGCCTCATTATTATGGGGAGATGAGAATGAGATGATAACGCCTGTGCGGCATACGATTGATGTCGAACGAGAAGGGGGTAATCATGAGAATATGCAGAAAAATATGGGATCGGGGCATTTTAAGAAAACCTTTTTTGTGCATGAAGTCGCAGCTGGTGCGACTTATCAAGGCCTCGTTGTCGGATTGAATCCCTTTAAATTGTTGAAAACAGAAGAATTTGTGGTGCGTGTCGGGGTATCTCGTTTAGGTTTATTAGCACTTCAACCTACAAAGGAAATCAAAAGCGTGAAGCTGAACACTGCGACAGCAAAATTGTTTAAACGTGATTTACCAGAAGCACATCGGATTTTGGATACGATACGCATCAGTCAACAGTCTTTTTCGGTGAAAGAAGCGAGGGATGAATTACGGTTGTGGTATTAGCAGTGATTCGTTTAGTACAGCGGATTTACGGTATAAACGGATTGACTCAATGCTATTAATCAAACTTTTGGGTAATCCTGCACAGTAGGTGATTTGATATAGATTTTCACAAAACGATGGGGCGACGTGTTCGCCCTCATTGCGTTACAAATTTATTTAATTTTATATCGGAAAATGAATTTGGAACGATAATCAGGCCTTCAAAATTTATTTTGATGCTTTTTAGAAATGCGCCCGTTTTTAATTATCCTTCACGTCAAAAAAGCGTTGTCAAAAAAATGACTAACCCATTATCACGCATACTACAAGAAGCAGAAGATTTCAATATTAACGGCCTCCTCTTCCAACATATTGTACTGTGCCCAACGCGCACTTGGTTGCATTATCACCGTATTGATTGCGCTCATCTGAATCGACACATGCAAGCCGGTATTTTAGTACACGAAACCGCTTATGGGGGAATCGGCGCTAAACCTTATTTCGGTTTTGGTATCGCGCCAGATAGCCTCGATTTCAAAAAACGTGAAATCAGCGAAATCAAAAAAAGCAAATCGCGTGAAGCCTCAGCGATTTCACAATTGTCTTTTTATTTACTGGTGATGCAGCAAACGACTCAACAAACTTGGAAAGGTATTTTGCGTTATCCCAATTCTCGACGCACTAAACGCATCGAAATGGATGAAAACGTTCAATCGAATTTGTTAAAGCATTTTGAACAAATCAAAACCGTGATTACACTAACACACCCCCCTGAAAAAGAAGATAAACCATTGTGCAAACAGTGTTCTTATCGCATATTGTGTTGGGGATTAAGCACTGATGAGGGAGATTATTATTGATGGAAACCTTATATTTATTAGCCGATTCTAAAATGAGTCGCCGAGAGAACACCCTTCGGATTACCCCTAAAGGAGGAAAAGCCCGCAATTTTCCAGTAGAAACACTGAAACATATCATCGTTGCAGGCGCTGCTCAATTTAATAGCGAATTAGCCACTTTCCTTGGAAAACAAGGGGTTAGACTCTCCTTCTTAGATTACTACGGCCATTTTTCCGCTTCCCTAGAATCGGCCAAAGGGCATGCCTCAGGTAGTGTACATTTAGGGCAAGCACAACATATTTTGGATATAGAAAAGCGCCTCGTTTTGGGTAAATTGATCATAGGGGCAGGCATTCAAAACATTATTGGCAATTTACGTTATTACCAATATCGGGGGAAGGCTGAAGTCAAGTCGGCAATAGAAGATATCCAAAAACACCGGAGTGCTTTGATCAAACAAGCACAGAATATTGAACAACTGATGGGTTATGAAAGCCAAGCCCGGCAAACTTATTACGAGACTTGGGCCTTGCTCAATCCCTTATTGAAAATCACCAAGCGCAGCAAACGGCCCCCAAAAGATCGGATTAATTGTTTGATATCGTTTTGCAATGGATTAGTGTATAGCGTGTGCAAAAATGAATTATCCAAAACCCATTTAGATTTGACATTGAGTTTTATCCATGCACCGACTCAAGCGCGCGCTTCACTTTCGCTAGACTTAGCGGAAATTTTCAAACCGGTGATTGCTGATAAATTGATTTTTGGCCTGATCAATCGCAACATGTTAGAAGATAAGGATTTTGAAGAAACTGAGGGGATGTGTTTATTAAGCGAAGCTGGGCGACGAAAAGTAGTAGACGGTTTTCGTGAAAAAATGGATCGTGAGACGATTGAAGAATTACGGGGTTGGCGAGCCGTGATTTTGCGCGAGGCTTTTAAGATACAAGCACATGTTTTAGGTTTGGAAAAGTATGATCCTTACACACATAAGGTGTAAACTATGTTTCTTGTTGTTTTTTATGATGTACCGGCTAAACGAACTGAAATTTACCGAAAATTGTTATCAAGGTATTTGAATTGGATGCAAAACAGCGTTTTTTCAGGGGATATTACCGAAGCGGTTTACAAAAAAATGCGGTATAAGATCAAAGAAGTCGTTAAAAATGATGATCGCTTAGCCTTTATAACCACTGATAACCGGCATAATATAGATGTCGAATTATTGGAAAAAGGCCAGTCTATCAGCGATGACAGTCACCGTGGCAGCGGTGTATTGTAATGTTCTAATATCCTTATAAATTATGTAAAAATTAATTTACGACAACCCCCGGTAAGTGAAAATCGCCGGGGGGTCGTAGTAAAATTTTGGCCATTTCTTAAATTTTTAGGGCAATTTTGAGGGTAAATTTCACATATAATTTGTATTAGAATAGTATGAAATGGAGGGTTTCAGGTTCCCATTAGGGGTAGAAAGAAACAAAGACGAAACAATCAAATCACATACCAAGGTTTCAGGTTCCCATTAGGGGTAGAAAGTCAAGTAAACGGATACCAAAGTTATCAAAGCGCCTTGTTTCAGGTTCCCATTAGGGGTAGAAAGGATACCTTACCCTTAAGCGTCGCGATTACGCCGGTTTCAGGTTCCCATTAGGGGTAGAAAGCATTATCTCAATAAGATAGCGTTGAGAATCTACGGGTTTCAGGTTCCCATTAGGGGTAGAAAGTAAAGGCTTTGCGGGCGACTGTGTGGCCGGTTGCACAGTTTCAGGTTCCCATTAGGGGTAGAAAGAGTAAATTTTAATCTCTTTATTGATGGAGAAGGTGTTTCAGGTTCCCATTAGGGGTAGAAAGGGCACATTAGACGCGGCCGGCCAAAAAACAGCAGAGTTTCAGGTTCCCATTAGGGGTAGAAAGAACGAAAAAACAAATACTCCCGAATATCGCGACCTGGTTTCAGGTTCCCATTAGGGGTAGAAAGACCCTTACCCATACCGTTATCAGTATTATCTTCACAAGTTTCAGGTTCCCATTAGGGGTAGAAAGACTTTAGACAGAAAAAAGTGGGTGACAACGGCATCAAGTTTCAGGTTCCCATTAGGGGTAGAAAGAACTCACTTCTGACTAGTAACACATACTTATCAGTTTCAGGTTCCCATTAGGGGTAGAAAGTTACTTCCATCAAGTAATCCCGTCCATTTTCCAACCGTTTCAGGTTCCCATTAGGGGTAGAAAGGATAATTTGTTTAAGTCGGGGCTGGCTTTTTTCTCAGTTTCAGGTTCCCATTAGGGGTAGAAAGGCGATCTTCCTGACGCGCCGCCAAGGCGATAGCTTAGTTTCAGGTTCCCATTAGGGGTAGAAAGATAAAACTCCTTTAATGTTGTTACTGTAGACATCTAGTTTCAGGTTCCCATTAGGGGTAGAAAGTTCACTATTAAACATATCCTTTACAAAAGGAAATAGCGTTTCAGGTTCCCATTAGGGGTAGAAAGTACTCAGTACAAGCGCCACAAACGGATTTAAAATAGGTTTCAGGTTCCCATTAGGGGTAGAAAGTACGCTCGGGTGATTTGAGCGAGATTGACGCTCAGAAGTTTCAGGTTCCCATTAGGGGTAGAAAGCAATATGTTGGCGATTTTTTCAGCGCCCGATTTCAGGTTTCAGGTTCCCATTAGGGGTAGAAAGGGGCGATTATCAGCACTATCGCAAGCGGTATTTCAAGGTTTCAGGTTCCCATTAGGGGTAGAAAGAAGGGTGCGCTAGAAGCAATCGGGCTAACTGGTTTAAGCGTGTTTCAGGTTCCCATTAGGGGTAGAAAGAATGCCTATAAGAGTTTGAAAAAGTCGGGTATGACGTTTCAGGTTCCCATTAGGGGTAGAAAGACTTGCAATAGTGCTGATAATTGCACGCCCGGAGCTGGTTTCAGGTTCCCATTAGGGGTAGAAAGTTAAATCAAGGACAGTTTAGGCAGACAATTTCAGAAGTTTCAGGTTCCCATTAGGGGTAGAAAGATTCCAATTGAATCGCTCTTGAAGGTAGAGGACGTAGTTTCAGGTTCCCATTAGGGGTAGAAAGAAGGTTTTGTAGACCTGATTAATAGTTTGGATATCACGTTTCAGGTTCCCATTAGGGGTAGAAAGTTTTTTGCGTTATGTTGCGATAAGAGACCACCGCACACGGTTTCAGGTTCCCATTAGGGGTAGAAAGTTCATAATCCGCTTCTTACTGTAAGCGGGTAGTTCAAGTTTCAGGTTCCCATTAGGGGTAGAAAGGTATTTTATTAATATGGAAAAAACAGAAAAAGCAGGAGTTTCAGGTTCCCATTAGGGGTAGAAAGTTCATTCTCGGATCGCCGTCGTCGATTTTATTCAGTGGTTTCAGGTTCCCATTAGGGGTAGAAAGAACATGTTTTGCACTCCAAGCCAAGCTACAGCAAAATAAATTTTGCGAAGGCGATTAATTGGAGTGCAAAATTTATTTTGCGAAGGCGATTAACTTTATTAATATCACGCAAAGGCGCTTCGAGCCAAGGCGCGGGATTTTCAAAAGGGCAACACTAATGGATTACCCCTACAACTTTCGTGGGCGACTAAAGCCCACCTGATAGGATTAGAATAAATCATGCCTTCTTTCTTATTTTCGCGTTTGCTCAGCACTGTGATTGTGGTGTTGGGCGTTGTGACGATTGTTTTTTTATTAATTCATTTGGTACCGGGTGACCCGGTGCAGGCTATGCTGGGTGAGTCGGCGCAGCCGACTGATTTGGAAGCGTTACGAGAGGCTTTGGGCCTGAATCAGCCCTTGCTCATGCAATGGTGGCATTATATGACGGGCCTGTTGCAGGGCGATTTTGGTAACTCTTTGTATTCCAAGGAACCCATTATTGATATCTTGATTGAACGTTTTCCGGCAACTCTGGAATTAGCCCTTGCTGGTTTGTGCATTGCGGTGTTGATTGCTTTGCCATTTGGTAGCATTGCGGCTTTGCGTAAGGATAGTCTTTGGGATAACGGTTCAATGGTGTTTTCCTTACTTGGGGTGTCGATTCCCAATTTTTGGCTCGGGCCTATGTTAATCTTATTCTTTTCTCTCACGTTGGACTGGTTTCCGGTGAGTGGGCGAGAGGGGCCGTTGTCATTAGTCTTGCCGGCTTTGACTTTGGGAACGGCGTTGGCGGCGATTTTGGCCCGTATGGTGCGTTCTACCTTGTTGGAAGTGTTGAATGAGGATTATATTCGCACGGCGCGAGCCAAAGGTTTGCGGGAATCGGCGGTGGTGATTCATCACGCGCTACGCAATGCGGCTTTGCCTATCATTACGGTGCTTGGGTTACAATTAGGCACTTTGTTGGGCGGGGCGGTGATTACTGAGATTATTTTTGCTTGGCCGGGCATTGGGCAGTTGACGATTGATGCGATACATCGGCGCGATTATCCGGTTGTGCAAGCCTGTATTTTGTTGATCAGTTTAAGTTATGTGTTGGTGAATACCTTAACTGATATTATGTATGCTTGGTTAGATCCACGGGTGCGTTATAGTGTTTAGATATCACGTTATTATTCCTTTAGCCATTTTAATATTATGGTTTTTATTGGCTGTGTTCGGGCCTTGGCTGCCTTTGCAGCCTAATGAGATTACGTTGTTGAAGATTTTGCAGCCGCCATCATCAGAGGCGTGGTTAGGCTATGATGATGTTGGTTGTTCGATTTAGATAGCAATGTGATGGGGCCAATAACTTCATTGACCCCAAATATTTTGCAGGGCGCGATAAACAGAGTGGCAATTTGATAGAAAAAGTCAAATCTTATGTCGAAAATGCTTAAACAGTTAATCCACCATCGACAGATATTAATTGACCAGTAATAAACCTTGATTGCTCAGAAAGTAGAAACTCAACGATCGGACAAATATCAGCCGTTGTTGCTAATCTTCCCAATGGGGTACGACGAATAATCTGTTGTTTTTTAGCTTCGCTTAAATTTTTAGACAGTTCTGATTCAAAATAACCTGGTAAAACGGCATTAAATCGAAATCCTTTGGGGCCCATTTCACGTGCTAATGCTAAGGTAAGACTATTTAAAGCACCTTTGGTAGCAGCGTATGTTGATAAACCGGCAAATCCTCGTTGACTGATTATCGAACTAATAGTAACCACATTCCCGTTCATCCTTTTTTTCAAACGCAGACGCAAATAAAATTTGGTCAGATTAATGATTGAAGTCAGATTGACTGAAATCATTTGGCTAATACTTTCATAACCTTGAGTGGCTAGAATGCCATCATAAGCCATTCCAACATTATTGACTAATCCATCAGCCTGACTTAAAAACTCTTCCAATTGTTCAAAGTTCTCTGGTTCTTGTACATCAATACCCTCTAAATGGACTATCTCTTTAATTTGACTTTGAGATGCACCACGAGCGAAGGTGATGACACGATATCCCTGATGATACAGATATTCCCCAAGTGCCATACCTAAGCCTCTGCTCCCCCCTGAAATAACAATTGTTTTCATTTGTCTTCTTTCCTCACCATTTTCCCAGCCGCTGAGAGAGCAATCTGTTGACACCGCTTTATTTTTACTGGATAGGCCCATTTAGGTAATTGTTGGCGCAAGATGTTTTTTAACTCGACTTCATCAATTTCTCCAACATAATCAAGTGCGACTAAATTTCCCATTACTGGACTTTTAACGCCATAAACCTTGGCTAACTTAACCCCAGCTTGCAGAGCAATCTCCTCTATTTCTAAAGGATTAACTTTGTTTCCCCCAACATTAATCACTTCTTCTTTTCGACTTAAAAAATAGTAACGATCTTTTCGCCGTTCCCAAAAATCACCGCTGGGGATATCATTGATGATCAACTCCCCCTCTGCTGAGAACTTAAAACCATCAAACTTGTGAATAGGAATACCCTCTTGGCCATCTGATACCGCACAAATATCACCAAATTCAGTCGAGGCATAGACATGAGTTATTCGTGCTTGAGGCCATATACTTTTAGCCAAGTCTAAGACACTCTGGGTAGCCGCTTCACCGCCAAAGGTGATTTGTTTTAACATCACTTTAGTTAGCTGCTTCTCAACATCATTTAAAAGTAAGTTACGAAACATGGAGGGAGTCAATCCAACATGAGTCGGTTCTAGTTTCACTAATGCAAAGAGGATATCCTTAAAAGAGAGAGTCTCTGGTACTATTAACCGACAGTTAAATTTAAGAGAGTGCAAAATGACTGAAATACCAGCCCAACGCTTTGGACTGTAAGTTAATAACCACACATCATTAGTATTACCGCCGCGCTTTTTGGCAAATGGAGATTGTAAATCTTTTAAAAAACGTTTAGGCGGGCCGGTGGTACCCGAAGTTTGAAGAGTGACTGGTTTTTGCTGTTGAAATGACTCAATAACCAGATCAACTTGCTGTAGTAGTGTTGTGTTTTGCGATTGTTTAATGTTCATCCAATATACCTTTTAAGACAATGCCATTAATTTAAGGGCAGACACGCAGGTCAGCCCCTACAAAACATAGCAAAATGACGGGACTGTCGGGGCGATCCGAAAGTGTTCGCCTAGGTTTAAGGAAAGTGGCATTGACCCTTGAGAAGGAAAGCGGATGGCTGTTGTTTGATAAACAACGAGGCTAACTCTTCAATGGTTTGAACTTCCGACCAGTTGATACCCTCTTCCTTAATCTTGATGCCGCACCATTCTTCTAGTATCAACATAATTGTGGCATAATCCAAGCTATCAATACCAAAATCGTTTTGTAGCTTTTGAGTAGTCTGTATCTCGTCCGCTTTATATTCGCCCAGCGTAGTCTCTTCTACCAATACCTTAATCTGCTGAATCATTTCATCTTTGCTTTTCATCAATCACTTCCATTCGATGTTGTTTTTCCAGTTCTTGAAGACGTTCCTGATTTCTCATACCGATTTTACGAACCGGATTACCGGATACAATCATATAGGCTGGGATATTTTTAGTGACAAAACTACCCGCGCCAACAGAGGCCCCTTCTGCTAAGGTTACTCCAGGCATAATGATACTGCCACATCCAACGACGACATGCTTTTTCATGATCACACTCTTAGCGACAACTTTCCGATATTGAGCCGCTATAGTTGGATTAGTCAGAAAGCCCTCTGAATAATCATCAGAAGTTGAAAAGATAGAGACTCTCGAAGATATCCCACAATAGTCTTCTATCCAGACACCCGCAGCACCAAAGATGTGAGTAGCTACTCCTAAGTGAACATTATTACCGATGACTACCGGTTGATTTGCGCTAATGACTGAAAAACAGTCAATTCTAACATTCGATCCAATTTCAATATTTTTACCAAAAAACGGCACCGTATGATGAATACTGACATTTTGTCCGATTTTAAGTCCAAAGTCTTGTAACTGTTGCTGACTATAATACATCGTTCCCTCGTTTTATGGTTTTATCATCTAACTTGACATGATACATTTCAAAAACATTCTATATTTAAGTTTTTGCACGCAAAAATGTGAAGCTTGAACGTAGAGCCTATCATTTTGGTACCTGACGTTTGAGCATCGCGTCAAATTTCTATGTTTTCATCAGTCGGGCATCTAAATGACAGTGGCGTATTATGACTTATTGGATTTAGTTTTTCCTTGATATAGGTCATTTAATTTTGTTATAAAAAGCATTATAATAAAAGCAAATAGGTCAACAAAAGTTTTTTTAACAAAATTCTTATTGATAGAAAATGTTAAAAATATAAGTTTAACGATGAGAGCCTAGATGCCATATCGTATCGGTCAGATACACAGATATTTTCCCTACAAAAAGCAAATTTGGGGGGGTTGTAGGGGCAGAAATTATCGCCCAGAAATAAAGTGGGCGACTAAAGCCCATCTGATAGGATTTAAAATAAATCATGCTTTCTTTCTTATTTTCGCGTTTGCACAGCACTGTGATTGTGACTTAAATTAGATAGAACGCTGATTCTCATGATTCTCATGATTAACACTGATTAAAATGATTTTAAAAAATCAGCGCCAATCAGGCCATAATTACCTTCATCAGCGTTCTATTCGATATATAAAAATGTTAATGTATTTTTGTTAACCTACTTAAGTTAGGTGTTGGTGAATACTTTAACTGATATTGTGTATGCTTGGTTAAAACTACGGGTGCGTTATAGTGTTTAGATATCACGTTATTATTCCTTTATCCATTTTAATATTATGGTTTTTATTGGCCGTGTTCGGGCCGATGCTGCCTTTGCAGCCTAATGAGATTACGTTGTTGAAGATTTTGCAGCCACCGTCATCAGAGGCGTGGTTAGGCTATGATGATTTAGGCCGTCCGATTTTGGATCGCTTAGTGATGGGGGCAAGAACTTCATTTTTTGTCGCCTTTTGGGTGATTTTGGTGTCATTAACGATAGGCACGTTGATTGGCAGCTTGAGTGCGTGGATTGGCGGCTATGTCGATTTAATCATTGTGCGCTTGATGGATGTTTTTTTAGCGTTTCCGGGGATTTTATTAGCGATTGCGTTATCGGGCATTTTGGGGCCTGGGATTGAAAACGTGGTATTTGCGCTGTCGATAGTGGGATGGGTAGGCTTTGCGCGTTTAGCGCGCGCGCAGACTTTGTCATTGAAACATCGAGATCATGTTTTAGCGGCTTTAGCGTTAGGCGCGGGCACTGTTCGGATTTTGCGTTATCATCTGATTCCGTTATTAGTCACACCCTTGTTGATTGAAGCGACTTTTGGGATAGCGGGTATTGTGGTTGCAGAAGCGGGGTTATCGTTTTTGGGGTTAGGGGTTCAACCGCCAGCGGCTTCATGGGGGAGCATGATACGTGATGGTACAGGGTATATGTTAATGGCACCGCATACCGTTTTAGCGCCAGGATTGGCTTTATTATTGGTTGTGTTATCGGTGAACATTTTGGGCGATAAGTTGCGGGATAGGTTAGATGTGAAAAGTCTTTGATCTATAACTACAAGGATTAGTTATAATAAAGGATAAGAACATCACAATTTGTGAGATCATTAGCTTTGTGTTCATTCATTTCGATGTTAAACCTCATCACATAACGAATAAAAATTCGTATTGATACACAAGGTAATATCAATGTACCGTAATCTAATCCTTTATTATAACTAATCCTTGTAGTTATTATTATTATGATATTTGATAACTGACTGAACATGCGTTTGCTTTATACGTTTCTTTTTTATTTATTTCTACCCTTTATATTATTACGTTTGCTTTGGCGAGGGATGCGAACGCGGGGTTATTGGCAACGCTGGGGTGAACGTTTTGGGTTTTTTCCGGCCTTGCCGGTTTCGCAATGTATCTGGATACATGCGGTTTCTATGGGGGAAGTGCAAGCGGCGGTGCCTTTGATTCAGGCTTTGTTGATTCGTTTTCCGGAACAAGCGGTGTTGGTGACGACAATGACACCTACTGGTTCGCAGCGGGTGCGTGAGGTTTTGGGTGATAAGGTGTGGCATGTTTATTTGCCTTATGATTTACCGGGCGCGGTTGCGCGTTTTTTGAATCGGACACAACCGCGTTTATTGATCTTGATGGAAACTGAATTATGGCCTAACGTGTTGTTGGCTTGTCAGGCGAGATCGATACCGGTGATTTTAGCGAATGCGAGGTTGTCGGTGGGTTCGGCGGCAGGATATCAGCGTATTGCTGGATTAACGCGGACTATGTTGGCGGGTGTGACGACGGTGGCGGCGCAAACTTCGGTGGATGCGGCGCGTTTTATTGAATTAGGTGTACCGGCGACAAAGGTGCAGGTTACGGGCAGCATTAAGTTTGATACTCGTTTACCAGCGGATGTTTCTGAGAAGGCTTTGGTATTACGTCGTCAGTGGGGAACAGATCGGTTGGTGTGGATTGCGGCCAGTACGCATGAGGGTGAGGAGGAGGCGGTATTGGAAGCCTTTTCTGAATTAAGGGCCAGCGAAGACGCGAATCTCAAAAATCTAGTCTTGGTGTTGGTGCCACGTCATCCTGAACGTTTTAATCGGGTAGCGGCTTTGTGTCGGCGACGGGGATGGGTAACGGTGAGACGGGCTGAAGGCGAGCTGTGTACGGCGGAAACGGCTGTCTATTTAGGCGATACTATGGGCGAATTACCTGTGCTTTATGCCGCCTGTGATGTGGCTTTTGTCGGGGGGAGTTTGGTACCCATTGGCTGCCATAATTTATTGGAACCTGCGGCTGTGGCTTTACCGGTGATCATGGGGCCTCATGTCTTTGAATGTGCTGAAATTTGTCGTCGATTATTGGAAGCGCAGGCAGCTCAACAGGTTGATAATGCGGGACAATTAGCTGTGGCTGTGAAAAGGTATTTAAGTGATGCGACATTGCGTTTAGAAACGGGGGAAAAAGGGCGTTTATTTGTGCAACAGAATCGGGGGGCGTTGCAACGTTTGTTGGCGATTATTGATGAAACTTAAAACAGCATCTTATTTAAGAACAAGCGCAGAACTGGCCTACGACAGGCCGTCATATTTTGGCGCAATATGATGAGGAATCGGTCATTGTTTCTCAGGCTTATCGCCCCTCAATTGGCTTGTTTGCGGCACGAGAGCAGTATTTTGGCGGAGAATTTCGTTTGAACCGGATGAGTTGGATTAAACCGAATTTTCTGTGGATGATGTACCGTTGTGCTTGGGGCACTTCGGTGGGACAGGAAGTGATTTTAGCGGTGAGATTGAAACGCCCGTTTTTTGAGAATGTGTTAGCTCAAGCAATACCGTCTTCTTATGATCCTGATGAGTATTCAAATCAAGCGGCTTGGAAAAAAGCGGTTAATGCTTCTAAGGTGAGACTGCAATGGGATCCGGATCATAATCCGGCCGGTGGCGCTTTTAAACGGCGAGCGATTCTAATTAGGGCTTCGTGGTGAAATGCTCGAAGAGTATGCGCGTGATGCGATTATAGAGATTTTGGATATCAGCGATTTTGTTGCCACTCAACGTGCTTATGTGCAATCTGGTGAATATTCAAAATGAGTCACGCCTTTGGAGGCCGTTTATTTGAAAAAGGTGATTTGATGATATGTCGTAGGGGCGAACATAAGTGTTCGCCCATCGCTTTTTTTTTTATAGCATGGGCGCCGTAAAACCCCAACAAGAATTACAGATTACTGATTATTTATTATTCATTAGATAATGCCCAATTTGTGATTCAATACTTTTGTCCCATTTTTTTGATAAACTTTTTTCTTAAATGTATTATCGCGTTTTACAAATACTGTCCGATGGACAAGCACATACTGCTGAACAATTGAATCAACACTTGTCACTTGGGCCAAGGGAATTAGAGCAAGCGTTAAATACTTTGATAACTTATGGTATTCGGTTACACTCAAAGGCTGCTAATACCTATCAATTGACTGAACCCTTGGAATTGTTGGATCGTTCCCGTATTTTGGCAGCCTTGCCGAAAGAAACGGGGCAACTTATCGCCGATTTAGAAATCCATTCCGTTTTGGATTCGACTAATCGCTATATTTTGACGCAACAGCATCTCAGTATGCCCTGTGCCTGTCTGGCGGAATATCAAACGGCCGGACGGGGGAGACAGGGAAGACAATGGGTTTCGCCTTATGCCAGTGGACTGTGTTTGTCCCTAAAACAACGTTATGTCGCTTTGAATGAACCGTTGGGGGGATTGAGTATTGCCTTAGCGGTTACCGTTGCACGAGCATTGCATCGTTTTGGGGCCAGTGAAGTGGGCCTGAAATGGCCTAATGATGTGTTGTGGCGAGGCCGTAAATTAGCGGGCATGTTATTGGAAAGTCGCTGGCGAATGGATTGTGAAGTTGTTATTGGTATAGGCATCAATGTTAAAATGCCGCCAGTTGAAACACAAAACATTGCTCAACCTTGGGTGGATTTATATACCATTTTAGGACACTCTATTTCGCGCAATGCGTTGGCCGCAATGCTGATCGAGCAGTGTTTGCAAACCTTAAAAACCTATTCACAAGTGGGATTAGCCGCATTTCTGCCGGATTGGCACGATTTTGATTTGAGTTATAGACACACAGTCACATTAAGTTATGAGGAAAGGGAAAAATGGATTACGGTTACAGGCACCGCTTTGGGAATTGATGAACAAGGCGCATTGTTATTGCAAGTCGGCAAGACAATACAACGTTATATTTATGGGGAAGTGAGTTTACGTTTATAATGGCGATTTTTCAAACCATCCTAAATGCTGACTAATGCCTAAACTACTGTATACTAATTGAACTCATGACATAATGAACTTATTAGACTTGTTCCTAAATAACGTATTTCAAAGAAAGACAGCAAAAACACCATCGGTTTGCGAAGCGAAACTTTATTTAGCTTCGCTGGCCTTCGGCTCACGCTTAAGTTTCGCGAAGCGAAACTTAAGCTTTAAGCCTTTTTAACGCGTTTTCTGCTTTGGACTGAAATCGGCCAAAATCGCTTTGATAGCCACGTCGGGAGATAGTTAACTAAATCTTTGTTTTTTATCATTTTCTTGTTTTTACCTTTTCAACGACAATTTTTTGAAAAAAGGGAACTTTTGACAAACTTATCTTATAATTTTGAAGCTTAGCGAATAAAAATTGGGCAAAACGGTATTTATTCACAATTATCGGCTCTCAATTTGGCACAAAATAAGGGATATCCAGCCCCGGGGTGTCGTTAATTAACTTATTAATTATTAACGATATTTTTTTTTGTTCAATAGCGACATTTCGACAAGCTTTTTAGTCTTACAAAATTTAGGGCACTGGCCAGGGCACGGGCCCTGTGTGTCCTTCGCTCAGAGTTAGCATAGTCAAGTTATAAAGGAACAAGTCTATTGAAAACAGCATTATTCTGAGAGACTATAAAAACCACAAACATTAGCTTCATTCACAATTCTTGACCTCTGTTTTTGCGTGCAAAAACCTTAGGCGCGAACGCAATTCCTAATTATGATGTTGATGATCGATATGGGCAATAGCGCAATCAAATGGGCCTATTTAAGGCAAGATGTGCTGAGCTCACAGCAACGCATTGTTTATGATGATCATTTAGACGCGACGCTAACACAAGCGTGGTTGGGGCTTGAAAAGCCCTCTCAAGGAGTCTGGGTTTCTAACGTTGCGGGGCCACAGAAAGCTGAAATTCTAGTTCAATGGGTGAAAAAAAATTGGGGTTTATTGCCCACTTTTGTCGAAACCTCGCACTCAGAATGTGGTATTAAAAATGGTTATGACAATCCAAAGCAGTTGGGGATTGATCGCTGGTTAGCCTTGATTGGGGCCCATAATCTGTTTTTGACTGGGGCCTCTCGTTTAGAAAATACTCTGATTTGTGTGGTTGATTGTGGTACGGCCGTGACGCTAGATGTGTTAGCGGATAATGGTCAACATCAAGGTGGCGTGATCATGCCAGGTGTCAATACCCTACATCAAAGTTTATTAAGTCACACCCATGCGTTGGCCTATCTTGATCAAGCGTTACCCCTTTGCTCTGATAAATCGTTTTTAGCACACGATACGCATACGGGTATCACCTTGGGTAGTTTGTATGCCGTAATGGGTTTATTGGAGTATGTGATCAATACGTTAGAAAAGCCAGGTAATGAGGTTGTACTGATACTCACCGGCTTTGATGCGCCGCTGCTTTTTTCATTATTGCAAAGACCCTATCAGTATTTCCCTGATTTGGTGCTACAGGGACTTCAAGCTGTCGTGAATCAATCGTTATGAGAAGTTTGGCCTTATTATTGTTATTATTAAATCTTGGTTTTTTGTTTTGGCAACTGAAATGGTTGCCGTCTTGGCAACCTGAGCAATTTGCCCAAACGCCTTCAAAGTCTCAAGAGTCTGATTTGCAGCGGCCAGTTTTGCTTGATGAGCCTCACAAGCCTTTTGTTCTTGACAAATCAGATAATGTAGATAATGTTGATAGTGTTCAAGAGTCTAATCTTGACACGAATGTTCAGGCATCAGTCTTTGACACGGTCACGCATACCCCTATTGATAATGTTGCTTTAGCGCCAGATAGCCAAACTGATGCCAAAATCTTACAAGGCACTGTCAGAAATCTTGCTGAGCAAGTTGAAAAACAACCGATAGCATTAAATGAAAATAGCACAGTAGACCTGACAAAGGCGACAGGCGAGAATCAGACACGCCCTTTTGAAAACGCCACTGTTCAACAATCAGAAAAAAATCAAGTTGCACAAATCGCTAAAAACATTCAAGGCAATACGAGGGTTTCAAATCAAACCGTTAACACAGCGGCATCTGAAATCAATGCGAGGGTTTCTGAAAAAATGCCCTCTAAATTACAAGAAGCGGCTGGTTTGCATAAGACTGAGGCTCAAACCGATGGTAAAGAACAATCGGAACCGCTGATCTCGCAACAGTCAACAAAGCCCCAGAAGAGTATTAAAGAGCGTTCGCCGCAGGTTGTCAAAAAACCGAGTAAACCGGTTGCTTGTTTCCAGTCTGTGCCCTATACTCAGGCCTCAGTGGCGCAAAAAAAAGCGAATTGGCTAAAAAATCAAAACAATGTGAGTGTTGATGTGCAAAGTCGCAAAACGCAAGTGTTAGAGTCAACTTGGGTTTATCTGCCCCCCTTTGAAAGTCGACAAGCGGCCGATCGGACACAACAACACCTTCTCGAAGTGGGTATTAATGACTGTTATGTCGTCAAAAAGGGTCAGTTTAAAAACGCTATATCCTTGGGTTTATATAGTCGTCACTTCAATGTTAAACCCCGTCTGAAAGAATTGAGTGCGAAAGGATATAAAAATGTCAAAACGCAAAAACGCTATAAAAGTCAGACAAACTATTGGTTGAATGTTAAAATATTTGCCGATCAAAGTGAATGGTTAAATCAGCACAAAAAATTCAAAAGGTTGCACCTAACCACTGTGGCGTGTAAGTCCTTGCCTTCGCGAAAATAATTGAACTAAGATATCGCAAATCTCTTTAAAAAAAGAGGGTTTTATGACTCACGCTATGGCGTTGTCGAAAAATAATGTCACACTGTTTTGATAGCCCCATAATAACAGTCTCAACAATCTCAATTGTTGGTGTTATATATCGACAACGCCTTATAACCTAACCATTTAATGAATAACGCGGCATCGCATTGCTAATATTGCAGAAATTCCATACAATGTCTTTGATCATCCATCAGGGCCACGAGTGGTAGGTGCTTTTCGGTCCCAAGGGTTCACAAAAAATAAGAGTATTTTGAACACTTTAAGTGAAAAATGTACACCATCATCTATTGTCTTGTTACTCATCAAGATGATGAGATATAGTGTTTCAGAAAATAGGAGTACAAAGTTCGTTCCGAGTACCCCTAGATAAATTTATGATTCTGAATATTAAATATTGATCTGAAAAGCTATCAATGTGTTTGTGGCTTGTCATGATGGCCATCATGAATTTTTGAAGACAATTGAATCATAAACTTCATCACTTAAAGTTCATTCGTTCATTATTTAATATAAATGACAGACATGCCAGATATTTTTCACGCTTTGACAAGTATACGCTACACTGATTAAGCGGCTCTGTAGATGGCAGGCTGAAGCTTTTCACGCGCTGCTGTCTATCAGTCTAGTTGATAACCTTTATTAAGTATTGAAAATTCAGTTAGATAACAAATTATCCATAAGCGCCCGTTTTAAAAGATTTCAACTGCTTATTCAAACTTAAATAAATAATACCTTAATCATTTTAAAACCGGCTCTTAGACCTTTTTTATCGAGGTTGACAGTGGCGACGGTTTCGCTCATTCAATGTTTGATTGTATTCATTGATTGGCGTGCTGTTATGTCAACCTCAGATGAGAAAAGATGGGTTTAACTTTATGACAGATAAAATACCAACTATTGTGGTTGTAGATGACAGCGCCACTTCAATTTCTGTGTATCAATTTAGCATTGAACCACTGGCAGCTAATTTTATTGGCTTCAAATCGTCGAATGAGGCGCTTCCGTATTTGGAAGAACATCAACCCGATTTGCTATTTTTAGATATTATTATGCCAGGGATGGATGGACTGAGTTTATTAAAACTATTGCGAACGTTTGATCACCATAAAGATACGAAAGTTATTATGGTTACTTCTAAAAATTACGCGCAAGATCGCAATGTAGCCAAACAATTCGGTGCGGTGGATTTCCTCATTAAACCTTTGCGTTTTAAAGAAATTCGTGAACTCGTGTGTAAATATGTTAAGGTTAACCCCAAGTAAGTCATTAGCCTGAACAAAAAATGCTAGATATACAGAGAGCGTTAGTGTCCAAAATCGTTTTCAGGCCAATGTTTTTGCGCGCAAAAACATTGGCCTGAAAAGCTGTCAAATATTTTTGGGTTTCCAAAAAACATAAGTCATGAACATCGCTAATGTTTGTTGACATGAATGATAAAAAAATGTTGCTGGCATTGGGAAGAGGTAACAAGGGGAGATGATGTTGATTCTGACAGCTAAGCGTCTCAAGAAGACACAATACTCAACCCTTTTGTTTTGCCCTCTAAAACGGGAAAGCAATAATGTGAAAGGTGATTTTGACTTCAATAAACCGAACGGGCCGTTTTCTTTAATAAGGAACGTGCATGAAATCGCCATTAAAAATTAGCGATTTCCTTGTCATTGCTGTATTGAGAAAAAGTTGACTAAGTTATGCGCGTTCCTAAATATCTGATTGTGCCACGGTTAAAAGTCCGTTTTCACCTTTCCATAAGTCTATAAAAAATGCAAGAAGCTTTTGATCAACCACTTGATTAAACAATATTTTAGACAATTTAATGAGTTAGAATAAATGGGTGTGAATTATGCCTGATTTTGAGATTAAGTGGATGTTTTTTATTTTTGAACAATTAAATACAATTTAACATAAAATCGGGCAAGATTATTTATGTATCTAAATTGCCCTAGAGTTCTGAAGTATGAAAATAACAGCAATAGGTGTCAATGGCGCATTTTCAACAGGGGAATATGAAAGTACCCTCTTGGAAGAAGAGGCGTGTGATCTGATTTATGAAATGATTAAATCGCCAGAGGCAAAATATTTATCCCAAGATGCCATTAAAGCCAGAATCAATCAAGTCAGCAAAACACGCTACAACCCACGATGGCATTCCAACTTTTTGATTGAATTTGATATGCCAAGTAAACGAGATCGTCAAAGTCCATATCGTCTATTATTAGATGTTGGTGGCGATATCAGACACGCCCTTAAAGCCTTAAATCTGTCTTCTCGTGATATAGATGGCGTTTACATTTCCCATCCTCATAATGATCACATCGGGGGAATGGAGTACATGGGACTCACGACGCTTTTTAATCCTTTTTATACACTCGAAAAAAAACAATGGTTAGGCGAGGCATTTATTGCTAACAAGCTCTTTAATGAAGAAAAAACATGGCCCAATCCTCCTCCTAATGCTAAGCCAGATCTGTTTGTTCACAAAAAAGTGCTTGGCCCTTTAAGAAGAGCGATTGGCCCAGGATTAGATACCGTACAAGGTGTGCCCGATGTGTGTCTTGAAACCTATTTTGATATACATTTAGTCGGGAAACAAGAAGACGGTAGCACAACAACGCATGTTTTTCAAGATGGTGAAGACACTTGGAAAATTAAACCGATCTTTGCTATGCATGTGTTTTCGAGTTCGGAGGAAATGCCAAGCTATGGGATTAGCTTACAGCATTCAGATGGTTACGATGTACTGATGCCAACTGACATCCAATACATGATACCACCACAATTGGAAGTACATTACAGAAAAGCAGATCGAATTTATATGGACTGTGAAACCTCGCCATTTCCTTCAGGCGTACATCCACATATATCTGATCTCATCGATAACCTCGCACCAGACATTCAGAAAAAATGCCTACTTTATCACTACGATATGCCTCCTAAAGTACCAGAAGATATGTTTTATGGCATTTTGAAACAGGGAGATTGGCACATTTATCCAGACTTTAGTTAACGATAGATTTGGTCAATGTTTTTTTTGAGATGTGAGTTGTTGTACTGAGAAATGAGAAATAGCATCAGGTGTGGTTAGCAATATTTATTTTGCAAACCATTTATTTATAAACCGAACCGTGTGTGTTGTTCCCTTTTTATTTAACGAGAAAACAGGTTATATGCGAAAGGAACAATGCTTCTGATTCTACTTTAAAAAGTGGATAAAACGGTGCTTTTGCCCACCCTTTAGACTAATGAAAGTTGATACACTTAACTATATACGCTTTTGGGGTGTACGTGGCTCTTACCCGGCACCATTTGGTAGTCACATGCGCGTCGGTGGCAATACCTCATGTGTTGAAATGCGGGTAGATAATCATATACTGGTTTGTGATGGTGGTTCAGGCATTATTCCACTGGGTAATGCTTTGATGGGACAACAAGACATCAAAGAACTCACTATTATTCTGACTCATTACCACTGGGATCATATTTCGGGTTTACCTTTTTTTGTACCCGCTTTTGTACCGGGCTGGAAAGTTAATATTTATGGCCCCAGTGACAGCCAACAAGAAATAGAACGGCGCATTTCTGGACAAATGCTTGATCCCTATTTTCCGGTGGAACTTGAGACTTGGATGGCCGATATTAATTATATCAGGGCCAAAAATAACCAGCTTGAATATGGGCCCTTTAAGATAAATACTTTCAATGTACACCATCCTGGCAGCACTTTTGGTTACAAGATTGAAGTACATGACAAAACGATTATTTACGCCTCAGATAATGAACTGTTGTTTATAGATAAAAACATAGATGATCGTAAAAACGAACTTGAACCTCAAGAATGGCAACTGATTGAAGCCATGCGAACAGAAGAAAGAAATAAAGCGATAGATCACATTAGAAATGCTCATGTTTTTATCCATGATGCGCAGTACACGCCAGAAGATTATGCTAAAAAGCGTGGTTGGGGGCATTCTTGTTATATTGATACAGCCAATTTTTCAATGGATGCCAATGTAAAACAGTTATATTTATTCCACGTCGACCCCAATTATAATGACGCGAAGATAGAAGATTTACACCGTGCGACGACAAAAATGATTCATGATCGTCAGTTTCGTATGGAATGTCATATTGCACGGGAAGGTTTGATTATAGATATCGATAAACTGTAAGACAACTTCAAAAATACCACTGGCAATCCCACAAGGGATTGCCCCTGCAATATTCAATAGCGAGCAATCCCTGTTGCCCCTTTCATCACCCACATTCCCACACTACCCCGTTATAACAGGCAGATTACAACTCCCAAAGTTCTAATCCCAATGCTTCTGGCAATTCTGCCAATGTCTTCGCATCACTCAACACGGCCACATGGGCCCGTTCTGCCTGCAAATAATGCTTCGCGACTCGCTGCAAATCGGCTATTGTCACTTGTAACACCCGATGACGAAACTCACGCCGTTGTGCAGGGGTACGTCCGTGTAAACTATTGAAAAAGCTTGTTATTGCTTCTCCCGCTGGCGAACCTGGGCGATCAATACGACTGATCACACCCAGAATCGCTTCCTCCAAAGTACGTTGTTCATGTTCAGTTTCTTGTAACCAGTTCAAAGCGTGATCAAAATCAGCTAAAGTCTCTACTAAACGCGGATCACGGTAAGAATAAAAACGAAATGCCCCAGTATCCCCATCATAACCGGAGCCGCTGCCATACGCACCACCTTGTTCACGTATTGCCGTGTGCAAATAGCCATTTTGCAAAAAATGACCTAATACCATTAAAGGCGGGGCATCAGGATGCCCAGACGATACCGTCGGATAAGCTTTCGCACAAAAATTCACTTGCGTATTGGTACGCCACGCCTCTTTAACCACACGATTCACAATAGCAGGCTTAAAAGCAGGTATTTTCTCAGAGGGATTGACGGTGCGCCAGTTTTGCGAAGCAAAAACGTCCGCAATAGGACTCTGTTGCTCAGCTTCACTCACAACCAATAATTGGCGTGGTGCCTCAAGCAACTTATCACGAATACGCTCCAATTTCGCCGCAAACGCTTTCAAGTTGTCCTGATCAGCAAAACTGTCATCTAGCGCCTTCAGTGCTTGCACCCCAAGTAAGCCATGCCAACGATGAGATAAATGGCCTGAAGGATTCAGCCCACTGCTACAGGCTGCCATGACTAAATGATGCCCACGCGACGTAATACTGTTATCACTTTCAGTCCGCAATTGTGCAATCAACTCGCGTAAACGCTGCAATTCATCAAAATGAACCTCTTCCAAAGTGGCTTGTAATAATGCTGTCAAAGCGGCCTGATTACGCACCAAAGCTTTACCCGATAAAGTGAATACACTGCGTATCTCTTGCACATCAGCAATGCTGCTGCGTAGCGAGACTCTTGCATTGATACCACCAGTTACTGCCGCTTGCCACGCAGCCGTTTCCAGATAATTATACTGGCCACAACCCACTTCCGTCACGCAATCACAAAACAAGGGCAACATATCCAACAAGTCGGGCTCTAAATCAGGTAAATCAACCACAATCGTTTGATACCCCATCCCATTTGTGCCGCGTGCAAACCAGGTTCCCGGTAAATCACTAACCATTTGAAAGTGGCCTTCCGGAATTTTCAATTCATCAGCAACATCTTCTAAACCGACTTTCGGCAATATCTCAGGATCATCTTTCTGTTGTTGACGCACCTCTAAAGCGGCCGCTTGCTCAACAATCTTGGTTTTATCCTCATCAGTCAAAGTCGCTTTCAAAGCGTCTAATCGCGTTTTTTCTTCAGCCAATTCCTGCGCTGTCAAATTCGCATCTGGTGCCATAACCAGCCTCACGCGATGCGGATTATCTAACAATAAACGCTGCACCAAACGGGGTATAAAATCCGGGTTTTGACAATCGGCTCGTAACAAAGTCAACAGCGGATCAATGTTTAAAAACGTCACCGGATCACCCCCATGTAGCATGGGCGACAAGCCATTGACTAACAAACGTAAACCATAAGGAAAACCATCCCCCGTAATTTCTCGCTGACTCAATTCAATTTGATGCAACACCGACTCCACTTGTTCCAATGGCACACCATTTTCAGCAATATCTTGAAGCACTTTTAAAATCAAAGCCTCAACGTCATCAGCTTGTTCAGCAGTTGAACCTTCCAAACCACACATAAAACTCGCTTCGCGAGTACTCTCATCCAAACCGCATAAAGGCGAAGGCGCTGTACCTAAAGCCGTCGTTTCTAAAACTTGCCGCAAGGGTGAAGCACTGTTATCAAGCAACACCCCGGCTAACAAACTGGCATCTATCATCTCACGCGCATCCGTACTCTTACCCAACAACCACGCCAGTACAATATGCGTTTTATCTTTACCCTCTTCAGGCGATTCGAGCGGATAGTAAGCCAAAGCTTGTTGCGGCGAATCATACCGCTGTTCATCAGCAATCTGTAACTTCAGATCAAGTGGTTGAAAATGCTGTAAAGCACAGTCTTCAAATAAAGCTTGATGCTCGGCCGCAGGGCGATCACCATAAGTCATAAAAATCGCATGAGAGGGATGATAATGCGTCGCATGAAACGCTTTCAATTGAGCATGACTCAGCTTAGGAATCTCCTTTGGATCACCGCCACTGTTATAGTGATAAGTAATCGTCGGAAACAAGTGAAAATGCAGCGTCTGCCACAACCGCTGCACAGGCGAACTCAAAGCGCCTTTCATCTCATTAAACACAATCCCTTTATAAACCAAAGGCGTACTTGGATCATGCGCCGTTTCAAATTCGAGCCGATGGCCTTCTTGAGCAAAATCAAGGGCTTCCAACTTAGGAAAAAATACCGCATCCAAATAAACCTGCAATAAGTTATTAAAATCCTTGACATTCTGACTAGCAAACGGGTAAGCCGTCCAATCGCTGCTCGTAAACGCATTCATAAACGTATTCAAAGAACGACGCAACATCAAGAAAAACGGATCCCGCACCGGATAACGTTGACTACCACACAAAGAGGTGTGTTCAAGAATATGCGCCACGCCAGTCGAATCCTCAGGCACCGTCAAAAAGGCCACGAGAAAAGCATTATTATTATCCTCGGCCGACAAATGTAAATGCCGCGCCCCCGTTTTGAGATGACGATATTCTTCGATTTCAACATTTAAACTGGGAATCCGATCTTGACGAACAAAAGTAAAAGCGGGATGAGACATTAAAATTCCTTTCGGTTTGAAATAGACAGAACTAAGTGAAAATAGAAATCAGGGGCCTAAGGGCTATAAAAAAACTGAGTTATTGATTTTAAAATATAAAAAATCAGTCTCGTCCCCAAAATTCATTGTACTCTCAGTATAATGAATACAAAAAGAAGAATATAAGATGGGTATCACACTGTACTGATTAAAGAGTCATATAGAATTATAAATAACAAATTGGGATTGACACTGGATTATGACAACTCAATACAGTGAGACCCATTTAAACTACGCCTTCAGTCAAACGAGTATTTGAACAACCGTTCAATTTTTTTCTTCATCAGAATGATTCAGCGTGAATCAGGCCATAATCAGTCAAATCTGTGTTCTATCCCAGTTTAAAATCCAAGAGGGTACACAATGGACAAAATAATTGAATGACATCAAACTTTTCAAGTTTTGCAACAAGCATGGCATAAATTAGAGACGCTTCGCGGCGCAAATCTACGAAACACGCGAGCCATTGAGACGCTTTGCGGCGCAAATCTAATTTAGGAATTGTAGAGACGCGATCGCTTCGCTGTCTCTAATTACAAATAAACCGATATTTTACCGCAGGCTCCCGCAAGGGATTGCCCCCTCTTCTGGTTGCTTCTATTAAAATACCTTAAAATTTAGGGTTCAGTACAATTGAGGAAAATTCATGTAAAACACTATTTTACGTTCTCATGTTGCTACGACTGCCATTCTACGCATACCTCACTAATTTTAATGATCTTACCGATACAACCACACCCGCATCAGTGAAATGAGTTTATCGGTGTCTACTGGTTTCGATAGATAGTCATTCGCGCCTGCGTCGATACATTTGGCTTTATCGCCTTTCATCGCTTTCGCGGTTAACGCGATAATCGGTAATTTCCGATGTTGGGGTTGCTTTCTGATTTTCCGCATCGCTTCGTAGCCATCCATTTCGGGCATCATAATATCCATCAAGACAATGCTTATATCGGGCTGTTCTGCTAATAATTCCAACGCTTCTAAGCCATTGTTACCCGCTATCACTTCCATATTTTTTTCTTCTAATACTGTCGCTAAAGCGAATACATTGCGTACATCATCATCCACAATTAAGACTTTTTTATGCGTTAATATGGATTCTTTGTCATGTACCATCCGCAACATTTGACGTTTTGGGGTGGGTAAATGCGCTTCGACTTGATGGAGAAATAAGGTGGCTTCGTCTAATAAACGTTCTGATGATTGTACGGTTTTGACGGGAAGGTGATCGGAACATTGCAGCAATAAGGCCTCTTCTTCGGGTGTCAATTCACGATCCGCATACACTATCACTGGCGTTTGACACAAACCCTCTTCTTGTTGCATTTTGTTGAGGAGTTGTCCGCCTGAACCGTTTTCTATCTCTATATCAAGAATGATGCAGTCAAAAAATCTTTCTCTTAAATGGCCTAAGGCTGTTGCCCTTGTCATAGCGACTGTGATTTCGATCTTGTCACCGCCAACTAATTCCAAAATTTTCTGTTGATGGGGTTCATTATCGACAATCACTAAGACTTCCTTGACGGCTTTGTTGATAAAGTGTTCTATTTTTTTGAACACTTCGCCAAGTTGTTCTATGTTCACCGGTTTTTGCAAAAAACCTATCGCGCCCATTTTGGTGGCATCCAGTGTCTTTTGATCACCCGCTGAAATAAAATGCACTAGGATATGCCGGGTTTCTGGATTGTCTTTCAGTTTTTCCATCACTGTCCAACCATCTAAGCTGGGTAAACCGATATCAAGGATAATCGCATGGGGATGATATTCTTGAGCGAGTTGAAGGCCGATTCTGCCATCTTCAGCCAGTATACATTTAAAGCCTTTTTCACGACCTAAGTCTATGATAATATTTGAAAATTGACGATCATCTTCAATGATTAAAAGGGTTTTGTCTTCTGGGGTGAGAGAGGCCCTATCATCGTTAATCTCGGAACGCGCTTCTTGTGGATCGACGTGCGATTCAAGACGCGATGTTTCAATGATTTTGGGGGGGGCTGTTAAATGAGCAACGACACTTGAAGGCTGCGAAACGGTTGTCGGTAAAGGCAATGTTTGTGGTAACGATAAGGTGAAAGTGCTGCCTGAACCTTCTTCACTGTGTAGGGCGATTTCGCCGCCAAGCAGTCGCGCTAATTGTCGAGAAATCGATAAACCGAGGCCCGTGCCGCCATAGCGGCGGCTGGTGGTGCCATCAACTTGTTGGAAGGCTTCAAAGATCTGTTGTTGTTTATCTTGAGGTATACCGATTCCCGTATCTATAACGCTTATTGCTATCCAATCCGATTTTGGGTTGATACTCAACTTGATTTCACCTTCAGTGGTGAACTTAAAGGCATTGGATAACAGATTATTGAGGATTTGTTTCAACCGCTGTGCGTCGGTTTGCAATAACGCGGGTAAGTTGTCGGCCTGATGTATATGAAAAGCCAAGCCTTTTTCTTGTGTTAAGGGACGGAATTTCTGTTCTAGCGTTTCCATCAAATCGCTGAGCGAGACGGCTTCAATATTGACTTCCATTTTACCCGCTTCTACTTTGGATAAATCAAGAATATCATTGATGAGCGTCAACAAATCGGAACCGGCACTTTGAATCGTCTGGGCGTATGACACCTGTTTGTCGGTTAAGTTGCCTGACTTATTGTTGGCCAATAATTGCGCGAGAATCAGTAGACTATTTAAAGGGGTGCGGAGTTCATGCGACATATTCGCTAGAAATTCTGATTTATATTGACTCGCTAATTCTAATTCATTGGCTTTGATCTCAATGGCGGCCCTCGCCGTTTCCATTTCCACTTGGCTGTGTTCTAGGGCACGATTCTTCTGTTGGATATCGTCTGTTTGGGCTTCTAATGCTTTGGTACGCTCTTCCAAGGCTTCATTCGTTTGTTTCAATTCTTCCTGTTGAGTTTGTAATTCTTCAGATTGACTTTGCAATTCTTCAGACTGACTTTGCAACTCTTCGTTTCTCTGCTGAAGTTCGGCTTGTTTGGTTTCGAGTTCCTCTCGTTGATTTTGCAATTCTTCATTTATCTGTTGCAATTCTTCCTGTTGCGTTTGTAATTCTTCTGATTGGGTTTGCAATTCTTCAGTTTGTCTTTGACTTTGTTCTAACAGTGCTTGCTGCCGGGTGCGGGATTGGGCCGTATTGATCGCGATTCCAATGCTGGGCATCATTTGTTCTAAAAATTGTTGTCGAAGCACCGTGAGTGCCTTGCTCGAACCGATTTCAATCACCCCTTTGATCTGATTGTCATATAAAAAGGGCATGAGCATCACATAGCGAGGCACGGCTTGTGACAGGCCAGATTGAATAATATGGGTATATTCTTCCGGCCGGTGGGTACGGAAAAGGGTTTTTTGTTCCAACGCCGCTTGTCCCACTAACCCTTCGCCCAGTAAAAATTTATCCGGTATGTTGTCACTCGTGGTATAGGCATAACTGGCGATGATGTGCAAATAGGGTTGTTGTTTTGTTTCTTTAATCAAATAAAATAATCCAACCTGCGCCTCGACATAAGTGGTGAGAAAAGAAATGATATTCTTAGCCAGTTTCACAATTTCCAAGTCACCTCTTATGTGATCATTTAACCGCGTTTGTCCTGTTTTAAGCCAATCTTGTTCCGCATTTTTGGCCGTGGCTTCTGCCAGTTTAGTGGTTGCGCTTTCTAAGGCATTTTTGATCTGGATAAAATCACCTTGGTATTCCGCTTGAGGTGTGACACCTTCAGCGCCTTCGGCTAATCCTTGAGAAACCTGCACAATATCTTCAACAACTTGCCCTAATTGATATAAAGCGGTTTCAAGGGCCTGTTTGATTTGGACAAAGTCTCCTTGGTATTGAGCCTGAGACATCACATGTAGATCGCCGGCCGCTAAGCCTTGAGAGACTTGGACAATATCTTCTATGACTAATCGCTGGTTAGACAAGGCCGTTTCTTGGGCATTTTTGATGTGAAGAAAATCTCCTCGATACTCAGATTGAGGCCTAATACTGAGGTTGCCTTCTGCTAATCCCTGAGAAACGCGAACAATATCTTCAATCACTAACCGTTGGTTAGAAAGGGCGATTTCTAAGGCCTGTTTGATTTGGCGAAAATCACCTTGATATTCTTGAGACGGCGTGACATCAAGCTTGCCTTCGGCTAATCCTTGAGACACTTGGACAATGTCTTCAATCACCTGTCGTTGGTTGGAAAGAGCGATTTCTAAGGCCTCCTTGATTTGGATAAAATCACCTTGGTATTCAGATTGGGGCGTAACACAGAGCTGCCCCTTGGCGAGGCCTTGGGATACTTGTACGATGTCTTCTATTACCAAACTTTGGTTGGATAAAGTGGTTTCTAAGGCTTGTTTTATTTGGACGAAATCGCCTCGGTATTCCGCTTGTGGCATGACTCGTAATTGCCCAGAGGCTAAGCCTTGAGAGATTTGGACAATATCTTCAATCACTTCTTTAAAGTAGCTGGCTAAAGCGTCAAATGTTCGCCCAATATCACCCATTTCATCTCGACGATGGGTGAGGTTAGCCATTTCCGCTTTATCTAGCCCGGTTAAGGCCGTGTTGCCGGCCGTCAGTAATTGGGCCCCTTGAACGATGAGGGCTAAGGGTTTACTGATTAAACCGGCTAAGAAAATAGCCAGTAGTAAGCTGATAATCACAACAGCTAAACTGACACCGATAATGATCTTTCTCACCCTTTTCGCAACCGTTTGTATATTCTCTTGGGCTACCTTTTCATCCTCAAGTGCTTTTTTATAATTTTGTTCTAAAAGCGGTTCAATACGGTGAAGTACGGCACGATAGCGGTCAATATGACTTGCAATCTTTTGATTAATTTGAACTAATTTTTCAAACAGGGTTTGATACTCTTTAGCCAGTGTTGTCAATCGCTGTTTATCAAATGAACTCAAATCAGTCTGGGTGACATTGACTTTGAACTGAGCCACTGTTTCATGCAAGCGGGTAATATCGTTCTCATCAGCGCGTAATAGATAATCTTTTTCAAAGCGGCGCATCATGAGCATATCAATCCTTAACAGGTTCAGGTTTTGCTCTTTGACCGCCGCCTCAATCGCATGAACTTTTTTCCTAAATTGCCCCTCAATGCCGCTATCTTTGAAGCCCCGTTTTTCAATTAAATCAACTACTGCAAGAAAAATATTTTCGTATTCTATTATAGCTTGCTCAACAACGGTTATGGCCGCAATATGTTGCTGATGCTTTTCGAGTTCTTTTATTTCGGCTAAATAGATATTGATATCAATAATTTGAGTTTGCACTTTGGCGACATACTGAGCGCGGGCTTGTTCAAAACCCAGTTGCTTGTAGCGTAAAAAATAATCTTTCTCACTGCGTCGTGCCATCAACATGGCAATTTGGCTTTGCAGGTTAAGCTGAGCGATGCGGCCTTCTACTTTGATCACATTGCTCACAATGGTTTGCATGTTATTCTGGTTAAGGATCGCGATAAGGCTAATGATAAGAGATAAACTGAGCATCACTAAACCAGCGATAATCAGCTTGTTTCGTATTTTGAGATTGTTGAACCAATTGAACATGATTAAATAGTTTGATTGTTGTTTGGAGGCGAAGCTGGGGTGTTAAATTTAAGGTATGTTGATGACTTTTTTTTCACCCCAGATTTGTAGGGTGGGTAAACGGGCCGCAATGAATTTAATATAAACCCAGATTTCACCGCCCGTTTGCCCACCATCCACCCAGTTGGAATAAAAATAGGGTGAAAAATAAATCAATAAATTGGCTCAAATTTAACACCCCAGGGCGAAGCCATTTTTAAAATGGTCATTTTTGAAAATATATAGTTTGATATCAAGGTATTACTCGACTATCACGTTTTTAAAAGATTGACGATTATTAGGCAGGAGACGCAAGCATTGCGTCTCTACAAAATCAAAAAATGAAATCAATCCGCAAAAAATAAAATACCTGGTAGAGACGCGATGCTCGCGTCTCTTATTGCTATGCCTAGCAAATCTGGTTTTTTGTAGAGACGCGATGCCGAGACGCGAAGCATCGCGTCTCTACAGGCAATTAAAATACCTGAAAATTTAGGGTTCAGTACTTAGGAGACGCAAGCATTGCGTCTCTACAAAATCAAAAAATGAAATCAATCCGCAAAAAATAACCTGGTAGAGACGCGATGCTCGCGTCTCTCGCGTCTCTCGCGTCTCTCGCGTCCATCAAGATGAAACTTGGGTTCCTATTATCATTATCACAATAAAAAACTTGATAGTCGAGTATTAATAACTGAACACTGATCACTGATAAAGCCAGACGCGCATCAAGGAGAGCAGTTTGTCGGTGTCTACGGGTTTGGAGAGATAGTCATTTGCGCCGGCTTCTATACATTTCGCTTTGTCGCCTGGCATCGCTTTTGCTGTCAGCGCAATTAGGGGTAGTTGACGAAAACGGAACTGTTTTCGGATGTTTTGCATGGTTTCATAACCATCCATCTCTGGCATCATAATATCCATTAATACGAGATGTGTGTCTGGATGTTGTTCTAACATCTCTAAGGCTTCTTTGCCATTTTCAGCGACTAATACTTCTACTTCTTTATCTTCCAAAAGGGTTAGCAAGGCAAAGGTATTACGCATATCATCATCGACAATTAATACCTTTTTATGTCTTAAAATGGCTTCCTTGTCATGTACCATTTTTAACATTTTACGCTTGTCTGGCGATAAGTTGGCTTCTAATTGATGGAGAAATAGAGTCGCTTCGTCTAGTAAACGTTCCTGCGATCTGACTGCCTTGATGGTGAGATTGTTTTCATACTCTTGTAAACACTGATTTTCTGTCGATGTGAGTTCCCTTGCCATGTAGAGAATGATCGGTATCTGGGATAAATTATCGTCATTGCGTAACGATTCAAGCAGCTTGATACCGCTGCCTTTTTCAACATCAATATCGACTACTATGCAGTCAAATGGGATTTTTTGTAAATCTTGACGGGCTTGTGCTAGGGTTTCAGCGACGGTGGTTTGAACTTCTCCACCGCTGGCGATTTCTAAAATCGCTTTGTGACGTGATTGATTATCGACAACCAATAAGATATTTTTATGCATTTTAGCAATGAAGTGTTCTATCTTTTTCAAAGCTTCGCCTAATTCATCCATATTCACGGGTTTAAGCAAATAACCCATTGCGCCTTGCTTTTTGGCTTCTTTACGATGGTTATAAGCGGACATAAAATGCACGGGAATATGTCGCGTTTTAGGATCATCTTTCAGTCTTTCCATAACACTCCACCCATCCAATTGGGGCAATCCGATATCCAGAATAATGGCACGAGGCGAATAGTCTCTTACCAATTGTAAGCCTGTCTGGCCGTCTTCTGCAACAAGGCATTTAAATCCCCTTTCTTGTGCGACTTCCATCAGAATGTGTGAAAAATGACGATCATCTTCAATGATTAAAATCGATTTATCTGTCGGTTGCAGCGTATTTCGATCATCGACAATAGGTGTCTCGTTTTGTACCGGCTGTTCAGCAGGCGCGGTGTCATTAGACTGCGTGTCTAAAGACTTGATTTCTACCGTTGATTGAGGCGTTGAAATGTGAGCCGGTTGTGAGGTATCAGACGGCAAGGTGGGCGCATTTTCTGGGAGGTAGAGTGTAAAAGTACTCCCTTTGCCGGCTTCACTTTCTAAATGAAGTTCTCCCCCCAACAGTCTGGATAATTGACGGGAGATCGATAAGCCTAAACCGGTACCACCATAGCGGCGACTGGTGCTACCATCAACTTGTTGAAAGGCCTGAAAAATAAGGTTTTGTTTTTCCTTGGGAATACCAATGCCGCTATCGGTTACGCTGATGGCTAAGACCGTTTTTTCTTCAACCGTTTCAAGCCCATGAAGGCTGATATGGGTTAATTCCTGAACGTTTGAATTTCTGATAGCGATTTTGACTTCGCCCTTTTCCGTGAATTTAAAGGCATTAGACAGCATATTGTTCAGAATTTGTTGGAGTTTTTGCGGATCAGTTCGCAAGTTCTCTGGCAAATCGTCGGCCGCTGTAATCTGAAAACCTAATCCTTTCGCTTGAGCAACATGACGGAATTTCTGTTCTAAGTTGTCAAGTAATATGGACAGGGGCAAGTTTTCAAGATGAAGTACCATTTTGCCGGCTTCTATCTTGGATAAATCTAAAATGTCGTTGATGAGTGCTAACAAGTCTGAACCGGCGCTGTAAATCGTCTGCGTATATTCCACTTGTTTATCGGTTAAATTGCCTGATTTGTTTTCTGATAACAGTTTTGCCAAAATCAATAAGCTGTTTAGTGGTGTCCGCAGTTCGTGGGACATATTCGCCAGAAATTCAGATTTATACTGACTCGCCTGTTCCAACTCATTCGCTTTTGTTTTAAGCGATTTTTGACTGTTCTCTAAGGCTAAATGCTTGTCTTGCATCGCCTCTTTTTGTCGCTCTAACTCGCGAGTGCGTTCTTCTAGTTCCTCGTTGGTTTGACGTAGTTCTTCCTGTTGCACTTGCAATTCTTCTGACTGGCTTTGTAGTTCTTCATTCGTCGCTCGAAGTTCTTCCTGTTGTTCTTGCAAAGCCTGTTCTGCCTCTTTTCGTGCTGTGATATCTCTCACAATCCCGGTAAATAGACGTTGATTGTTCATCCGCATTTCAGCGATGGAGATTTCTATTGGAAAATCATTTCCATTTTTACGTTGACCCACGACTTCACGCACTTGCCCAATCAACTTGGCATTGCCCGTTCTGAAATAGTTACGAAGATATTGTTCATGCTGACTACGATGAGGATCAGGCATCAGTATTTTAATATTCTGACCGATTATTTCAGATTTGGCGTAACCAAATATTTTCTCGGCTGATTTGTTAAAGGATTCGATAATCCCACGTTCATCAATCGTGATAATGGCATCAATAACAGTATCGACAATAGCGCGAATACGTTCTTCCCGCTCAACCACTTCTTGTTGTTGGGTTTGCAGAGTCTGTGTCAGTTGTTGAGACTGTTCCAGCAAGGCTTGCATACGGAGACGAGATTGGGCCGTGTTAACCGTAATCGCGATATTGTCAGCCACTAAATCCAATAATTCTATTTCGCTTTCATTGAATGAACGGGCAGCGGCTAATTCTAAAACCCCTAAGACTTGATCTTCATAGATCAAAGGCAAGACAAAAATATCCTGTGGGAGGGATTCACCTAGGCCTGAATGGATAGACATATTAATATGTTCTTTGGGGATTTGGCGAAACAGAATACTTTTTTTCTCCAAAGCGGCTTGTCCAATAAGCCCTTCTCCTAACTTCAATTCGTTAGTGTTATGATTACGCTGTTTATAGGCATAGCTACTGACTAATTTGAAGTGTTCGCCTTCGCCTAAAAAAAACACGGCGACTTGGGCATTGATATAATTGGCCAGATAGTTGAGGATATGTTGTGTTAAGGTGTTCAGCGTTTGCTCACCGCGCATGGTTTCATTCAACTCTGTTTGCCCTGTCTTCAGCCAATTTTGCTCAGTATTATGGGCAGTCGTTTTAGCTAACGTCGTTGCTGCGGAATCCAATGCATTTTTAATCTGTACGAAATCTCCTGGGTATTCAGTGTCAGCCTGTTCACGTAACTGGCCTATTGTTAAACCTTGTGACGTTTTAACAATGTTTTCAATGACTTGTATTAAACTGGATAAGGTTGTTTCTAGGGCCTGCTTGATCTGGGCAAAATCCCCTTGATATTGGGCCTTCGGCCTAACCTGCAAGTCACCTTCCGCTAATCCATGAGAAACTTGAACAATATCTTCAATCACATGCCGTAAACTGATTAAGGTTTTTTCCAATGCCGTTTTGATTTGAACAAAATCGCCCCGATATTGGGCTTGTGGCCTAATCTGCAAATGCCCTTCCGCTAATCCTTGAGACACTTGGACAATATCCTCAATGATGAGCCTATTCTCTTGGTGTTGTTGGTTAATAATCTGAAATTGCTGATTAAAGGCATTAGCCAATAAACGTAATTCCTTGGTGCCGGCCGGCGTTAAGGTAAAATCTAATGTTTCAACCTCCTTGCCTTGTAACGTGCTGATATAGGTGGCGATAGGAACGGCAAATAGCATTCTAAAAAGCCATAACACCGTACCCATGCCAATCAAAATAACGAAAACCATAGCCACCAAAATCAGGGTAGCCATTTGGGTTTTATTGTGAGCCACTTGAACTTCACGCGCTGTTCGTGCATTCATCAATTTCTGAAATTGTGCAATGGGTTCTGTGATACTGCGTGTCTTGTTATCATATTGAGCATCAAACATCATTTCTCTAGCCCGCGTCATTTTGTCTTCGGCACTGAGCTTGCTCTCTTCAGCACTCAATGGCCAACTCGCGACGCTTGGGGGCATTAAGCCTTTAGAAATAGCCTGGGCTTCCAATACTAAACGCATAGCGCGTGTTTCGGTGGCAACCAAGGCATCGGATTGCTGTTTCGCTAGGGTAAGCAAGTCAAGTTCTGCTTGAGGCACTTTCAGTGCCTTGATCCGGGTGATAATGTTTTCCCGAGTTTGAATGACTTCAATTTCCTGCCAGTAGTCTTGAAGGTGTGTGATATGAGCCGTTATCACAAAGTGACGTGTTTTATCAGTCAGATAGTGAGAAGCCTCTGCCAAATCAATGCCGAGTTGTTTAAATTCAGCCTGTCTAGCAATAGCATGATGTTCTTCTTGGATCGCTTGATCTTCAAAATAAACACTACCCGCTAATAGAAATAGCATTAGGCAAAATGCAATCACAGCGATCAGGTTGATCGTAGATTGTTTGATTATCATGGGGGATTTTCTCTGAGTTGATGTTAGAAAGTGAAATATATCATTTCTAAGGGAAAGGATAAAGAGGGGAATTGAGAAAAAGGATGAGAGTTTAATAGCCTTAATTGGGGGCAGTTGTCTAAAAGCGGGGGTACCCTCAATGCTATTAACATTAAGTTAAGGGCAGATACGCAGGTATTTCCCTATAAAAAAAACATAGCATTTAGGGGGCTGTAGGGGCGAACCAGTGTGTTCGCCCAGGCTTTCGATGTTCAAGTTTTGGCGCGCAAGATTCGATACGCGCTCCTAAAAGGTACGATATTTCATTCTGATTGCTAATGCTATTGATTTTTTAGATTGATGAAAGAACAAGTGTAAATAAGCATAAGGCCTTTTTTAACCCTGCAAAAAATTAAATATAAATAACCCTCTTGTACAGCTTGTCATATAAGTTATTGAATGATTTAATAAGATTAAAATAATGTTCAATGCTTCGATGTTTTCGATTCTTTAATGACCAAAATAGATCTTAAGGTGTGATGAATAAAACCGATAACGACAAGGATTGTATATTCGATGCGGATTTCTAAAAAATTAATTTTCGTTACAAATTTATTTTGTGAAGGCCCTTGGAGTGCAAAATTTATTTTGCGATTAATTTTCGTTACAAATTTATTTTGCGAAGGCCTTTGGAGTGCAAAATTTATTTTGCGAAGGCCCTTTGGAGTGCAAAATTTATTTTGCGAAGGCGAAGTGTACTTTACTCAATCGGGAAACGCTATATAAACAGAGACGCGAGGCATCGCGTCTCTACTAATTTTGCCGTTTTTGTAGAGACGCGATCGCGAAGCGTCTCATGCTCAGGCTCGTCTATAAACAGAGACGCGAGGCATCGCGTCTCTACAATAGAAACAATCCCTTCTTCTAAATGAGTGCAACTCACCCTTGATAAAGCCCTGCCAAGGGAAACTCATTCAGAAAAGCCTTTCGCAATGCTTTGATTTCCCAGTCTTCTGGCGCATCGCCCTCACCTGAAAATAAACCCATCACACAACTCCACCGATAATAACGCTTGATAATGGCGGGTTCATCCAAAAAAACCGCTAACACCAGCAATTCTCTCAATATCTCGCGCAAAACCGGCCCGGCCCGATAAAGGCCGTGTTCAACCGCCTTTTGATAATGCTTGAAGGCCGCCTCATAAGAAGCACACAACGCATAATACCGCCCCCAACCCTGTTCTACCCGATATCGAAAATGCGGGAAAAGCGCATGTTGCTCTATTCGCTTCAGTGTCGTGTGCGCTCGTTCTTTATCACCAGCCACTTTCTCTTGTGTGAGGGAAATCTGAGAAAGCGGCCGCAAACAATGCTTTTTAAAAGAATCGCGTAAATCAGACATCTGGTATAATTCATTGATTTCGCTCAGCAAAGTCGCTTGCACTGCGGTATGTTCAGGCCGAAATCCCGTTAGCTGTTCTTGATAAACCGCCTGGACAATTTCAATAAACGACCAGGTGGCTTCATATCCAAACCGTTTGCCCACACTTTGGAGCGTGTATTCCCATGCCTTGGCTAAAATAAGCCACAAAACGAGATGACGGATTTCGGGTTTGCCGGCCATTTTGAAATCAAGCAAGGAATGGATATCGAGTAAGGTGTGATCCTTTTGCCAACAAGTCAATAAATCACGACTCTCGGTTTCATCTATTTCATAGTGATGGCCGATCAAATCAACCCATTCTTGTTCAGACATATCATGACGATGCCGGAACCATGACAAGACTTCTTTAATCGCTGTGGTGTCAATCGGCTCAAACCATCGGCTCACATCTGGCGAAACGGGCAACTGATTGAGGAAAAGCATGGTACGGGGTATAAAAAGTTCATAAGGTAAAATCCTTAACAAGGTGCGACGATCTGCGACATCCGCAGGCACGGTTAAGACAAGGGTTTTGTAATCCTCCAGCAATTGAGTCAGCCAATTTTTGACCTGAATCGCGGCGGCAGGATCAACCCGTCGTAACGGTATTAACAAGGCTTCCTCAATCAGCCTGTTCGCTGTCGCCAGATTAAAATCAGAATCCTGGGCAAAACGGTTTAAGCGTTGACTCAACTGATTCTCGGAGCCAAATAAACCAAAGGCATGGGTGACAAAATGCACGACTTCGCCAAGACGGGGATAAGGGGTTTCGTTAATCATTATTGCTCCTCAAAGGGTTTGACTAAAAAGTGATCTTTTAGCTTATTAAGACATCAAACCCTCTTGGTAAGCTTATTAAAATCTTTTTCAAGTAGAGGTTATGTTAACAAGTTGATTTATAACAGAATAAAAATTTATTTCACTTTTTAAGCCTAAATCAGATTGGCGTTATTTTCCGGATTTTCTTCACTAACATATAATATTAAAGCTTTTGTAATGAGCGCGATTTGAAATTGATGCCAAAATTTCGGTAGTCCCTACAAACCAGTGGTGGTCTTAAAAATCAATGACTTGTGTGAGTGGCGAAGGATATATTTTGCCACGGAAAAACACGGAAAAACACGGAAATATTCCGTGCATTGAAGTGTCATTCCGTGGCTTTTAATCATCCCAATTCTGTAATGAACAATTACCCAATTCGCACTGTTTGAATACCTCCATTGGTTTGTAGGGACTACCAAAATTTTGAGTTATCGCGAAAGTACTTTGAAACGTCGTTCAGCTTCACTCATTTTGGTGCTAAAAGAATTTTAGGCTTTAGCCAACTGTAATATAGCGCGGTTTTTTGACATTAATGAGATTGATTTTTTTTGAAGCAATGGACTGATTTTTTGGCCACCTATTGTCTCAAATGATAAGAGCATTTCGTTTTAACAGAGAGGAATTATGACAATTATCAAGACAAGCCTCTTGAAATTTTTCAGCTTTTGCCTGAAATTGATTTGAATCAATCCGCATTCAACATTCAACTACCCCAGTGCCATATACAATCCTTGTCGTTAAATTATGATACCCATTAAAAATCAATAGTAGACTTAGTCAGTATAGAATGACGGCCTACCAATCGCGGCTTTCATGCAGGCAGGAGATTATCACAACGCGATATTCTCAACCCAAACCCGTTTGCCTGAAACCACCACCCCAATGCCCCAAATTTTTTTAACGTCATGCTCTCGCAATTCTGCCGCGTATTGCTGCTTTTGGATTTGTTCCAAGGCACTTTGCATTGCCTCGGAGGCATTTTTCTCCTCCGGTTTATCAATTTTTTTAAATTCAAACACAAAGCCCGGTTCATTCGGATCAAGTGGGATCATCAACACATCATAACGGCCATAACCCGATTCTCGATTGGAACGAATATGATAACGATCCGTCATATTGGTCAACAACCCTAACACAAACGCATGATACACTCTTTCGGGTTTTTTACCGGCGATATCGTGATAGCTCAAAACCGCTAAAACCATTTCTTTCAATAACTTACCAAAGGTTTTAAAATCGGTTTGAGTCAAAGCGCGTAGCAATTGTTGTAATCGCTGACTGCCAACGGTTTTTTGAACCCAAAGTTGAACCGTATTGCGGTAAAATGCTTGTACTTCACGATTAGGAATGGCCAGATCATAAATCGGTTCTTCGTCTCGAAATTGAAAAGACACCGGTTTCAGATAGCCACTAAAAACCAACAAACTCCACACATTCTGTTCATTGTGTTCCAAATCGCGCAAGACGATATTTTCATTCAAAGGCGTTGTTATAGTGAAGCCCGCCAGTAAGGTTTCAATTTTTTCCTGAAATGTCGGATCGGTGCGTGTGATGATCTCTCGCAATAAAGCATTACCGCTGGTATTTATCCAATAAGGACGGGGAAAGCGATCTTGACTCGCCAAAAAACTTAAAATCGACCACGGATTGTAAATCACCCGGTTTCCGAATAAATAGCCGTTGTACCACTTTTTCAAAATCTCTAGTAATTCCGCCAGAGAAAAATCAATACTCAACTGCTCTATTTCTGGCTCGGTGAACCCAAAACAGTCTTGAAATTCTGAGCGCAACAGCGATAACACATCCAAATTATTCAAGTCTGAAAAAATCGACTCTTTGGCAATTCGCAAAATACCGGTGACAATGCCTTTTTCCAAATCAGAATTATCCTTCAGGGCATTGCCCAGCATGATGCGCATAAAAAGAACGATGTCTTCATAGTAGCCCTGTTCTTGCCCGGCATGGATAGGCGTATCATATTCATCCAATAAGACAATCACCCGTTTGCCGGTTTGCCGATGAAATAACTGCATCAAAAAACTTAAGGCTTCTTCCCAATTACCAAGTTGTCCTTGTTCTTGCGTGATGATATCGTAATCTCGTCGTTCTTCTTCGACGAGTGTTTGATAGACAGAAGCCTTGTATTCCAAAAACAATTTTTTGAACAGATGACGGATATGGTAGAAACATTCTTCTTTGGTGGAACCTTTACAATTTTTAAAGGTCAAAAAAATGACGGGATATTGGCCTTGGTGTTGCATGATCGAGGCCTCTCGCTCAATAGCGAGTCCTTGAAATAAATGAGCCAAGCTGTCTTCGCGTTTTTCAAAAAAATAGCGCAGCATGGACAGATTTAAGGTTTTGCCAAAACGCCGTGGGCGAGGCAGCAATAGGACTTTAGTCGCACGATCAATGACTTCTTTGATAAACAAACTTTTATCGACATAGTAGTAATGCTCTTCACGGACTTCTTTAAAATCGGATACGCCAATCGGTAATTTATGTGACATGATTTTCCTCTTTTTTGATAACGGAGTACAAGGAATTTGAAAATAAACGAATCAACCCACCTTTTGAGTTGTTCGTTGATTTTTAAATTGATTGTACTTTTCATCTGTTGTACTCAGATTATCACAACGCGATATTCTCAACCCAAACCCGTTTGCCTGAAACCACCACCCCAATGCCCCAAATTTTTTTAACGTCATGCTCTCGCAATTCTGCCGCGTATTGCTGCTTTTGGATTTGTTCCAAGGCACTTTGCATTGCCTCGGAGGCATTTTTCTCCTCCGGTTTATCAATTTTTTTAAATTCAAACACAAAGCCCGGTTCATTCGGATCAAGTGGGATCATCAACACATCATAACGGCCATAACCCGATTCTCGATTGGAACGAATATGATAACGATCCGTCATATTGGTCAACAACCCTAACACAAACGCATGATACACTCTTTCGGGTTTTTTACCGGCGATATCGTGATAGCTCAAAACCGCTAAAACCATTTCTTTCAATAACTTACCAAAGGTTTTAAAATCGGTTTGAGTCAAAGCGCGTAGCAATTGTTGTAATCGCTGACTGCCAACGGTTTTTTGAACCCAAAGTTGAACCGTATTGCGGTAAAATGCTTGTACTTCACGATTAGGAATGGCCAGATCATAAATCGGTTCTTCGTCTCGAAATTGAAAAGACACCGGTTTCAGATAGCCACTAAAAACCAACAAACTCCACACATTCTGTTCATTGTGTTCCAAATCGCGCAAGACGATATTTTCATTCAAAGGCGTTGTTATAGTGAAGCCCGCCAGTAAGGTTTCAATTTTTTCCTGAAATGTCGGATCGGTGCGTGTGATGATCTCTCGCAATAAAGCATTACCGCTGGTATTTATCCAATAAGGACGGGGAAAGCGATCTTGACTCGCCAAAAAACTTAAAATCGACCACGGATTGTAAATCACCCGGTTTCCGAATAAATAGCCGTTGTACCACTTTTTCAAAATCTCTAGTAATTCCGCCAGAGAAAAATCAATACTCAACTGCTCTATTTCTGGCTCGGTGAACCCAAAACAGTCTTGAAATTCTGAGCGCAACAGCGATAACACATCCAAATTATTCAAGTCTGAAAAAATCGACTCTTTGGCAATTCGCAAAATACCGGTGACAATGCCTTTTTCCAAATCAGAATTATCCTTCAGGGCATTGCCCAGCATGATGCGCATAAAAAGAACGATGTCTTCATAGTAGCCCTGTTCTTGCCCGGCATGGATAGGCGTATCATATTCATCCAATAAGACAATCACCCGTTTGCCGGTTTGCCGATGAAATAACTGCATCAAAAAACTTAAGGCTTCTTCCCAATTACCAAGTTGTCCTTGTTCTTGCGTGATGATATCGTAATCTCGTCGTTCTTCTTCGACGAGTGTTTGATAGACAGAAGCCTTGTATTCCAAAAACAATTTTTTGAACAGATGACGGATATGGTAGAAACATTCTTCTTTGGTGGAACCTTTACAATTTTTAAAGGTCAAAAAAATGACGGGATATTGGCCTTGGTGTTGCATGATCGAGGCCTCTCGCTCAATAGCGAGTCCTTGAAATAAATGAGCCAAGCTGTCTTCGCGTTTTTCAAAAAAATAGCGCAGCATGGACAGATTTAAGGTTTTGCCAAAACGCCGTGGGCGAGGCAGCAATAGGACTTTAGTCGCACGATCAATGACTTCTTTGATAAACAAACTTTTATCGACGTAGTAGTAATGCTCTTCACGGACTTCTTTAAAATCGGATACGCCAATCGGTAATTTTTGAGACATGATTTTCCTTTGATTTGCTGTTTAACCTGTTCACTTTTTTTGATTCATTATCTGATGTTACGCACTCAACTTCTGTGTCTATTCAAACACTTAAAATTAATTTCGATTTTAATTTTTTAAATTATTTTTTTGAATCAATAAGTTATGAATTAAAATCAGCGCTGTAGAGACGCGATGCTCGCGTCTCTGGCATCACGTTTCTGGCATTGAGACGCGAGGCATCGCGTCTCTACAGCGCTGATTAACTTTTGGGCCCGTTTTTTATCAAAAAAAGAATCTGGGTGCGTAACATCAGTTATTATAACTCACTCGATGATCAGGTTTTTAGTTTGACGATAATAACTTCAATGCGATTGTATCTGAAGGGATTAAAACCGTTAACGACAAGGATTGTATATTCGATTGTGCTTGAATATTAATAATAATAGCATTAACCAAATTCTTGTGCTTAGAAACAATCTTTGTCAGTTTCATAATCTTGCTTTATGACGGCCCTAATATAGCGTTTTTCGATTGCGTGAAATACATTTTTTGATGGGCGCATTCCCAAAAAAAGGGTTATTGCAAAATAAATTTTGCACTCCAATATCACGGCAAAATAAATTTTGCACTCCAATATCACGGCAAAATAAATTTTGCACTCCAATATCACGGCAAAATAAATTTTGCACTCCAATATCACAGCAAATTTTGCGATCCAATATCACGGTAAAATAATTTTAAGATTTTTATTGATTCGCCTTTGTACTTAGCTTCGCTGACCTTCTGTTCATGCAATCAGGAAACGCTATAACAGGCCCGGGTATGCTCTATTCGTGATTAGCAAATATAACGACAAGCTTATAAAGAAAGGATTAAAACCGATAACGACAGGGATTGTATATAAGAAAGGATTGATAAAAGGTAAAAATGGTTATGGAACAAGCTTGCCAATGCGACTTTTCAGCAATCTTTGTGAGTTTGAGTTGTTACAAATGGGGTTGGCAGAAGAAAGTGATTATGATGAATGGCTAGGTGGGGAGTTGATTTGAACAAGAACGACAAAACGCGGGTATGCAATGTACGTTTCAAGTGAGATAGAAATCAAAGGTGGCCCACAACAAATCATTAAAGAAATCAAGGGCATATTTTCAGTTGTTTGCGTGTTTGAAGCGTTTGAGGAAAGGAAGAGTTTGTGATTTGAGGGATGAATTAAGCAGTACAACAGATGATTTGCTTTACTCTGTTATCGTAGTTGAGTGATTTTTTTTAAGTTTTTGGGAATAGAATGTTGATGAGGTTGATGTGATTGATTGTTATTGGGATTGACTGGGAGAGAGGGGGAGGTGAAGAAGAAGGTGAAGAGAATAGGGATATAAATGATTGATTAGATGTGGTCGGAGAGTGATTCGAACACTCGACACAAGGATTTTCAGTCCTTTGCTCTACCGACTGAGCTACCCGACCTAATCAAAAAAGAGGGACGTATTCTAATATTGATGCGAAACGCTGTCAAGTCTTTTTTGATCTTTTTTTCGACTCCAAAATAGCCTATTGTTTTTTAAAGGATTTCAGTCCATTTCATCAATCGGTTAATGAGCCCTGCACATAAGGCCGCGATGATGCCATATATCATGGCCCCCGTCCAATCGGCAAAAATCAAGTCGCCTATGCCAAATAAACAGGCATAGCCTAATCCAATGCCCAATAGCCAACACGCTAACAGTTGCGGTAATTGAGATTTTTTGGCTCTGATATCGAGGCTTAGGCGATTAGCCACGGGTTGCCAAAAGCCTTCGGGTTGAATGCGGGTATAAAACTGATTAAGCACTTGTGAATCAGTGGGTTGCGTCAAAAAGGTGGCGATCAACCAAGCCAGTGTTGTGAAGCCTACGGTGATAAAAAGGCTATAAGGGAAGGCGATGTCGGTATAAAAATGAATAACGCTAAAGGCGATAAAGGGGGCGATTGTGGCGACAATTTCACTCCACGCATTGATGCGCCACCAATACCAGCGCAAAATCAATACCGCGCCTAAACCGGCACCGCATTCAATCATAAATTTAAAGGCGCTTTCTAAGGTTTGAATTTGGGTTGTGACGATCAAGGCGACGATCATGAGCAAAAAGGTATTGAGGCGAGAAGCCCTCACTAATTGTTTTTGCGAAGCATCGGGCCGGATAAAACGGTTATATAAATCATTGACGATATAACTGGTGCCCCAATTTAATTGCGTGGAAATGGTACTCATATAGGCCGCGAAAAACGCGACTAATAAGAGGCCTTTTAAACCGGTGGGCAAAAAGGCTTGCATGGCGTAGACGTAGCCTAATTTTTTGTCGGCATCGGATAAATCGGGATAGAGCACAAGGGCACATAATCCGACTAAAATCCAAGGCCAAGGGCGTAAGGCATAATGGGCGATTTGGAAAAATAAAGTGGCTTTTATCGCATGTTCCTCATTTTTCGCGCTCATCATACGTTGCGCGACATACCCCCCACCACCGGGTTCAGCGCCGGGATACCAACTGGCCCACCATTGTACTGCGATAAAGGCTAAAAAGGTGGCAAAACCAATCCCCAAGACTTGCGTCGTTTCGACAACGGATTGGGTAGATAATTCAAGCGTGGGAAAGAACTGAAAAATTTCTGGGGGGAGTTTTTCTTGTAAGCCCGTGATGCCGCCAATTTGTTCAGAATTAACCACGATGATGGCGAGTACAATACAGCCCGTCATGGCAACAATAAATTGAATCAAATCCGTCATCGCGATGCCTAATAAGCCAGAGAGGCTAGAATAAATCATGACGAAAAACATCGCACCAGCGAGATAATAAATGATTTGGTTTTCTGGAATACCGAAAAAAACCTGTAGCAATGCGCCTAAAGCGACATTCACCCAAGCGATGATGACGGCATTCATGAAAATGCCTAAGTAAACAGCTTTAAAGCCGCGCAAAAAAGCGGCCGGTTTACCGGAATAGCGTAATTCCGTTAATTCGACATCAGTAATAATATTAGCTTTACGCCACAATTTGGCAAAAAAGAAAGTCGCTAACATGCCGCCAATTAAGCCATTCCACCACAACCAATTGCCACTGACACCGCTTTGTGCGACTAATTCGGTGACTAATAAGGGCGTATCAGCGGCAAAAGTTGTGGCAACCATTGAGGTGCCAGCTATCCACCACGGTAAATTGCGGCCGCCTAAGAAAAAACTTTCGACGTTTTTACCGGCTTGTTTGGTATAAGTGAGTCCAATGCCCAAAATGAGCAATAAAAACAATATGATGATTGACCAATCTATGATGTGGAGTGCCATACTTATCAGTTATCAGTTATCAGTTATCAGTTATCAGTTATCAAAGGCAAGAGATATACTTAGCATCGTCATAAATTGCGTTTTATCAAATCCTCGCAAAATAACATGCATTTCAAAAAACACGCAAAATAAATTTTGAACGAAAAAAAACACGCAAAATAAATTTTGCACTCCAAAAACACGCAAAATAAATTTTGCACTCCAAAAACACGCAAAATAACAAGGAACGAAAATATTAAAAGCGCAATTTATGGCGATGCTAAGTATAGTATTATTTTACACCTTAGTACTTTGGCTCCGGGGATTCAACGGATTGGTGCGGTGGTATATTTCTATTATTATGGAGCAATACATGAGCTTTTGCATTACTACGGTTTTTGGGTACTTAAGTGATTGATTGTATTGACAACAGGCCCATGCTCCAATCCGTTCAATCCCCCCGATCCGTTGTACTAATTGTATTGACAACAGGCCCACGCTCCAATCCGTTCAATCCCCGGAGCCAAAGTACTATACTGGAAACAATCTTTATACCAGACAAAAAACCTCCTTTAGATTGACACATCAAATGTTATAGCTTGATACGTGAAATGTACCCCTATTTAAATTAAAATGCGCCCTCAGTCAAAATGAGTATCTGAACAGTTGTTCAGTTTTTATAGACTAACTGGTTTTTAAGCCTACCCATAAAAAATGTTACAGCAATATTGACAAATCGAATTTATGGATTAAACTTAAATTCAATGAGTTTTTGTAAACTCGAACTGTAGGAGAAATCAATCGTGATGATACCATCAAAAATATTTAATGCCCTATTGATTTTATTGTTTATTTAGGCTTACTCAATCCAAGCAGATGAGCAATTTGCAACGGCGTTTACGCCAAGAATTATTATTGCCAACGTAATCGTATTGCAATAAACACATTAGGCAATGACATTAAGATAGCTGCCGGTGATTTTGATGGTGGCGGTTACCGTTTTACCCAATGCCATAGTCACGGGTGGCGCGGTGTCTGGTGACATTCTCAATCACGGCACATTGTCTAATATCACTGTCAACTCTGATGCCATCGTCACGGGGGGTAGGGTACAAGGCACTATTGATAACAGCGGTTTACTACAAAACATCATTTTAGGTGAAGATACTTATATTAAGGGCGGTGAACTCACTGGTATCGTAGCGGGTAATGCTAATGATATCGCCCTGATTGAAAATGCCACTATTCATGATGCCGATTTATCCAATGTACTCATCGGTGAAGGCACACAACTTGGGCCCAATGTGGTTATTGGTAGTGGGGTGATTTTTGCCAGCAATGCCTTAATTCCTGAAGGCACCGATTTAAACCTGACTTTAGTCAGTGAATTTGATGAGGCCGGATCGCTTCCAATCAATTTGGATGCTGATGTTTTAGCCGAAACCAAAGTATACAAAGAAACTGATAACCCCACTTTACTGAAACAAATCAATAGCTTACCAAAAATAAAAGACAATGACTGGCAGCTAGTGCAAAATCCTGAAAATGGTCAATTAGAATTAACCATTGAAGGGGTTCATTTTGTGTTGATCCCAGTGCAAGTGACACAAGTCAGTGCTGATCAACCGGCCTGTTTTACCGTTTATGATGATAACAGCGTGAGTTTTGTGACGGGTTATGGACGTGAGATTTTTGCTCAGCCGGTGATACAAAATAAAAAGGCTTTATTTGAGACATTAGCTGAAATAAGCGATGAGATCATTGTTCAAGACGATGGCACATTTAAAGTCAAAATCAATGATGAGTGGAAAACTTATCGTGTCAGTCTATCGTATGAACCGGTGAACAGTGAGCAAGCATTAGGCTTGTTCGATAATCCCGATGGTTCAGTACGCTTAGTTTTTGAGGATAACAGCGGCCAAAAACGTCAACAACTGATCTATCCTCTTGAGGAAGCGGGAACAGAAGCAGAGGCACAAGAAAATTTTTCGGGTTGTGAGATAGATCATTATGCCCAAAACACCTCGACTTTTGCCCCGCGCATGAAATCGGGCCGCGTTTCCCCAGGGCAAGCGAAGAAAATCGCGCATGATGAAGCGGAACTGGATGTTGGCGCGAATGCGGTTGAAGGGCCTACCAGTTTGTGCATTAAATCCTTGTATTCGTTAGAAATTCCAGAACTTGAACAGGGCATGACTAACGTCACGAAGGGGCCGCGTAAAGGGTATCGTTTCTTTCCCAAGGGCATGAAGTTTAAGAATAAGGTTAAGGTTACAGTGCCTTATGCTAAATCGCTTATTCCGACAGGGCATACTGAAGACGATATCAAAACCTTTTATTTTGACAGGAAATTAGGCCGTTGGCAGGAATTGGAACGGGTTTTCGAGTTTTAGGAACGTGCATGAAATAATTTACCCAAATGTTGAATCAAACCTGACAGGTTTTCAAAACCTGTCAGGTTTAGTTGTCGATTTTATTTCATGCACATTCCTTAGCAATGATAGATTTTATCTAAAAAAAAACGTTATAATCTTCATAGAAGCTAGAAAAAGTTTGAAATTCCAGAGGGTACACAATGGACAAAATAATTGAGTTAGGTCAAGATTTTGAGGTTTTGCAAGAAACATGGCATAGATTACACAATCAATTGCAAAGATTAAATCGCTCTGCGACCCTAAAATTAGATATGCAAATCATTGAAAATAAAATAAATAAAATTCAATCAGCCATTGTCAATTTAGAGACTCAAGAAGATACTCAAACAGTACGAACGCAAAAATTGGCTAATGCTCATCAATGGATGGATTCACATTATCGTAAAACCTTTGAAAGATTGGCAAATGAATGAAAGAACCTGAGTTTTTGACAATGGAGGAAATTCTTGCAACACATCGGATGTCAATTGAATTATATGGTGGTAGTCATGGTATACGTGATAACAAAGGTTTAGAGTCAGCTATCAATATGCCATGTAGCACTTTTGGAGGAGAATATTTACATCCGGATTTATATGAAATGGTAGCTGCTTACTTATTTCATCTGGTAAAAAATCATCCTTTTATTGATGGTAACAAACGGGTTGGGACAAGAGCCGCATTGTTGTTTTTGTACTTAAACGGGGTTAAATTGGAAACTGACCCTGATGAACTCGCTGATTTAGTATTATCGGTGATTGAAAATGATGTATCAAAGAAGGAAATTGCGGATTATTTTCGTTGTTGTGGCCAATGTATTTAGATAACTTCCATATATTTATTAAATACTTAACCTACTTGACACTGAAACACATAGCGAACGTAGGGTGGGTAGAACGAAGTGAAACCCACGAATTCCTTTTGAAAAAATGGTGGGTTTCGCTATCGCTCTACCCACCCTACGCTTGCTAATTAAGGCTACCAACTTAAGCCGCGACACTTTGGAAAATTAAACCTGACAGGTTTTTTTGTCGCGCTTTAAGTTGAAAGCCCTAATTAATATGGTGTTGAGGCGGAGTTTTGGCACCAGTAAATCTCAAATTATTAAGTTTATAATTCCTTTTCTTTATTCTTGGAGGGGAATTTATGTTCTAAGGAAATAAAATGGCAGAATTAATATCTACTCAAGCAGAAAATTATAGAGAAGAAACGGTTGAAAAAGGGTTATTTTCATTTCATAGAGCAAAAAAAATAACAATTGTGTCCGCCTATATAGATTACAATTCAATTTGTAATGTTGTTCATATATGTAATCAACAAGGAAATAGAAATGTTTTATTGAAAATTTTTAGTGATAAACACAGTATAAAAAAATTATACAATAAATATCCTGAAGAGATGGAAGATATCTTTGATTCAATAGATGAGTTACAAGAAGGCAGTGGGATTTTTTCAGTGAATTATGGAAAATTATTTCACACAAAATGCTATCAAATAGAGACCAAAGCTAGAAGAATAAGAGGAGGAAGAATAAGAAGAGGAAGAATAATAACAATATTGGGTTCACTAAATTTTACTCAAAATGGATTTTATGAAAATGAAGAAATTTTATACAAAGTTAGTGATTCCAAACATAGTGATGAACAGAATGAAATTCATGAATATATAAGTAAATATATAAGTACAATTGAAGAAGAATATTCTGAAGAATGTTCAATAGAAAACTTACAAAGAAATCAACGTAATTCTAATCTAAGAGATTTATTGCTTAACGGCTATCTCTGGAATGAGATAAGAGAAAATGAAACCTTTAGTATTGATTTAAAAATTGATAAAGAATTTAGGAAAACGGTTTCAAAGAAACATCCGGCGTTAGAAGATAAAACGTCAAATGTTTTGAAAATAGAAAAATTAATAGCAACAGATGGTAAATTAAAGTCCCTAATTGATGAGTTGCCAGAAAAACGCACTACTCGTTCGTCGTGGAAAAGATACTGTATACATACTAAGTATGGATATTGGTCAGCCATAAATTTTAAAAAAAGAATAGATAGTGAAATTACAAAAAAGAGCAATACCAAGAGCTATTATGAAACATTGGTAAAAATTATAAAGAGCAAGCCTTATACTTTACGAAAAGCTTTTTTAAAATTTTGTACCGAATTAAAACCACATGTTGGAGGTGATGATTGGGAATTATCAAACGATACAGCAGCCAAAAAACATTGGAAGAACAGATGCATAATATTGTTGAAAAAATTAGATAATCAAAATTTTATTAAAAGATTATCTAATCAGATTAATTATGCCAGTGTTCCAGATTTATGGAATGATGAAATAGCATCAAAGGAATTTGAAGATTCTTTTTTAGAAGAAATTTTATATATATCGAATAAGGATAGAGATAAGAATGTTAAGGATAGAGATAAGAATGTTGTTGTAAAAAGCATTGAAAAGCTTTTTGACAATGTTCGTGAAACAAGTTTTAATGAAAAATCTACAGAAGATTTAAAAAAATCTTTAGAGGATGCTTTAAAAAATACAAAGATTGAGGATATTTTTGATTGTGAAAATTAAAAGCGAGCGTAGGGTAGGTAGCGTAGCATAGGTAAAATGTAGGTTTAGGTTGATGATTTGTGGTGTGCAACACCTGATTTGGCTAATAAAACTTATGAGGTGATTTATGACTTGTCCAACTTGTGAACGTTATGTAACCATTGAAGATTGGAATGACGATAAACCTTTTAACTGTCCTCATTGTAATACTTTGCTCAAATTGGTAACCGATGAAGGCAGTTATTGTGGTGCAAGTGAAAAATCTATCGAAATTCAGGAAGACGATTAAAAATATCGTTTTTCAGACAAGCGAGCGTAGGGTGGGTAGAAGCGAAGCGTAAACCCACCATTTCGTTCTCTTTCGATTGACTTGGTATTATTGTATAGCGGAACCGGGGACTGACCTTCTTTATGTGTGAGCCATTCAGAGTTATGATTTAGTACAGCAGATTAGCGGTATCAACGGATTTTTTTATGATGTGATTGGGTAATCCGCTTATACCAAAAATCCGTTGTACTATACTTAGGCAGATTGATTCATCGGTTTGGTTTAATATAGCACTTGACGGCAAATAACAACGATTACCCATACATTTGTTGAGGTTTAAAAAGGTGAAATGATGACCGAATTACTTGAACAAGCATTTACTCAAGCGTCTAAATTTTCGGAAATGGAACAAAACTTATTGGCTAAACGGATATTAGCCGAAATGGACTCAGAACAACATTGGAATAAAGCTTTTGCACATTCTGAAGATTTGTTAAGTCAATTAACTGATGAAGCATTAGCTGAACATAGAGCGGGAAAAACCAAACGACTTGAGCCAGATAGCTTATGATTTCTCATACAACCGAACGTTTTCGCAAAATGTTTGCCGATTTGCCGGAATCAATTCAACGTCAAGCAAGAAAAGCTTACAAACAATTTCAAAAAGACCCCTATCATTCAAGTTTATATTTCAAATCAGTCCATACAACTAAACCAATTTATTTGGCACGTATTACAATAGATTATCGTGCGGTGGGGATTCAAAATGAAAACGAAATGGTTTGGTTTTGGATTGGAGCACATAAAGAATATGATAAACTACTATATCGTTTGTAAATCAACTAAGTGGAGCTTCGCTACACTTCGTTACCCGCTTGGTTTTCACCCACCATTCCTTGATTTGGTTTGGGGAGTGTTTATGTTAAGTACCGTGTGTGTTGAGTACAACGATGGCGATGTATAGTACAACGAATTGTCAAAATAAACGAATAATGAACGGTACTTTTTCATTTGCATACATCTATAGTACACCGGATTAGCGAAATAAGCGGATTTTTCTGAGGTTGATTGAAGTAATCCGTTAATTTCGTTAATCCGTTGTACTATTTTGCCTTTAGCGAGCGTAGGCTGGGTTTCGCTATCGCGAAACCCATTTCATTCTATTTGCTCTGTGTTGTTGTTTATGATGAATATATGGTTGCGGTGGGTTTCACTTCGTTCTACCCACCCGACACTGGCTCTCAATCATGCCACCACACCAATCCGTTCAATCCCCAGATCAGTTGTACTTAGGGGTTTTGGGGATTGACTGGATTGGGTGGTGGCATATCCAACGGATTAGGTCTCGAATTGGTGCGGAGGCATTAAAACCTTAAGTACAGCGGATCAGGGGATTGACCGGATTGGTGCGGTGGCATATCCAACGAATTAGGAATAGGATTAGAACTATAACTCTCAATAATGCCACGACTCCAATCCGTTCAATCCCCAGATCAGTTGTACTTAGGGGTTTTGGGGATTGACTGGATTGGGTGGTGGCATATCCAACGGATTAGGTCTCGAATTGGTGCGGAGGCATTAAAACCTTAAGTACAACGGCTCAGGGGATTGACCGGATTGGGGTGGTGGCGTATCTCCATTTCGAGGGGCTTTGCCTCAATCCGTTCTGGCGCGAACGAATCAAATATATCTTTCCAAAAATGCACATCCTCAATACCTTCCACATAGCAGGTAATTTGATCCAATAGGATAGATTCACCGTCCAAAGGATAGTTTTCAATATCAATGTCAGTCATGGTATTCCTATCGGGTTGTAATATCTACCATTTTAGTTATTTTATCTTTCCATCCTTTATTAAACACACCCGCTGCGTGCGTCACAATAATAAGTTGGCAATTATCATTAAGACTTTGAATAATATCTATCAAATCTAATTGCCAAGCAAGATGTAAGGAAATTTCTGGTTCATCTATTAAAATGATACAGGGCTGATTTTCTTGAATCAGCACATTTAAAAGAATAATTAACATTTGCTTCTCGCCAGAAGACAATTCATAAACGGAAAAAGAGTGATCATGGTGGTTTCTGAAAATAATGGCGTTATTTTTATCAAAATCTATCCGTTTTTTTGAATCAGCAAATAAAGTATTTATCTGTTCAATAAAGCGATTCTTATAAAAATGGATGTCATCAATTTTGTCCGTTTTTTCGTTTAATAATTTTTTCAGTTCTTGAAAATCGTTTTCGTCAGCACTTTCCTTAGAAGATAGCTGTCTGATTTTTTCGTCAAAAAAAACAGTGATTTTTTCTGCTAAAATTTTCACTTTGAGCAAGTAACTTTTCCAATCATTCATTAAATGCTTTAAAACAACATCAAGTTCAGTGTTCACACCATTTCGCGCTTTATAACTTTCTGATACATCAAAATCTTCATGAGACATTTCAAATGTATTGATATAACACAGATTAATCACATCAGAAAAAGGAGTCTCTTTTTTCTGATGAAAAATGTTTGACTGCGTTTTATAAACGACATGATCAGATGGAAGTTTATTCTTATGCCGATCAGAACGTTGTTCAGATGATTTATTAGAAAATAATTGAGACATCGCTTCTAAATCTTGATCAGCATAAATATATTTCTCGTCATCAAATTCGATTCTAATAGAATCTATTAGATTTCTAGAAATAAATTGACCCTGACTTGACATGATAAAATTTCTGACCAAACGTAATAATGTCGTTTTTCCACTCCCATTTTTGCCAATCAAGATATTAACTTTGGGATCAAGGGACCAATTAATATCTAATTCACCAAATAATTTGCTTATTTCTACTTTTTTTATGTGACTCATTTTAGAACCTCTTACGCGCTCATCTTATCACGCGGAAAATAAATGAATAAAGGGCGGGCACGATCGGGCTGCCCCTACTAAAAATTAATTAAAAGGCACAATCCAGAAGGGGGTTGAATGTGTGTGAAACCCAGTAACTGCAGGGTGGGTAGAGCTACGCTGTGCGGAGCGAGCCGTAGGCCAGCGAAGCTAAACCCACCTAAACCCACCGAACGAGCCGTAGGCCAGCGAAGCTAAACCCACCGAACGAGCCGTAGGCCAGCGAAGCTAAACCCACCGAACGAGCCGTAGGCCAGCGAAGCTAAACCCACCGAGCTAAACCCACCGAGACTCGGAAATGGTGGGTTTAGCTTCGCTGGTCTGCGACTCCGCTACGCTCCTACCCACCCTACATCAAAAAAAAATGTCGTAAAATTTGTACTTCATTCAATCGGGAAACGCTATATTTTAATAGAAGCAACCAGAAGAGGGGGCAATACCTTCGGATAGCCCTTTGCGGTAAAATACCGGTTTATTAGAGACGCACGCAGTGAAATGTGAAATGGATTTAAACGGGGTGAGCTACGATCCAATCCTTTCTTATATACAATCCCTGTCGTTTATCCTTTAGAATCTGAATCGAGTCGTTCAAACAATTCTGCAATCACAGCGAGTTGTCGTTGATGATCGCCTACTTTTTTTAAAGTTTGATGGAGTTTTTTAACCGCTTCATTAATTTTCTTCTCCTGTTTGGGTTCTATGTAAGCCAGGTGTTCGATTTCTTTTCCTTGACGTACTGTGCGAATCAGTACCGTTTTTACGCCTTTTTTCTGAGAGTCTTCGGTTGATTGACTATGCAGTTTGGCTAAATCTATTAGGCGTTGGCTGAATTCATAGAGGCGGTTTTCGGCTTCTTGGCGGTGTTCTTTATGCCATTTCATGGGCGGTATTCGCCCTAAAAAGGTGGCGATGGATTCTAACCACGCTTCTTCTGTGTCTTGGTTGTTTTGTAGGCGGTGAATAAAGGGTATTAAGCCTTCTTTGTCTGGGGTGTAGCATTCTAAACCGCTAAAACGGGCTTTGATTTGAATACGCAGAGTGGCTAAATCTAGCCCAGATTCTAATTGCAGGGCTTGAGGAAGTTGCTTGCTAAACTTTTCCAGCATTTGGGGATAGGCGTTTTTAAGTTCCCGTAGGCTCTCAATCAGTTTTTTAATAAAGCGTTCGGTTGTTTTGTTATCACTATCTGTTACTTTGATGGGTTGATAACCGCAGGCTATGGGGAGTTGTTCAAAAAGCAGTTGTGCTGGACTTTGGGCTTGTCTCAAGGCTTGACGTACTGCTAGGGTTTGAGCCTTTAGGGCTTGGGTGTGTTGCGTGTAAATGGGGAGATCAGTCATAAATTTTGCTAATGGACGCACAATGTCCAGTAAAGTGGCTGATTTTGATGATGTTTTTTTACCTATGAGGGTTTGCAAATATTTTTCAAAGACGGCAAAACGCATTCCAGTGAGTTGGAAGCGTTCAATGGTAAATTTTTCTGGGCGCTTGGCGAGGAGCTCTAAATGTTCAAATGTGAGGTTTGGACAAAAGACGTTCTCTTCATATAAGGCGATTTCTTGTTGATAAGCCAAATAGTAGGCTGTAAAAATGATGGGGAGTACACCGAGTTTGACGCCATAAGGGGGCCTTTGTAGGCGTGAGTAGAGTTCATTGATTGTCCGCTGTTTGCCTTCATTTTCCGTAAAAAATTTCTCCATGGCTTGCCAAACGGGTTTAAAGTGGTATGGATCCGTTTTCGATGGCGCTACAAATTGCCATTGTTGATTGACGGGCTGGTGTAAGCCTGTCGCTCGTAATAAAGCGCGATACATGCTTTTTTCAGCCGGAAATTTTTCTATGCCTAAATCTTCTAGGGCGGATTGATTGAGCATGCCATTTAAGAGCCGATTACGTCCAGTATTGGCACTGCTAGACGGTTTTTCACGATTGATCAATTCATTTTTGATAATCGGGGTTTTAGGGTAAATTTTGCTTATTATTCCAGAGAGTTCTACTTGTAAATGACGTTTATTGACTATCGATAGCGGCTGGTTTTGCCAGTACCATTGATGTAAGTGGGGCGTTTCTATAAAACTTTTTAACCTCTGTTGTTCATGCAACTCTGCGGCTTGTAACCTGTCTTGATATTCCCGTTGTGCTACGGGATCCTCATTTAATATTTGATAATGCTGTTGCACTTTGAGCAAAGCAATGACTTCAATCACGGCATCGCGCAAAAGATCAATATTTTCAGTGAAAACAATAATATCCAGCTTGCTGGTTTTCGGTTTGATCTGTTCTTCAAATACGGTTTTATCTTCCTGACTCTCAGCCAGATAAAATAAAATACGGGGCGTTTTACCATCTGATTTTAAAAGCGAGAGGGAAGTGGCATCTATAAAATAAGGCATAAAATAGCGTAAGGTGCCGGTTTCAATTGTGACTCGACGGGCGACAATCGGAGGTAAAGGTTGCCGTTCATTTAACATCAGGGCGAGTTCAAGATGAGCGAGTTGGTTTATTTCTTCTCGCAGGGCAGCATTTAAGTCAAAGTCGGTACCTTGCCAAACGCGATATTCATGATTGAATTTTCTATAATGAATACAAGACTTTTTTTGTAGGGCGGTTAATGCTTGTTCTGCCTCGTTTGGGTTAGCCTGACATAACATTACAATGGCTTTGGAAGGTTTAAAGCCGCCTTGACTGCCAATAATATTCAATAAGCCTATCGTTTTGAGCAATTGTACTTGAGCCTCTGGCGCGTCATCGCCTAAGCGTTCAATTGCGGTAATGACTTCCATCCAACGATGATGGGTAAAAATATCAGCTATCGCTGCGGATTGATTGAGTAAAAAATAGTCGTAAATTTCCCAAGGTTGGATCCAGGCATTATCAGACAATTTTGCGAGACTGTCTTGGAAACCGTATCGTTCTTGGCTACCTAAGTAGCTAAATAAGGTGCGTTCATTTTGGGCGACTTTTTGGCAAAGGCGTGGTAACAATAACAAGGAAATGGGGTGCAATGGATAGCAACCCATAAATAATTCTGTCGCGGTTGCTTCATCTAAAGCGGGTAAGGCTTGCGATTTGGCTAACACTTTGGCGGCGTTGCCAGCGATTTTTTTAATCTGCGGATAATCGTTGTATTTAAAATTATGGCGAAAAGCGGCTTTAACAACACGCAAGACTTGCTCACTGGATTCTAAAAAGGCGATACTTTCAAAACGGCCTTGAATTTTTAACCATTCATCGGTCAGTTTTTTACCTAATCCCCGTGCATATTGTTCAAAAGATTGGTGCAAGAGTACCAGCAGATGCAAAGGGGCTGTATGCCGTTTATGGCTTTGTTCGGCCAACAGTTGTAGCCAATGAATATCATTCACCTCTGGATGACGCGCTTGATATTCTAAAAATTTCCCTAATTCATCAATCACAATCAGCACACCACATCCTTGCGCTTTTGCCACGGCATTTTGCAATTCAAGCAACAGTGGCGATGATTGATTCATCGTAAAATCTTTCGTTTCGCAGGCTGATTTGAGTTTTTTGATAATGGGGGGCTGCTTACCTTGCCAAAATGTTTGTGCGCCTTGATAAATCGCCTGTAACAAACATTGCCCCAGTGGTGCTGGGCTACCTGTGAGTAAAATACGACAATAACCCATACTGTTGGCAAGTTTTTTTTGATAATGCTTGGCTAAATCAACATCCGATTTTTTTAATATCGCGAGCGCCTTTTTATGAATCGGCGCGTTAGGCTGGCTCAATAAATGATAGAAAAATAGAGAAAACAAAGATTTACCCGAACCATAAGGGCCCGTGAGGGCCAAAGCCCTTGGTATGTCTTCAGCCTCAAAAGTGGAAGCAATGTGACGTAGTGTGTGTAATGTTTGGGTGGTTGGAATATAAGTCGCAACGGTTTGTTCACTGTTCGCATCGCGTTGAAGATTGATTGAGCGAGTATAATATTGATTAATCTTGATTTTTTGGATTAGAGGATTCATGGCACACAATGGAAGTGGAAGATGAAAAAAGCTCTTGTCAAATTGGGCAAGCACAAGGGATTGCCCCTACGGCTAGGCTGTTGATTGATAAAAAGGTGATTGAAACGAATTGAGTGTCTCGTAGGGTGGGATCGCTGTCGACAGTGAATCGCCATATTGTCCCAAAATCCTACCGACAGCGATCCCACCATCTAAAAATAGGCAACACCTTTAAACCTTCAATCTTATGAAAATCAACAGCCTACCCTACGACCGGAAATGTAGGGGCAATCCCTTGTGGTTGCCCTTGTGTAGCTTATCTTGAAAACGGAAAAAAAGTCATAGGCGCAGCCATCTTATCGACATTGTATCCCATCATGCCAAGATGCCTGTTTAAACCATCAAATTGGTGACTCATTCTCGCCATATCAATGCTTATCATGTTGACATTGTCATTAAGTGAACCAATATTGGTGTTGATATAATTGATATTACTGTTGATTTTAAGCATATTGTTGCTGATTTTGCCAACCGAGAGGTTCATCATTGGCATCACTTCAACATGTGTATTGAGCTGATCGACCGATAGTTTGACATCGTTGACCGCCCATTTTACCTGATGCATATTGTCGGCGAGTCCTACAATATTTTGATTAACTTGCTGTATGTAAGTGGCAATCTCGTCTAAGCGTTCAGCAATTTGATGGGTATCTTTGGTTAAGTAGTGAATCAGAAAAACGATACTCGCAGTCAAGAGTGTCATGCCAACCATACTCATTCGGACAATTTGAGTCGTTCGCCTGCCTATTCTAATGCTTAATTCCTCCCGACGTTTCATCGCTGCATTAAATTCAATCATGGCATGTTCAATAATTTCAGCCAGTTCCCGCGCATTTTCGTTTTTTTCCATCTCAAATTTCCTAATGACTCTTTTATTAAAGTTAAAAAGAATTGATATACTGAAAATGGTGGGCAACCACGTTGCCCCCCCTACAATTAACCCATTTTAAAACCATCAGGGCAGTCTGGACGAGATACGGTTTGACATTGAACATCCGTGACGTGCGCCAAAGGGGGCCCTTGATATAACCAAACACACAATTTATCGACTGCTGTGATTTCGCCACAAGCGAGCACTTTTACGCGCCCATCGGGCAAATTGATGGCCTCGCCTGAGAGGCCTAAACGCTGGGCCTGTTGATAAGTATAATAACGAAAAGAGACGCCTTGAACACGCCCACTGACAAAACATTGTTTACAGATTGTTTTATTCATTTGATTTACTTTGATTAATGTTTTAATTGCAAACTAAAGTTTGCACTCCACATAGAATCTTAGACTTTATAAATATTTTATCAACATATATCATATAATATTCTATACTCAATAAGGTACGAAGTACTTCAACGCTTTAATAATAATCAATAGATCGAAAAACTAAAACGCTGTCAAGATTTTGAGGTGATTTGGCAAATTAGAACATTAAAATTGCCTAAATTCCTGAACTCCTGAACTCCTGAACTCCTTTTTAAGATTAAAAAATATGTTCAATCACTATTTTACGAATTTATCCCGATATACTGAGCTGATTTTGTACAAAACCTACGCCGATTTAAAGGCGGAAACAGAACGGACTTATTTAGGTTTTTTGTGGTGGATTTTTGAGCCTATCATGTATATGTCTGTTTTTTATATCTTTTTTGACGTATTACTCCGAATAAAAACGGAGAATTATGTGCCCTTTTTATTGGTAGGGCTCGCCGTTTGGCAATGGTTTAAATCTTGTTTATCACATGGCGCTGAAACTATTTTAGGCGCACATCATTTGATGCAGCAGGTCCATTTACCGAAAGCCATCTTTCCTGTCATTTTAATTCTCACTGACAGTATGAAATTTGTTTTTATATTCATCCTGTTACTCGTTTTTTTATGGCTTTATGGCTACGGTGTCGGGTTACCGTATTTAGCATTACCGGCCGTATTACTGGTGCAGTTTTTATTCACTGCGGCCTTGACTTTCTTATTGGCAGCCATTGTACCTTTTTTGCCTGATTTACGCTTTGTCGTTGAAAATTTACTGATGGCCGTCTTTTTTATGTCAGGCATCTTTATGTCCGCTGATACTATTCCAGAAGCTTATCGAAGCTATTATTATTTAAATCCTATAGTGAGTATCATTGAAAGTTATCGCGATATTCTGATGTATAATAGGTGGCCGAGTGGGTTAGCCTTATTGATTATTGGCATTCTGTCACTGGTTGGAATATGGCTGGCTGTTCGATTAATTGCTCGTTTTGAATACGTCTATCCTAAGGTGATGCAATAATGTCAGAACAAAAGTCGCCCGTATTTTCTCTGCGTCATGTTGGTGTTTTTTATAAACGTAACCGGGGGGTTTTTGGAGAACCTTTTTGGGCAATCAAAGATGTTTCGTTTGATTTGTATCAAGGTGAAACCTTAGGCATTATTGGGCGTAATGGGGTTGGTAAAAGCACTTTGTTACGTCTGATGGCGGGTATTATCAAGCCTTCTATCGGGGAGTTTGTGAATCATGGCTATCAAGCGTCGCTGTTAGCTTTGCATTTAGGTTTTATCTATTATTTAACGGGCCGTGAAAATGCGCTGTTAAGTGGCATGTTCATGGGGCTTAGAAAAAAAGAAGTCCACGCTAAAATGGAAGCCATAATAGAATTTGCCGAATTGGGTGATTTCATTGATCAGCCTTTAGCGACTTATTCTTCAGGCATGGTAGCCCGCTTAGCTTTTTCGGTGGCTTTTCAAGCCGATCCCGATATCTTGTTGATTGATGAAGTTTTGGGTGTAGGCGATGCCGAATTTAGCCAAAAATCGGCAACGGCGATGCAGGAGAAAATTAGCTCAAATAAAACGATTGTATTGGTTTCGCATAACGCGGCTGTGATTCAACAACTCTGTAATCGTGTTGTGTGGATAGAAGATGGTGTCAGCAAGTCTGAAGGCGAGACAGCGACTGTCTTGACAGAGTATCAGCAATTTTTGCATTTGATTTGAAGGATAGAAGACTGATTCTGCTTTTTATCATGATTAACGCAGATAAAATGTAGGGTGGGTAAGCGGGCGACAATGAAGTGAAGAACAACACCAAAAACGAATCGCTCGCTTGCCCAGCATTCCGCTTAAGAACAATTTCGTGTTGCTTCTTACCACCTATAAGTTTGTCAAAAGTACTTTTCACGCAAAAGTTTTTGCGCGCAAAAACTGTATTTAGCTTCGCTAAATGTGAAAAAGATAAGGGATTGTTTCCATTGTAGAGACGCGATCGCGAAGCGTCTCATGCTCTGGGTCGCCTCGAAACAGAGACGCGAGGCAGAGCAAATCTACGAAAACTGATAGGTGCTAAGGTGTTGCTTACCCAACATTCCGCTGATGAAGCATTTTGTATTATATTAACACGTTCATTGAACGGAGGTAAATATGGAACAGTTAATTGAACCAGAATTAGACGAGAAAGTCCAAGAATATAAAGGACAAAAAATGTCCTCTGTCAACCATAGCTTTGTTCAAACCAGAATAGCCGGTTTATTATTTAATGATGAAAGATTCACACCTTTCGTTGAATTAAGTTGCCAGTCAAATAGATTTAAGTCAATTTGGACTAAAAACCAAGGCAGAACTGATACCAGACGTATGCCTTTACGAAGGCAGACATCGGTTTAACCCATCTAACGACATATTGAAGAGAGCCGATATGCCTTTGTTAGCGGTTGAAATCCTGTCTCCAAGACAAGGAATTGATGAGATTCTGGGTAAATTTAAGGCCTATTTTGCCCTATCCGTGAAATCATGTTGGTTGATCATTCCGCCAAATAAGTCCATAACCGTTTATTCAACAGCAGAACAATTCAAAACGTTTGGTACCAACGACACTGAAGTCAATGATGACAAGTTAGATATTCGCTTGTCCATACCGAGGCTATTTGGAAAATAGGAAAGCTTAATTAGAGTGATAAAAAATCAGCTTAATCAGCTTAATCAGTCAAATCAGTGTTCTATAATTTTTGAGAAGCAAGCAATGTTGATAGAACGCTGATTCGGCTTCTTAAGTACTGAAGCATATAATAAACAGGTATTTTACAACAAAGGTTGCCCCCTTTCTTTTTTTTTAAAATTTTTTTAAATACCTGAAAATTTATGGTTCAGTACTTAGGAATGGGAATTAAATAACTTTCCCATTTTAGACGGAGAGTGGGGTAGCGCGATAGTTCCATTTAGGCAAAAAAGAGTCAAACACGATGCGCATATTTTTTTTAAATCCATAAGCCACTTTACGACCCGTTTGGTATACTTTATCAATAACATGAACAATTGTTGTCAAACCAGTACTTGTATTTGTTTTTTCGATAAGTTCTTTGACCAGTTCAACTGATGTCAATATCACACCTTGACAAGCCCGGGTAACGTGTGGAAATAGGCGATGTTCAATAGGATTGTATTTAGAACAATAAGGTGGGTAATGGGCGATACGAATTTCGACACCAATTTCATCAGCCAGCTTTTGAATATCTTCTTTAAAAATAGAGTGCCTTGAGCTATTACTGCCGGAGCCATCACACAATACCAGAATAGATGTAGCCTTAGCATAATTTTTCTGGCCATAAGTATTCCACCTGCACCTGAAACTATCACATGCAAACTCACTGGTGTCGTGGCTTTGACCGATTTGGATATATCCGATCGAGGTTTAGATTTATATCATACAAACTATGGGGTATAATGACACCTTCTGCAGAGCTATTAAAATCAGGATCAATAGTTTGCAATTCTTTTAAGGTATAGAGACGTCCATCGCGATAAAGATTACCCCAATTTTTTCTGGGTGTCCATGCTAATAATAGGATTACCAGCAGTACGATATTCCGCTCTCTTCCGGTCAATGTTTTCGAATTGTTCGTTGCGGTGAGGAACTTGTTTGATTGTCAGTTTCTTTTGGGCTTTACGAAGTCGATAATTGTGCTTTTTAAGTCATTTACGAACAGTTCCGTCACGATCTTTGATATTATGATCCTCATATAAGCGTTTAGCTATGTCTTTGGAAGTCAAGTCTGTCCAAACTATATTCTCGTTCATAGGCTCTCCTGCAGTGTGGTCGCGTAAGACCTGCTGGAATTTCTCATCAATGTCAGGATAAGTTTTTTGAGATGATTTACGCCCTCCTCCTCCTTGACGAATACGCTTGGGTTCCCCAATCTGTTCATGTATTTCCTTATTTGACATACTGGATACTTCTTTTGCTCCCTTGCTTACAGTACGCCGACGGCATCCAAGTATCATGGCAACATAATTCCGTCCCCCACGTCCTAATTTGAGAGCTTCCACGCCGGCATAACGCCGTGCGTCTTTTTCGTTCAGGCTGTTGTAAAAGCTCCTCATTGCTTTTTCCGTTTCAGGTGTGTAAGGTTGCATAGTGAGCTCTTGATTGCTTGTAGACAGGGAATTGTCTTAAAATTAGACCTAATTTTTGTGGTATTTGTACCTACCGGCTAAAATGGGAACCTTATATAAATCTCATTCCTAAGTTGGGGATGGACAATTGTTATTTGGCTAGCTTACATATTGAGTGAGGGTTCAAAAGAAAGATTTCTGTGGAAGCATACATTGCTGGAATGCAAAATACGTTAAGTGAATTGACAGGTCAAAAAATAGTTCCAAAGGACTTTACTGATGACCGTTTAAGTACCACGTTAAAATACCTCTCAAAACCCTATTGGAAAGAGATAGAAAAAGAGTTGAATGAAAATACTATAAAGATTTATAATTTAGAAACAAAAACAGTACTATGTGACGCTACCTGTGTATCAGGAAATCATCAAATCGATCCTTTTGGACTAATACAATTTGGACACTGACGGCACAGCCTCAATTTAAGATAATGATGGCCGGGTTAAACCCTTTAGGTATGCCGTTAGCTTTAGTCGTTGTCTCTGGTGAAACAGCAGATGACGGTTTGTATGTTCCGATAATAAAGCGCGTTGACGAAAGCTTAAATAAGGTGGGATTGTTGTATGTGGGTGACTGTAAAATGAGTGCATTTGAAACACGAACCTATATTATTAAACAACAATTACCTTTCTCCCCTCCCACTGACTGGTGAAACAGCGCGCGATATGGAAAATGGGATAGATATCGGTGTAGAAAAAGACTTGAACCACGATTTAGAAATGGTATATAGACAAGACGAAGACGGTAAAGATGTTTTAATAGCCGCTGGTTATGAATTTGAACGTGAACAGTGTTGTAGACGAAACAGAAGTTGAATGGACAGAACGAGTATTGGTCATAAAATCCCCAGTTCTGGCTTCCCAACAAATTAAACTAGAAAAACGTCTCAATACTGCTCAGTGAAAAAATTGAAGCGTTAACACCAGAAAAGGGTCGCGGAAAAAGACAAATAACAGATGAAAAACAACTTCTAGCGGCTATTGAAAAAGTGTTAAAAGAACAACGAATCAGTCCTGAATTGCTTAATATTGATTACGAAAAAAATCGATAAAAAGACGAAATTTGTAGGTCAAGGCAGAGGTTCTGAAAACATATACAAAAAAGTAATAAATAAGATACGTTTTCGATTACCTCTGTTAGGAGGAACTTCGATACCATAGATGAAGTCTTCGAGCCGTTTTGGTTGGAAAGCCTTTGTAACAAGCCAATCTAAAGAAAAACTGTCATTGTCAGAAGCGATCATTCATTAATTATCGTCATGAATATCGTGTTGAACGTATTTTTAACCGTCTCAAAAGTCATTTGAATATTGCACCTGGTTTTGTAAAACGTAATGATCAAATCGCTGGATTAACAAATTTATTGAGTTTAGGAGTTAGAGTGCTTACTGTCATTGAGTATGTTGTACGGCGTTCATTACAGCAAGACAACGCTTCCTGACTTGCACCCAGAAAATCAAAAAAAAGAAACCGCTAAACCAACAACTAAACGTTTACTTTCGGCTTTTTCAAATATTTCTCTTACGATTATCAAGACGGTAGGTTTCGATATTTTTAGGTATTTAACACCATTGTCGAAACTGCAAATAGAGATTATGAACCGATTAGGTCTTGACATCTCTCTTTATCTCAAGTTGGAAATTATAAGAAGTTGAAATTTATTAACCGAACGGTAAGAAAGAGTTAGCGACTAGGGAAAATAGCTATAATGTTCAACACCAATCTCAAGGATATGAAGACCATTTTGTTTGGGGTTTAGAACGTTTTCTTGAAGAAGGGCAAAAGCTGGAAAATTTTCAGCATCCTAACATTGTGCGTGTATTACGTTGTTTTGAAGCGCATTATACAGGCTATATTGTCATGGAATACGAATTGGGGCAAAGCCTGTCGAGTATTTTAAAACGCCGAGAAAGGAGCCGAGAAAGGTTAACGAAAGCTGAAATCAGGGCCTTTTTGCCACCGTTATTAGAAGGCTTGCAAGCGCTACACGAGGCCGGTTTTCTACATCAAGATATTAAACCTGATAATCTCTATTTGCGTGACAAAAACCACACCCCCGTTTTACTTTATTTTGGGGCAGCACGCTATGCTTTAGGTTCTTTACTCGGCCGCACAACGATTGCGAATCCCGGTTATGCCCCATTTGAACAATATCAAAAAGGCCATCAAGGCCCTTGGACAGATATTTATGCCTTAGGCGCTGTATTGTACCGTGTGATTGGTGGCACTTGCCCACCAGAAGTGTTAGAGCGAATTGATACCATCAAACGACGCTATCAATCTGATCCATTAATGCATGCGATATAAATCGGTCACAAACAGTATTCTAAGCCTTTTTTGAAAAGTATTGATTGGGCCTTGCAAATTGCAGAAGAAGATCGTCCCCAAACCATTCAGCAATGGAGCCGATCATTTTGCTTTAAAAACCCGGGCCAAAAATTCAATTTAACTGAATTAAATCAATCTATTATGCTAACAATTAAACCATTTAATAGGTGGCTTTTAGCCAGTGTGATTCTCACCATTGGATTGAGTGTAGGCTACATGTTTTATAAGGAACAAATCCTTGCTGAGTTACAGCAACAAAATCAAGCGTTACAAATATTGTAACAGCACACTGCGCCTGATAAAGCCAGCTTACAAAGCGCGTTTGAAATCGTACAGGGGCAACTTGAAGACGCACGTCAAGTGATAGAAACTAAACAACAGTCTTTAACACAATTACAAAATCAACACAATATACTGCAACAAACCTTTGAAAAAACGCAATGGCAACTTAAAAAAACAGGGCGCCTTAAAGAAAAACGGGAAGCAGCGGGTGAAATCATTCAAGATCGCTTAGCAGACGGCTATTATGGCCCTGATATGGTGTGGATACCTACAGGGCGATTTCGTATGGGGGATATTCAAGCTCAAGGTGAGCATGATGAGGGGCCCGTACATTGGAGCACTATCAAGGGTTTTGCAATCGGACGCTATGAAGTGACTTTTGCTGAATATGATCGTTTTGCGAATGCCACAGGCAGAAAAAAACCTTCTGATAACGGTTGGGGACGCGGTCAATTACCTGTCATTAATGTCTCGTGGTACGATGCCACTGCTTATGCCGCATGGTTAACTCAAGAAACGGAGCATCAATATCGTTTGCCAACTGAGGGGGAATGGGAATATGCAGCCAGAGCTGGAACGGTAACCCAATATTGGTGGGGAGATGAAGTCGATTTTAAACGGGAGCATTGTTATGATTGTCGCAATGAATGGGCCGGTAAAAAAACAATGCTTGTGGGCTCTTTTGCTCCTAATCCGTTTGGTTTACATGATATGGTAGGCAATGTTCGGGAATGGACTTGTTCAGAATATGAGACAAGATATACTGGCAAAGAACAACATTGCATCACTCACACAAAGCGTTTAGGATATCGTGTGGAACGGGGGGGTATTGGAGTCATCAAGCAAAAGAAATGCGTGTTTCTTCTCGTCATAAAAGCCTAACAGAGTCTTATTATAGTAATGTTGGTTTTCGAGTCGTTAGGGAAAAGAATTAACAAAATATAAGGTGGGCTTAGCGAAGCTAACCCCACCATATAAATATTTTTGCCCAAACCTGTCAGGTTTTCAAAACCTGTCAGGTTTTTCCTTATAACGCGATAACAATGTTTTAATCACTACTTTGTGAGGTGATCTTGTGTACCGATATTATGCCGAACCCGAATACGGTATTCTTTTGGAACATCGCCTGGAATAACCACAGAAAAGGCTCGGCGACGATCATGCTTGGCGTGTACAATCGAGTGTTTTAGTGGTATAGCTGTTCCACTAATAAGCTGATTTTGCGTATCCAGTACTTCAACATCCACATGACCACGAATGTGCATGGTTTTGAAAAGACTTTGACGTATGATTTGTCCCTTTACCATTAGACCCTTTTCAACCGATTCGATCTGAATATGGCTTGGATAAGCGTACTGTGAAGCAATCGTTTCAATTTGATATCCGTTTGCAACGAATTGTTTCGAGACTTCAGGTGTGTTAGTTGGAGAGATAGCGCAGCTTGAGAAAACTAAGCAGATTGGCAAGATATAAATAGCAGACTTATTCATAATGGTCTCCTTGTTTTTAATCTAAAAAAGTTATCAGGTGGCGTAAATGAAAACCTGACAGCTTTTTGAAAATCTGTCAGGTTTGATCTGGGGAAGACGCAAGAGCAGGCCCTACATCTGTTGTTCAACGACAAACCATTTATATAAGGCTGGAATCACTAACAAAGTTAATACGGTTGATGTGATTAATCCCCCTAATACAACAATCGCTAATGGGCGTTGTACTTCGCTACCAGTACCGCTTGAGTATAACAGTGGTAGTAAACCTAAGGCGGTTGTCAATGCTGTCATCAAGACTGGGCGAATACGCAAACAAGCGCCCTTAATCGCAGCTTCATCTATGGATAAACCTTCCCTAACCAGTTGATTTAAATAGGTTAACAATACCATGCCATTGCCTAAAGCAATGCCAAATAAGGCTATAAAACCGACGGATGAGGGTACCGATAAATTTTCGCCGGCTATCCACAATGCCACAATGCCACCGACTAAGGCTAAGGGAATATTGAGTAGAATCAAAATGGCGTTTTTTACGGACTTGAAACTGGAAAAGAGCAATAAGAAAATCATCACTAAAGTAATTGGTACGACAACCATTAAGCGTTTATTGGCTTCCTGTTGTAAACGAAATTGGCCGCCCCATGTCACCAGATAACCGGAGGGTAATGTGATTTTAGCCGCAATCGCTTGTTGCGCTTCTTCGACAAAGGAACCTATATCGCGTCCAACGACGTTAGTTTGGATTGTGATAAAACGTTGATTATTTTCGCGCGTGATTTGGCGAGAGCCTATAATTTCTTCAATTTTAACCAATTGACTGAGCGGTACTTTAACTCCTGTTTCGGATTGAATGATAATTTTTTCAATTGCTTCTTTGGTGTTGCGATATTCAGGCGGATAGCGCACTAAAATATCAAAACGCAGTGTGCCTTCAAAAATAAAACCGGCTGTGGCACCACCAACCGCAGCTTGAATGACGGTTTGTACATCTGATACATTGAGTCCGTAACGCGCAATCGCTTGTCGATTGACTTTCATTAACAATTGGGGTGCGCCAATGACTTGATCAACTTGTACATCCGCAGCGCCCGGCAGTTGTTGGACAATCGCGGCAATCTCATCGGCTTTCTCTTTTAAGGTTGAAAGTGGCGCATCTGCAAATAGCTTTATCGCCAATTCTGCGCGAACGCCTTCCAAGAGTTCATCAATGGTTGCGGCAATAGGTTGAGTGAAGTTCAGCGTTACGCCGGTGATTTCGCCCAATTCTTCACGTATTTGTGTCAGTAGGGCTTTTTGAGAGCTAACTCGCCACTGTGCTTTGGGTTTCAGTATGATATACATTTCGGCACTGTTTACGGGATCGGTATGGGCCCCCACTTCCCCGCGACCGATTCGAGAAACGACTTCGGTAATTTCTGGAATCGCCAATAATCGCTTTTCTACCATCATGGTTAAGTGCTTACTTTCAGTCAGCGCAATCGAGGGTGCCATCGTCAGCCGTAACATGATAGTGCCTTCTTGTAAAGTTGGCGTAAATTCTGAGCCTAAACGTGGAAAAATCATGATACCAACGATAATGAGACTGAGTGCGAGACTGACGGCAATCACGCGAAAACGAACAAAAAGAGCGACAATGGGTTTATAAATCAATAGCAATAATCGCATCAATAGCCCCTCTTTTTGCTGATGAGGCGATTGCCGCATGAGTAAAGAAGATAATATGGGAGCTAACAACATGGCAAAAATGAGCGAACCTAACATGGATAAGGCTACGGTATAGGCCAAGGGACGAAACATTTTTCCTTCAACGCCTTGCAAGGTGAATAACGGTAAAAACACGATGATGACAATTGTTACCGAAAATAAAATGGGACGACTCACTTCTTGACAAGCTGTTAAGACGATTTGCAATCGTGATGCATTATTCGATTGACGCAAAAGGCGATCAACGTTTTCAACAATGACAATCGCACCATCCACCATCATGCCAATAGCAATGGCTAAACCGCCAAAAGACATGAGATTGGCTGAAATCCCAAAATAATGCATGCCCAGCATGGCAAAGAGGATAGAAAACGGGATGGAAATCGCGACAACCAAACTCGGACGAATGCCGCCCATAAAAAGCATGAGCACAATGACGACTAACACAATGCCTTGTAGCACTGCATCGCTGACCGTTTTAACACTGGATTGAACCAAGGTTTTTTGTTGGTAATAGGGCATCACTTTGAGGCCATCTGGCAAAATACCGTTGATTTCCTTAATCTTTTGTTCAACCCGTTCAATCACGGTAGATGAATTGGTGCCGAATAATTTAATCACCATGCCAGCAATCACTTCCGTACCATTGCGGGTTTGCAAACCGCGCCGGATGGCACCGCCTATTTTGATATCCGCCAATTGCCGCAAATACAGTGGTGTACCTTGTTCCGAGCTTATGACAATCTGGTTGAGATCGGCCATTTTATCGATCAAACCGATGGAACGCACGACAAATTCTTCGTGATTTTTTTCGATAAATTGTGCGCCAACGTTTAAATTATTGGCTCTAATTTTGTCGATGATTTCGCTCAGGGTGATATTGTAGCGTAGCAAGGCTTCTGGACGAATCACGACATGATATTGTTTTTCATAGCCTCCAATACCTAATATTTCTGTCACGCCAGGTACGGTTTGCAGATTGAATTTGACCAGCCGATCATGGAGAGTGCGCAGTTCTTCAAGACTACGTTGTCCTGTTTCATCGCGCAGATAATAAAACAGGATCAAACCCATACCCGTTGAAATGGGGCCTAATTTGGGATCACCAAAACCGTCTGGAATACCTTCTCTGGCTTCTTGTAGGCGTTCATTGACCAGTTGGCGGACAAAATAGATGTCTAAACCTTCTTTAAAATAAACATTCACTACGGATAAACCAAAGTTGGAAACGGAGCGAATTTTCTCTACACCAGGTAAACCATTCATAGCGGTTTCAACGGGATAGGTGACGTATTTCTCAATTTCCTCTGGTGCCAATCCCTCCGTTTCAGTAAAAATTTGTACGAGATTCGGTGAGACATCGGGAAACGCATCCAGTGGTAATTGGTAGTAACTATAATAGCCGGCCGCCATGATAAAAAAGGCAAAGACGAGCATTAACAATCTCTGTTGAAGGACATAAGACATTGGCTTCTCCTTAATGTGAATGTCCAGATTTTGCAAAAATACTTTTCTGCATTTCGGCTCTCAAAATGAAGGCACCCTTGCTGACATAAGCCTGTCCTTTTTCTAAACCGGCTAAAATTTCAACATGAGACTCATCAGAACGTCCCAGCTTAACCGCTTGCAATTTATAACTGTCTTCTGTGATGATAAAAAGCGTATTATCACTTTGAACAGCCGTTTTAGGCACAACAACTTTTGCACGAATGCTTTCAATCAAGACTTTGCCTGTCACAAATAAACCAGCTCGCCACTGTTGTTTGGGATTAGGTAAGATACAGCGTATCAGGGCCGTGCGGGTTCCCTTGTCAATCATCGGAGAAATGTAAGCCATTTTGCCCTGAGTCTTGGCAATCCCATCATTAGACGAAATGGTTACGACTTTATTTTTCTTAAGATATAACAAGTCTTTTGGATAGACATCAAAATTAACCCAAACTGAACTTAAATCAGCAATCACATAAGCACTTGATTCGTTACTTAAAATGGTGCCTTCAACAATAGCAAATTCACTGACTTCTGGACTCAATATTTCTCCCAAGACAATATGTTTTTCAACCACAACACCATCAATTGAAGCAAACATTTGATATTGGGTCAAACGAGAAGGCGGCTGTAGTGGCAGATTTTTGACATCAGCCTCCGAAAATCCAAGGGCATGAAGTTTACGCGCTGCCGATTGGTTTTTGATCTGGATATCTAAAAGGGCCTGTTTGATTTCAAAGACTTGCAATTCAGAAATCAGCCTTTTTTTCAATAACTGGCTTTTGCGATCATAATTGTCTTGGGCGAGGGCGAGTTGTTCTTTCGAGGCTAAATATTCTGCTTTAGCATCTGCGATTTCACGGCTGTCCAAAATCGCCATGACATCTCCTTTTTTGACGCGATCACCTAATTTTTTGTTGACTTTTAGGACAACCCCTTCAACACGCGGCACGAGATGCACGACATTGTCTTCATTGAGTGCGATTTCACCAGTGAGCGTGATATAACGGTCTAATTGAGCAGAGTTAGCTTCACTGACTTTGACACCTAATGCTTGCATTTGTGCATCGCTGAGCAGTGTCAGTTTGCTTTCGTCATGATCTTCATGCTCTTCGTGATCATCGCCATCTTTATGATCATTGTGCTCATCTTCATGTTCGTCATGATCCTCATGATCCTCATGATCCTGTTCAGCTTCATGCTCATGGTTTTTAGCATGGCTTTCATGCTCCTCGCTTTCATCAGCATGCTCATGGTTTTTAGGCTCTGTTTCATCGCCATGCTCATCATGCTCCGATTCATGCTCATGGTTTTTAGCCTCGCTTGTGTATGTATGAACTTGTTCGACTAGCCAATCAGATTGCTCAATTAGCCAATCATTTGCCTCATCTTCAGTGATCAAGATAACGGCTAATAAAAATAAAAATAAAGGAAAAAATAAAACACAACAAATACGCATAAAAATCCTCACGTAATAATTAATTAAAAAGACTGGATTGTAGGCATCCAATATTGTTTTTGGGGAGATATCCAGTTTGGATACCTTGGAAGTCAAAAAAGTAGCTAAACTTGATGCTCAAATTGTCAAGGGTTGCTGAAACACACTCGGTTAAAAGCTAAAGTCCACTCAATGTGATTAAAAACAAGAGGATAGTCTGCTTTAGGAGAGTGAGTTTTTAGGCATGAGGCATACTTGTTCACTGACAACAGTGACAAAACTTGAGCATCAAGCAAGCTAAACGCGAGGATTTTTAGGAGGATGTTGAGGTTGTTCGGGAATGAACAGATAAAAGTGGGGAGGATAGAAATGAGAGAGGGTTATGCCTAAATAGATATCAGGCAGTGGATTGTTTAGGGGAATATTGTAATTGATGATTAAGTGACAAAAGGCACAATCATCACACGTTAAATCGGGCGAGGATTGTTCAGAGTGTTGATTGGCGTGATATTCACTATGAGCAATTTGATTTGTCGCGTGTGTAAGGGGATTATCCTGACACAATAGCACCGCTATTGCCGGGCAGCTTTGTATAGAAAAAACCACCAGAAAAATAAGGGTTAAAAAGCGGTTGATGAAATGGGAGAGACGCATAATCAATATCGGTTTAATCGGTTTTCTAATCCACAGTTAAAAATATCAATAAAAAAGAAGATGAGCATTATGAAATATTATCAGTGGTTTGTCAATATCAGTATAGACGGGAACCTGGAGACGCTTCGCGATCGCGTCTCTAGAAATCGTGTTTTTATTATTTGTTAGGACTTACGCATTGACAAATTTATTTTTTTGTATTCATGATTAATATCAATGAGTTATGAAAATTTTATCAATAGCATAATTGATGAAAATTGCCAAACAAATAACTGACCCTAAATTTATAAGTCCTTGTATATTAAAAGAATCATAACTATTTTCATCTGTCAATGCGTAAGTCCTAATTTTCTAAAAGCTTGCAGTAATCTCTTCGAAAAACGAGGGCTACCTGTTGTTTTTTTGACGCTGTTATCAGGTATATTAACCACTAAAACAGTCGTATTATCTTGGCCGGGTTTGCCTTTCTTCTCTACCGCAGTCAACAATTTATTCACTAATTTAGGAGCGGATAAGGATTCACTTAAAATTTGGCTGATTTCTTGTTCAGAAAGAGTGAGTATACCATCGCTTGCTAATAGAATACGATCGCCAGGAAATAATTTTAAGGGCATAATGGATCGATCAATCAAATCAATTTGGCTTCCTATGAGTGCTGAAGGTAGCAAATGACGGTTTGGATGTTCCACTGCTTCTTTGAAAGTGAGAACACCACGTTCTACTTGTTTTTGTAAAATGGGCATCATCGAATGATCGGCATTTAAGCGATGTAATTGTTCTGCATGGTAAAGCCACAACGGGGAATCGCCTACACTAATCCATTCCAATCCTTTCTCATTTAAAACAACCCCAACCAGTGTGCAGCCCATGCCCTTTAAATTGGGTTGGGCTTGTACTTCTATGGCTAATTGCTAATTCATTTTTTGTAAGGCTTCCGATAATCGCTTTAAAGTACTCCCTAATAGTGTGGGATAAGTCTCTATAAAAGTCTTAGCAGCACAACGGCTCGCTACTCCTCCACCTTGATGCCCCCCCATTCCATCTGCGATGACCCTCAAAAACTCATCAGCCCTACTATTATCAAAACCAAAATGATCTTCTTGATGACTACGATCACCTTGAATACCGTCGCCTGCGTGATTTTTGTGTAGATTGATAAATGGTTTAGCCACTTGATGTCTTTTTTAAACAGGGTTTTTTTTAAACAGGGGGCTGTTAAATGAAAAAATGAAAATAACCCTTACAGCATAACGGGTTTGTCATGAAAAGGGCAAGCGCAAGCGATTGCCCTTAGGATTTTGAAAAGTGTCAAAAAATAGGCCTTAAGGAATGGGAATTAAATAACTTTCCCATTTTAGACGGAGAGTGGGGTAGCGCGATAGTTCCATTTAGGCAAAAAAGAGTCAAACACGATGCGCATATTTTTTTTAAATCCATAAGCCACTTTACGACCCGTTTGGTATACTTTATCAATAACATGAACAATTGTTGTCAAACCAGTACTTGTATTTGTTTTTTCGATAAGTTCTTTGACCAGTTCAACTGATGTCAATATCACACCTTGACAAGCCCGGGTAACGTGTGGAAATAGGCGATGTTCAATAGGATTGTATTTAGAACAATAAGGTGGGTAATGGGCGATACGAATTTCGACACCAATTTCATCAGCCAGCTTTTGAATATCTTCTTTAAAAATAGAGTGCCTTGAGCTATTACTGCCGGAGCCATCACACAATACCAGAATAGATGTAGCCTTAGCATAATTTTTCTGGCCATAAGTATTCCACCTGCACCTGAAACTATCACATGCAAACTCACTGGTGTCGTGGCTTTGACCGATTTGGATATATCCGATCGAGGTTTAGATTTATATCATACAAACTATGGGGTATAATGACACCTTCTGCAGAGCTATTAAAATCAGGATCAATAGTTTGCAATTCTTTTAAGGTATAGAGACGTCCATCGCGATAAAGATTACCCCAATTTTTTCTGGGTGTCCATGCTAATAATAGGATTACCAGCAGTACGATATTCCGCTCTCTTCCGGTCAATGTTTTCGAATTGTTCGTTGCGGTGAGGAACTTGTTTGATTGTCAGTTTCTTTTGGGCTTTACGAAGTCGATAATTGTGCTTTTTAAGTCATTTACGAACAGTTCCGTCACGATCTTTGATATTATGATCCTCATATAAGCGTTTAGCTATGTCTTTGGAAGTCAAGTCTGTCCAAACTATATTCTCGTTCATAGGCTCTCCTGCAGTGTGGTCGCGTAAGACCTGCTGGAATTTCTCATCAATGTCAGGATAAGTTTTTTGAGATGATTTACGCCCTCCTCCTCCTTGACGAATACGCTTGGGTTCCCCAATCTGTTCATGTATTTCCTTATTTGACATACTGGATACTTCTTTTGCTCCCTTGCTTACAGTACGCCGACGGCATCCAAGTATCATGGCAACATAATTCCGTCCCCCACGTCCTAATTTGAGAGCTTCCACGCCGGCATAACGCCGTGCGTCTTTTTCGTTCAGGCTGTTGTAAAAGCTCCTCATTGCTTTTTCCGTTTCAGGTGTGTAAGGTTGCATAGTGAGCTCTTGATTGCTTGTAGACAGGGAATTGTCTTAAAATTAGACCTAATTTTTGTGGTATTTGTACCTACCGGCTAAAATGGGAACCTTATATAAATCTCATTCCTTATCATGATTTTCACGCTCAAGTTTCGCGGAGCGAAACTTGAGCGTGAAACGCTGATTAAAAAAATCAGCCTTAATCAGATTAATCAGTCAAATCAGCGTTCTATATTATGTAGGATTTCTTGTGAATTGGTGAGTGGGCGGGATTGAGAAGATAATTTGGAGGAACTGTGATGGTTGTCATTGTCTTGACGTAAATAATCTCTCTAAAATATCAATGGTTCATCTTTCACCGTGTTTTGACGACATTGTTAAAATTGTACACGATATAAATTGTGATTTTCCATACTCAAACGCCAATCAAATTAGAGTTTATACCTATTAAATGCAACTCATTGATTTATATTAACCTTTTCATTTTTATAAAACTAATAAAATCAAGCACTTAAATTAAATCGGTATAATGTCTATTGTCGTCAGTTCTATTTGCTCTTATTGAGATTAATTTCTCACGCAAAGCCGCAAAGACGCAAAACACCTTAGGGGCTTGGCTCGAAGCCTGAGATTAAAAAAGCCTCACATATTCGGTATTCGCTTTGGACGCAAAATTGGAGTTCCTATTTTTTGCCAAGCATAGTTTTAAAATGAGAAAGGGCAGAGATTTATTAACCGCATAAAAAATATAGTAATTGAATATTGACATTCGGATTCAGAAAAACGATTTTAAACTGTTGTGATGAGTTATCATTAGCAATGGATTTCTTAATAACCATTTAGACAAGATTAAAATTTGAGTTGTCTTTGGAGATTTTATAATGCTTGAAGTGATTTTAACGATTTGTGGTATTTTAGGTGGGTTAGCTGCAATTGATTATTTTTGGGGAAAATGGTACACCGCTAAAATTGTGCAAGGGGTACTCAAAAAACTTCGCCCCAAATCGTCTTTTATTGAACATCCAGATTGTACTGTACCTTTGGATTCTCTTTTTTATGTGGAACGTCCTCCAATTGAAGCAGAGTGTTATGAAACCGTTATTCAACCCGGTGCATTGATACAAATCAAAACACCTCATAAAAGGGGTAAAACATCATTAATAATGCGGATTATTAATCATGCCAATCAGCAAGGTTATCGAACCGCTTACATACCCTTTCAAGAAGCTGATGAAAAGGTATTTGCTGATCTTAAACAATTTTTGCGGTGGTTCTGTATTAGCGTGACTTCGGAATTGAAGCTGCCTAATAAATTGGATGACTATTGGCCAGAAACGTCTGAGAATAGCAAAGGCAATTGTAAAAATTACTTTCAACAGTATTTATTACCAAAAAGTAATAGCCCAATCGTTTTGGGTTTAGATACAGTTGATCATATTTTCCAGTATATTCCTATTGCTAAGGAATTTTTTGGACTCCTACGAGCATGGCATGAACGTGGACAACATGATCAGACATGGGAAAAACTCAGATTGATCATTGTACATTCTGATGAAGTCATTCCCTTAAATGAAAATGAATCACCCTTCAATGTAGTCGAACCTGTTCAGTTACCAGACTTCGATCATGCACAAGTCCAAAATTTGGTCCGACGACACAATTTAAATTGTTCTAAAGAGCAAGTAGAACAGTTGATGACAATGCTGGGTGGACATCCCTACTTGGTACGGGTAGCCCTCTATCAAATGGCACAGAAAGGAGTCACATTGCCAAAACTGCTGCAAGTGGCTCCTATGGAAACAGGCCCATACGCTTATCATTTACGTCGTCTTTTGTTCAAGTTGACAAAAAGTGCAGAGTTAGCCAAAACGTTTAAACGAGTAATCACGGCAACTCAACCCGTACCCTTAGATGAACTAGAAGAAGCACTTAAGCTTAAGCTTCGTAGTATGGGATTGGTCAAATTTCAGAAAGATGATACAGTCGTGCCTTTATGTGAACTGTATTGCCTCTATTTTCGTCATCATCTCAAGGATTAAAAATGGCTATGAGTAGCACAGCAAACTCAAATTACCGCTATAAGGTGGGTGGTACTTTAAGTGCCTCTCACCCGACTTATGTCACACGGCAAGCTGATACTGAGCTATACGAAGCCGTGAAACAGGGTGAATTTTGTTATGTGTTAAATTCCCGCCAGATGGGTAAATCTAGCTTGCGAGTCAGGACAATGCAACGATTACAAGCTGAGGGAACGGCTTGTGCTAGTTTACAAATTACAGAAATTGGCACTTCTGTCACAGCTGAAGAATGGTATGCGAGTGTAATAGATAACATAATCAATGACTTAATATTGGATAAAACCGTTATTGATAGATGGTGGTCTGATAATAAACGATTGGGGTACGTGCGACAATTTAGTTTGTTTATTGAAAAGATTTTGCTTAAACAAATTTATCAAAACATTGTCATTTTTATAGATGAATCTGACAGCATTCTGAGCCTCAAATTTGAAATAGGGGACTTTTTTGCTGTGATTCGCGAGTGTTATAACAACAGAGCCGATAAACCTGATTATCAAAAACTGACATTTGTTTTGATTGGGGTAGTGACTCCTTCCGATTTAATTCAAGATGAGCGGCGCACGCCCTTCAATATTGGACGAGCAATTGATTTAACCGGTTTTCAGCTTGAGGAAGCCAAACCCTTGGCTTTAGGATTAACGACAAAAACCAGTCATCCCCAAACCGTGTTGCAAGCTGTCTTAGATTGGACAGGCGGACAACCCTTTCTGACTCAAAAACTTTGCAAATTTATCCATGATGCCGAGACAACTATTCCAGAAGGAAAAGAGAAGGAGTGGATAGTACAATTAGTACACACTAAAGTGATTCAGAATTGGGAAGTTAAAGATGAACCCGTGCATCTAAAAACAATTCGTAGTCGTATTCTTAGAAATGAGCAACAAGCGAGTCAACTTTTAGGATTGTATGAACAAATCTTGAATAATGAAGAAATCATAGCTGATGGCAGTTATGAGCAAACACAATTACGGCTATCAGGCCTAGTGGTTCAAAAAGAAGGAAAGCTAAGGGTTTATAATCGTATTTATAAAGAAGTGTTTAATCAAAATTGGATTAATAATGCTTTGCCACGTCCTTATGAAAAAGAAATAAGAGCTTGGTTAGCTTCTTGTTGTGAAGATGAATCCCTGTTATTACAGGGACAAGTATTACAAAATGCCCTTGAATGGGCTGAAGGTAAAAGCCTAAGTAATAAGAATTCTCAATTTGTGCTGTTAAGTCAAGAGGCAGTCAAAAAAAGCGTTTTGGAAGAATTGGTAGATAAAAAAGTGAGTCATCCTAGAATGATAGCCAAGGAAATACTGTTATGGACTTGTGGGCAACCTGTTTTGACTCAAACACTCTGTCAACTTGTTATCAACTCTTTGGTTTTAAAAAGTAAGCCGCCTAAAAAAGGCTTTTTATTTCATTTCAAACGCTTTTTAGGCATGTATGACAAAATGAATTGTTCAAAGCACTCCTCTATCCCGGCTGGCGATGAAGCTAAATGGATTGAAAACTTAGTCAAATCAGAAATGATAAATGATTGGAAAAATCAAGATGCGCCTAAGCATTTTATGACAATTCATGATCGTATTTTCAATCATGAACAATCTTACGATTTACTCAAGCTCTATCAACAAATATTGCAAGAGGGAGAAGTAACAGCTAATAATACGACAAGACAACTTGAGTTACGAAAATTAGGTTTAGTAACCAAACAACAGGGCAAGTTAAAGATATCTAATCGAATTTATGAAGCCGTGTTTAACTGGAATTGGGTTAACGAAATATTAGTGAAGTTAGGACACGAAATTGAAAATTTTTACACTTTTTCTCTTCCTTTAAAAGCAAATAATGAGACTTTTGTGACTCGCCGTTATGTGATTATCAAAATCGATAAATTGCTACAAAATAAACGTAGTCTTTTGCTGTATGGGCCACGGCGTACAGGTAAAACGACATTACTCATCAATTTGGCTTCCCTATTACCAGGCGCTTATCTGCCACTCTTTGTGGATTGTCAAGGCCCACTAAGTTCGGCACATGATCATGCTAGTTTTTTTGATAAATTAGGCCAAGCTATCACGAAAGCGATAAAAAAGCATTACTCTGAGTTAGAAGTTCCCATTTATAAAAACACTTTACTGATTAATCCGTTTACTCGTTTTGAAAAATGGTTAGATCAAATTGAGGAAATAACAGAGAATAAAACTCTGTTATTAATTTTAGATGAAGTTATAACATTGGAGTACGCTTTTAGTGAAAAGCGATTACAACCACAGGCTATTCTAGGCATGTTGCGTCATATTATCCAACATCGCCCTCGTTTTAGAATAATAATGGCCGCTGTTTTTTCCTTAGAGTACTTTCCAAACTGGGCAAGTTATTTGACAAATATGGAAAGTGTTCATCTCAGTTATTTGAAAAAAGATGAAGCACAGCAACTTATTGAAAAAACCAAACGACTCCACTACACCACTGATGCAATTGAAAGAATTTTGACGCTGACTCGTTGTCACCCAGCCTTACTTCAACTTTTGTGTGGTGAAATTGTGCAGTTAAAAAATCAACAAGATATCAGTACACAAAAGTTTTTAGTAGAAAGAAAGGATGTCGAGCTTGCTGTGTGTAGTGCTTTAAATTCCGCTGCTCTTTACTTTGCCGACATGGAACAAAACAAGAATGAAATGGGTCGTGAACTCTTGCGTTTAATAGCGGGTTATGGTGAAGGAGCAATAGTCAGCAGAGAGGCTTTAATAGCACAATTTTCGATTCATTTAGAAAAAAACATTAAACTATTATTACAAGGTGAAATCATTGAAGCCGTAAATGGAGGTTACCGTTTTCAGATAGAATTAGTACGACAGTGGTTTATCAAAAATAATTATTAATTATTGATTTGTCACGGCTCAGGGATTGAGTGGCCGGCACTTGATTATCATTTAAGTGATGATTGCCAGTTCGCTCAAAAAAGCGGCCTGATGTCAGGTGGTAGAGCGATATTGGGTGTCGCAAAATAACAGGCACGGAAAGAGCAAAGCTGCAAAATAAATTTGGAACGAAAATCAGGCCCTCGCAAAATAAATTTTGCACGGAAAGAGCAAAGCTGCAAAATAAATTTTGTACGGAAAGAGCAAAGCTGCAAAATAAATTTAGAGGGGAAATTAAGATGGTGGGATCGCTGTCGGTGAAATCTGGGTATAATATTGAGTTCAATGCCGACAGCGATCCCACCCTACGAGTGCTTGCCTGTATTTAAGTCAAACGAAAATGATGATGCTACGAGAATACGGTAATGTGGGTGATGAAGGTTATAGATAGAACGCTGATTAAACTGATGCCATGATTTTCGCTGATTTTTTAATCAAAATAATCAACACCCTATTTTTACCCCCATTACAGGATTTTTTGTCAATGATAAGGAATAGTCTTTTATGAATACGATAACATTAAGTCTCAATATCACGCCGGATATGGCTGACAGATTGAGTGGACTGGCACAAGTACGTTCGCAATCTCGTTTAGCCGCTGAAATTATTGAAGAATATCTCACTGTGCAAGAATGGCAAATTCAATCTATTTTAGAAGCTATCGAAGCGGCTGATCGTGATCTGGGCCGTGATTTTGAACAAGTTAAAAGTGATTGGGAGAAAAAACTTGCAAATTCGTTTCACTAAACCTTCAGGATAAAATATTTTGTTTCTGAATTAACTCGTGATATTCGGGTAACGAATTTAAGGCTGTATTGGGCGGATTCCAAAATTATCAATCTCAATCAGGCCTATGCATGCAAAATAAATTTGGAACGAAAATCGGGCCTTCAAAATTTATCTTGATGACCCTTTTTTTAGAAATGCGCCCGCGATATTTGTGATCACCTGATGTTTGTCAATCCCTTGATACGAGGGGCATTTCCTCGTCTCGTTATGATCAACTTCATCCTTGTTATATTATGGTCAAAATATATTACATTGAAACAAGCATCCCAAGTTATTACTACGAAACTCGTACTGATATTCGAGTAAAAGCCATGCAAGAATGGACTAAACAATGGTGGCATTTACCAAAACCTAATGGCATTATCCAAACAGGATTCCCTATCATCATTGAATTACTTGATGCTCCTCATCCTAAAAATGAAAAGGGTGCAGTCACTTTACTACGACATAAAAATTGAGAAATTATGGACAGATATGATCTTTTTAGATTAGAATGTTCTATAAAATTTTCTATACTTTAAAAAAGTTAAGTGATTATGGTGGCTCA
>Ga0190315_1000003_pt1 | contig 171291 bp, 141 predicted proteins | sample 48701101_MG_FD_161673 | JGI IMG/M metagenome (GOLD analysis project Ga0190315, IMG submission 161673) | Hydrothermal vent sediment bacterial communities from Southern Trench, Guaymas Basin, Mexico - 4870-11-0-1_MG | ecosystem: Environmental > Aquatic > Marine > Hydrothermal vents > Sediment ...
AGTGACAGCTTGGGTCGATCAACGCAATGATTTGGCAACTGAAATGGACTGGCGTTTTACCACCGAAGATGCTCGAATCAAACTCAGAAGACTTTACCCCCTCAATAGATCCTTGACAATGTACTAGGCTTGATTATTCTGAACTGACTTATCTAAATGACGAATATCCACATACTCCCCACTGGACATAGACAGTAGCCGTTCAAAAACCTGTGCGAATTGAGGTGCAACGGTTTCAGCTTGAGGCATCGCCTCTGTACCTCTGGCATTTTGCAAACGCTCGACAACGGGATAATCCGCTGACGGTTTGAGTTGACTGATATAGGTTTGCATCGCCGTATCAACCAAACCCGGTGCAAAAGCGGTGAAATGAATCTGCGGATTTTCAGCAGCATATAACTGGATTAACATATTTAAAGCAGCTTTGGAAAGCGCATACCCATTCCAACCGCGGCTTCCTGATTGCGAGGCTCCTGAAGATAGCCCAATGATTTGCTTGATATTGGGAACATTTGAGATTAAACAATCAAGCAAAACCTTGTTTGCCCAAACGTTGACTTCCATCGTATGCTTGATATTAGCTAGGGCAGTATCTTTCATATCACCAAAAGTTGGCAATACGCCAGCATTCAAAACCACCAATTCTAAAGAGTTGACCCCTTCTAATAAGGAAGTGATGGTTTTTGAAATGATATCACTTTCAGCTAAATCCAAGCTTGCAAAGTGAAACCGTTCAGAGTCAATATTGACATTCCTTCGACTGATACCGTAGACGTGATAACCTGCCTGAAGGTAAAACTTAAGCAGCCCATATCCAATACCACTACTGATACCAGTAATCAAAACGTTTTTTTGCATGGTTGATTTCTCTCTATATAACGACAAGGATTATTTATAAGAAAGGATAAGACAATGTGAAACATCGTAAGGCGAAGTTTTCAGCGAAAGTGATATCCTTTAAGTTATATCCTTTATTATAAGTAGATACACATCATTTTTATCTGCGTAGATCAGTCTCATCAGCGTCATCAGCGTTCTATTCTAAATTTCAAAAAAGCTTAATGACTTGATAGAACGCTGATTGCGCTGATTGTCATGATTGACGCTGATTAATATATAATCAGTCTATCTGCCACTGTATCCATCAGATCAAAATTCAACATAGCGAGTACCTCCAGTATATAAAGGACTCATTTTTTTTCAGTCGTTTTCGACAGTATTTCCTTGAAAGAGCCTCTATCTGGACTGATAATAGCTTGTGTAAGCAGATTTTCCAACACATCTTGCTGTGAAATGCTATGGATTGTCTCAACAATTTCATTAGACACCATTCCAAATCGTGCATCTATGGCTTTAAGAACCATCTTTTGAGCATTATCAACCAAACCTTTTTCATAAACCTGTCTACCTGCCACTGTATCCATAAGATCAAAATTCAACATAGCAATCACCTCTTCATATTGGATGTGACGAAATCTATTCAACACAAATAAACCCAAAATATCCAACGCATCTTGTTGTTCCTTGATTGGGAAATTTTGCGTGATTTCTGTTTTCCATTGTTGCGTCTTATTAACCAATTGTGTCTGGTTCGTTTTGCTGTCGAGCGTGAACGGTGCCAAAACAATCAATTTGGGGTCCGCATTTAACAACTGTTTTTCCGTGTATTCGCTCAATACGATTTCCTTGAAAAAACAAGGGTTTATTTCACAATCTGCTGCCTTCGCGACAGTTGAAAGTGATAAGGCCGCCTTTTTGTATTTCGCATCAGTGTAGATAATACCGGCTATGACACTTGAGTCATATTTTTTTTGGGCACAGCTCAAAAAAATAGAGGCCATTAACCGATAGCGAATAAACGGATCACTGTATCCTTGAAACTCTAGGAATACCGGCCCAGCTTTGTCAGTCCACATGGAAATGCCTTCCACATCAGGCCTGATTTCTTTTTCCTTGAGTGTTACAGCACGAAATTCGTATTGAGCCGCTTGTTTTGGGGGAACACCGAGCAGTTTCAAGATACTGCTGCCGCTGAGCGTCATTAATTTTAAAAAAATTTCATCAGTGCCCCGCGTGGTTTTTTGTGTTTTTTGTGTTTTTTGTGGTGTTGATTGTTGTTTTTTCATTGGATTCTATTCCCGTTTTGTTCCGTATTTTTGACAAACAATAACAGTCACATCATCAGGAAAATTGCCTGACGGGTAACGAACACTTTCAATGAGTTGATTGGCTACCGATTCAACGTGATTATTCAACACAATGTCACGAATTTTTGCCGGAGGGGCGTATTTCATTAAACCATCGGTGGCAAGAAGCAATATACCCGTCAATGGGATAGGCCCATAAGTAGTCGGAATAGCAATTCCAGAACCGAGAAGGGGTTTCTGCCACTGTTTTGCTGTGAGTTCGATATCAATGTTATCTTGCAGTAAAAATGCAGATGAGTCACCAACGCTTGCGCCACAAACAAAACCGTCACTGATTGCCACAACAACGGCCGTTGTTTCACCGGCGAGAGGATGAACGTATAACTGATGATCAGCTTGGTTAAGAATATTATACCAAGTCAAAGGATTAGAAAAAGCTTCTTCCGATACAAACTGCTCTTTGATGCCCTGAATCACAAATTCGGCGGCTTTTTCACCACCACTCATTCCACCAGCACCATCAGCAATGATTAATAAAATACCATGAGGCGATTCAATCACTGCGGCTCGATCTTGATTCTCAGAATGTGCTGCGGCTGTGGCTAAATATGTTTTAAAAAAAGAAGATATATTGGTCATGTCAATAAAATAAGCTTTAAAAAATCATAAAATCTATAGCCCAGGATTAGGAATCAAAACCGCTGAAACGCTACGATTTATCCTTCAAGGATCGCAAATAGTCATCAACTTCAGATAAAATCTTTTGTACTTGGGAAAGTATCCTACTGGCTTCATAGCGAGAAAATGTCACATTTAATTGGTAATCTGCTTTTTGCCGTAGTCTTTTTGCTTGTTCAAGCTTTTTACCCAGTTTATTCACTTCCTTATCAGGATAAGAAAGTAGTTCTAAAATCACTTTTTGGTGTGACGCGCCTAAAGTGCCTTGTGACTTGGGCAATTCTTCTAACAACATTTTACACAGATGAAATGCACAATAATACGCACGACTGGCAGCATTTCGGTAGTCAATTTCTCTATTGCCTTGGAGCAATTCTTGTGCTGTGGTTAAAAATTCTCGTGCATCCACCTATTCTTCTCCTACCACTTCAAACATCGGTACAAAACCACCTTGGATAATTTTAGGTGGACATTCATCAACACTTCTATTCGCTAACTCAAAATCCAGTTCAACTATTTTTGCCACTTCTACCGATTCACGCAGCGGTATGCCATAGTGAAACCATAGTGATTCCTCATCTTCTAATAAGGATAGGTTTATTTGAGGTACGTTAATAGAAAGCTTATGTTGACGCAGTATCGACAGAGCAATCTCAATCAGTCTTTCTAAATCCGCATCGCTCACCTTTCGTTCGTCCATAAAAGTCATCACTTCCTCGGCCAATTGAGAAAAACGATGTGCTTTATCTGGGCTGACTTGATGCCACGTTTTGAGTAATTCAACAACTTGATGGAAGTGTCCAGCTAAAGCATAAAAGTGGATCGTGTCATCAAGGTAATTTAAAACAGGAGAAAAATGGTAGGCTTGATACATTAAGTCTGCTGCCTGTGAAAAAAATCCAAATGGGCTTAAGCATTGAGTATAAAGCCTCAAAATATAAGCATGTTGAGCGGCACTTTCAGCAATGGCGTGTTGATAATGCGTCTGTAAAGCGTCAATATTTCCCTCTAAACAGGCAAGTGTTCCTAGTGCTAAATAACCATCAACGTTATCAGATTGAGCGTATTTTTTGGCCTCATTCTTGAATTGAGTGAGTCGTGAGGTGTCGTGATCATTGGTGAGAATGAATTGATTCAATTGTTCAAAAAAAGGCGGTATTTGAATGGCAACTTGAGAAGACATGAGCGTGATTTTCTCCAAAGGGTTATTAAAAACGCTTCACAGGCGCAAAATGATTGGTATTGGTTAGCAGGGAAAGCATACAAATTGCCCCTACAATATTATTGTCCTTGTAGGGGCAATCCCTTGTGGTTGCCCTCTTTATTTCACAAAACTTTTCAATGGCCCTTCAGGATCAATCACGTTTTTCAATTGTCGATAGGGTATCGTAACGGAAAACGAACCTTCTGCATAAGCCCCAACGGCATAAGGATCAAAATAAACGGTTAGGCCCCGAGGCGTGATTGAAAATCGACTTAAGTCTTCCTCTTTAAAACTCGTGATGTCACCATTGATAACATCACTGGCACCTTGCTCTCGTAGCGATTTGAGGCATTCATTGGAAAGCCGTCTCTTGTAACCCGGTAAAAATAGTTCAGACAGTTTTAAAAGAATTGCCTGATTGTCCTGAATCCAGAAATTGCTTGACTGGTAATAAGAGTTTCCATGAGCCCCACCGCTGTATTCATGATTTTTACCCAAAAGGCTAACCAGTGTTTCTGAATAGTACTCAATTGAGAAATCCACTTGCTGTAACCAATTAAATTGACTATCGGTTTCAGCATGGAAGGCACGGGCTTCTGTGATAAATTCAAGGGGATATTGCTTAATGGATTTTAGCAACGCATCATTGATTTGTTGCCAGGCTGGAGAGGTGGATAAAAAGTAGGGATAGCTCAAGGAGACTTCTAGCGTTTCACCTTGCCGTGTGTTTGAAAAGAGGTACTCGGCTACCTTGTTCAGTTTGAAGGGCAATTGTGTCCTGCCATTATGTGTTGACCAGTGGCCTTCAAAGGTTTTGTGCGGCACCGCCACCTTGCCATTAAACTTGCCAGTATAACGGTTTTTGGGATCACGCTCTTCAATATCGCTGCGCGAACCGTTGAGCGAGAAGGGCACGCCAAGGCTATTGTAATAATAGTGGCCAGAAACCGTTTTGCCTTTGACTTGTATATCCATTTGTATAGAATGCGTTTTGTTGATAGTGCCAGTGTAATAGTAACGGCTAATGACATCATCAGGTTGTGCTGCCGCGCCGACAAGCACAAAAAGTCCAATCAACCAGACGAATGAGGAAATAAATTGGCAGGGTTTCCATTTACCTTGTATAAGATAGGGTATTAATGACATCATATTGCTCCAGTTTTAAAGGGTGTTATGGTTTTGTTTTAAAACACAACACACAGAAATCAATACGGATAAATTCTGGATACTAAATCAAAATCTCAACCTTTTCACCCAAAAATTTGGGTTGCGTTTTTAAAATATATAAATCTAATACGGCTTTCAAACGGGCAAAATATTCTCGAATCGGTGTTTTTAAATCATCGCGCAGAGGCACTTCTTCAGCATTAAAGCCTATCGCTTGGATACCATAATAATCACTAATAAAAATAGCACGCTCATTATGAAACGCTTGTGAAATGATCATCACCTTGTCTTGCGAAAAAATTTCTTTGCAACGGATGACTGAATCTAAAGTACGAAAACCGGCATAATCCAGTGTAATCGCCTCAACGGGTACCCCCCCTGCCATCAGAGCTTTTTTCATATCCAGCGGTTCATTGTAGTATTTCGTATGATTCGAGCCGCTGGCAATAATGTGTTTGATTTTACCGGCATGATAAAGTTTCACCGTGGCATCAATACGATATTGAAAATAGCGATTAATACGGCCATGACGTAAACGCCTCACTGTGCCAAGTAGTAACGCGACGTTTTGATTCGGAACCGCATTAATATCAGCATAAAGACGATTTTGTGTTGTAAGTTTTACCCACAAATAACAGCCAATAAGGCTAGTGCTTGAGAGTATAAAAAGTAGAAAGAAGCTGTAAAGGAAAAATTTCATCAATTTCATCATTCAATTCGTTCAGTCGTTCAGTATTAAAAAGGCGTTAGGCGATCACGAACAATATATATTATTAGACTGAATTTGAAAAAACAAGGATTTGTAGATTTGCTCTGCCTCGCGTCTCTGAAATGCCTTGCGTCTGTGAAATGGCTCGTTGTTGAGAATAGAGACGCGAAGCATAGCGTCGAAACAATTGGAGATTATTAGACTGAATTTGAAAAAACAAGGATTTGTAGATTTGCTCTGCCTCGCGTCTCTGAAATGCCTTGCGTCTGTGAAATGCCTCGTTGTTGAGAATAGAGACGCGAAGCATAGCGTCGAAACAATTGGAGTTGATATTGTGTGATGAAATATTATTAGACTGAATTTGAAAAAACAAGGATTTCTGAAAGGTTTTTGATAATTTGATGGGTAAGATAAGCGGATTTGAGTGTTAAATACTGATTAAAGTCATTTAAAATCAGCATTCTATGCAAAAGTTTTTGCGCGCAAAAACGCATTCCAAGACATGACAATCTTGTGTGATTTTGATTTGGAGTAGATTTGGAGTAGATTTGAAGGAATAAATAAGGTGGGGGGGGGAGTGGGTAAAAATCTGGCGGAGAGGGCGGGATTCGAACCCGCGTGCCCCGTTAGGGACCAACCGATTTCGAGTCGGTGCCGTTATAACCACTTCGGTACCTCTCCAGAAAGAGCGCGTATCATATCAGCAAATGGCCCAAATAACAAGTCTTGTTCAAAAAATAATTATCAATCAATCAGGGCTAGATGTTCAAGAGTTCAATGGATAAAAATTGTGTTTCACTTCAACATCAATCCGTTGTACGATTGTTATAGGCAGTTCATGTCGTCACATCCACTTCATCAATTTGTTCCGGGGTTAAAAAAACTTTTGCATATTGCAAATATACTTTTTCACGAATAAAGACATCAAACAAATCGGGATCAATATGCTTATCTTCTTTCATTCGCTCTAAAATCGTTAACGCTTGAGATAAATGCATCGGTTTTTTATAAGGCCGATCCTTCGCCGTCAGGGCTTCAAAAATATCCGCAATACCCATGACTTTTGCTGGTATCGACATTTGTTCACCTGTCAAGCCTTTGGGATAACCAGTGCCATCAACATGTTCATGATGCCCACCCGCATATTCAGGCACATGCTGGAGAAATTTAGGATACGGGAGTGCTTCAAGCATATTAATCGTGACATCAATATGAGAATTGATAATTTTGCGCTCTTCAGGTGTCAAAGTGCCTCTGCTGATATTCAAATTAGAGACTTCCTCTTCTGATAGCAAATAATCTTCTTTGCCTTCCGGCGTAACCCAGCGGTGTTGGGCAATACGTAGCACACGTTCTCTGAGCGCATAACTCATGTACTCACCCCCCACATTACAACGGTGAAGAAATTCACGATCTTCGTCCAGTTGCGCCATATCTTGCGCTAATTGAGCTGCCATCGCTTTCACATCGACCGTTTCCCCCCGTGCTTGTGCTGCCAATTGCTCACGTAACATCGCAATTTCAGCATCACGTTTGAGCACCTCAAAACGAGTATCTATCATCTCAATACGATCAAAAAGGGTTTCAAGTTTAGTTGATTTGTCGATGATATATTCAGGCGTTGTGATTTTACCACAATCATGCAGCCAGCCAGCGACTTTTAATTCATAACGATCCTCCTCAGTCAAGGTAAAATCTTTCAAAGGCCCCGTTTGAGTATTCGCAGCCGCATCCGCTAACATCAAAGTCAGTTCCGGCACACGCCGACAATGCCCACCCGTGTAGGGCGATTTGTCATCAATAGCCGTAGCAATCAATTGAATCAAGGCCTCAAACAAACGGCGTTGATCTTCAATTAAACGTTGATTAACTAAAGCCACAGCGGCTTGTGAGGCTAATGATTCAACTAATTCTTGTTCGCAAGTGCCAAAAATACCGATTTTTTGTGTAACCGGATGCAAGGCATTAATCAGTTGTAAAACGCCAATCACTTCACCTTCATGATCTTTCATCGGTACAGTGAGAAAGGATTGGGAACGATAACCGGTTTGTTTATCAAAAGCGCGTGTACCCGAAAATTCAAATTCAGTATTGGTATAAGCATCTGGAATATTAATCGTTTTACCCCGAACGGCTGCACAAACAGCTACCATATCTAAATTAGGTTCCCCCTGATTATTGTAAAGCGGTAAGGCTGGCAAAATAACCGGCGCACCACTGGTTCCCCCAGTGTGGAGCTTAAGGGTATCATTCAACATGATTTCAAATTTGAGATGATTATCCTCAGTACGTGTATATAAAGTACCCCCATCAGCAAAAGCAATGCGTTTAGCTTCCTGAAGTATCATTTCCAAAAGGCGCGTACCATCCTTTTCAGCAGAAAGCGCAATGCCAACATTCAGTAAAGTTCTAAGACGCTGTAAATCCGGTAAATCCTTTGTTTCAGCTTGGGTTGTTATCATAGATTGATGTTGAAATTATTAGAGTTATATTAATGAGCAAAAATTGCCACGGAAAAACACGGAAAAACACGGAAAAATTCATTCCGTGCTGTGTCATTCCGTGGCGAAAAGCTTTTAAAACCATCGTCGCACCAATTCAACCTGAAAACGATAACCCTCATCACCCACAGGTTCAATCAATTCGCGACGTAATAATAACGCTAAACTGGATTCTAAATCGCTAGACAATTGGGCAGCTAATGCTTCTCGGCTGACGATTGCGCCTTCGCCATGAGAGGCGATAAAGCGTAATAGGGCTTCTCCATTTTGATCAATTTGTTCTTCAAAAATTTCAACAAACAACAATTTACTATGTTCCAAGACAAGAGGGGCCGCAGCATCGACATCATCTACCTCGACTGTTAGACGCTTATAAACCGCTTGTTCATCCTTAATCTGCACAATCTCGCCACATAAGGATTGTAGTAGTGCTGGCTGACAACGTGTCAAAGTCATCACTCTTTCAAGGGCTTCCGTTGTATAGCGTAGCGGAAAATGCTTGATCGGTTGCTCAATCAATTGACGTGCTTCCTCTTCCGACAAATAGTTCAAGTGTGCAATTTGCACATTGATCATATAGTTTGCCCAGTGCTGTAATTCTTCAAAGGTATGAGAACCTGAAAATAAAAACCGGAATTTGGAGCGATGCTGGATAATATTCCGAAATATGCCTAATATCGTGGCCCGTTGTAATCGCCCTTCATGGAAAGCGCGATCCAAGGTGATAAATTCATCTAGGGCTAATAGCAGGATTTTGTCCCCTATCGCTTCTTCAATCTCATCTAGCCATTCATCAAAGCGCGTCGCTGGATCAGATCGCAAAGTGTCTTCAGTTAGCGGAGGAAAAGTTAAGTTGGGGTAATGTTTTTTAGCTGCCTTAATCATTGCCCGTCCGAGATTGTAAAAGAAACTCAGATGATTTTGAGCCGATGATAAGGAGCCTTGGATATCCACAAACAGCATGATGAAATTATCGGGTAAGCGTTTGACCAAGTTGTTTAATAACGAGGTTTTACCCGTGCGTCGCTGTCCATAAAGCAACAAAGGTGGGGCTGAACGATCCAGTAATAAACGTTCAATCCGTTTATTGACTTGTGGACGAGGAATAAAAACATCTTGACCCTCTTTTAACGGTATGCCCACAATGTAAGGATTGGGGATTTCCTGTATTTTCAACATGTCATCGAGGTACTTTTCTACCAGACGCAACCACGTTTTTGCAATCTCTCCGAAACGTTGTACCTCAGCTGATTCCTTGCTACTTAAAAATTCTAGTTTCGTTTTTAAGGCTTTTATAACCACTTTCAGTGCGGCGGCTTGTTGATAACTATTTTGCTTAAGTGCTGTGTTGACTTCTTGGCTACTTTGAAAAAAACCATGTAACCATGTACCCACGTCCCCCTTCAATTGTTCACTAACAATCACTTCCTCATGCACTTCTGCAATGTTTTCGATAGTGTCACAAGCTTCCAAACGCTGCATATTGGCCTCAATTTGCGTCGCTTGCACAGCCCAACTTTGCAATCCGTTACTCAGTTCCCTCATCGCATCTTGTGCAGCAGATTGATTGTGTTTATGAACAGTCACTAATAAGCTTTCTAATCCACGTAACGGTAAACGCTGATGTTCGTTCCAAAATGCGGAATGCTGAGACAATAGCTCGACGCTACGCTCTGGGTGTCGTTTTTGGGCGCGATAAAGCCATAAATTCCATGCCGATTCAATCGGATAGGATAAAATCGGCAGCCAATATTTCTGGCTTAATCCCAATGCCAAAAACAAGATGCCCCATAATACCCAATAGATTGAACCTTCTGCCATTAACATCACGCCTAAATAAAGGCCACTACTGCCTAAAATGCCAGCGATGACACCAGCCCTGATACTGGCAAAGCGTTGTGCGAGTAAATAGGGTACAGCAAATAAAATGGCAAATGCTGTAGCATTAACGGTTCCGCCAGTGATGCCTGAGAGTAAACGTTTAAGCCAAGTATGCGCTTCCATTTGACTGACGATGCCCAAAATCAGGGCCATCAACAGGGTTATTAAGCAGCCAAATAACAGGCTCCATTTTAGAGCATCGCGCCAATTCTTTTTTAAATAGCCGCCTAAAAATAGCCCGACTGTGAAGGCCATGCTAATAATTTGAGCATAACTATTTAAATCCTCAGGAGTCAGACTCGCATAACTATTTAATTCGTCAGGAGTCAGACTAGAATTAACGTTATTAACAAGACTCAGAAACAAGTTGACAATAAGTGCTCCCACGCTCGCGCCAACAGCCAGCATGATAAGGAGTATGATGATACCAACAACAATGCTGCTGACAATGGCGACTCCGGTACCAATTACTAAACTACCCATTTGCCAACTTAAGGTGCGCTGATGGCTTTCTTGATGCCAATGGGTGATCACGCTACCTGCAATACTGATAGCGAAAATGCCGAATATAACTGCCCAAGCATTTTCTTCTGACAATCCCGACCCAAGAAATAGCCCGACTGAAAATCCCCCTAATACGCTAGCCATTAAGGCAAAGGGAAAGGAGATGATCAAACTACTCAATACGCTGCTAATGAGACATAACATGATACCGTAGGTGACACCTAATATTAAGTCAGGAACAAATTTTTCAGGCAGTGGATAAACGACTTCTATAGGCTTAGTCTCATTAAACAAATTTAAAAAAATTTTAACTAATTCTTCTGGAAGAAGCTGTGCGAAAAACCACGGAACCAGGTGAATCATTGACAACAATAGCCCAATTAAAAGGCCTACCAAAAGAGGTAGGACAATATAGGCGAGATATCGTAAACGCCGTAATTTAAGATCATGTTTATACTCTACTGGCACATCACCCAGTACAAAATTGGGCTGGAGACTTGGGTGAATCTGGCTAATATAGTCTCGCCAAGCTGACGGGTGAAATAATAACCACGCCAGTAGTTGAACACTCGCAATGAGTGAATTGTTATGTAGTTCAGCTTTAGTTAACATTATTAATTACCTAGGTTGTTGCGAATTATTCGAGTACAACGGATGATCTCGCTTCGCTCGTTACTGCGTTTCACGGAATCAACGGATTTTTTAAGTGCGCTGTCATTCGCTATAAACCTATCAGTTACTTTGCTATTTAGCATTCGCTCGTTATTGAAGCAGATATAAAAACGGTTCAATCCGTTTCAAGCCTTCTGCTTTCCAATTATCACTGGTTTCACCATTTTCCAAAGCCTGTAATCGTTCATCACACAATATTTGCAATAAGGCTGGCCAACAGCCGCTGTTTTGTATCAACCAATTCGTTTCTTCTAGTGTCAAAGCCTTAGAAAAATGCCGGATCAAATCTTGTGCTTCCATTTCCGTTAAGGGTTTCAAATGAACCGTATGCCCAAAAATATTGAAAAAGGGCGATTCTTTGGAATTATCCTCAGCCAGTTTATGAATCGCTTCATGAGCACTTAGAACAAATCCCAATTTTCCATCCGCGCAATTATTACCTAAGGCTCGCATATTTGACCAAAATGTTGCGTCGAGCTCAGGAGCTTGTAATCCTGCACCAATTTCATCCATCAAAATCACTGTTGGTTTATCCAAATGATCATCCAGTACCATTGAAAAATGGATTAAATCACAAGGTTCGGGAACAGGTAAATTGAATTGTTTCAAAATATTTGATAATAATGTTTCTGGACGCGACATCGTGGCCAACTGAAAATCGACAAAGGCAAATTGAAAATCCTTAGGCCGCCAATCATGCCAGCCTTGCGGTTGATCAGATCGCAAATCTGCTGCCGGGGTTTGACTCACATACTGTAAATACTTTAACAGCGACGTTTTGCCGCTGCGCCTGTCCCCAATGATGGCAATATGTTGTAAAGCCGCAGGTTGTTGCCAAGCCCGGCGAACCCGTTTTAAAACCTCTATGCGTCCAAAAAATTGGGCTGGATGAGAGGTAGGAATGCCAAGCAATGGCAAGGCTTGAGGTTTTTCAGGTAATTCAGGTCTGATCTGTGATTGTATTTTTATCATCGAATTGCGAGGGCGACAGCCAGCCGACAAAAGCAAGCTATCGCCATCATCATCCGTTAATTTTAAAGCGTTAATGATTTCAACAACGTTTTCACATCGCGGATTGGTCACCTCTTCATTTAACCAACGATTGACGCTGATCGGCGCGACACCAATTTTCTTAGCCAGTTTGTGGCAGTTAAAAGACTTGTCGTGCATAAAATGAGCGAGCAAGCCCCCAAAAGTAGGCGTTAAATCTTTGTTCATTACAATCCTCCATAGCGAAAACAGGGGCGATGATATAGCATATTTTGAAACATATTAAGTCACATTTAAAATTTATGTGAACATTAAATTGAACATTAAATGTTACACCATAGAAAGTATGCCTATTTAATCTCAAAGAGATTAAGTCAGATTTAAAGTCTAGGTAGTACATTAATACCAAAGGCAGTCTGCCTATTTATTTAATAAATACAAAAACGGCTCAATGCGTTCTAATCCATCCGTTTTCCAATTGTCAGTGGTATCACCGTCTTCTAAAGCAAACAAGCGAGCATCACAAAGCAATTGCAATAATGCTGGCCAACAGCCACTTTGTTGTAATATCCAATCAGTATCGGCCTCGCTTAATGCGTGAGAAAAACTGTTGATCAAATCTCGTGCTTCCGTTTCCGTTAAGGCCGTCAAATGTGCGCTATCTCCAAAAATAGTGAACAATGAAGGGTCTTGATCACATTCTTGAGCTAATATTTGAATCTGTTTTGGTGCCGTAATAACGATTCCAAGCTTACCATTCATACCCCCATTGCCATTCGTTTTGGTCAACGCTAATAAACCTGACCAAAATTGACTATCTAAATCAGGGGCTTGTAATCCTCTACCGATTTCATCCATTAAAATGACAGTCGGTTTGTTCAAATGCTTAGCCAAGGTTGTTGAAAAATGAATCAAATCACAAGGTTTAGGGATGGGGAATCCGAGTTGTTCCAATATTGCGCTCAAAAAAGTTTCTGGTTTAGACATCACAGCCAGTTGAAAATCAATAAACACAAATTGAAAATCACAAGGCAACCAATCCTTCCAGCCTTGAGGTTGTTCAGAACGTAAATCGGTTTGCGGTGTTTGAGTAATATATTGTAAATACTTGAGTAACGATGTTTTGCCACTACGTCTTTCCCCAATGACGGCAAGATGGCGTAATGCCGAAGGTTGCTGCCATGCCCAGCGGATTTTTTTCAAAACAGCGGTTTGTCCAAAAAACTGGCAAGGATGCGTGATCGGAATACCGGGAATGGGTACCGGTTCAGGTTGTTTCACTTCAATGCGCGCCTCGATCTGATCAGTAGACGGCCTATTCATTTCAATGATTTCAATGGTTTTAATTTTTCTCCCGCTAATCGGGTCCGGTATAACCGGCGGCGTACAGCCGGCCAATAAGAAAAATTCGTATTGTCGTTCAGGGGAGAGTTTTAAAATAGTGGCCAATTCTGCCACATTTTCACAACCAGGCCTTTTAACCACACCATCTTGCCAACGTTTGAGCGTAATGCGAGCCACACCCAATTTTTGAGCTAACAGCGTGTTGTTAAAAGCGTTTTCATTTTTGTAGAGATCGAGCAAAACGCCAAATCGATAACATCCCACTAACGATAGCAATTCGTTTCGCTGTTCATCATTCAATTTAAAAACACTCACGAGTTTGATGACGTGATCGCAGTCATGATTTTTGATATCGTCACTTAGCCAAAGCTCAAGCATTTCAGGGGTGATATCAATTTGACAAGCTAACTCATTGATCCTTAGGTGATTGATTCTCATATATCGAAACAGCAATTCTCCAAAACTACGTTTTCTTTGTGGAAAATCTGTTTTCATGATGAACCTCCAGGTTATTCGTTATAGAAAATAATCATAGTGATTTTTGAAGACATATCATGTCACATTAACTTAAGACATTATTGTACTCGAAACGTCATAGAAAAAGAGTTAAAATAAAAAATTTTGTTAAAAAAAGAAAGGGGCATATATAATGTTTCAGATTAATTACGGCAAAATTATTTTTCGCTTTAAACAGCTTAATTGATTAGGATTAAACAATGAAAGTGATTATCCTTGCAGGCGGTTATGGTACTCGCCTTGTGGAAGAAACTGAAAATCTACCTAAACCGATGATTGAAATTGGAGGTAGACCCTTGTTATGGCATTTAATGAAAATGTGTTCGGCCCAAGGTTTTAATGAATTTATTATTGCTTTAGGCTATAAAGGCCAAGTCATTAAACGTTATTTTCTACACTATCGCCAATTGGAATCAGATTTACAGATCAATTTAAAAACGGGGGATATCCACATCTTAGAGGAACCTTGTGAAGAGTGGATAGTGGATTTGGTGAACACTGGACATAATACGATGACAGGGGGAAGAGTTAAACGTCTGCGTCATTTGATTAATGACACCATTATTTTGACTTACGGTGACGGCCTCGCTAATGTTGATCTCAATCAATTAGTGGCCTACCATCGGGCTCATGGTAAATTGGCAACCGTTACGGCGGTTTTACCCCCCACATCGCGTTTTGGTCAACTTGAATTTGACGGCAAACATGTGGCCTCTTTCCAAGAGAAACCGAGACAGCCCAATGAATGGATCAATGGGGGATTTTTTGTTTTAGAACCCGCAGCCCTTGACTACATTGAAGACGATTCAACCAGTTGGGAACGTGGGCCCTGTCAAAAATTAGCTCAAGATAAACAACTGATGGCCTTTCAGCATCAAGGGTATTGGCAATGCGTAGACATTTTGCACGAACTGAGACAATTGCGTGAACTTTGGAACAACGGGCAAGCCCCTTGGAAAATTTGGTAAACGTTTTCAGTTTTTTCAGTTATCAGTTATCAGTTATCAGTTATCAGTTATATTAAAAGCCACGGAATGACACGGAAAGCACGGAATATTTCCGTGTTTTTCCGTGTTTTTCCGTGGCAAAATCTGATAAAGGCAATGGTTTTGTTTTAAGGCCTTACAAGTTATCAGTTATAAACTGATAGGGCCGAAAACTTGTTAAAGTCTTATCCTTTATTATAAATAATCCTTGTAGTTATATCTATATTATCTGGCAAACTATAGTAACAAATCATTAGACTTGTCCCTAAATAAGGTAACTTGTTGAAATACGGTACACAAAATCAATAGCTTAGCTTATTAATGGTGCGAAACAGTCTCACGATTGCCATGACACCCACAGCCATCAATCTAGGCGGCGCTTTTTTCTTCAATTTTGGCGTGCCGACTGCCATACTCATAAAATATATCAGTTTTTTTACAGGTATAGGCAATGCCATGTCTCCTTTAAAACAACTGAAACAAGAGGAAACGGAAATCAACACCACCTTGCCTGACTGAAATAGGCCTGTCGGGTGGGCGTTGCCACCCTATCAGGCTAATCGTAATCTGTGGGCCATTCTGGATGACGGTAATGTTCAAACAATCGTGTGATTTGTGCCGGTGTCACCCCTGGTAGCGATAATTCTTCGGGTATCTTGTCTTCGTCGAAAAATCCGACATCAGAGGTTTCTATGCTCGTTGCCGCGCTTCCCCCTATTAGCTCACACAAAAAGAAAAGACTATAGATATTATATAAAAATTGAAGCCGATGATTAGGCACATTCCGATTATAAATGGCTAAAAGTTTGAGCACTCGCGTTCGGTAACCTGATTCTTCATAAATTTCCCTAACGATAGCCTCACTGGGTGATTCACCGACATCAACCCAACCTCCCGGTAGTATCCAACAATTGTCTCGGTATTCTCTAACTAACAATAAAGCATCATTGCGAAAAACAACACCACGACCCCCTACCTTTGGCGTACTATAATGCCTAAATTCTTGTGAATCAATCTCTTTAAGTTCTGTTATATCGGCATCTGCCCCTTTTGCCCTGATTTCCCTAGCCATGTGTTGAAGCATTTCATATCTTTCAATATCAAAAGGACTTTCGGCAAAAGTCAAACCATTGTCAGCAATCGTCTGCACTCTTTTTGCCCAATTGTACCATTGTAAATTCATTGATTTTTCCAATTATCTTATCAGTTATCAGTTATCAGTTATCAGTTATCAAATATCTAAGATTGATTATCCTATATAACTAACTGCCCACCGCCACACAAGCTCCTTTTGCTTTTTGTAAAAACATCGAAAATGCTATTTCACATTTAGCTTCGCTGGCCTTCGGCTCACGCTAAAGTTTCGCGCAACTTTTGCGTGAACTGAAGGGAAGCTACGCTAAATACCGTTTTGCTCGCTGTCGACATTGAACTCAATTTCAGGTAAAAGTTTGTGCTACGCTAAACGTTTTACCTGAACCTTCGGTGTGCTAGGCTAAATATCAAACCCAAATTTCACCGACAGCGATCCCACCATCCTAATGGGTGTAATTAAAAGTGATAGTTATAAATAGTTGTAGGGTGGGTAGAACGGAGCGAAGCGGAGTGAGCCGAAGGCCAGCGAAGCTAAACCCACCAAATCTAAACCCACCAAATCTAAACCCACCAAATCGTCGCGGTGGGTTTCTTGCGTCGCGCGGTGGGTGTAGCGAAGCTCTACCCACCCTACAAGACAACAAAACATCACTTTTAATTGCACCCCATCCTAATTTATGATGTATTTCACGCAAAAGGAAAATGCTATAATGCCTTCTAAAAGCGAATACTTAAAATTAAGTTTTGCCATCAATGCTTATGATAAGGAGTAAAGTATATGAGCGAATTACGTGATGATGAGGTTCTTGAGGATGAGGATGAGAATATGGGTTCGATAAACCATAGTATTGCACAAGTCAGGATAGCAAGCTTGCTAGATAATGATGAAAGATTCACTGTCATGACTGAATTAAGTCTGGATATGAACCAACAAGATTTTAGCCAGTATGGTGTCAAAGCTAAAGATGAGATTAAGCCTGATATTTGTTTGTATCCAAACACTATGGACTGGCAAGACATAGACATTCTGAAGATGACAGAGATGCCTTTATTGGCAATTGAGATTCTTTCTCCAAGTCAAAGTCTCGAAACGCTTAAAAATAAGGTTTATGCTTACTTCGGGCTTGGTGTGAAATCGTGTTGGTTGGCTATACCTTCAATAGAAGCAATAGACGTTTACTCACAACCCAAGCAACATAGAACCTTTACGATGAATGACACAGAAGTGATTGATGAATTTCTGGAGATTCATTTACCCATTCAGAAGGTGTTCAGAAAACGTTCTAATATTCAAACAATAGCTTAAAGCGATAGGTTATTATCCTTTTATCGTCGTAAAAAAGGAAGTGCATCCAAATTATTTTTATGAAGGGGGCAGCGATAAATCGTGCCATGCACCTTTGCAGTTTAGTTGCCCAAGTTGCCCTAACATGGTATATTTGATGTTGCTTGTTAAATATAACATTGCATCTTTTGTGGTTTTTTAAGGCAAAATATATAAAAAAAGGCAAATGTATTACAAATTTTAAATTCTTCAATTTATTTGTTTCTTAACTATATCAGTTGATATAACGTATTTTATTCTCATTTTATTGCCTTTTTTTAAAAACAGGCTCAAACATTCTTTAATATAGGTGCTCGGGGCAGGTTGCATCACAAATCGCCTGGAAAACCAAACATAACAATCTATTCTTCATAAAGGCACTCAATGGTGGATAATTCTATTGTATTGGAGACTCAATCCATGTTTTACAAATGTTTTCAATCACTGAACCACAAATAAACAGGTATTTTACCGCAAAGAGACGCGATGCTTCGCGTCTCTAATTACAAATAAACATTGCTTCTATTAAAATACCTGAAAATTTATGCTTCAGTACTTAACTTATTACTAATAATGGAAAGATGAAATGTTCACGCTCCCCAATTATCAAATTCTCACCCCAATTTATGAAAGTGCTAACTCGGTGGTTTATCGTGGCACTAGAAAGCAAGATAATCAACCGGTTATCCTCAAAGTCCTGAAACAAGACTATCCTAGCCCCGAAGAATTGACACGCTATCGGCAAGAATATGACATCACACGCCGTTTGGCCAATGTGGAAGGGGTCACTGATGCTTATAGCCTTGAAAAGCATCAAAATACACTCGTGATGTCCCTAGAAGATTTTGGTGGTCAGTCTCTAAAAGAGTCACTTGCAGAACATCTATTCACTTTGGATGACTTCTTCACGCTTGCCAGAAGTCTTGCCGATATTTTGGGTCAAATTCATCAGCACAATATTATCCATAAAGACATCAACCCTTCAAATCTCGTTTGGAATCCAACCACGGGCCTCATAAAAATCATTGACTTTGGGATTGCCACCCAGTTGTCACGGCAACATTTGACCCTCAAAAATCCCAATGTCTTAGAAGGAACCTTAGCCTACCTCTCTCCGGAACAAACCGGACGCATGAATCGCGCCTTAGATTATCGCACTGATTTTTATTCATTGGGCGCCACTTTTTATGAATTATTGACCGGGGTGGTGCCCTTTGAAAGCAGCGATGCGATGGAATTGGTTCACTGTCATCTTGCCAAACAACCCCCCTCCCCCACCCAAATCAATCCTGATATTCCACCTGCGCTATCAGACATCCTGATGAAATTGTTAGCGAAAACCGCCGAAGATCGCTATCAAAGTGCCTGGGGCCTGAAAGCCGATTTACAGTTGTGTCAGGAGAACCTAGCACGAGGCCAACTTGAACCGTTTACCTTGGCTCAAAAAGACATTTCTGACCGCTTTCAGATTCCTGAAAAATTGTATGGACGTGAACCAGAAATCAAAGCCTTACTCGCTGCTTTCGAGCGCGTAGCCAATCCTCCCCAACAGGCTAAAGGGGAGATGATGTTAGTGGCTGGCTATTCGGGTATTGGTAAATCCGTTTTGGTTAAAGAAATTTACAAATCATTGACCGAAAAGCGGGGCTATTTTATTGCCGGCAAATTTGATCAATTGCAAAGGAATATCCCTTACAGTGCCCTCGTCAACGCTTTTTCCGATATAGTCCAACAATTGCTCACAGAAAGTGAGGCCCAATTGGCGCAATGGAAAGAGAAACTGTTAAAGGCTTTAGGCCCTAATGGACAAGTCATTATTGATGTCATTCCCGAAATCGAATTAATTATTGGGGCCCAACCGGCTGTGCCTCAATTAGGGGCTTTGGAAGCTCAAAATCGCTTTAACATGGTGTTTCAAAATGTGATACGGGTATTTTGTCAGCCAGAACATCCATTGGTACTCTTTTTGGATGATTTGCAATGGGTCGATTCGGCAACCCTTAAATTATTAAACGTGTTCATGACTGATAGCGAGACACGCAACCTCTTTCTGATTGGGGCTTTTCGAGATAATGAAGTTGATGCTAACCATCCTTTTATGATGACGCTTGAATCACTTCGCAAAGAAAACGTTCACATTAAGCAAATCACTTTAAAACCTTTAGTTTTTCAAGATATCAACCAACTGATTGCTGAGAGTTTGCATCAAAATTTAAAGGCAGTGCAATCATTGACCGATTTAGTCATGCGTAAAACGGGAGGCAATCCGTTTTTTGTGACTCAATTTCTTCAAGCCCTGTATGAAGAAGAACTGCTGACGTTTAAGAGCTTCGATGTGTCCAAAACCTCAACGGCATTGGAATATGGTTGGCAATGGGATATCGCCCAAATTGAAGCCCTGAATATTACCGATAATGTAGTCGATTTAATGGTTGGTAAATTGAAAAAGTTACCCGAATCCTCACAAGCCGTTTTACGTTTAGCCGCTTGTGTGGGCAACCATTTTGATTTAGACCTGTTGTCAGTCATCTTTGAAAAATCTCTCAAAGAGACCTTTCAAGCTATCATGCCAGTTCTAACTGAAGGATTAATCGTGCCCCTATCCGAGTTAGAAATGAGCAGCGATGCTCTTGATGATAAGACTGATGGTGACTTCGTTTCACAACTGGCTATTCACCATTTCCGCTTTTTACATGATCGCGTTCAACAAGCCACTTATGCCTTGATTGATGAAAAACAGAAACAAACGGTTCATCTCCAGATAGGTAGTTTACTGTTGAAGAATACACGAACGGAAGAATTAGACAATAACCTTTTTGATATTGTTGGCCATTTCAATCCTAGTCTTGAACGAGTGGACAACCCAGTTGAAAAAAATGAAATTGCGCGACTCAATTTGAGGGCTGGAAAAAAGGCTAAAGCGGCTATGGCTTATGAAGCGGCCGTTAATTATTTAAAGGTCGGTTTAGAATGTCTCTCACCCGATAGCTGGAAAACCCACTATGATTTGACTCTTCAAATTCATCTGACGATGATAGAAGCCCAGTACCTCAACATCCAATTTGAACAAGCCACTTCTTTAGTTGAAATGGTTTTTAAAAAAGCGACTAATTTGCTTGATAAAGTCACAGTGTATGAAACAAAAGTCCTCTTTTTTTGTTCAGAAAATAAGATGCAAGAGGCCATAAATACTGGGTTACAAGCATTAAAAATGCTTAATATACCTTTATCTAAATCCCCGCCTCAAAATATTGACTTTGAGCTGTGTTACAATCTACCTCAAATGTTGGAACCTGATAAAAAATTAGTATTAAAGATTTTAATGGGTATGATGATACCAGCTTTTGTCATATCTCCGGCGTTATTTCCATCATTAGTTTACACGATGCTTAATCTTTCCCTTCAATATGGTAATACCCCTCAAAGTGCATTTGCCTATACGCTTTATGGCATGCTTCTGTGTGGTGGAAAGCTTGAGGATATAGAGAATGGATATCGTGCGGGTCAACTGGCTTTGAGATTATTGGATAAATTCAATGCTGAAAACATCAAACCCATGGTCCGAGAAAACTTTGATTCGTGTGTCAGACCTTGGAAAGAACATTTTCGCTATTCAATGGAATCCTATTTGGAAAGTGTTCAAAGTGGTTTAGAAATTGGGGATGTCAAAATCGCTTGTCATAATGCGATGCATTACTCTGTTTCAAACTTTTTGATAGGCGAAAACCTTGAGACTCTCCATCAGATTTATGTGAAATATCTCGATTTTATGTTAAAGAATAAACAAGAATGGAATCTCGTTTACACTCAAGTATGGGCTCAGATTGCGCTTAATTTACAGGATAAGTCTGACGATAAATTGCGTCTTATAGGCGATTTTTTTAATGAGATAGAAAGCATTCCACTGTTTATTAAGAGTAATAATGGTGTCAGTTTGCTTTGTGTTTATTTGGGGAAAGAACAACTCGCTTATCTTTTTAAAGAAAGTGAATTAGCCTTGGCAAATGCCAAACAGGCGAATAAATACAAAGATAATGTGCCTGGCATGATTTTGTATGCCATTCACAATTTCTATGATTCCCTGATCCATCTTGCTGCGTATCCCAACGTTGACGAAGTAACGCGACAAGAATACTTACAACAGGTAACAGAGAATCAGGAAAAGATGAAAATATGGGCGCATCATGCCCCCATGAATTATCAGCACAAATATGATTTGGTAGAAGCCGAGAAAGCGAGAGTTTTAGGAGAACTAGAAGCAATAGATTTGTACGAGCGGGCTATTGAAGGGGCTAGGGAGAACAGCTATATTCAAGAAGAAGCTTTAGCTTATGAACTGGCCGCTGAGTTTTACGAAGCTCGTGGGATGGAGAAGTTTGCCCAAACCTACATGAAGGAGGCCCATTATCGTTATCAACAATGGGGCGCGACAGCTAAAGTTGAGGATTTAGAGGATCGATATCCGCATTTTTTATCTAAGAAAACATCACGCGAGATGCAAACACAGATTCAAACGAATTTTACCATAGCGATGATGAATTCAACTTCCAACCAACAGACCGCCAGTTGGTTAGATATGAATAGCGTGATGAAGGCCTCTCAAACCCTGTCTGGGGAGATTGTGTTAAGTCTATTGTTAGACAAAATGATGTATATCGTCATTGAAAATGCGGGCGCGGAAAAAGGCTTTTTGTTGTTACCTCAAAATGAGAACTGGTTTATTGAAGCACAATATATAGATAGCGCCGATGTTACCGTTTTGAAATACCTCCCCCTTGAAGAGAGTCAGCAAGTGTCAGCAAACATCATTCACTATGTTGTTCGGACAAAAGAAAACGTGGTTTTGCATGATGCCACTCAAGAGGGGCATTTCACCCGTGATCCGTATATCGTCAAACAGCGTCCGAAATCGGTGTTATGTGCCCCCCTCATCAATCAGGGTAAACTCACGGGTATTTTATACTTAGAAAACAACTTGACGACTGGCGCTTTTACCCCGGATCGTTTAGAAGTGCTAAAAGTCCTCTCCTCACAACTCGCTATTTCAATTGAAAACGCGCTGTTGTATCGAACACTCGAACAAAAAGTCGAACAACGCACCGCACAACTGGCAACAGCCAATGAAGAAATTACCGCCCTCAATGAGCAACTCAAATCAGACAATCTCCGCATGAGTGCTGAATTAGATGTTTCACGTCGCTTGCAAAAAATGCTTTTGCCAACCGAAAAAGAAGTTAAGCAAATTGAGGGTTTAGAAATAGCCGGCTTTATGGAACCCGCCGATGAAGTCGGTGGCGATTACTACGACGTGCTTGAACATAACGGGCATGTGTTAATGGGCATAGGTGATGTCACCGGGCATGGACTAGAAAGCGGTGCTTTAGCGATTATGGTGCAATCCGCCGTGCGAGCCTTACTGGCTTATGAAGAGAAAACGGACCCCGTCAAATTTTTAAAGGCCCTGAATGAGATGGTTTACCACAATGTGATTAGAATGAAAGCCGAAAAAAGCCTCACATTGTCTTTACTGGATTACCAAGATGGGCAACTGAATTTGAGCGGACAACATGAAGATATCATTGTGGTGCGAGCTGGCAAAGTCGAATTGATAGACACCTTCGATTTAGGCTTTCCGATAGGATTAGAACCTGATATTGCGGATTTTGTCAGCGCAACCCAAATCTCGTTAAATGTAGGTGATCTGGTCGTGTTGTATACTGATGGGATTACCGAAGCCGAAAATCTGTCGAATGACTATTATGGCATAGAGCGATTATGTGCCGTTATCGAGCAAAATTGGCAACAGTCAGCCACAGCGATCAAAGAAGCCATTATTGAAGATGTGCGGCAATTTATTGGAAAACAAAAAGTTTTTGATGATATCACCCTGCTGGTATTCAAGCAGCTATGATGATGGCCGATTTGATATATCAACACAGACTGATTTCCAAATACCTTTTGCCACGGAAAAACACGGAAAAACACGGAAATATTCCGTGCTTTCCGTGTCATTCAGTGGCAAAATCGACCCCTCAAAAAAAAGGATTAAGATATAACGACAAGGATTATTTATAATAAAGGATAAGACTTCTTAGTTTTAGGCGCTCAAATTAAAAACTGATAACGGGTAAGCCATTAAAGCAAAAGTATTGCCTTTATCTATAAAATAGGAGTCCTATTTTTTAAGATGAACCCTAAATTTTATTATCCTTTCTTATAAACAATCCTTGTAGTTATATATATATATGCTAAATCAATACACCCCTTCTACAATTGAAGTTGAAGTTCAACAGCGTTGGGAAACGGAACAGCCGTTTAAGGCGGTTGAAAACCCTGATAAAGAGAAATTTTATTGTCTTTGTATGTTCCCTTATCCCAGTGGGCGCTTACATATTGGGCATGTGCGTAACTATACCATCGGTGATGTGATGGCGCGTTATCAGCGAATGTTGGGGAAAAATGTTTTGCAGCCGATGGGCTGGGATGCTTTTGGCTTGCCGGCTGAAAATGCGGCGATTAAAAATCAAGTCCCGCCGGCTAAGTGGACGCGTGAAAATATCGCTTATATGCGTAACCAGTTGAAAAGATTGGGGTTGGGTTACGATTGGAGCAGGGAGTTGGCGACGTGTGATACGGATTATTATCGCTGGGAGCAGTGGTTATTTATTCAGTTGTTTAAAAAAGGTTTGGTGTACAAGAAAACCGCGCCGGTGAATTGGGATCCCGTTGATCAAACCGTGTTAGCCAATGAACAAGTGATCGATGGGTGCGGTTGGCGTTCGGGTGCTTTGGTGGAAAGGCGCGACATTTCGCAGTGGTTTGTGAAAATCACGGCTTATGCTGAGGAGTTGTTGGCGGGTTTGGATTCTTTAGAAAATAAGTGGCCGGAGGCGGTGCGTAAAATGCAGCGCCAATGGATTGGCCGTTCTTACAGAATGTGCTCAAACGGGTACGGCCTCGGCCGATTTGGAGATGATGGATAAGTTGGGGATGGATACGGGTTTGAAGGCGGTTCATCCGATTACGGGTGAGGCGGTGTGGGTGGCGAATTTTGAAAACCTGACAGGTTTGGCAAAACCTGTCAGGTTTGGCCTGTTCGATGCATTAAAAGCTGAACAGTTGAGCAATGATGATCGCGCTTTGCGCCGTCAAGTCCATGAAATGATTAAGAAAGTGACGGATGATTTAGGCCGTCGTTATACTTTTAATACGGCGATAGCTTTGATGATGGAATTGCTTAATAGCTTAAGTCGTGCGAAAGATGTGTCACAAACGCGGGCCGTGATACGAGAAGGCTTGGAAGCGGTTGTGGTGATCATTATTTTTTGTTCATTTTTCATAAATCAACTCACATCAATTCAGTTTACACATCTAAGAACTTTTACTGTTTATACGCACGATGGCTTGCGCGGGGGCTTGCCCCTACATGATTTTAAACTGTTTCCACAATTTTCAAGCCAAAATTTTTCGAGTCTTTTTCATATTTTCTTGAAGACTGCCATTTGCCCTTTAGGCATTAAACCATAATAGCTTTTATTCCATTTATGATTTACAAATTCTATTTTTTTTTGCACAAATATCTCGCAAAGTTGATTTAGTAAAAAAACGAATATGTGGATTATTTGGATAAAAAAACTTTTCCCAAAATTAAGAAAAAGTTCAAATGATGCCTGTGCTGAGTATAAACATTGAGTTTAATATACCTTATTATCTTCTAACATATTTAATAAAATGGCAACAATATTTTTTAATCTATCCGGCACAATATATTTAGTGAGATCCCTAATTATCATTTTATTTTTTCGCTCTAATAAAACAAAACCCCATTCTGTACCCATAGTAACCGCACCATATAAAAAATTGTGCTGCGTTGTTTCGAGCATTTTATCTAAAGCGATTAATTCCATTATCAGTTGTTTAAATCCACCAATTTCTAAATCATTGTTTTTAGCTTCAATAATAATAAATTGGGTTTTGGCTTCAATTAAATAATCCAGTTTACCGCGTAGATTTTCACTACAATAAATCGCTTCTTCGGAATGAATTTGAATATCAACTAAGTAAGATAATTTAAATAAAATTGGCGCAACAATAAATTCTCGTCTAGCGATTTCATTTTCAAATTTTGAAAATTTAGTCGCTTGATGAATGGTTTGGTTTAAGTCATCTACATTTAAATTTTCATCAACTTTAAGCTTGTAGTTAATAAATTCCCTTTTATAGTGATACTCAAAAAATTCCACTAAATTTTCAGTGCTGATCTTTGATTTAAAATAATCACTAAACGTATAGTTAGCAATTTCTTGTTCTAATTTTTTGCGATTTAAAATCAATTTAAATACCTATTTTCCGGTTAATTTCAATTATTCAACATGAATTCGTTGTATCAAATTGACCTCATCGTGATGCACTTCACCCAAATAACATACAATTGAACAGGGCATTTCACTTCTTGGTGAATACAACACTACCTTATCATCTTTAGCTTTTATTTGTCCATTGACATAAGTTAAGCCTGGGCGAACACGATCGGGCTGCCCCGGAGGCCACTGAATACGTGGGGTTTGGTAGGGGCAGACCACCGCGAAAGCCCTTAACTCAACATCTATAAATGTCCAAGTTATTTTGTGACGGTTCCTAAGCTGCTTATCCAATAGCCATGACAATCCGAATCATTTTCTAAAAACTCGGTAATCCATTAGTTCACTGCGGTTTAGTTAGCAGAGCAATTTCTTCTCTAAGAGCCAGTAAATTTTTGTAGATACCTATTAAATCATCTATTTTGGTACTATCAAAATTAGAACTCACAAAATACTGATATTTATCCTTACCTAACTTTTCTAAAATCACAAAGTTCCAAATAGCACCAATAATATAAGCACCCTTGATGCTCTCATCTTGGTTTAATTCTACCGCAGAAATTAACTCGGCAAGTAGCTGGGGACGGGGATTAGAATATTCTTCACTCCGTTTAAATTCTTGGATAAAGAAGTAGGGTTTTTTAGCATATTCCAAGCCTTCGGCAACCATAAAATCAATCTCTCCTTTTAAGATAAAGCTATCGGTTTGATAGCTTAACGGTTCTTCATAGAAATCGCGTACTTGATGATCAAGCATCTTAAAGTTTACCCGATTTAAGATAGGTGCAATAAAATGTATTTTTAAATCTTCTTCTTGATATATTTTTACCCAATCGGCTTCCATCGTTAACAAACGGGTTAAAAAATCCATTTCCTCAGTTGTTAAAGAGCGTTCACTATCAAACCAAGGTTCAAAAATACCAGTCTCTAACTTCCTCTCCAGATTAAACAAATGTCTCAAATCTTTATCTTTTATTTTTGAGTAAGTATAGACTGGCCGTTTATTTTTCTGCTGTCTAAAAGCTTCATTGATTCGTCTCAAATCCTCTTCGGTTAAATTATTGATAAAATCTTGAAAATCCATAATTGACTCTTATAGGTTTGTATGAAATTCTTACTTTGCAGGGAATGTACTTTGAACTTTTCTGCTATGGGTTTAGCTACCCACCCTACGCTCGCTATTTTTGAACGTTTCATTCATTTGATTGCTTCATGCTTCTAAGGTAAGAAACAATTTTAATATTATCAAACTCTTTATCGGATAGGTAGGCTAAATATAGAAAGTACATGCTTAACCATCTGATACTAGTCGCCAGTGTATATACAATGATAAAAATATTGAGGTAATCAATAGCTATAAATACAAGTAGGTAATTCCTAGCGGTAAATAATAAAATATAAACGGTTTTTACGGGAGAAATCAGATTGACTAAATAAATATCTATAGAACTTATATTTTTAGTATCGCGAAACTCATACAATTTCTCATAATCAAATGGTTCACTTGCTCCAAATGTATTACCAAACATACTATCCATTACTGTTTCCATTGCCTTACTAAAGAGCATGATAATACCTAATATATTATAAATGTCATTGCCCGTTTTATTAACAACACCTATTATTACGGCACAAAATATTAACCATAAAAAAACATATCTGTACTAGCATCCAGCCAAGCTCCATATTTTGAAGCCATATTTCTCATTCTCGCCACTTTGCCATCAACATAATCTAAAACGACATAACAGCCAATAAAAAATAGGGCCACCAAATTATATAAATATTCTCCTCGTGCTAGTGCCAATAACACACAAGGTACAAAAACAACAAAACCAAAAATCGTAACTTGATTTGCCGTTATTTTAGTTTTAGCAACAATAAATTTTGCTATTGCTAAGGAAATTATATCCACAAGAGATGTTAAATATTTTTTATCTTTCATAAAGGCTTTTCTTTAAAATTATTGGGGCTGAAAATTATTAAGTGTTTGATATTATAGGCTTTTGTCAATTTAAGTGATGACATGAATTTGAGGGTGCGCATTATGACACCGATTGATAAAAAGGACAAGAGGCCAAGATATCGGCGAAATCTAACCTAGTCCAAATCAGCAAAACCGATAAGAAATTAAGAATTAAGAATTAGCCCCTTTGCGTCTTTTGCGCCTTTTGCGTCTTTTGCGTTAAAAAAAATCTAGTGTATCCCGAAACCATTGCCTTTATCTAATGTTAATATGAGTTAATAAAATAGAAGTATTATATACAATCCTTTCTTATAAACAATCCTTGTAGTTATAGTAGTTATATGGAAAATCAATACACACCTTCTACGATTGAAATTGAAGTGCAACAGCGTTGGGAAACTGAACAACCGTTTAAAGCGGTTGAAAACCCTGATAAAGAAAAATTTTATTGCCTTTGTATGTTCCCTTATCCCAGTGGGCGGTTGCATATTGGGCATGTGCGTAACTATACCATCGGTGATGTGATGGCGCGTTATCAACGGATGCTGGGGAAAAATGTTTTGCAGCCGATGGGCTGGGATGCTTTTGGGTTGCCGGCTGAAAATGCGGCTATTCAAAATCAAGTGCCACCGGCTAAATGGACGCGTGAAAATATCGCTTATATGCGTAACCAGTTGAAAAGATTGGGGTTGGGTTACGATTGGAGCAGGGAGTTGGCGACGTGTGATACGGATTATTATCGCTGGGAGCAGTGGTTATTTATTCAGTTGTTTAAAAAAGGTTTGGTGTACAAGAAAACCGCGCCGGTGAATTGGGATCCCGTTGATCAAACCGTGTTAGCCAATGAACAAGTGATCGATGGGTGCGGTTGGCGTTCGGGTGCTTTGGTGGAAAGGCGCGACATTTCGCAGTGGTTTGTGAAAATCACGGCCTATGCTGAGGAGTTGTTGGCGGGTTTGGATTCCTTAGAAAATAAGTGGCCGGATGCCGTGCGTAAAATGCAGCGCCAATGGATTGGCCGTTCTGAAGGCGTTTCAATTCAGTTTGAAGTGGCATCGGAGGCGTTAACGGTTTTTACAACGCGCCCTGATACCTTGATGGGGGCGACTTATGTCGCGGTGGCGGCAGAGCATCCTTTGGCGCAACAAGCGGCCGTTGAGAATCAACAACTCGCTGATTTTATTAAAGAATGTTCTCAAACCGGTACGGCTGAGGCCGATTTGGAGACGATGGATAAATTGGGAATGGATACCGGTTTGAAGGCGATTCATCCCATTACCGGTGAGGCATTGCCGTTGTGGGTGGCGAATTTTGTGTTGATGAGTTATGGATCAGGCGCGGTGATGTCGGTGCCGGCCCATGATCAACGCGATTTTGAATTTGCTCAAAAGTATGGATTGCCTATTAAACAGGTGATTCAGCCTACCGATGGTGAGTTGCCTGAAGAGTTAGAGGCCGCTTTTGTTGAGAAAGGGGTGTTAGTCAATTCGGGGGAATTTACGGCCTTAACCTCACAAGAGGCTTTTGTTGCGATTGCCCAATATTTAGAAGCGCGTGATCGGGGAGAGCGAAAGGTAAATTACCGTTTACGCGATTGGGGCGTGTCTCGACAGCGTTATTGGGGTTGTCCGATTCCGATGATTGAGTGTGATGATTGTGGTACGGTGCCCGTGCCGGAGGCCGATTTGCCCGTGTTGTTGCCTGAAGAGGTGGTTTTGGAAGGCACGGGTTCGCCTTTGAAACGTGATCCAAGCTTTTATCAAGTGAAATGCCCTGAGTGTGGTAAAGACGCGCAGCGTGAAACGGATACTTTTGATACTTTCGTGGAGTCGTCTTGGTATTATGCGCGTTATGCTTGCCCTGATGCGGATACGGGGATGTTGGATGAGCGTGTCGATTATTGGTTGCCGGTGGATCAATATATTGGGGGCATTGAACATGCCATTTTGCATTTGTTGTATGCGCGATTTTTTCATCGCTTAATGCGTGATGAGGGCCTCGTTAAGGGTGATGAGCCGTTTAGCCATTTGTTGACACAAGGCATGGTACTGAAAGACGGTGCTAAAATGTCTAAGTCGAAAGGTAATACGGTCGATCCTCAGACTTTGATTAATAAATATGGCGCTGATACGGTGCGTTTGTTTATTATGTTTGCTGCGCCGCCCGAACAATCTTTAGATTGGTCCGATACGGGGGTAGAAGGCGCGTCTCGCTTTTTAAACCGTTTATGGAAACAAGTGGTGACGCATGTTAAGCAACCTGTAGTGGCCTTAAAAGCGGAACAATTGAGCAATGATGATCGCGCTTTGCGCCGTCAAGTCCATGAAACGATTCAGAAAGTGACGGATGATTTGGGCCGTCGTTATACTTTTAATACGGCGATAGCCGCGATGATGGAATTGCTCAATAGCTTAAGTCGTGCCAAAGACAGTGGACAAACGCGGGCTGTGATACGAGAAGGGTTGGAAGCAGTTGTGGTGATGCTTTCGCCTATCGTACCTCATATTACTCAGGCCTTGTGGGAAACATTAGGGCATTCGGGGTTAATCCTTGATGCGGCTTGGCCGATGGTGGATAAAAGCGCGTTAAAACGCGATGAAATTGACATGGTGGTGCAAGTTAATGGTAAATTGCGCGGCCAGATCACGGTATCAATAGAGGCCGATAAACAAAGTATTGAAAGCTTGGCTTTAAATGAGCCCAAGGTGCAACGCTTTATTGAGGGTAAAACGATTAAAAAAGTGATTGTTGTGCCTAAAAAATTGGTCAATGTTGTTGTGGCTAATGGTTAATGCTTAGGAAGAAGCGTGCCGTAATATACCCTAGAACGATTAGTCTTTGAAAATAAACGCAAAAGACGCAAAAGACGCAAAAGACGCAAGACGACTTAACATCAGTTTGCGTTTTAGGCTTCGCCTAGTGCAGGATCGCTCCAATCCTAAGACCACCTAGCAAGCCTAAAAAGGGGCAACCACAAGGGTTGCCCCTACAAGCCATCCGTAGGGGCAATCCCTTGTGGTTGCCCTGGTTTTTCAATGGTATGGAAACTGGAGCGATCCTGCACTAGTATCGATAGTGTGGATATCTATATATATAGGCGCAACTCCCTTAATGTGCATGTCGGGGGAATCCGTGGGGTTGCCCATTATCAAAAAAAATGGATAGGGCTATGAAATCAATCATGCGTTTTCGCTTTTTTCTGATAGTTCAATTTTCATTTTTGATTGTTTATTTATCGGGTTGTGGTTTTCATTTGCGCGGCAATGCCGATTTTGATTTTTCTTTGCTGCATATCCAATCCGATTCGGCCGATAAAATAGCAAAGGAATTGAAACAGCGTTTGCAAGATAAAGGGGTTGTTATGGTGCCCAATGCTAATCTTGCACAAGCTGTGGTGTATTTGCGCAATGAAAAGGTAGATAGGCGGGTGCTGACGATATCGTCGATATCAGGTAGACTTGAAGAATTTGAACTCAATTATCATGTTGAAATGGAAGTGCGTAAACCGGATGACACGGTATTAATCGAAAAACAGGTTTTTAGCTTATTACGTGATCATTTGTTTGATGAAACCGCTGTTTTGGCAATGGGAACTGAAGAAGAGGTGTTACGCTATGATATGTTTCGTGACACGGTGGAGCAAATCATACGACGATTGCAAATACTTAAATTAGGCAAAATCGCTGTGACTGATATCGCGTTTAAAGGTTTAAAGTCGCATTATGCAATTGGCGATGCTTATAGTGTTGATTTAGTTGAGAAAAGTACGCGCAATAATTCTGTGGATATTTGGTTAATGATTTCAGTTGGCAAAAAGACGTGGTTTGTGACTTCATCAGAAGATAAAGCGCAACCTTGGCAAATTCATGAGGATCCGAAGGCTTGGCGACGCGATGTTTCGCCTACAGAAACTCGTCATCGCCTTTTTGATTTGACTGTACAACCGCGTTGGGCCGGTGAATATGTTTTACGTGCCGTTTACACGGCGGCCGGTACCGATTTCGATTTGAAAGAGAAGGCAACGACGTTGCGCTCAAATATTGTAGAAGCGAGTATTGTTTTTGATAAAGGCAGATTTTAATGGGGTAGGCAACAAAAACCTGTTAACTTAATGGTGGGCAACAAAAACACGTTACCCACCCTACATTGATTTTAATGGGGCCGGCAACAAAAACTTAATGGTGGGCAACAAAAACACGTTACCCACCCTACATTGATTTTAATGGGGTCAAAAACCTGTTAACCATTTTACCCATTTTACATTTAATGGTGGGCAACAAAAACACGTTACCCACCCTACATTTTATAAAAAACTTGGTATTTTGGGCCTTTTGCGTTTAAGATTAGCGAATGCTAAATAAGGATAAATAATGACAGACTATTTTTGGTGTTTTTTTAATGAGGGTTGTAAATGAACGAAGCGAATCAAGCTGAAATGATGACGGGTGCTGATATTTTTGTGAACGCTTTGATTGCAGAAGGCGTGGAACATGTGTTTGGATTCCCTGGCGGTGCGGTATTGCACATTTATGATGCGATATTCAAACAGGATAAATTTCAGCATATTCTAGTCCGTCATGAACAGGGGGCCGTTCATGCGGCCGATGGGTATGCCCGTTCTTCTGGTAAACCAGGCGTAGCTTTGCTGACTTCTGGCCCAGGTGCAACCAATGGGATCACGGGCATTGCCACTGCTTATCTGGATTCGACACCTTTGGTGGTGTTCACTGGGCAAGTGCCTACCAGTCTGATTGGTAACGATGCTTTCCAAGAGGTTGATTCTGTTGGTATTTCTAGGCCGTGCGTTAAGCATAATTTTTTGGTGAGGGATGTTAGCGAATTGGCGATAACGATTAAAAAAGCCTTTTATATCGCTACCACGGGCCGCCCCGGCCCGGTGCTTGTCGATATTCCTAAGGATGTGACGGCTAATCGGGCAGTGTTTGAATATCCTAAGACGATAGAAATGCGTTCTTATAAACCCGTGGTGGTTGGCGAGTCGGGACAAATTCGTCGTGCTGCGGAAATGATTTTATCGGCTAAGCGTCCAGTGATTTATACTGGGGGCGGTGTTGTGCTGAGCAATGGGGCTAAGGAATTAACCCAATTTACACGTCTGTTAGGCTATCCTATTACGCAAACGTTAATGGGTTTAGGGACTTATCCGGCAACTGATCCGCAGTTTATTGGTATGCTTGGCATGCATGGTACTTATGAAGCCAATATGGCGATGTATGAATGCGATACCTTGATTGCTATCGGAGCGCGTTTTGATGATCGCGTGACGGGTGATTTAGAGAAGTTTTGTCCTTACGCTAAAATTGTTCATCTGGATATTGATCCCTCCTCGATTTCTAAAAATGTTAGAGTGGATATTCCTATCGTGGGTGCGGTGGATCGGGTGTTACAAGATTTGATTCAAGTGATAAAGGAAATGGGACAACAGCCTGATTCCGATGCGTTAGCCACTTGGTGGGGACAAATTGATACTTGGCGGGCGACAAATTGTTTACGTTATGATCGTAACAGTGAGTTGATCAAGCCGCAATTAGTGATCGAAAAACTGCACGAACTGACCCAAGGTAATGCTTTTATAACATCTGATGTGGGTCAACACCAAATGTTTGTGGCCCAGTTTTACAAGTTTAACCAACCACGTCATTGGATTAATTCTGGCGGTTTAGGCACAATGGGCTTTGGTTTACCGGCGGCGATGGGTGTCCAAATGGCCCATCCTAATGACACGGTGATTTGTGTCACGGGCGAAGGTAGCATTCAAATGTGTATACAGGAATTATCAACCTGTAAACAATATGATTTGCCCATTAAAATCATTATGTTGAATAATCGCTACTTAGGCATGGTGCGTCAATGGCAAGAACTGTTTTATGACAAGCGGTATTCCCATACTTATGTGGATGCCTTGCCCGATTTTATGAAACTGGCGGACAGTTATGGACATGTCGGTATGCGGATTGAGAAGCCTAGTGAGGTGGAAGGTGCGCTCAAGGAAGCGTTGGCGATAAAAGAAAGCCTAGTGTTTATGGATTTTCTCATTGATCAAGGTGAGAACGTGTATCCGATGGTTGCCGCTGGTAAAGGGCATAATGAAATGTTGTTATCCCCAGAGAGAGAGTTAGCTTAAAGATGCGTCATACGATTTCAATTTTGTTAGAAAACGAACCTGGTGCTTTATCACGGGTTGCCGGTTTATTCTCAGCACGCGGTTACAATATTGAGTCTTTAACCGTCGCGCCAACAAATGATCCTTCTATGTCACGGATGACTTTAGTCACGAGAGGTTCGGACGAGATCATTGAGCAAATCACTAAACAACTCAATAAATTGGTTGATGTGATTAAGCTGCTTGACTTAACGGAAGGGACACACATTGAAAGGGAATTGATGTTGGTCAAAATAAACGTGTCAACCACTACCCAACGTGAGGAGATCAAACGTCTGGTTGATATTTTCCGCGGCCGCATTATTGACGTGGGTGATGCCAATTACACGATTGAAATGACGGGCACGGGCGACAAACTGGATGCTTTTATTAATGCTATTGAGCCACAGCTAATAGTTGAAGTGGTCCGTTCTGGTGTGTTGGGTATTGCACGAGGCGCTTCGAGTTTGCGGGCATAAAATCCTAGCAAAAAAATTGGGATGATTGCCACGGAATGACACAGAAAGCACGGAATTTTTCCGTGTTTTTCCGTGTTTTTCCGTGGCCAAATCTGTATTTACAAAAAAGAGGATTTGAAATTGAATATTTATTACGATAAAGACGCTGACTTATCCCTGATTCAAGGTAAAAAAGTGGCCATCATCGGTTATGGTTCGCAGGGCCATGCTCATGCTAATAATTTAAAGGAATCCGGTGTCGATGTTGTTGTCGCTTTGCGGAGTGGTTCAGCATCGGCACAAAAAGTGGAATCGGCCGGTTTACAAAGTAAGCCGATTGAAGAAGCGGTTGCTTGGGCAGATGTGGTGATGGTACTGGCTCCGGATGAGGATCAAGCGCAACTTTACCGTGAACAAATTGCACCGAATATCAAAAGTGGTTCGGCACTGGCTTTCGCACATGGGTTTAATATTCATTTTGAACAAATTGAACCTGCTGCCGATCTGGATGTCATTATGATTGCGCCCAAAGGCCCTGGCCATTTAGTGCGTTCGACTTATACACAGGGGGCTGGTGTACCTAGTTTAATTGCGGTGCATCAAGATGCTTCTGGACAAGCGAGAGAGATTGCCTTGTCTTATGCCAGTGCGAATGGTGCTGGACGCGCCGGTGTGATTGAAACCAGTTTCCGTGAAGAAACGGAAACCGATTTATTTGGTGAACAAACCGTGTTATGTGGCGGCATAACGGCTTTGGCACAAGCCGGGTTTGAAACGTTAGTTGAAGCGGGTTATGCACCAGAAATGGCCTATTTTGAATGCTTGCACGAACTCAAACTGATAGTCGATTTGATCTACGAAGGCGGCATTGCGAATATGCGCTATTCCGTTTCCAATACGGCTGAATATGGTGATTTGACTCGGGGGCCACGCATTATTACAGAACAAACCAAGGATGAAATGCGTCAAATCCTCAAGGAAATTCAAAATGGTGAATTTGCGCGTGAATTTATCATGGAAAATCAAACGGGTAGGGCCACTTTTAAAGCCAAACGTCGCTTAGCGCGTGAACATCAACTTGAACAAGTCGGTGGTCAGTTGCGGGGTATGATGCCGTGGATTAAGGCGAATCAGTTGGTTGATAAGACTAAAAACTAGACCTTAAAATTTTGGGGGTGCCAACCTTTCTTGTGGAGACGCACGCAGTGCGTCTCTACTCCTCCCAATCAACACCCTACATTAAAATGACTGAAAAAAAAGAACTTTCTGAAAAAATAAAGCGGCCGCGCGGTATTTATTTATTACCTAATTTATTTACCACAGCTGCCTTGTTTTCAGGCTTTTATGCGATCATTGCTGCAACTACTGATCGTTTTGAAGCTGCTGCTGTCGCCATCTTTATTGGTATGATACTTGACGGTTTAGATGGACGTGTAGCTCGCTTGACTAATACACAAAGTGCTTTTGGCGCTGAATATGACAGCCTTTCTGATCTCGTCTGTTTTGGCCTCGCCCCTGCCTTGCTGATGCATGAGTGGTCTCTCTATTCTTTAGCCCATCTTTCCGGATTGCTCGGTAAACTGGGTTGGTTAGCCGCTTTTATTTATACAGCCGCGACGGCGCTACGTTTAGCGCGTTTTAATACACAAGTCGGTAAAGTGGATAAAGCGTATTTTCAAGGACTCGCAAGTCCTGCAGCGGCAGGCGTCATCGCAGGATTTGTCTGGTTAAGTATCGGTTATCAATTAGACGGTTCAACTTTAGTCGTGCCGGCATGGATTATTACGGTTACTATGGGCGCTCTGATGGTCAGCAAATTTCGTTACCATAGTTTCAAAGATTTAGACCTAAAAGGACGAGTCCCTTTTTTTACCATTTTGATTATGGTGATGATATTTGTATTGGTGTCAATTGATCCAGCGCAAATTTTATTTTTAGGTTTTCTGGGGTACGCCATTTCAGGCCCCATTTTCACTTTGATCGCATTACGAAAACGCCGTGCCACTCGCCATGGGTAGTTGTAAGTACTGAACCATAAATTTTCAGGTATTTTAATTAACAAAAGCAATCAGAAATTGGGGTTGGCCTTTGTGGTAAAACACCTGTTTATTTGTGTTTCAGCAACAATCTTTGTCCACCCTACTACTGAAAACGGATGACATTTCTAAACTTAATTTCTAAAATCTCTGGAAAAGTTCATATCCGAGCTGTTCTCATTGTGCCCTTCATTTTCCAAATTATCTTGGCAGTCGGATTGACGGGTTATCTTTCATTTCGCAACGGGATTGATGCGGTTAATGATCTCGCTACCCAATTGCATACTGAAATTACCGCCCGCATTGAGCAATATCTCAATACCTACCTCAATATCCCTTCTCTTGTTGTCAATCTGAATGCCAATACGATTTCTAACGATCAATTGGATTTAAATAACTTGCGTAGCTGGTTACCCTACTTTTTTGAACAAAGTAAAGTGTTTGATGAACTGAGTTTTATTTACTTTGGCCATCAACAAGGTGATTACATTGCCTTGCATAGGCGAGATGATGGCAAATTAGCTTACAATATCAGAGATCAAAAGACGGGGGGTTTGATGTTTGATTACCATTTAGATAAAAATGGTAAAACGCTTGGGCTTCTCAAGGAACCCACTAAATATGATCCAAGGCCCAGGCCTTGGTATCAAAGGGCCGTGAGAGCAGGAAAAGCCGTCTGGACAGATATTTACACCTTTGTTGGTACCGGAAATGAGACTGGACAACTGGGAATGAGTTTTGTTTATCCTTACTACGATCAGGTCGGCACATTGCAAGGTGTCTTAGGTTCCGATTTTACCTTGACCAGAATTAGCACGTTTCTGCGTAGCTTGAAAATAGGAAAGCAGGGAAAGACTTTTATTGTGGAACCTTCAGGTTTAGTCGTGGCCGGTTCGTTTCCTGAACCGCCATTTGATAAAAAAAAACAACAACTCAAAGCCTTTGATGTCAAAGATAAATTGATTCAAGCTACCGCTAAATATTTGACAAAACGTTATGGTCACTTTAGTCGGATTACCCATAGTGAACAAACCCATTTTTTTTATGAAGGCCAGCGACAACTCGTTCATGTTTCTCCCTTTAACACCAAATTTGATTTAGATTGGCTGATTATCGTTGTTGTTCCAGAAGCCGATTTTATGGAGAAAATCAACAGCAATAGCCGCATGACGATCCTATTGACGCTAGTGGCTTTGGTATTAGCAACGATCATCAGTATTTTGACCTCTAAATGGATTATCCAACCCATTCTCGGTTTGAATGAAGCGGCTAAAAAACTCTCTAATGGAGACTGGGATCAAAGTTTACCCGTTGAACGTTCTGATGAGCTGGGGGAACTGGCTAATTCTTTTAACAGTATGGCAAAACAATTAAAGGGTTCTTTTCAAAGCCTTGAAGAACAAAATGCAGAATTACAGCGTTTAGATAAACTTAAAAACGAATTTCTGGCCAATACTTCCCATGAACTGCGTACTCCCCTCAATGGTATTATTGGCATAGCGAATTTCCTCATCGACGGAACGACAGGTTCTCTCCCAGAACCAACCTGTAATAATCTCATGATGATTGTTCTCAGTGGACGACGTTTAGGCAATCTCGTTAATAATATTCTTGATTTTTCTAAACTGAGACTTATGAATCTTGATTTGCAACGCAAATCAGTGGATATACGAGAAATCGTTGAAGTGGTGTTTACGCTGAGCAAACCCTTGATTGGTAAAAAAGAGTTGCAATTTGTGAATAACATTTCCGAAAAATTTCCGTTAGCACTGGCTGATGAAAATCGTTTGCAACAGATTCTACTCAACTTAGTGAGTAATGCGGTTAAGTTTACTGACAGTGGGCGCGTCGATATTTCGGCTGAAGTCAAAGAGGATTGTTTAGCCATTAGCGTTTTTGATACTGGCATCGGTATTCCAGAAGATAAATATGACCGTATTTTTGAATCCTTTGAACAAGCAGACGGTTCGACGGCACGCATTTACGGTGGCACGGGTTTAGGTTTAGCGGTGACTAAAAAGTTAGTGGAATTGCATGGTGGTGAGATTTCTGTTGCTTCAGAAATCGCTGTTGGCTCGCGCTTTACGTTTACTTTACCGATAGCAGACGATGCACATAATCTGCTAAATGAATCGCCGCTTAGTCGTGAATCTTTGGTTATCGAAGAACGCTCGCCAGACATCAGTAGTCAGTTTCAACTCTCTAAAGCGCCTTCACTAAACGGGGCCGTCAAAATATTGGTCATAGAAGATGAACCGATTAATATTCAAGTTCTGATCAACCATTTAAAACGACAAAACTATGCGATTTCCCAAGCCATGAATGGCATAGACGCTTTAGCAGAGATAGAAAAAGGTTATAAACCTGATCTGATTCTATTGGATGTGATGATGCCAAAAATGACAGGCTATGAAGTATGTATCAAACTCCGTGAACAGTTTCCGGTTAATGAATTGCCTATTTTGATATTGACCGCTAAAAATAAAGTATCAGATTTGGTAGAAGGCCTCCAATCAGGTGCGAATGATTACTTAACTAAACCGATTTCAAAACAGGAATTGATGGCCAAAATCCAAATGCAGTTGCAATTGTCTCAAATGAACCTGGCCTACAATCGTTTTGTTCCGCGTCAATTTCTCAAAATTCTTAATAAGAAAAATATTATAGAGGTCCAGTTAGGTGATCAAGTGCAGAAGAATATGTCGATTTTATTTTCTGACATTCGCTCATTTACAACCTTGTCAGAAAACTTGACACCCGAAGAGAATTTTAACTTTATCAATACCTACCTGAGTCGTATGGAACCGATTATTACAGAACACAATGGTTTTGTTGAACAATATCTCGGTGATGCGGTGATGGCCCTGTTTGACGGCAGTGCAGATGATGCTGTTAAAGCGGGTATCTCAATGCACCAGCAATTGAGAAAAGATAACCAGCATGATGAAGGGGTAGGGGCTATTCCAATTCAGATTGGTATTGGCATTAATACGGGCCCTTTAATATTAGGCACGATTGGCGGACAACAACGCATGGCAGGAGCGGCCATCAGTGAAGCGGTTAATTTAGCTTCCCGTCTTGAAGGCTTGACGAAGCATTATGGGGTATCATTATTAATCAGTCATCACACTTACGCTCAGTTACGCAATCCCAGTGACTATGCTATCCGCTTGATTGATCGGGTTAAAATCAAAGGCCAATCAGAATTAGTCATCGTCTATGAAGTATTTGAAGCAGATGAAGAACAAAACAAGGCGGGTAAATTAGCGAATCAAGCCTTGTTTGCCAGCGCCTTATCAGACTATAAGCAAAAAGATTATAGCAAAGCGGCCCAACAGTTTGAAGCCTGTTTAAAACACAATCCAAATGATACCGTGGCAGAGATTTATTTAAAACATTCTCGTTTGTATCTAAGTAGTGAATCATAAGATTAGCTCTATTAATAGAAGCAAGCGAAGCAAGCATAAGGGGCAACCACAAGGGATTGCCCCTACAATATCCCCCTTTCCATTTTTACAGCGGTTCACTCACAACGATTTTAGGCCGTTTCTCACCGGGAAATTGTATCCGGGCTGCCATGGCAGGATTCATATAAACCGTTCCCGCTTCATCCACTAACATGACATATTTAATCCCCATTTTTCGCGCAATTCGATGCCAATCGGGTAAACCCGCCACACTTAAAGCGGTTGATGCCGCATCGGCCAGTACACCGCTGCGATCTATCACGGTTACTGAAGTTAAACCTTGTACCGGCCAACCCGTGCGCGGATCGAGTAGATGTGAATAACGTACCCCTTCAGATTCTCGAAAACGTTCATAATCTCCAGAAGTCATCACACTTTCTTCGCCACTCACTGAACACGCCGCTAAAACGCCTTTCCCGCTAGGATGTCGAATGCCTATTAACCACGGTTGTTCCTCCTTTTGCCCTATCGCTTTCAGATCGCCACCCGCATTCACAATGGCATTGTGTATTCCCACAGAACGTAATTTATCAATCGCTAAATCGACAGCGTATCCTTTGGCAAAGGCCCCAAAATCGAATTGCACGGCCCGATTGCGTGAAGTCACTTGGTTTCCATCAATCTCAATATCGTCCATACTGGGTGCCAGTGCGACTAATTCAGCAATTTTTTCCGCTGGGGGTACGGCGTAATGATTGGGTAAATCATCTTGATGAAATCCCCATAAGGCGATCAATTGTCCAATCGCGGGATTAAACAGCCCTTCACTTTGATGAAAAAAACGTTTTGCCTGTACCAATAGGGATAATAAGCTGGCCGATTGAACGTTCCAAGCTTGCCCTGCAGCAATGGCTTTGTTTAAATCCGTCAAAGGGCTAGAATGCCAAGCGTGCCACTGATCGTGCTGGGTTTGAAAATCCGTCTCAATGGCATTGATAGCCTGATACGCTTGATCTTCAGAAACGCCCCAAATAGTCACATCTACCCAAGTTCCAAAAACATATAGGTGTTGTTGGAATCGTTGCTCACGGTTTACGGTTAAAAATAAAGCGAGGCTAACCAGTAATCCAGCTAATAGAATTAATATTGCCGTTCTTTTTATCATATCTCAATTATCAATTATCAGATCAACTATCAATTATCGGTTATCATTTATGATTTATCAATTATCGCAAAGTTTGAGTTAACCGCTATAATCTTTCTTTTATTAATCCATTTGATCGCATTTATGAATAACACTCAACACACTCAAGATTGGGCAATCAAAACCTTGGTGCCCGAAGAAGTTTATACGGATCGCGAATTTTTTTTAGACTATTTTTATCAAGCCGCTTTAAAAGCGCGAACGCGCCGTACCATGTCTACCGTTTTGCTTGGACAACGGCGTATGGGTAAAACCGAAATTTTTAAGCGCGTTGTCAACCGACTGTTTTTTGAACAAGATCATCGTGATCCACAAGCCGTGGTGCCAATTTATTTTAGTTTTCAGGATATCTTTAAGGATAGATGGGATTTTGCCGAGAAATATGTTGAAAATTTTATGCGCTGGTATGCGGCATTTCGGTTGCGTGATATTTCGATTTTATCGAAACAAACGGTTACTCGTGATCAATTAATAGGGCTTATTGAAAATAATCTGGTGATAAATAAAGGATTTAAAGCATCGGTGAATTTTTTAAGCAGTCTTCTTAAAAAAAGGGTGACTATTCCTGAAGAAGTCGCACTTCAGCATCCTCGTTGGGTTGCCGATCATGATGACAGCACCATTGTCATTTTTTTGGATGAATTTCAGAACTTGCGGTTGCCACAATATGATTTTGATGTCGTGGGCTATATGCAGGAAGCGGTGGAATCACCCACTTGCCCTCATTTTGTCACGGGTTCGGCGATGAGTATTTTGGCCAGAGAGATTTTAGGGCGAGGCTCATTATTTGGGCGATTTCGCAGTAAGCCGATTGAACCACTCACCGGCTATTTTGGAGTCGAACTCACACAAAAAGCAGCGCAATATTATAATACTGAAGTTTCACAAGAAATGGCCCCAATTGTGGCAGCGCGTTGTGGGGGAAATCCTTTTTATATCAATGCCGTCGTTCAACAAGCCGCTGAACAAGAGCAAGCGATTTTAAATGAAGAAAGTCTGAATACCATTTTATCCGTCGATTTGTCTTCAGGCTTTATTTGGAATGAACTGTCGGATCAAGTGAATCGTTGGATTGAACGGATAAATGACTACGGGATTACCAAATGGATTTTATATCTTTCCGCCCTAGAAGAAGGTGATCGCATAGATTTAAGCCGCATTCAACAACAATTATTGGAAAAAGAGGGGAAACAGATTTCTCTTGAACAAATTCGAGCAGTCTTAATCAAACTCTCTCGTGGTGATTTGATTGACTATAAAGAATTGGGGGGCTGGTTTCGGAAAGTTGATGATCCGATTTTGTTAGAATTTCTGAAAGTTTGGGGCAAAATTGAAGTAGAAGGGATTGATAGTTTTGAGGTGCAAGACGAATTACACCAACAATATCAAACGCTTAAAAGGAAAGTCAGAGACTTGAAGGGCTACTTAGCAGAAGTCTACATGGCCCAAATATTGCTCAATGCTCAACGGAAAAAGTTGCCCGGCCAATATTTGCATACCGACAATGAGGTTCCTATTCCTGATTTTACTTATGTGAGATTGAGAGAACGCTTAGGCCCTGGCATGGGCGCTGAAATTGATGTTCATGGCGCCGCTGGGATTGAACAATGGGTGGCTGAAAGTAAATGGTATCAGGGCCGTAAAGTAGGCCTGTCTGAAATCCAAAAATTGCTTGACAAGGCTTCGATAGTGATCAGAAATCGCGAGACGGATTTTGTGCGTGTTTGGTTTTTCGGGCATGATGGCTTTACAAAGGAAGCCGAAAAGTTTATGCAGGAACAAGGGATTTTTTGGTCAACCCGCGCTGATTTAGATAAATTGTTGGACTATGTGAAGTTGAGACGCTTGCCGACATTGTAAAATCGAACGACAAAAAGGGTATCTCGTGGTAAAGTCTTCGATATTAAAATTTTTGTGTGCAAAAACTTGAACATCAAAGGTTTAATCTTTTATTAGAATTTTGTAATTCGAGTTTTAAGGGATAAGATCGTGACAATTTTTCGGTTTAATCCTTTCATATACAATCCTTGTCATTAAGGTTTTAAATCCTTTTTTATAAGCAATCCTTGTAGTTATATAACATTTATGGAAATTTTCGGCCCTATTCCCTCAAGACGACTTGGACGTAGTTTAGGTATTAATAATATACCGCCAAAATCTTGTTCTTATTATTGTACTTATTGTCAAGTCGGCCCAACTGAACAAACTGAAATGGTACGTCGCCATTTTTATGGTGCTGATTATCTCGTTAAACAGGTTAATGCGCGTGTCGCGCAACTTCGAGAACGCGGCGAAACCATTGATCACCTTTCTTTTGTACCCGATGGTGAACCGACACTTGATCTTGATTTGGCTGAAACGATTGATAAATTACGGCCTTTGGACATCAAGATAGCGATTATTACAAATGGCTCACTGATTTGGGATGAAGCGGTGCGTGAAACGCTTAATAAAGCGGATTGGGTGTCTCTTAAGGTAGACAGTGTTGATGAAAAAAGCTGGCAGCGCCTTAATATACCTGATAAAAATTTGAAACTAGAGACTATTTTGGAAGGTATGATGACGTTTGCTGAGGCCTATACAGGTACGCTAGTGACCGAAACGATGCTGGTCAAAGACCGTAATGTGAGTGAGGCATCAGCTGCAGGCATAGCTGATTTTCTCCAGCGTCTTAATCCAAAAAAGGCTTATTTTCTGATTCCTACCCGTCCACCGGCTATTTCTTCTATTCGGCCACCGAGTGAAGCCGAACTCAATCGTTTTTATCAAATTGTCAGTCGTAAACTGGCCAACATTGAATATCTGACGGGTTATGAAGGTAATGCCTTTGCTTCTAGCGGCAATGCTGCTGAAGATTTACTCAGTATAACGGCCGTGCATCCGATGCGTTTTGAGGCCGTGCGCGAATTACTCGCAAAAAATCAAGCTGATTGGGGTATTGTTGAAAATCTGGTTAATGAGGGTAAAATTATGGAGACTGAATATGAGGGCCAGAAGTTTTATATTAGACGTTTTCAGCAATGATTAGCTTTAATTTGAATTGTTTGCAAACTAAAGCGCCAACCTAGACAAGATAAAAAATATGACACAAGCAGACATTGGGCTCATCGGTTTAGCCGTTATGGGTCAAAATTTAGTTCTCAATATGAATGATCACGGTTTTAAAGTCGCGGTTTATAATCGCACGGCTTCTAAAACAGATGATTTTTTAAGCGGCCCAGCTCAGAATACGGCCATTATTGGGACCTATTCTATTGAGGAATTAGTCAGTCAACTTAAAACACCACGGGCCGTTATGTTGATGGTGAAAGCAGGGCTGGTGGTTGATCAGTTTATTGAACAACTCCTGCCCCATTTGGAAGCGGGCGATATCATCATCGACGGCGGTAATTCTAACTATACTGATACGAATCGCCGCACTGAAGCACTGGCTAAACAAGGCCTTCGCTTTTTAGGTACGGGCATCTCAGGTGGTGAAGAAGGGGCACGTCACGGGCCTTCGGTAATGCCAGGCGGTAATCCTGAAGCTTGGCCGGTGGTTAAACCGATTTTGCAAGCTATCGCGGCTAAAGTAGAGGGAGAAACGTGTTGTCAATGGGTGGGTGAAAAGGGGGCAGGGCACTATGTGAAAATGGTGCATAACGGGATTGAATATGGGGATATGCAATTAATCTCGGAAGCTTATCACCTGATGCGTGCCGGTTTGGGATTGCCAGTTGACAAAGTGCAATCTGTTTTTGAACAGTGGAATAAAGGCGTATTGGATTCTTATCTGATTGAAATCACGGGCCATATTTTAAAAGTCTCCGATGCGGATGGCAGCCCCTTGCTTGATAAAATCCTAGATACTGCGGGACAAAAAGGGACGGGTAAATGGACGGGTATTGATGCCCTTGATTTAGGGGTGCCGTTGACATTGATTAGCGAAGCGGTTTTTGCCCGTTGTTTATCGGCTCGTAAAGCAGAACGCTTGAAAGCGGCGCAGATTTTAACCCGTGATCAAGTGGCTTTTGCCGGTGACGCAGAAGCTGCGATAGCGGCAATTCACGATGCCCTTTACGCTTCCAAGATCATTTCTTATGCTCAAGGTTATATGTTAATGCGTGAAGCGGCTCAGGAATACGGTTGGCAATTGAGTTATGGCGACATTGCCTTGATGTGGCGAGGCGGCTGCATTATTCGCAGCCAATTTTTGGGTAATATCAAACACGCTTTTGATAAAAACCCTGATCTTGAAAATGTGTTGTTAGATGACTTTTTTGCCCGCGAAATTAAACGGGCCGAAGTCGGTTGGCGTAAAGCGGTGATTTTGGGTATTGAATTAGGCATACCCACCCCCGCGTTTTCTTCAGCCTTAGCCTTCTATGATGGCTATCGAAATGAACGCCTCCCCGCAAACTTATTACAGGCGCAACGAGACTATTTTGGGGCACATACTTATGAACGAGTCGATCAACCAAAAGGGGCGTTTTTCCATACCGATTGGACAGGGCATGGCGGGAAAGTGTCGTCTAGCACTTATGAGGTTTAAAGGGGTTAAGTCTTAGCACCTATCAGTTTGTAAAATCTAGTGCAGGATCGCTCCCGTTTTAATACCATTGGAAAACTAGGGTTGCCCCAGGCTAATTAGGCTTGCAGGAATTTAACGCCACCACGCTTTTTGGAAAGGGGCAGCCGAAGTATTATAATTTTTGGCAAGGCAACCTACGCCAGAAGAAACCATGGCTCTGCGCCCCTCCGAAAATTGACAGGCCCATAGAAGCAACGTTTATTTGTAATTAGAGACGCTTCGCGATCGCGTCTCTACAATTCGCGGTTTCGTTTCGACGCGATGCCGAGCAAATCTTTGCGGTAAAATACCGGTTTATTTGTGGTTCAGTACTTATCATCAGAAACTTACTTTCAAACGCGATCAAATTTACGCCTGAAAAGGGTAAGATAGAGGTAGTGTGTTGTGAAAAAGAGGCTCATATTGAAATAGCCATATCAGACACTGGGGTTGGAATAAATTCACAAGATATCAATAAGCTGTTTAGAACGGATATCACTTATAGCACAATTGGAACTCGCCAAGAAACAGGCACAGGCTTAGGTTTAATTTTATGCCAAGAATTTGTCGAAAAACACGGCGGTAAGATATGGGTTGAGAGTGAGCTAGGAAAAGGGAGTCGATTTTATATCAGGTTGTCGAATTCAGGCCTGTAGGGTCATTTCGACTCGGGCAGAGGGGCCCCTACCCAACCCCACGTCCTGAAGGGGCCTCCGGGGCAGCCCGATCGTGTTCGCCCAGGGTTAACGAAGGTGGCATTGGCAGGGTGGGCTGTTGCCCACCTGAATTAAACCACTTCCTCCAAATTTTCCCGAATTAAGCCGTAAAAATGGTTATGTTCTGATTGATAAAACCAGCCTAAATGCATAAAACAATTTGAGCAAAATGCAAAGCGCCAAGCATATCCTGTAAACCAAGTATATTCTAAGGTTGGGCTGCCTTTATTAATACAGCCATTGGCCTTTGAAAAACAACCGATTTCATAAAACAAGCCCACTGGATTGCTAAATAAATGTTGGTGTTGTGCATTGACTTCAATCTTGTAGTGGGTTGATGTGATTGGATGTCCACAAACTTTACAAAGGATTTTCGGTTTATCGTCTTTGTGCTGCTCTTGTTCTTTGATGAGTTCATCAAATTGAGGTGCCGTCAACCTTTGGAAAAACCAGTAGGTAGGCGAGGGGGGAGGCGTTTTGAACAACAACGGATTTGTCCTTATGTTCGTTTGTTCATTTGCAAAATCAGTAGGCGATTTATTTAATCGCCTACCAAGTCAAACGAACATTTACGCGGTTAATACCATGTTTTTACGAAGCTTTTTGATCGCATTATTTTCTATCTGACGTATCCGCTCAGCTGACACTTTGTAGTGATTAGCCAATTCTTGTAATGTGGATTTTTCTTCACTCAACCACCGTTTTTGCAAAATGTCTTGACTACGTGCATCCAATTTCTCAAAAGCCTGTTGCAACTGTTGGTGCCCATGCTCTTCCCAGTCATTCTGTTCTACCAGTAATGCAGGATCATAACGGCTATCTTCCAGATACGCCGATGGTGCAAAGACATCATCCTCATCATCACTATCAACTGGGCCATCAAAAGGAACATCTTGCATCGACATCCGTTTTTCCATTTCCAAAACGTCTTTGCTACTCACCCCTAAATCTTTGGCCACATTTTCAACTTCCGCTTGCGATAACCAACCTAAGCGTTTTTTCATACTGCGTAAGTTGAAAAACAATTTGCGTTGCGCTTTGGTTGTCACGACTTTGACGATGCGCCAGTTGCGTAAAATAAACTCGTGAATTTCAGCGCGTATCCAATGCACGGCGAATGACACTAAACGCACACCTACGTTAGGGTCAAACCGTTTAACGGCCTTCATTAAACCTATATTGCCTTCTTGAATTAAATCGGCTAAAGGTAAACCATAACCCTGATAACTGTGAGCGATATACAGAACAAACCGTAAGTGCGAGATCACCAGTTGTCGAGCGGCTTCCAGATCATCCTCTTCATAAAGGCGGCGAGCTATTTTTTGTTCCTCTTCAACGCTGAGTACCGGAATCGCTTTGACAGCTTGTATGTAAGCATCAATACTTTGTTCAGAAACGGCGAGTTGCATATTGAAAGTTGAGGCTAATGCGTTTGACATCTTTTTTATTCCCCCTGTTTTGTATATCAATGATCAATTATCGGGCAGCGAAGCTAAATCGCTTCATAAACTATAGACCCATCGCGAGTCTTTAAAGTCACAGACTTCGTTATATTATATAACCTATTTTTGGCGATTTTAGCACTCTTTAGGTGAGAGTGCTAATAAAAATTATTTATTATTATATCAATTGGGATATCAAATCATGAATTCAACTGTGTTAACCCAGATTAGAGCTAGGCTAAGATTTCAAACGTGATAGAGCGATTATTATGATGCCACGTAAAATTTTTTGCGCGCAAAAACGGTATTTAGCTTCGTTGAAATGTGAAACGCTGATTGAATTTTGACTTCAATAATTTCAATATTAATGATTATAGTATTTTGAAAAAGGGTGGGCAACAACCTTGTCCACCCTACAACAATCAGATAATTGATTGATAATTGATCATTGATATAGCATCCATTTTGTGCAAGCACTGTACATAAAGTGAGCATCAAGAATACCAACTTGCTTGGAACGGTAATTTTGCACGTAATCTGCTTGTTGACTTAAATCTTGGTATCGCCCAGAAAAGTAAATAACCAGTTTACCATCAGGATGTTGAGTTAGCCACGGGCAGAGATTATATTCATCAATAACGGGTAAAGGTTGCTGGAGACGACCGAGAAATTGAAATTGTCCATGATATTCACCAAAATGAACGACTGTTTGTCCACGCTTAAATAAAGTGTTGATATATTGGCTGATATCATGTAAATCATAAGCTTGCCCCGCTGCTCGAATAATACTTAAGGGCACACAAAGACTGAATAAAATGCCTGTGGTACTGAGTAAAAATAACCTGTATTTTATATGGGGTAATGTCGAGACTATCAATAGGATAGCAAAGAGGATCAAGATGAACGCTGGCAGCGATGAAATTTGTGTTACCCAAAACGGTACACGTACTGTAGAAGATAAATAAGGCGCTATTAATAGCAATAGCCCTGCCAGTATGATCACGAGGCCAGGTAAAACGGTATCCCAACGTTGATGTTGTTGTTCAGGAGGCAATTTGACTATCAAATAAGCCGTGAGTAGTGCAAAGGCCGGTAGTGTTGGCAATAGATAGTGCAATTGTTTGCCGCTGACGAGGGAAAATCCGATGAAAACCAATATAAACCAAATGAGGCAAAAACGTATACCGCTGTTATCGATATATTGGGGTAACTGTAATAAACCACGCCATAAAGGTAACCATAATAACCAAGGAAATAGGATGACGGGTAATAGGGGTAAATACCACCATAAGGGGTGTTGATGGGCAAAGGAATTAACTAAGCGGTTAGCGGTTTGCCCCCAAAAGATGGCCTCTCGAAAGGCGGAGCCACCGACGACGGCTGCCGGAATGGCCCAAGCTAAGGCAATCAGTGCCCCTAATAGAATACTGCCCAATAAGCCTAAGTACCAAGTTTGCCAAGGAAAAGGGCGAGTACGTTGCCAGATCGGTGCCAATAAGGCAACCGGCAGTAGGTGTAATAAAATGACGGGGCCTTTAGTCAGTACGCCTAAACCAATGGCGATGCCTAACCAGCCCCAAGATTTTTTGACCAATGCTACCATGCCTAATAAGGTAAAAAAGGCTAATACCAAGTCAAACATAATGGCACTGGTAAATAGGCTCCACCATAAAAAACTTAATAAAATCAGGGGTACCCATTGGGCAATCTGAGGGTGTTGAGGCCATAATTGGCGAGCCAAATGCGCGCTGAGGAATAAACTGCCCAGAGAAAAGAAGCCTGGCACGAGTCGAGGCCACCATTCATTCACCCCAAAGAGTGTCCAGCCTAAATGAATCAGCCAAAATAACAAAGGGGGTTTATGGTGGTAAGCTTCACCATTCAGATAAGGCACTAACCAATCTCCTCGGTTCCACATTTCCCAAGCGACGGCAAGATAACGTGTTTCGTCAACAGGTAAGACGGTGCGATTTAAAAGGGGAATGAGTAGGAGTAGGAGCCATAAGCCACTGAACACTGTCCAAGTTGGCCAATTTTGTTTTGTCATTTTAGGAGTCATTTGTGAAGGCGTTGCAGGCGTTATAGGAGTTGCAGGCGTTACAGGCGTTACAGGCGTTCAGGCGTTACTGATTGAAATTATTGACCCTCATTATTTATATCAATGCCATTAAGTTAAGAATAAATCCATAAATGTAGGGAGGCTGTTTTTCTTCCCCACCACGACTATGGTGGGCTGCAACGTTGCCCACCCTACAACGTTTTTAGCTATTTTAATTAATGCCGATTTCATTGCATATAAGGATCGCCCCATTCAGTGGTGTACTGAATCTCAAAATCTATTGCAGCCCCTGCTAATTTCCTCTCTATAGGCAAATGGGCAATGTCAGTACTTGTGTCCAATGCTAAGTAAGGAAGTGATTTGTTCAGGGGCAATTGAATAATCTCAGCTGCTATATCCTGAATATCTTCAATCAATTCATCTAAGCTGGTATCGCCCATAATCAGTGCTTTTTCTATATCTCCCAAGAGTTCATTACTGGCCTTTGCCTGATGTTTATTCCCATTAACCAGTACAAGCCCTTCGACTTTGATAATCAACTGCCGCACAGTACCGCCATAGCTATTACGCTCGCGGCTTTCTGATAATTCCCACACTGACAATGCCGGTGCCAAGCCTTTTTCAAAAACAGATTCTTGACGATAAACACGGCCTACACCAATGTCATTGTGATAACCATGAGCAGTATTAATATTCTCAAGCTGGGCAATCACCCGTTCTATAATTTGTTCACGTATGGTTTTCATCTATCAATGAACAATTATCAATTATTAGTTATCAGTTCCACGCTAAAGTTTTTGCGCGCAAAAACTTTAGCGTGGAAATCAGTTATTAGTTATCAGTTATCAATGAACAGTTATCAAAACATCGCTATTCTTGATATTGAGTGATGTCTAAAGTGAGTTGTCGATTATAGCAATAAACTATAGCGTTTATTGATTTAATGAAGTACAAAGGCGAATCAATCATAAAAAACAATTTTTGGCTCCCGTTTTTGCACGCAAAACGGGAGCCAAAAATATTAAAACGCACAACCTTACCACCTATCCGTTTTCTATAATGCGATGTTTCGACGCGATGCTTCGCGTTTTTGTAGAGACGCGATGCTTCGCGTCTCTGTTTTTGTAAAGACACGATGCTTCGCGTTTTAGTAGAGACGCACGGCCGTGAGAGACGCACGGCCGTGCGTCTCTACTAAATCATGACAATCAGTGAAAAAATTTGAAGTAGGGGCAATCCCTTGTGGTTGCCCCCCAAAATATTTTGCTGAACATCTATAGTTTGTTTTACAACCGCACATTCACCGGCACACTATGAAAATCCAATTTCATATCACTAGAAGACATGCCACAAGCTAATCCAACCAATTCGGGTAAAAACAAAACAGGCAATTGGAAATCTTGCCCAGCCGCTGCCAATGCTTTAGGTTGTACACCATCTAGGTTCTTGAAACACAACGGACAGGAGGTGACCATTAAATCAACATTCTGTTTATGGGCCCCTTGAAGGACTGAACCCGTCATTTTTTGAGCCAGTTGGTTGTTAGGCCAATTAATATGATAACCACAGCAATCATCACGTGTCTCATAATCGACAATTTCTACCCCTAACACTTTTAAAATATCTTCCAAAGAAGTCGGGTTTTGTGAGGATTCATACTGTTGAATATCCGCCGGATTACGAGTATGACAACCATAATAGGAAGCGACTCTGATACCGTTCAGCGGGTTTGTGATGCGTTCACTCAGTTTTGAAAGCCCCACATCTTGAGCCAACATCCACAACGTATGAGTGAGTTTGCAATCGCCTTTATATTCGATACCATCCTCAGCCAGAATATCATTAACCTGATCAAAGAGTTTAGCATCTTCCCCTAGCTGCTTTTGCACATTGGAGATGACATTGAAACAGGTGGAACAGGGCGTATAAAAAGGCAAGCCCATTTTTTCCGCACCGGCCATATTGCGGGCATTGATTGACAAAGAAGTCAATTCAGAACGTTCTTCAATCACCCCAGCACCACAACACACCGCATCAGGGATCAGATGGAGTTCGACATCAACCTTATCAAAAACTTGTTGCAGGATGTCAAAAAACCGCGCATCGGTACCCTGAAAACAGCAGCCTGAATAGAATGCATAATGCAGTTTACCGTCATTGTATTGTTGTTGCTCTGTCATGCTTTCTCCTTATTCTGTTTTTCTATTTCACGCACCTTGGCATAGATTTTTGCAGCCCCTTCCTGACCGGGCAAAGTACACACTTTTCTAGTCGGTTCAAGCCCGTGTTTTGCTAAAGCCGCTTCGGCCTCTTCAATCGCAGCCCAGCCTTTTGTAGCATGAACAACCACTGGCAGCATCGGTTTATTGACTTGACCTATTTTTTCCACATCATCCGTATAGGCCTTAGCGCGGCGCGAACCTGGCGTATCGTGGATACCATCATCTATCGCAATACGGCGCATGTGCCGAATGGAATCTGCCGGACGAGTATCTTTAGGACAAACGTTGATACACTTACGACACTGAACACAGGACCATAATCCTTGATCCATAGCGGCCTGAATACGCATCCCACGAAAACTGTCACGCGCATCAACGGAAAAACGGTAGGCCTTAGCGATAGTCAACGGGCCAGCATAATTGTCATCAACTTTAACAGTAGAACAAGCTGAAAAACAGGCAGAACATAAAATACAGTCGGTGATGTAGTTAAACTCTGCCATTTCTTTCTGAGACATGAGCGATTCCTGTTCTAGAGTTTCAGGAATACGATCACGGTTTTCCATCAGGTAAGGGTGCATTTTAGCGAGTTTCTCAATAACCGGATCGATATCGACCACCAAATCCCGCAAAATGGGTAGCCTTTGTAACGGCGTTATCGTCACAGAGGCTTTGCCAAAATCTTTCAAAATAGGCATCAATTGCGTACTGCACGCCAATACCGGATTACCATTGACAACAACTGTACAGGAACCACAAATGGCAGAACGACAGAAAGCGCGGAAAGTCAATGAACCATCTTGAGTATCCTTAATATAACGTAAGGCCTCCAAAACCGTCATACCGGTTTCAACGTCCATTTTGAAATTATCAAAATAAGGCACTCGATCCTTGCCTGGTGTATAACGTTGAACACGGAGATTGGCAAGCAGTTTTTCCCGTTTTGGGGTGATTTTTTCAGTCATAAGAAACTCCCATTAGTAAGTCCGTGCTTCCGGTTGAAACTGAGTAATCTTCACCGGTTCAAAATGCAGAACAGGATGCTCATCACTGCCTATCAAAGCTACCGTATGAACCAACCAATCCTCATCATTGCGTTGTGGAAAATCTTCCCGATAATGCGAACCTCTGGATTCTTGGCGTACCAGTGCCCCTTCAACAACAATCTCGGCTAAATCCAGCAAGTTGCCCAATTCCAAAGCCGTGGTTAATTCCGTATTAAAAATCGGACTTTTATCCTTAATTTTCAGGCGTTTATAACGTGCCTTGAGTTCAGCTAAACCCGCTTGCCCCTCTGTCAAATCAACCGCGTTTCGGTAAATTCCCGCCTTTTTCGACATCAAATTGCCCAAGTCTCGACGGATATCGGCGATGGTTTCTTCACTATCCCCATCCATCAATGCCTTGATACAAGTTTCAGCAGGTTCGAGAGGATTTTGATGCATCGGTTGAATATCAGTATGACGTGCATATTCCGTGGCATGGTTGCCCGCTCGACGGCCAAATACCAGAATATCCAACAGTGAATTACCGCCCAACCGGTTAGCACCATGGACGGAGACACAACCCGATTCGCCCGCGGCGTAAACCCCTTCTATGGGCGTTAAACCATTGATATCGGTAGAAATCCCCCCCATAGAATAATGTGCGGTTGGTTTAATCGGGATAGGTTCTTTGAGGGGATCAACGCCCTCAAAAGCGCAACACAGTTCACGAATTTGGGGTAAACGTTCCAAAATCCGCTCTTTACCCAAATGAACCACATCTAAAAAGACTTCACCATCAGGGCCACCTCTACCTTCGCGTACCTCAGTTTCAATAGCGCGTGAAACCAGATCGCGAGGGCCAAGTTCCATCTTTTCCGGGGCATAACGATCCATAAATCGTTCCCCCAAGGCATTGAGCAAATAACCTCCTTCACCCCGCGCCCCTTCACTCATCAAAATACCCGTCCGTCGCAAGCCCGTCGGGTGAAATTGTACAAATTCTATATCCTTAAGCGGCAATCCAGCTCGATAAGCGAGAGCCACGCCATCACCCGTATTACCATAAGCATTAGAAGTTCTATTCCAATAAACACGTCCATACCCCCCCGTGGCGAGAATCACCGCTTTCGCTTGGATAGTATGAAGCTTACCAGAACGAATATCCAAAGCATTGACCCCTAAGCAACGTTGCCCATCATGTAACAAAGAAAGCGTCATCCATTCATTAAAATAATTCACCCCATGACGTATTCCTTGTTCATAAAGCGTATGTAACATCACATGCCCAATCTTATCGGCCGCATAACAGGCCCGAATTTTAGAGGCCCCACCAAAAGGCCGCTGAGCAATTTTGCCATCCTCAGTACGATCAAAAGGACACCCCCAATGCTCCATTTCCCGTATCACTTCTGGCGCTTCTCGACACATCAATTCAGCCGCATCTTGATCAGCCAGATAATCCGAACCTTTAACCGTATCGAACCAATGATCTTGCCAAGTATCCGTGGCATCTTTATTGCCTAAAGCGGCATTCACGCCTCCTTGGGCCGCGCTAGTGTGAGAGCGAGTTGGATACACTTTGGTCAGTACCGCAACCTGTAAGTCCTCCTCCATCCTAGATTTCAGAGCAGCATACAACCCCGCTCCCCCGGAACCCACGATTAGAACATCGTATGTTAACATAGGCTAAGTTCCTCCTTAATGTTGTGGGTAATAGGTAATGGGCCATTTATCCCTTTTTGTCAATACTTTTTACCATAAATCATCACCACCATTGATATACAATCGACTTGAAAGCAATACTTTTGCATTATTCTTATTAGTTCATTCAAATCAAAAAACACTGAAGGTATGGGTATAGACTCATTTAAAAACAATGAGTTATAAAGTATTACCTCATGAGCGTTTATCAATCAAAGTTTTCATTATAATGAGCATTCAAGCAAAAAACAAAAACAAAATATAATATTAGTGAATTATAATATTAAAACATATTAAAATATAAGATTTATCTTATCTATTTATAGCATATAGTTTGTTATAAAAATAAAGGATTTTGATCAGGTGTCTGATTTCGATAATGAACTCTTTTCTCGCGAAATTTGGAATGTGACTAAGAGTCACTTGTGGGGTGGGTAGGTATCAATAAAGGGTTATTGTATTTTTTTAGACAATCACATAACGAACCCAATCTCATCACGTACCAATCCTTTCATGAGCAATCCTTGTCGTTATTGTTGTTATAAAAGTAGCGGAAAAATAGGCATGGCTCTCAATCGTTTCGGCGCAAAAGGTATCAGGAGAGTGTTTAACGTTGATTTTTTTTTCAGAAAGAAAAATAATTTGAGGGCGAACACTGAGTGCGAACTTTTGAAAAAAATTATCTAAAAAGCAGAGATAAGCAGGAGTATTCGCCATTTACAGACAACATCCTCTTTATCGAAAACTTCTATAATCGTCTTTATATCTTTAAAATAAGAAGTCATTAGAATATTTCTCAGATGATGTTTTTGAGCAGCAGAATTAAGGGTTGCTTGCAGACTTTCATCATGATTAGGTTTAAAAGTGGCTCCCAAAACAGCTTTACAAATATTCAATAAACTCGTTTTCCCAGTACCACTTTGTCCAATAAAAAAAAAATTCTAATGCTTGCCCCCTCTTTTTGATGCCCTTTGGGGTAAATCAGATCAAGCATCAGGTTTTTGAATTGGTTATAGTCTTTAATGTTTATTTGACTGATTTTCATAGCATGAATTTTTAAGTGTGACGGAATAGACTGGAACGTCGCAGATAATTTTTTTACCAAGACTCATAATTTTCAATTCTCGCTTTTTGGGATAGGTTGTAAAGTTTTTTCGTTTTTCTAAAGAAAGACCAAGCTCACCTGCTACCAAAATCGGCGAGGCAGATTTTGGCAGTCCGAGTGCCGTGCCTTGTTAAACTATTTTATTCAAGATTCCACTGCAATTCAGCCCGTAGGTTGGACTGACTTTGGTATACTGTTCACCATTTCACGCAAAAGTTGCGCGCAACTTTTGCGTGAGCCGGAGGCCAGCGAAGCTAAATACAATTTGCGCTTTTGCATAGTGTTAAAAATTGTCGTTAATCCCCATTTTTTAAGGAGAAAATGGCGATTATAAAAAAGCGCAATTTATGGCGGTGCTAAGTATAAGTCCAACAAAAGTCGATGATAATTAAATTATTACCTTTGTTGGAGTGATCTCGCGTAGCTTCGAGCCGAAGTTTCGCAAGCGAACGAAAACCTACGAACTCTGTTTTTATGTTATTTAAAGAAAACGCCAATAGCATTCAATTATCGTAATATTTTATCCAATCTCGTAATTCTTTAATAAGAACATGAACTTTTGTACTTGGGTTGGCTTCAATTGGTTTTTTACCTTTGTGGTAATCAAGTAATTTGCTTGCTTTTTGTATGGCCTGTTCTTCATTGCCAATTTCATTGATTTTTTCTACAATATTGTTAGGTTTATAATGATCATACTCATAGTCATTGTATTTATCAGCAGACTTTCTGATTTGACTCTGCAATTTAGCGTAAATTTCGCTACGAGACAACGGTTTACTTTCTTCAATATAGGTTATATGAAGTAACAACCATAATTCAAACGCTTCGTTACTGTATGCAATTTTAATATTTTCCTGTTCAGCGATCTTAAAAGCATCATTAAATCTATTCATTTTTGTTTCATTCTCATCAGCGTCGTCTTTATCAAAAACAGCCCAAACGAAATCAATTTCTTTGCGGCATTCTAATTTAAATTCTTCTCTTTTCTCTATAGCCTGCTCAATAACACCTTTGGGGTCGCGTCCCGTTCCAACTGTTCTTATATACAGAGTTCCTTCTGGAAACTGGCCTTTAAATTGCTCAAAATAACCCGGTTCTGTTTTTTCGTCTTCACAAACAATTAGAAAAAATTGGGCATATTTCTTGATTCTGATAGGCCTTTTGCTTTCGCCTTTTTGATTCGGTTGCTTTAGTTTTCCCTTTTTAGCCATACCATTTCTCCAATTTTTCCATAAAAGAACCCAGAGCTGGTATAGCCCCATATCTGCCTTCAAAATATCTTTTTTCTTTATCTACGTCAGGACGTTCGGACGTTTCATCAAAATAGCTAAAATCTGAAAGCGCATAAATCTCAGTCGCTTCCCAATTGTTCTTCTCGACAAAATTGATTTGATCTCTCCGAAGTGGGCAATAGGTCAGTAGATTTGTATCATGAGTGGCAAAAATAATTTGTGCCCCATACGGATTGGTTGCTTTATTTAAAAATAAATTGATCGAATTAATTGTCATCATCGGATGCATTTTAGCTTCAATTTCATCAATAACCAAAACACCGCCTTCACTCAAAGTTCTAATGATAGGACCACTTAAATGAAATGCTTTTTTTGTACCTTCTGATTCATGATTATCTAAATCCCAACGTCTCAATTGAGTTGTTGTGTTGCCTTGTTCATTATAGGCTTGATGAACGGTAATCGTTTTAAATCCTTGAGTTCCCTGAAATTCTTTGATGAGTTTGTTTCTCGCATTTTCATCTAAGTTGCTAAGGAGCTTTGAAACATCAATATCTTCAATTAAAATGTCTAAATTCTGAATATCTAAATTAAGGAACATTAGATATTCTTTAATTTTTTGTCTATATTCCTTATTTTCCCACAAATGAACAGTTGTCATTTCTTCACGCTCAGTTTCTATACCATTAATAGAAACCAGTTTGTCAAACCATTTAAAAATTAATTTGGCACCGGCAATATTTAACATATCACCGGTCGAAATAAATAAGGAATTATCCTTTGTCGCTTCAATAGCCGCATTAATTAACTCAGGAGAACCTTTATACTCTTCAGAGACATCGATGATATCACCTTGTCGTTCAAATAACATGACTTCTATAAGTGTTGCTTTTTTGCAATAGAGCCATTCTCTAACTATCTGATTTTTATTATACTCAAGTCCAAAACGATAACGGTTTTCATCAATAATAAACGTGATTTCTAACTTGGTTGGTTTTAATTCATATCCTTTTCGTAGTAAAAAGGGTTGATAGGGTAGTTTAGTAGTTGAATTGGAACGTGCCGAGAAATAGAGTAGTTTATCTAATAATTCAATAGCATTAAGCACATTGCTTTTACCACTGGCATTATTTCCATAAATTCCAATAGCATTCAATGCTTTATATTGACCCTTTTCAATAATATTATTTAAGTACTCTTTTTGTTCTGAAGGTACTAAACTCAAGATTTGTTCATCTCCAATTGAACGGTAATTGGAAACCGAAAATTCGACTAACATAGTATTAAGAAATGAGTTGTGTGAATATTAAAACCAGACATTATCAAAAATGGCGTATGAGACGTATCATCTCAAAAATCGCTGTAGAAACTCATTTTTTGATATGTAGCAAGCGTAGAGTGGGTAGAGCGAAAGCCATCAAAAAAACTATCCATTTTCAAAACACCGTTTAAGCTGGGTCGCCGCGCAATGCGGTTTTACCAAGCAAGTGTAGAATGGGTAGAGCAAAAGCATAGCATCACAATGGTTAATATAGTCAAGCTTTTTTTATAAGCCAACCGGTTTTGGCAATTTTTCCAACCCGTTTTGAAAATGCCAACCAAACGCCGTTTTTATGAATAAATAATTGGTAATAATCATTGATGAGTGTCGATTCGGCCCTTATCAATCAAGCAAAAATTCGCATTCTTAAACCACTCACTTAGCTTGTGTGTCTTATGATGATTTGTTTTGATTAAAATTGTGATCCCTTTTTTGACCACAGTGGCAAGACTTCAAAAAAAACTTAGCCGGTTATCAGAGCAGTAGTGACTCATAGGCCTTCAGACGAAGTGTGTACTTCGACAGAGACAAACTAAAGTTTGTCACGTAAACAGAGACAAACTAAAGTTTGTCACATAGACCGAGACAAACTCAATTTGGAATTAACTGATAATGTCAATCTTAGCCAACATCAATTGGTAATTTTACCATGACAGTGTTTGTATTTTTTACCGGAACCACAGGAACAAGGTTCGTTACGGCCTACTTTTCGCTCTTGTCGCACAAAGGGCCGTTTCGATACCGCTTGTTGTGGTGCCGCTTCCCCTTCTGCCAATTCGTTGGCGAGTCCTTCTACATTGGCATGTCTAAATTGCATTTGCCGTTTTTGCCGCCGTTGTTCTTCTACTGCCGCGACATCGGATTCTGCACGAATTTGTACCTTGGACAAGATGCTGATGACTTCTCGTTTGATTTGTTCTAGCATGTTGGAGAACATTTCAAATGCGAGACGTTTGTATTCGTGCTTGGGATTCTTCTGGGCGTAGCCTTGTAGGTGGATACCTTGACGTAGATGATCCATTGCGGCGAGATGTTCTTTCCAATGGCTGTCCAAGACTTGCAACATGACGGCTTTTTCAAAATGACGTACCACTTGAGTACCTACCTGTTTTTCTTTGTCGGTGTAGGCGGCAAGAATGGCTTCTTCTATCTTTTCGCGTAAGGGTTCTTCATGTAAATCATGATCTTCTTCCAACCATTGTGCGATTGGCAAGGTGAGGCCGAAGCTTTGGTGAATGGTTTCTTCAAGGCCGGGTATGTTCCATAATTCAGACAAACTTTTCGGCGGAATAAAGTTGTCTATCAAGTCGTTTAAGACTTTTTGACGAATGCTTTGGATCAGTTCTTCAATGGATTCAAACTCCATGAGTTCGTTGCGAAGTTGGTAGACTTCCTTACGTTGATCGTTGGCGATGTCGTCATATTCAAGCAGTTGCTTACGAATGTCGAAGTTACGCCCTTCTACTTTACGTTGGGCATTTTCAATGGCTTTGGTCACCCAGGGATGTTCAATCGCTTCGCCTTTTTCCATGCCGAGTTTTTGCATTAAACTGGCGACGCGCTCTGATGCAAAAATGCGCATCAGGTTGTCTTCTAGGGAGAGGTAAAAGCGGCTGGAACCGGGATCACCTTGTCGTCCAGAACGGCCTCGCAATTGGTTGTCAATACGCCTAGATTCATGGCGCTCTGTGCCGATAATGTGTAAGCCGCCACTTTTAATGACAGCATCATGGCGTTCTTGCCATTCTTGACGTAATTTGTCTACTTCGGCTTGATTGAGTTCGGAACCGAGTGCTTTAATTTCAGCTTCGACATTGCCGCCTAATACAATATCGGTTCCGCGCCCGGCCATATTGGTTGCAATGGTAACCGCACCCGGCCTGCCAGCTTGTGTGATAATTTGCGCTTCTTGTTCATGAAAACGGGCATTTAACACTTGGTGTTTAATTTTGTCTTTTTGCAGCCGCTTTGCGAGTAATTCAGAATTTTCAATGGAGGTGGTGCCGACGAGTACGGGTTGTTCAGAAGCTTGACAGGCTTGAATGTCTTCGATAATGGCTAGGTATTTTTCCTCCGTTGTGAGATAAACCAAGTCGCCTCTATCATCACGAATCATCGCTTCATTGGTGGGAATGACGATGACTTCTAAACTATAGATTTGTTGAAATTCGTATGCTTCTGTATCGGCTGTGCCCGTCATCCCTGACAATTTGTCGTATAAGCGAAACAAGTTTTGAAAGGTGATGGAGGCGAGGGTTTGATTTTCGTTTTGAATCAGGGCGTTTTCCTTAGCTTCGACAGCTTGATGTAATCCATCAGACCAGCGTCGTCCTGGCATTTGTCGCCCGGTAAATTCATCGACAATGACAACTTGATTGTCTATGACCATGTAGTCAATATCACGTTGAAATAAGGTATGGGCACGAAGAGCTGCCTGAACATGATGCATGAGGGTTATATTGGCGGCATCATATAAACTCTCGCCTTCTTTGAGTATGCCTTCTTTGATTAAAGCTTCTTCGATATGTTGATGGCCTTCATCACTGAGTGTGACTTGTTTATGTTTTTCATCAACATAGTAGTCGCCGGGTACTTCAACCTCGTCATCTTTATGAGGTTCTCGTTCTTGGGGCTTCAAACGGGGGGTAATGACGTTGATGCGTTTGTATAAGTCGGAATTGTCATCAGTGGGCCCTGAAATAATCAGGGGAGTACGTGCTTCATCAATTAAAATAGAATCGACTTCATCGACGATGGCAAAATTCAGTTCCCGTTGGACACGATCATCCGCGCCAAAAGCCATATTATCGCGCAGATAATCAAAGCCAAATTCGTTATTGGTGCCATAAGTGATGTCGGCAGCATAAGCATTGCGTTTTTCTTCGGGTGACATCCCTGAGAGACTGACACCGACAGTCATGCCTAAATAATGATAAATCTGTCCCATCCAGTCGGCATCACGGCGTGCGAGATAGTCGTTGACTGTGATAATATGAACCCCTTTGCCTGATAAGGCATTCAGATAGGCCGCTAGGGTGGCGACTAGGGTTTTACCTTCACCAGTACGCATTTCGGCAATTTTGCCTTGATGCAGTACCATGCCGCCAATGAGTTGTACGTCAAAATGACGCATATTTAAGGTACGTTTACCGGCTTCACGGACAGTGGCGAAAGCTTCAGGGAGTAAATCATCTAATGAAGCCCCGTCATGAAGACGTTGACGATATTCGACGGTTTTGTTTTTGAGCTGATCTTCAGTCAAGTCAGCGAAAGTGGATTCTAAGGCGCTGATTTGGTTCACGACCTTATATAGGCTTTTTATGAGCCGCTCATTGCGGCTGCCAAAAATTTTTGTAAAAAAATTGCGGAACATATCAGTTGTCAGTTGTCAGTTGTAGGGTGGGCAACGTGGTTGCCCACCGATTTTATGTCAGGTGGGCAACGGTTTTTTGTTGCCCTGAGCGAAGTTATCAGTTCCAGGCTTGCTGTTTTTGCGTACAAAAACACTTTCGCGATGAACTGATTTCCAAGCTAAAAATTTTGTGGAACTTGATAGGGGAAAATGTCGTGAGGGGCCTAGGTTGGCTTGGCTCGCCACTGGAAAATCTGGTCTCCACTATGGGGATTAACCGAGCGAAAACCAAGCGATTTCCTCTGGACGGTGTTCTGTGAACGGAGAAGTAGACGATGATCACATTCGATCACAAACTACAAGGCTGAATTATGAAAGTTTTAATAGACTTGTCCCTTCATCCCGTAAACCATTGGCGTACAAGACGCTTTCATCAATAACTTAGCTTGATTAAGGGACAACTCTAAGAACTTATTACTAAAATTATAAATTGAACATTGATAATTGATAATTAATAAGAAAAAGAAAAAAAACGATTAATTTGCTCCCATGTTGTCATCAGTTATCAGTCAACACTGGTCATTTCAAACTGATAACGAATCACTCATTTATAAATTTATAACAGTTCCTAGCCTATTTTTGTGACAATTTCACGTATTCTGACAATTTAATATTTTCTGATAGCAAAGTAAAGCTGTCCATGGCACCTAAATACTTGACGGGGTTGATAGCGAGACCTGATTGCCGTACTTCAAAGTGAACATGAGGGCCAGTGGAACGCCCTGTTGAGCCGACTTCTGCAATCATCTCACCCTTGTAAACGAACTCGCCTACTTCCACTAAGTTGATATGGTTATGGGCATAACGAGTGGTGTACATATCGCTGTGTTTAATTTCAATCAAACGCCCATAACCACGCGCATATTTAGAGCGTACTACAATCCCATCTTCCACAGCATAAATAGGTGTTCCCTTTGACGCGGCAATATCAATGCCCTTATGCATACGTCTACCACGCCATCCAAATTTTGAAGAAACACGACCTTGTTTTAACGGCCAACCGTCCGGTAAACTTTGAGTGTGAGCGCGATACTTTCTAAGTAACCTTTCCGATACCGTTTTTATTGAACGCTTCACTTCAGCAATGGAAGAGTTGCGCGGTATTCGCCGTGAGGTGTTACTAGAATACTGTGATGTCGTGTTATGTAGAGAAGAATTATCTGTAACAATCTTATTCCAAGAGAGACTAAAATTGGATCGAGAAGCATTGTCTCTCTTGACCAATTGATTACCTAAATGATTTAATTGACTCGCTTGTTGATGCAAAGCATTAACACGTAGGGCCAACTCTTCAAAATTATCCTGTTGGAATGTGGTGGTCAAAGACCCTTTTGAAGTTGATACCTGGGCAGTTAAGGTTGTTGATGTGGCGTGATTACCTTGCCCCCCATAGTGATAATAAGCTGAAAAAGCAACACTCGCCACTGATAACATCGAAACGAAGGCAACTGGCACGAAAACGGATCGACGGAAGTGGGTGTGACCGCTTTTTACAACATTTTTTCTGATAAGGATAACGTCCATAATGTTTTCCTTTGGTTGAGGTTAAAAAGTCTTTCTATGAAATCCTTTAGTCAGTTGATGGCAAACCCATCAGGCGTTTTAAGTCGTCTTTATCAACATGGTCAAATGCTCAAACGACTTGATAAACTATTTAAGGCCAGTGTGCCTATACCTTTAAACCAACATTGTCATGTGGTTAATCTACGAGAAACGATTTTAGTGGTACATACGGATTCTTCTCTTTGGGCAACTCGGTTACGTTATATGACACCTTCCCTGATGCAGCAATGGCAACGCGATAGAGCCATGCCTACCATTGACCAAGTACTTGTTAGGGTACGCCCAGGAGTTAGGAGTTAGGGATAATGACTGCGAAAGGCTAAGGGCCAAATTCCTGATAACTGATAACCTATAACTGATAACCTATAACTGATAAACAATCCTTTCAAGACACAACAAGAGGTTGAAGATAAGATAAGCTCGGTACAGTGATGTTCTCATCACAGCGCACAATATCCCACGCATGCTTATTTGTTAATAAGGTACGCAATAAGGTATTGTTCAGTTCATGTCCCGATTTATGTCCACAGAATGCGCCTATGAGACCATGTCCTAATAAATATAAATCTCCAATGGCATCTAGTATTTTGTGTCTGACAAATTCGTCTTCATAACGCAACCCATCTTCATTCAAAATACGATAGTCATCCATGACGATGGCATTATCAAGACTACCGCCTAAAGCGAGTTGATTGTCGCGTAATAACTCAAAATCGCGCATGAAACCAAAGGTACGCGCACGACTGACTTCTTTGACAAAAGCGGTTTTTGAAAAATCAATTTCAGCGTAAGGCGAACTTCGCCTAAACACGGGATGGTCAAAATCTATCCGAAAACAGACTTTAAAACCGTTAAAGGGTTCAAAACGTGCCCATTTGTCGTCTTTAACGACTTCTACTGTACGTTTAATACGAATATACCTCTTAGGCGCATTTTGTTCTTCTATCCCAGCCGATTGAATTAAAAAAACAAACGGTCCCGCACTACCATCCATGATAGGGACTTCAGGGGCACTGACATCAATATAAGCATTATCTATACCTAAACCGGCTAAGGCAGATAATAAATGTTCAACCGTTGATATTTTGATATTGCCCTTAACTAAAGTCGTCGATAACCGTGTGTCACCGACATTTTTGGCATGCGCTGCGATTTCGACTGGCACTTCTAAATCAACTCGCCTAAAAATAATCCCACGGCCTATTGGTGCAGGTCTTAAGGTTAAATAAACTTTCTCACCGGTGTGTAGACCAACACCGGTGGCACTAATCACATTTTTTAAGGTACGCTGCTTTATCATGGAAAGTATCTCTCCATCCGTCATCTGAAGGCAGTCGGCTCATAATTGACTTTTCGATGTTCAATTTGTTAAAAAACTTGAACATCGAAAGCTGTTGTGATTGAGCTGAAAACTCAGGTTAAAAAAAAATAGGGCTGTCCAGAAAAAAACCTTGAGCGCAACACTTTTGAGAGATTAAACCAAATTGTGAAGTTTTGATGCCTTTAGTCTTGTCACTTAAGGCCCTCAACCAAAATAAGATTACCTTCAAAACCATCATATATATACAAAATATTTTTTCACGCAAAATTTGTTGCGCGCAACAAATTTTGCGTGAAAATGAGTTTAAAGCTTGGTGATTTTGCAGATAAGTACTGAAGCATAAATTTTCAGGTATTTTAATAGAAGCAATGTTTATTTGTAATTAGAGACGCGAAGCATCGCGTCTCTACGAAACCGCGAATTGTAGAGACGCGATGCTTCGCGTCTCTTTGCGGTAAAATACCTGTTTATTTGTGGTTCAGTACTTAAGTGATGATGCCTCACCAATAATTTTAAACACTATATTTTTCCATTAATAGACTAATAATTAATTATTTTTAGACAATAAAATCAATAAGATAATTGATTAATGGATAAATATAATTAATAGATTACCTCCTTGATCGCTTGATTTTTTTGGTATGAAAACCTATTTCTCTACAGTAGAGCTATCTTTTCATTCAAAGGGGTTGTCAGAAGCACAAGAATAAAAAAAACGACATTCTCTTTGTTATTAATGTGACCCACAAATCTAAAATGATTCTTAGAGTCAATATTTATTTCATTCCACGCAAAAACATTTGCGTGGAAAAGTGTTTTTTCAATCTTTTTAGATTCAAACCGCAACGACGATAAGGTCATTTCAAATCCTTCTTGTTGTACCTACCTCCCGAAAACGCTTTAGATGACGGAAACTCTCTCGTGTTTGACAGAAAATATTAGTTGTTTTGCTTAATTCTACTTTGTCAGATTCATTTAAATATACTTAGCATTGTCATATAATAGCGACCTATTTAACAGCCAACAGCGGGCATAAGTTGTCTGAAAGCTCAAGTCAGGTGGTGGTGACTAAATACCCAAAATTTTCGAGTGAGCGTAATCGCGACCTTATAACGGTGGACAGTATAATCACGCTTCGCGCTAAGAACGCATCGTTCGTATTAAAACAAAAATATGACGACTTAGAAAGCGTGAGATAGGTTAAATGTGATAAAGTAGAATTAATGTAAACTAAGCTTTCGCTTTTCCCCTTGTGGTATCAAGTAGCCCTTTTCAGGGCACACCCTTTTTATTTCTAGCATTATCTGGGTAAATTGATGCTTATGATCAATCTACGTGAAAAAACTGAGTTTTGAACTTTTAAAACACTTGGTAAATCAATTCATTGCCATATTTTCCTGTTAATTTCTTTTTGCAATTTGAAGGCGTGAGGTGTGAACGCTTTAAATAGGCTCATTCTTATAATGAACAGTCAATATCTGTGTCAATCCATTATTCAAGTCTAATCGGTATCCTGAAAAAACACTGATAATACTGATTGTCATAAAAAGAAGTGATTTAACCGTTTCAATCTTTTAAAGATGACTCCATTAAGCCTCGAACAGCAGTATTCTAATGTTTTTCATTCAATAAATTGACCTAACGGCTGATAAGCAAAGCATTGTCTAGGTGATTTAAGAATCGATAGTCCTTTTCGTCTGAATCGGTAAATTATTAATGAACGATCTGAAAACATTGTCTGCTTAAAAACAGTATCAAGTCGTATGAAAAAGGCTATAATACTTTGTCATTTTTATTCTGACTGGTAAAGGTGGCGTTGGGGCAGACCAGTGTCTCTGCCCTAACCCGTCATAATTTTTATGACAGACTGTATGAAGTTGCTTTTCAAATATTCCCGTTATTGAATGTTTAATTGAAACGGTCGTTTTTTTCGTGTGCCTATACAATGACTTTATAGACATTATATTGATTAAATTTTAAATTGATTTTATGACTTTTACCAAAGCCTTTCAAGTCAATCAATTTTTCACGCCAAAGTTTTTGCGCGCAAAAACGGTATTTAGCTTCGCTGGCCTTCGGCTCACGCTAAAGTTTCGCTTCGCGAAACTTTAGCGTGAAATGTGAAAAGTTGTGTTAAATCGGTATAAACTTGATACTACAAAGGATTAGCGCACGGGTTTTTAAAGATAACGAAGTATAAACTCTAAAAAAATGACCGTTCTAATTAAGCGTGATAGATAACGGTGCCAATGTCGCAAACGTAAAAAGACAAATTGCGAATATCAAGTCGCTAAAAATATTCAATAATGACAATCCTTTAAAAACAATAATTTATTGATATATTTTCATGTTTAGTCTCATTTTTAATAAAACTCAGACCTGCCCAAAAAGGCGTAATCATTTCAAAAGTCTTGTGTGATGAAGTTGGAAAATTTTTGATCACGACAGCTTATTCCAAAATCAGGTTCATGCTTTTGATACTATCAATCTCAAGAAAGGAATAAAAACTCTCAATGACTAACCTATTATTTTTGTTCAACCCATCATAAGATTTAGTGTTGACTTATTTCGGGTTCGTGACTTATTTTTGATGAGATTATTCATTCAATCAGCTTGCTTGCCGACGTAAAAAAGCGGGAATATCTAAATAATCCCCAGATTGCGTCTCATGAACTTCATGATCCTCAACAAGAGGATTATCATTATTACTAGCGGTTTGCAAACGTGTCACAGTGGGCTTGTCAAACTCTTTATAATCAGCCATTTTACTCGGCTTTTCAACAGTAAGGGGAGCAGTCTTCGAGACCACTTTCATTTGTGGACGTTCTTGTTGTTTAGTGATAGGACCTACCCCAGTTGCAATCACGGTCACACGCAATTCATCGTCCATTTCAGTGTCAAGCACTGTTCCCACCACTACCGTGGCATTTTCAGAGGCAAATTCCTCAACAACATCGCCCATTTCTTCAAATTCGCCAATACTTAAATCCATCCCGGCTGTCATGTTGACCAAAATACCGCGGGCACCTGACAAGTCGATGTCTTCTAATAGGGGACTAGAAATGGCTTCAATACCCGCCTTACGGGCGCGACCTTCACCTTTAGCATAACCAGAACCCATCATGGCCAGACCCTGATCTTGCATAACCGTGGTGACATCAGCGAAATCCACATTAATTAAGCCGGGGCGTGTGATCAATTCAGAAATACCTTGCACGGCACTGAATAAAACACCATTAGCGGCCTTGAAAGCATCCAATAAAGAGGTATCTCGGCCTAAGACGCTCAGCAGTTTTTCATTGGGAATAATAATCAATGAGTCAACATGTTGACTTAATTCTTTAATCCCTTCTTCGGCAATCAAAGCGCGTTTCCTACCCTCAAACGGAAATGGACGGGTAACGACGGCTACCGTCAGAATGCCAAGTTCTTTAGACACTTGGGCCACAATTGGAGCAGCCCCAGTACCCGTGCCGCCTCCCATCCCTGCGGTGATAAAAACCATGTCAGTGCCTTCAAGAACGGCCATAATGCGTTCACGATCTTCTAAGGCAGCTTGTTGACCGACTTCGGGATTAGCGCCTGCCCCCAAACCTTTAGTCACATCGGTTCCCAATTGTAAAATCGTTCGGGCAGAAGAATTTTTAAGGGCTTGTGCATCAGTATTAGCACAAATAAATTCAACCCCTTCAATATTACCTTGGAGCATATGCTCAACTGCATTGCCTCCTCCACCACCAACACCAACAACTTTAATAACAGCATTTTGGCTGTAGGTATCCATTAATTCAAACACTTGATTAACCTCATTTCAGTGAGAAGTGTACAGTTATCAGTAAATTATCAATGCAATTATTCAATAGTGGGAAATAAAATGTTCGCTTTAGTTAAAATTTAATCAGCTTCAATCCTGAAAATCAGCCTCATCTGCGTCCTATCTTTTTTGCACACGGATAAGACTTTGATAACAGAACATATATGCAATCCTGATTTTCCTGTTAACATACGACATCAAATCTAATACGCTTATGACGAAAGCTTTCTATGAAAGCGTCATAGAAAGCGGGTTTTTATAAGCCTTAAAATTCTAAAGCCAATCTGTTTTTTAGAAATTACCATGAAACCAAGTTCTCACGCGACCCAATACATTTTTGACACCCACACTTGACCGGGCAATATCCGATATTCTTTCATGGCGATGTTGGTAACCAAATAAGAGTAAACCTACCCCAGTAGCATGAATAGGATTACGGACAACATCAATCAATCCTGTCACGTATTTAGGGTACCCAATTCGCACTGGCATATGAAACACTTCTTCTGCCAGTTCTATAACCCCATCCATTTGGGAACTTCCCCCCGTCAATACAACGCCGGCGGCAATTAAATCTTCATAACCACTACGTCGCAACACCCCTTGTACGAGGGTAAATAATTCTTCATAACGGGGTTCTACCACATCAGCCAAGGTTTGCCTTGCCAACTGACGAGGTGGACGGGCACCGACACTCGGCACTTCTATCATCTCTTCTGCATTCGCCAATTGGGTCAAGGCACAAGCATATTTTTTTTTAATTTCTTCGGCATACTGGGTAGGTGTACGCAGGGCAACAGCAATATCATTGGTAACTTGATCACCCGCTATAGGTATCACAGCCGTATGGCGTATTGCGCCTTCGCTAAAGATAGCAATATCGGTCGTTCCACCGCCAATATCGACTAAACAAACACCCAAGTCTTTTTCATCTTCCGTTAACACGGAAGCACTGGAAGCGAGTTGTTCTAAGATCATATCATCAACTTCTAATCCACACAGTCGCACACATTTAATAATGTTTTGTGCCGCACTCGCGGCACCTGTTACCATGTGGACTTTCGCTTCTAAGCGAACCCCAGACATGCCGATGGGTTCTCGAATACCTTCTTGATTATCAATCACAAATTCTTGTGGCAGAATGTGAATAATTTTTTGATCTGCCGGAATCGCGACGGCGCGAGCCGCATCAATGACGCGATCAGTATCGTCTTGCATCACTTCCTTGTCACGAATCGCTACGATGCCGTGTGAATTCATGCTGCGAATATGACTGCCAGCAATGCCCGTATAAACAGAATTAATTTCACATCCTGACATTAATTCCGCTTCTTCCACAGCACGTTGAATTGAATTAGTCGTGGATTCGATATTGACAATCACGCCTTTTTTGAGGCCTCGCGAAGGATGTTGTCCTATCCCAATGATTTCGACTTTATCTCCCTCCGCAGAAACTTCACCGACAATAGCGACGACTTTGGAAGTACCAATATCAAGGCCTACGATTAAATTGTTTTTTTCTCTAGGTGACATCTTTTTCCTCACTTTGCCAATGTGCTTTGTACCGCAATGCCATTGGTATAACGCAGGTCAATCTGCACGAGGGACTTTCCCACAGAGGTTATAAGCGATTGCGTTACTCTGCTTTTATAGACTTTGAGAAAGCGTTGCAGACGGATTTCAATGTCACCGCGTCCTAGCCTAAGTTTCATACCGTTGTTCAACACCATATACCATCTTGATTGGGCGTTGCAGCCAAATTCTCGGATCTGTAAACCTACCAAAGCTACCCGCGGTGCTAGCTGGTTGTAATGTTTTAAGATTTCACCTGCTGATCCCAGTGGCCCTGCAAACCGGGGTAAATCCATTTTCGTTTGATGACTTTTTAAACTTATGAACTTTGTATCAGGTAGATTCAGCAGATTACCCTCATTATCTATTAATGCTTTATCTAACCATTGTGCCACAGCAGTATGTTCTTGTACATGTATCAGTAGTGTGTCTGGCCACAGGCGCTTGACTTGCACGTTTTTTATCCAAGGATTGCTCAAGATAGTAGAACGCACCGCTGTCAGGTTAATATTAAAAAAACCACCCTTCGCTGTTTTGAAAACCATCGCTTGCAAAACGTGAGGATCAGTATTTTGAAGTTCACCTTCAATATGCACGGCCTTTATTGGCAGAGTGCGGGGATCTAAAATCCAAAGCCACAAAGTACTCAATAAACTTAAAAGTAAGCCGGTAAATATAATGGCCATCAATTGTTTACTCAACAAAACATTCTCATTCTATTTATGTCATGTTCGATTTTTTTGATAAAAAATCGCTTATTTTATTAATTTTAGAATGGTATTATTTTCATAACGCATTGAATTGACATGATTTCATAGATTATACTGTCTTTAATGCTTTAACCCAAATCTTTTAATGCTTTAACTCCAAAATTCATTTTTCATTTTTTATTTCTATTTAAAATTCGCAATACCAAATCGTCAAAGCTGATACCGGCTACTTTAGCAGCCATAGGCACTAAGCTGTGATCCATCGTCATCCCTGGTACCGTATTCACTTCTATCAACCAAGGCCTTAAAGATTTATCACATAAGAAATCGACACGCCCCCAACCCTGGGCCCCAACAGCTAAAAAGGCCTGTAATGCTAAATCTTGTAATGCCTTTTCTTGGGCTGCGGGCAAACCACAAGGGCAAATATAAGCCGTTTTAGCCTCATCGCTATATTTAGCGGTATAGTCGTAAAATGCCCGGGGCGTTTCCAATCGTATTAAGGGTAATACTGTCTCACCCAAAATAGCGGCCGTATATTCTATTCCAGTTATATAGCTTTCCGCCATAACCGGACAATCAAATTGAGAAGCAGCTTCATAAGCTAATGCTAATTCATCCAGATTAGAGACTTTAGTTATCCCAACACTAGAACCTTCTAAGACTGGTTTAAGCATCAGCGGCAAGCCAAGCTGTTCAATAACGACAGATAAATGGCTATCATTAATCAGCGTACACGCTGGTGTTGGCAAACCTAAGCCTTGCCACACTTGTTTAGTACGGTATTTATCCATGGCTAATGCCGAACCTAACACACCACTGCCAGTATAAGGTAACCCCATCACATCAAGTAATCCTTGTATCGTACCATCTTCACCACCTCGTCCATGCAAAGCGATAAAAACGCGATCAATGTGCTTTTCAGAAAGTTGTTCAATAACCGGCCGCTCAGCAGTATCTATGCCGACAGCATCAACACCTTGACGCAATAAAGCCGTTAATATGGCTTGTCCACTTAAAAGGGAAATTTCTCGTTCGGCCGAATTTCCCCCCATCAACACCGCTACTTTACCCAATTCTGTACTCATTTTTAATCAAATTATCAATTATCAATTATATTATGATGTCGAGTGGGCAAGCTCTTTTTATTATACTTGCTCGCCTTTTCGTTCTCTGTAGTGAAAGTGATTCATGCCGAAAGAACGTTAGTGCCTTGTTGGAATTAAACTTATCGAAGCTACCCCAAGTCATTATACTATCCCAAGTTATTCGTTTATTTCCTAATTCGTTGTACTATACCCACATTAGGTTTAATACGTTTGAATCTCATCTCCAACAATACGCACTTCAGGAATCAAGCTAATACTGTATTTCTGTTCTATAGAAGCCTTGATTTGCTCAATCAAACATTCAATATCAGCAGCCGTAGCATGATTACAATTGATGATAAAATTGGCATGTTTTTCTGAAACACAGGCCCCCCCTTCACAGTGCCCTTTCCAACCCGCTTCTTCTATCAAACGAGCAGCATAATCACCAGGGGGATTACGAAATACAGAACCACAACTGGGTAAACCAATCGGTTGTTTTTCATTACGTTCTTTCAACAAGGCTTGAATTTTGGCTTTGCCTTCTTCAGATGCGGGACTCAAAAGCAAAGTAGCGGCCACAAACCACTCGTTTTCTGGGCCTTTGACGCGACGATAACCAATCTCATAATCTGTCACCTGACGCTTCCGAGACTGCCCTTGTCGGTTCAAGGTTTCTACGCCTTGCACAAACGACCAAGTCTCCTTTCCCCAAGCGCCAGCATTCATAGCCAAAGCACCGCCAAAGCTGCCAGGAATACCCGCTAAAAATTCGGTGCCACCCCAAAAACAACACGCCCGTGCCGCAAAGCGAGCCAGTTTCGCGCAACTCACACCCGCCTCAACACGCAAAATGTTATCATCTAATAACTTGATTTCATTTAATAATCCTGCCGTCAATATGACAACGCCAGGTATGCCGCCATCGCGCACCAGAAGATTGCTCCCCAAGCCCAGCCAAAAAACCGGGATATCATCAGGCAACTGCTGCATGAAATGGGCTAAATCCAACACATCCGCTGGCTCATAAAACCACTGTGCCGGGCCGCCTACACGCCACGATGTATGCTCAGACAGCGGTTCATTGTGACGTAGATTGCCACGCAAGCCGACCCGTTTTAATTGTGAATTGTCAATTGTATAACGACAAGGATTGTCTATAAGAAAGGATTGGAGCGAGATCATGCTAGTATTCTGTCAATGTAAAGGCCAGACGGCGCTTTCTACTTTCTAGTCGAAAGTGTTTTTAGCGTCTTTAGCGTCTTTAGCGTCTTTAGCGTTTATTTTCTTATTGGATCGTTTTGGGGTATATTAATTTTTACGCGCTTTCCTAAGATCAGTGATCAGTCAACAGTGATAATTGAACATTGCCAATACTACCCGCACCCAAAGTCAATAAAATATCTTGATCTCGTAATAAAGGCCTCAAAAGTTGGGGCAACTGTTCTACTTGTGTCACAAACTGAGCATTGACTGCACCTTTAGCACGGATAGCTTCATATAAAAACTCTCCCGTAACATTTGCAATCGGCGTTTCCCCAGCCGGATAAATATCAAGCAATAATAAAACCTCAACTGTCGATAACACTTCCACAAACTCATCAAATAAATCATAAGTGCGTGTATAGCGATGTGGTTGAAATGCCACCACTATTCGCCGTTGTGGCCAGCCTTCGCGCACGGCCTCTAGCACGGCCGCAATTTCACGCGGATGATGTCCATAATCGTCAATGTGCAAAATTTCTCCAACCGCTGTCAAGATATTTTGCATTTGAAAGCGTCGATCTATCCCAGCAAATCCTTCTAAAGCACGCACTATCAAAGGCTCTGATACCCCAACTTCATGCGCGATAGCCATCGCAGCAAGCGCATTACGCACATTATGTTTGCCAGGCAAATTTAAAACCACATCTAACCAAGGAATATGATCACGCAACACTTTAAAATGCGTTTGTCCCGCACTTTGCTTGATTTCAATAGCACGAATATCTGCTTGTTCAGATAACCCATAAGTGAGCATCGGTGTAGTCAACTCGGGCAATATCGCTTCAATCACGGGATCATCAATACACACAACGGTCAAGCCATAAAACGGTAATTGCTGCAAAAAATCAATAAACGTCTGACGCAACTGATTAAAGTCATTATTATAAGTTCTGATATGATCCGCGTCGATATTCGTCACCACAGCCATCACGGGTTTTAAATATAAAAACGACGCATCACTCTCATCAGCCTCAGCAACTAAATACTCTCCCGAACCTAAACTGGCATGTGTGCCTGCACTGTTTAAACGGCCGCCTATCACAAAAGTCGGATCTAAACCCCCTTCAGCTAACAAACTGGCAATCAAACTGGTTGTCGTTGTTTTACCATGTGTTCCAGCAATAGCAATCCCTTGGCGAAAGCGCATCAACTCCCCTAACATCTCAGCGCGTGGCACAACCGGCAAGCGTTGCCGCCGCGCCGCTTCAACCTCAGGATTATCTGACTGCACCGCGCTAGAAATCACCACCACATCGCAACCCTGCACATGCTCAGCCCGATGTCCAATTTGCACCTTAATACCTAAATCCGTCAATCGGCGCGTCATCTGACTTTTATGTAAATCCGACCCTGAAACGGCATAACCAATACGATGCATCACCTCAGCAATGCCACCCATACCCGATCCGCCTATACCCACAAAATGAATACGTCGGCAGCGTTTAGGAAGAGACAAGGAACCATTTCTATTCATCACATCACATCACATCAATTATCAATTATCAATAAACCATTATCTCATGGTAGGGCCAATCCCTTATGGTTGCCCATTATTGTTATCATTAAAAATTCATCGTAGGGGGCAATCCCCTTACCACCTATCCGTTTTATCTAACTCATTATATGTAGAGACGCGATGCCTCGCGTCTCAGCATCGCGTCTCAGCATCGCGTAACTCATTGCATAGCATACATAGCATACATATGTAGAGACGCGATGCTTCGCGTCTCAGCATCGCGTTTTGGTTTCGAGGAGACGCGAGGCATCGCGTCTCAACTGGAAATAATCCCTTATCCTAGTTTTGGTTTCGAGGAGACGCGAGGCATCGCGTCTCAACTGGAAATAATCCCTTATCCTAGTTTTGGTTTCGAGGAGACGCGAGGCATCGCGTCTCTACTGGAAGTTAATTTTGACAAACTGATAGGTGGTAAGGGGCAATCCCTTATGGTTGCCCATTAACAGTGATCACATCCATCACCTTTTGCAACGCAAGCGGTGTTGCACAACGTCGTGCCGCCTCTGACATCGCCTCTAAGCCTGCTGGATTATTGCACCATTCTGTCATTAAAGTCACTAACTTCTCTACTGTCAGCTCCGTTTGTGGCAACAATATCGCCCCACCCTTATCCGACAGAAAGCGAGCATTAGCCGTCTGATGATCATCTACCGCATGAGGATAAGGTATTAATATACTCGCAACCCCCGCCTGTGCCAACTCACTCACCGTTATCGCCCCCGCACGACAAATCACCACATCGGCCCTTTGATAAGCCGCAGCCATATCCTCAATAAAAGCCACCACCTCAACCTTAAACTGTGCTAAATCATACGCTTGCTGCATCGCCTCAATATGGGCCGCGCCAGTTTGATGCCAAACCTCAATCGCCCCCGGCACCTGCCGCAAAGCCACAGGCACCACCTCATTCAAAACCTTGGCCCCCAAACTACCGCCTACCACTAACACCCGTAAAGGTTCCCCTATCGCTTTTGGAAGAGGCCGATCCAAGGCCATTATATTACCACGTAGCGGATTGCCCGTATGCACCGCCCGATATCGGCTAGGAAAAGTACCAGGAAAGGCCTCCATCACTTGTGAAGCCAATCGTGCCAACCACCCATTCGTCAAACCCGCAATCGCATTCTGTTCATGAATGAACAAAGGTATACGCAATAGCCACGCCGCCACGCCCCCCGGCCCACTGACAAAACCGCCGAACCCGACCACCGCCACAGGGCGTAAAGCACGTAACACACGCACCGACTGCCAAATCGCCAAAATGATTTTAAAAGGGGCCATCAACAAACTCAACCACCCTTTGGAGCGAATGCCATGAATACGGATATATTCTATATCTATACCCGCCGCCGGCACCACACGGGCCTCTAAACCAGCATGTGTGCCTAACCAACACACCGCAATCCCGCAATCCCGTAAAGCCTCAGCTACCGCCAAAGCCGGGAACACATGCCCACCAGTTCCCCCCGCCATTAATACTATTCGATTTTTGATCATAAGGCATTTTTGCCAATATTTTCATGATAACTGATAACTGATAACTGATAACTGATAACTGTTCATTGTTCATTGAGAAGGCGAGCCTCATAATCAACGCGCAACAACAAGGCCAACATCACACACGTCACGATCACACTTGATCCCCCATAACTCATCAACGGCAAAGTCAAACCCTTCGTAGGCAACAACCCCATATTAACCCCCAAATTGATACTCGCCTGAATAGCAATCATCAAGCCAATGCCATAAGCCAAATAAGACGCATAATGTAAACCACGGCGTTCACTCAACATCGCAATAGCCAATGCCCGCCAAACCACAAAAGCAAATAAGCCTATCACAAACACCACGCCAACTAAACCCAACTCCTCAGCTAGGATAGCAAACAAAAAATCGCTATAAGCCTCCGGCAAATAAGCCAACTTTTGCATACTCAGCCCCAAACCCACCCCAAAAAACTCACCGCGCCCCATCGCAATCAAAGCCTGAGTCAACTGAAAACCGCTATTAAAGGGATCGGTCCACGGATTCATAAACGTCGTTAACCGTGCCATCCGATAAGGCGCTAACACCATCAACACCCCCAGCGCCAAAGTCACGATAATCACCCACAACAAAAACTGTCGTAGCGGCACCCCAGCCAAAAACAACATGCCTAACACTGTGGTAAATAATACCACGACTGCCCCATAATCTGGCTCTAATAACAACAATCCCGTGATTAAACAAACAATCGCAATCGGTTTCAGAAAACCACTGATAGCAAACCGCACCTCCTCACCGCGCCGCACTAAATACCCAGCCAGATATAAAATCATCAACAACTTCACCGGCTCAGACGGCTGCAAGCGCACCCCCCCTAACACTATCCAGCGCCGACTGCCATTCACCTCATAACCCAAACCCGGAATCAAAACCCAAATTAATAGGCCCAAACCGAACAACAACAAAGGCACACTCAAACGTTGCCAAACCAGCATCGGTACCTGAGTCACCACAAAGGCCAAAGCCAAGCCCACGCCCACATAAGCAAACTGTCGCCAAAAATAAAACAACGGATCACCAAAGCGCATATCAGCGATATAAATCGAACTTGAAGCCACCATCACCAAACCCAGCAATAACAAAGCCAAGCTGGCACCAATAAGCGGCATATCATACCCAACACTTGAATCCGAATCCCCTTGCACAAAAGATAAAAACCCGTTACTCATATTAAAAGCCTTTCTTCGCATATAATCATAAAGCATATTTATAACATTTTCCTTTTGGCTTCAGAAAACGCTATAGCAATCTTACCCATTACCCCTTACCATCTATCAGTTTGTCAAAAGTAGGATAAGGGATTGTTTCCTTTGTAGAGACGCGATGCATCGCGTCTCTGTTTCGAGGCGATCCATCGTAGAGACGCGATGCTTCGCGTCTCTGTTTCGAGGCGAAGCATCGCGTCTCTGTTTCGAGGCGATCCATCGCGTCTCTGTTTCGAGGCGATCCATCGTAGAGACGCGATGCTTCGCGTCTCTGTTTCGAGGCGATCCATCGCGTCTCTGTTTCGAGGCGATCCAGAGCATGAGACGCTTCGCGATCGCGTCTCTACGAAAACTGCCCATTACCCCTTTTTCGGGCCGTTCTATCAACATAGAGAGGCCCATCCATGCCGGGCAAGAACACGGTTACTATGAAGAAATTGTCCTGTTTATGAAAATCTTATTGGGCAATGCGCTCAAAGATAATTCTGATCTTGAAAAAGGCATTGTGACAGGCGTTTTGCGCATTGCGAAAGAATCCATTTTTTCCGATTTGAATAATTTGGATGTGTTATCGTTGTTGCGTTCTGAATTTGATGAGTATTTTGGCTTTACCGAAAAAGAAATCGACAAATTGAGTCAAGACTTTTCGCTGGCCGAATTATTAGACACTTTGAAAAAATGGTATAACGGTTATTTATTTGGAAACCGTGTCATTTACAATCCGTGGTCAATCATCAGTTTTTTAATGAGTGAAGACCGATTTCCACGTCCTTATTGGATTAATACCGCCAGTGATGCCCTATTGCGAGATATCATCACCCGCACAGAGCCCGATTTTCAGGAACAAATTGAAACCTTGCTTGCGGGAGGCACGATAACAACGCCGTTGAATGAGAATATCGTGTTGCGCGATTTGGAATCTAGCGAAGAGAATATCTGGAGTCTTTTAGTTTTCAGTGGCTATTTGAAGCCGGTTAAAATGATTCCACAGCGTCTACGCCCCCTTTATGAATTAGCGATTCCCAATTTAGAAGTGCATTCATTTTATGAAGAAACGCTTTTTAACTGGCTTCAAAACAGGCTAGGTAGTCAGCGATTACATAAATTGCTACAGGCATTAACAAAAACGGATTTCAAAACCTTTAGTGAACTTTTGAAAGAAATGGTTTTAGCCGTTTTAAGCTTTCATGATACGGCCGGTGAAGAACCAGAACGGGTTTATCATGCCTTTGTGTTAGGCTTGCTGACGCATTTGATGGATCGTTATCTGATTCGTTCCAAGCGCGAATCAGGTTATGGGCGTTATGATGTCTTAATGATTCCACATCAAAAAACAGAACCGGGCTTTATCTTTGAATTTAAAAAAGTGAATAAATCCAAAGAGAAAAGTGGTAACGAAGCTCTGAAAAGTGCTTTAAAGCAAATTCAAGATCAGCACTATGCGGTTGAACTACGCTCGCAAGGGGTTAAAACTATTTGGGGAATTGGAGTAGTAGTTAAAGGCAAAAAAGTTTGGGTGGAAAGTCTTTTGTTGTAGGAGGGGAATAAGCAAAATGCCTTATGGCAGTTGTTTAGCGGTAATGCAGTAGGATTTGAGTATGGTGATGCCCATTATATACTGCCCACCGTTATAATTTGAGTATTGGGTTAGTCACCACCACCTGACTTTCGCTTTTAGACAACTGCTTTAGGTGTTGGCTTAAAAATTAAAAGTGAATACACTTGAAACTTTGCGTCTTTGCGTCTTTGCGTGAGATATATTACATTTAAAAAGATAGAACCCTGATTTAACGGATTCTCATGATTAACCCTGATTAATGCCCAGGATTATCAGTTACCCACCAAAACAGCCCACCAAAAAGTGCTGAGTTTCAGCACATGTGCTGAGTTTCAGCACTTCTCACTATCTCATTGATTAATCAGGCTTAATCGCTTAAAAAAAGGCCTTTTTTGAGCAACAGGGTGCTGATTTCAGCACTTTCTGCCACGCCACAAACCCCCTCTTTTATATTAATTCTTTATAAATCAACAACCTAAAAATTGGCGCACTTGTTGCAATAATATTAGAGAAGTCATTAATTTTTTTGACCAATGAATTTAATGACTTCTTTTAATTGATTAACGAGCTAAACCCCTTTTGAGTATCGGTTTATCACATTCACTCATTATTATGAATGAGCCAAACGCTTAAATGATTCCCCTTCAAAATAGATTCGCGTTCAAGTCATTTATATGATCCCCTTTTTTTTTAGAATCAACGTTTCAAAGCACACGCTAACGCACTGATTAATAAGCAATATAACACTTATGTGATATCTCAAATTTCACCATTTAACATTTTTGTCTATTGCAGAAACGATAAAAGGGTACTGACCATACGCACCTTCAAATCAAAAATAGAACACGGATTGAACGGATTGTCATCATTAGCGCTGATTAATGCTCAGGATTAAATAGCACAGCGTCTCACTTTGACAAAGGTAGGCCGATTTTATGGAAACAAATTTACCAATGCGCAATATCGTTGTTTATCAAACACTACAACAATTATCAGAAAATCAGAAAATGTGCTGTGCCAGTTATAAAGAACTCGTCGCAAAATCGGGTTATAGCAAAAACACAGTTCATAAGGCAGTAGAGGAATTGGTTTTACATGGGATGATCATTAGACACAAAGTTTGTCATGATCTAAAAGGCAATCTCCCGAATGTCTATGAATTCATGTAGTAGAGACGCGATGCCTCGCGTCTCAATGCCTCGCATCTCCGCAATACCCCCTAGAGACGCGAAGCATCACGTCTCTACCTCATACCCACCCGCTTGCCCACCATTGTTTTATGTGATGTGGCACCTTTGCGTCTATTGCGTTTCTTGCGCCTCTTTTTCACGCCAAAGTTATTTCTCCCCTCAATAACTCAACCCCATTCCAAAAATTCTCATAATGCGAATGCCATACCTACGCAAAATTTACGCCTAAAACCAACGCAAAATGAATGCCAAAAAACAGCTTACCCTTGTGCGCACTACCCCCCCTTGACAAAAAAGAGCTTATTTATCAAACACTTAATTTTCTAAAAATGGACAAGGGGTTCACAAAGCAGAAAGTTTTTGAAATAATACGCCCCGCTGAATCAGGCAATAGAATGACGAGGGCAGACACGCAGAGGGTGGGGGGCAGACAGAGGGGGAGCAGACACGCAGGGGGTTCGCCCTTCCTGCTAATGTGCGTTGTCAGTATCTGGAGTAGATTTTGATAACTGATAACTGATAACTGACTTTACGTTAGTTTAAAGACTTTGGGAATGGGTAGGGCTTGGAAGAATTGTAAGACACTTTCGTACCATTTTATAGTACGGACTAGAGTACCAGAATTATGCTTTTTGCCGGTGTCTTGGTATTGGGCGTGTTTGCTGCCTTCTTCGGTTAGTTCGTAATAAAGGCGTTTTTTGTCGTCACGGTGTTTGGTTTGTAAGCCAAGTTCGGTTAGTTTTACATTAACCGGCCGGGCATTTTTTAAACCAATCCGTTTGGCTATTTCGGTGGGGATTAGTAAGGCCTGCTGGATCTCGGCAACTTGGGATTCAATGCCGAATAATTGCAACATATCGCAATCAAACTGTTGCTTTATGGCATTATTGAGGGCGATTTGCCTAGCATTACCGGTGATACCCAGTTTATCTAATTCTTCGGCTTTAGCTTTCGCGAATGGAATAACTTCTAGTTTGGGGTTTAGTGATACTGAGCCTTTGGTGAGCAGTTCAAATGTCCATTCAGTTACCATGACAGCAAATTCAGGATTGCACCAAATGGCTAAATGAATGGCTCCTTTGGGATGTATCCAAGAGCCACCATAACGTCCTGATTTCACTTCAATAATTTTAAAGGTGGGAATTCCGACCTTTAAACTTAGAACTTCTAAAAACTCGGTAGTGGATTGATTTTCCAAATAATGTTTGAAATGTTTGCCATTAGCCTTACACATAGCTGTGGCATCGAAATACCCGTCACTGGGACGCTGGCGAATTGTAGCACCGTGAAAATCACGACTTATTAATTGAGTGGTCATTTGTAGACACCTCACAGTGGTTAATTGGTGGTTCACAGTAAGATTTGAGAAAAACACTTAGCAGAGCGGCATTCTGTGATTACCTCTCGTTTCGGGGAGCTCCTCCCTAGCTAAGTGCATGGGAAACTATAAAGAGGGCTTATTTGCTTGTCAAGCTTTTTTTTTCTTAAACGGCCTCTTGTCTTTTTTAGCGCGCAAAAATTAAATCAATGTCGGGGGCCGGTAACGTGTTTTTAAAGCCCACCATTAAAATCTGATAACTTGGCGTTCAATAATAGTCGCTTCGCGCCTTCGCGCCTTCGCGCCTTCGCGCCTTCGCGCCTTCGCGTGATTTTAGTATTGAACCATCCTTTGATTTTGATATTTTTTTTCGGATAAGACCGAAAAACTGACCTAGATCAAGGCGAGAATTAAAAACACCCGTTATCATGAGCGCCCATCAATTATTTTGATTAAATTGAATTGCAGTTTAACTGATTTCCACTTAAGAAGTTTTTGCGCGCAAAAACATTATTTCACGCGCGCGGTGAAGCGAAGCTAAACTTTTGCCTGAAACTGAATTATCATACGCACTTTACGTTAGTTTAAATACTTTGGGAATGGGTAAGGCTTGGAAGAATTGCAAGACACTTTCGTACCATTTTATAGTACGAACAGAGCAGCCTGAATTGTGTTTTCTGCCCGTGTCTTGGTATTGGGCGTGTTTGAGGCCTTCATCTGTTAGTTCATAATAAAGGCGTTTTTTGTCGTCGCGATGATTGGTTTGCAAGCCAAGTTCGGTTAGTTTTACATTAACCGGTCTGGCACTTTTTAAACCAATTCGCTTGGCTATTTCAGTGGGGATTAGTAAGGCTTGCTGGATTTCGGCAACTTGGGATTCAATGCCGAATAATTGCAACATATCGCAATCAAACTGTTGCTTTATGGCATTATTGAGGGCGATTTGCCTAGCATTACCGATGATACCAAGTTTATCTAACTCATCGGCCTTGGATTGAGCGAATGGGGCAATTTCTAAGCTTGGGTCTAGTGATACTGAGCCTTTGGTTAGGAGTTCAAATGTCCATTTGGTCACCATAACAGCAAAATCAGGATTACACCAAATTGCTAAGTGAATTGAAGCATAAGGATGTATCCAAGTACCTTGATCTTGGGCTGTTTTACCCTTTTGCACACCTTTAACTACTTGAATTATATTAGATATGGGAATTCCCATATCACTCGAAAACGAGTTAAAATATTCCTTAGTGGACTTAAGGCGTTTATAGTCAGCAAGCAGTTTACCATTAGCCTGACACATATCAGTAGCATTCAAATATCCATCACTAGAACGCTGGCGGATTGTAGCACCCTGAAAATCACGGCTAATTAATTGAGTGGTCATAAAGTGACACCCCATAGTAGTTATAGAATTTTGATGGAGAACAAAACACTTAGCAGAGTGGCATTCTATGGTTACCACCTTTTCGGGTAGCTTTCCCTAGCTAAGTGCATGGCGAACTATAAAGATGGCTCATTTGCTTGTCAAGCTTTTTTTTATTAAACGGCCTCTTGTCCTTTTTTTTAAGCGAAAAAATTAAATCAATGTAGGGCTTGTTATTGTTACCTGCCCCATTTAAATCAGATAACTTGACATTTAATAATAACCTCTTCGTGCGATTTAAGTATCGAACCCTCCTTTGATTTTAATCATTGATAATTGCACTTAACCCGTTTTTGCGCGCAAAAACTTGAGCGTAGAATTGATAATTGGATTGATTTTGAGATTTTTTTTCGGATAAGACCGAAAAACTGACCTAGATCAAGGCGAGAATTAAAAACACCCGTTATCATGAGCGCCCATCAATTATTTTGATTAAATTGAATCGCAGTTTAATTGATAACTGATAACTGATGTGATAACGGTTTTGGATTTATATACAAAATTTGTTCCAATCTTTATTGCTGAAGGTATATTAAGTGACATTTGATGTGACGTTTTTTATAACGTGATTTGTTATTTATGTTCTGGTTTAATACGCATCTCGCAAAAAATGACGTAAAACGCACTTTAACTGATAACTGATTCAACTTGCACAACCACTTAAAACACACACCCCAAGTTTCAAGTGGAGTCGGGTGGCAACTTTAAGGGCCTGAAAAGCCTGACAAGTTTGACCGACAATTTATTTTGCAGGGGTGCCGATAATACCCGTTTTGGTAATTTCGGTAGGGCGAAATGGCTAATGCTTTATTGTGTAGGCATTAAGCGTTTTATTTTTTATTCCTTGAAAAATCAATTATTTAACTTAATTCATGCCAAGAAAAAGGTAAACATGCTTAAAAAAGGCAACAACCGCGCCATTAGTTGCTCTCGTGAATTTGGGCAATGGCTATTTATGAGCTTAATGACTCTAGTATTATTGAGTGCTTTTCCAATTATGGGAAGTGCCAATGATTCGTATATCGTTGGTGTCGTGTTTCTTGATGCTAACGAAAATGGGGTATATGACCCTGATGAACCAGTACGGGTTGGTCATGATGTCTATTTAAAAGACCTAAATGGTGGAAATTTCCATACCCCTACTAATGAGAAAGGTGAATTTTATTTCACAGCTCGACATGTGGGTGATTATGAAATCTCCACCATTTGTTCTTAGCCGTTGCCAGCACGCCGAATAAAGATATGAGTGCTGCCATTGAAAAATTGCAACAACTGAAAGTCAAAGCACATGTCTTGCTCGCAGAAAATTGTGACGGTAGTCCTGAAACGGCATTGGCATATCAAACCTTGAGTGGGAAAACAGGTGGTATTTTCAGCTTAACAACAGAAGATGATGACGGTGATTTGGTTGTTTTAGAAGACTTGCTTGAGATAATTCTCAGCACTGGAAAATACAGTGCGCGTGGCACTCTCAAGGATAAAGAGGGCGAACCCATTGAAGGTGTAGTCATTGAACTCAACACCAAAACCACGACAACCGATAGCCTGGGCAATTGGGAAATCAGTAATTTAGCCGAAGGGGAATACACCGTCATTGCCACTAAAGACGGTTATCTCTTTGACTCAACAACTTGTGTTGTCAGTGACAATGAAATGGTTTGTGAACCGGTATTCAAAGCCGAACCCGTGTTAGATGTTAAAGTGGTACCAGAACCGCGTATTGCCAAACAAGGTGAAAACGTGACTTACACCATCACCGTCACCAATCAAGGTGAGGGAACGGCTACCAACGTGATTTTGGCCGATGTCTTGCCAGATCACAGCGACTTAGTCACCATTGACGCTTTGGATGGTGGCAGTTGTGAAGCCGAGACGATAACGTGTAGCTTGCCCGACTTAACCCCTGGTGCGACGGCCAACGTTAAAGTGGTGATCAGCAATAAGCAAACGGAAAGCCTGATTAATACGGTGACAGTGACGACGCAAGAATACCCCACCGATATCAAAAAAACGTGGACACAAGTCATTCCATATCTGTCGGTAACCGTCACTGATCAAGCTGATCCGATAGAAATGCTTCAAGTTTTGCATTACAAGGTGACAGTAGAATTGAGTCATTACGCGCAGGCCGATGCAACGGGTATCACTTTAATCAGTCAGTTGCCCAAAGGGGTTGAATTAAAGTCCCTTAACAGCGATTATGGCATTTGTAATACCAGTGCATTCCCGCAAATCACTTGTGAGATGAATGACTTGAGTATTGCCAGTGCTGACAGTGTCAGTCATGCCACCGTCGAAATGGATGTTGAATTGAAAGACGCGGGCTTGCTGTTGTTGACGCATGAAGCCAAAGTGACGGCCAATGAATATCCCGCCCATTTAGTCCGTGAACGCACCAATATCTTCATACCAGAAGATATTCAAGTCGATTTAGCTTTGGTGGTTGATGTCACGGGTTCAATGCAGGAAGAAATCAATGGTGTCATTAAAGCCTTGAAGGCATTCATTGCTGAAATTGATCCCAGCACGGCCCCGTTAATGGCATTACTCACCTTTGGTGATGAAGTCAAAATGGCCGCTTTTACGCGAGACTTAGCCGTGTTACGCAGTGCCATTGAAGACTTAACTGCCAGTGGTGGCGGATTGTGTCCCGAAGCTTCGATGGAAGCCTTGTTAGTGGCTATCCCGCATACCAAAGCTGGTGGTGATATTTTGTTTAGCACTGATGCCTCACCGTATCCAGATGCCGATGTCGAAAAAGTCATGAGACTGCTGCGCGGTAAAGGGATTCGTTTTAATGCGATGATTACGGGCGATTGTTCAATGCAAGAGAGTTGGAATAATTTGCCTTAATTTTTGGAATAGACGCACGGCCGTAGAGACGCACGGCCGTGCGTCTCTACTTTGCTTCTTTAATATTGTCTAATGCTTCTTCTTCCGTTTCTCCTTGGGACCAACAACCGGGTAAACCAGGACACCAAACGGCATAACCTTCTTCCGTCTTTTTGAGATTCACTTTGTATTTCATAGTTTATTAGCCTTATTATAAATACAATATTTACGACAACAGATAGAACGCTGATTTAACGGATTGTCATGATTCGCGCTGATTCATCCTGCCTTAGTGATAATGGTTAACTGATAACTGATAACTGATCCAATACCTTCGTACTCTCTTCCCCAAATTGACTAATCACGCGCACCGCTATTTTTTGTTCCGGCCGGTTGAGGGTGATTGGGTGTGAGAGGTAACCATAAATACGATCAAAAGCCTCCTCATCTATTTCGATTTTCAACGTTTTTTGGGCCCGTTTACGCATGTTGAGTTTGACTTGGTTGCGTAACCCCGTTTTCCATTTGCTAAATTCGTTTTTTTCACCGCCGCAAAAGAAGACTTGTTTGACGATGAAATGACGGCCATCGTAATCATCATCTACCATCCAATAAACAATATCATGTAGATTCCTAGAGAGCACTTGATCTTGAACAGGGTTATAGATGTCTAAACCGCAAATTTCAACTTGAACTTCTTGGCCGGTTTGATGTACTTTAATATCCGGTTCGCCAATCGTCACAAATGAAGCCGCTTTTTTATCTCTTTTCAATAAACCCTTTTGCAATAAATCATCGTGCATACGCACCTTGGTGACTTCAAAATGCCCAGACGGGGTGCTGATATGCTCATTATTGATCTGGCTTTCAAAGGAAAAGCCGAGAATGATCAGCCACTCGGCATCATTGCGCTCGCGACACGCTTTGATCGCTTCATCAACCCCTTGTTTGCTGACGGTGCCAAATTGAGGGCCTATCAGAAAATAGGCCTTTTTCTCACCTTCAGCCGTTTCATAAAAACCTTGGGCATGTAAATAGCGACTGTTTAAACGCTCTATTCGGATAAAAAGGGCTTGTTCGTTTTTTAAACCATTTTTCACACCCGCCGATTTCAGATGTTCAAAAATGCTGTGTTCAAATCCTTCAATATCTTGATAAACGCGATGCTCAGCTTCCAACTCTTCCGGCGAAACCGGTTCAAAACTTTGCAAGGTTTCAAAGGTAAAAGGGCCGGCTACGCGAAATTTTTTTTGTTCGATTTGTGCTTCATCATACAATATTTCTTCATCAGGCGCTTCATCTTTCGCGACGCATCTCATGGTGATGCGCGGTATCTTTTTATAAATAAACCCTTGACGAATATCTTCCCTTTTGGGATCATGTAATTTGTAATAAGGAAACACGGCCGTCATTAATCGCGTTTTCGCAATGTTTAAAGCAATACGGGAAGTGTCAATCGTTATCCAGCGACGGCCCCAGTTTTCAGCAACATAAGCCGTTGTTCCAGCCCCACAAGTCGGATCTAAAATCAGATCACCTGGATCCGTTGTCATCATCATGCAGCGTTGTATCACTCTGGTAAACGTTTGAACAATATAACGCTTCTTTTTTTCAGACAGTTGTTCAACCCATAAGTTACCAATCTCCGTTCTTGGAAAATCATCAAAATAATACTTATACCGAATCGTATTACCTTGAATCATTATCCGATTTTTTTGCGCCAGCCTTTCCAATTTATCCTTCGCACATCGCCAGCCTCTACCCGATACCGGTGTAAATGTTTTACCTTTAAATTCAAAGGGTTGAATTGTCGTATTGGCACCCGAAGTCGATTGTAATTTTTCACAAGTAAATAGTCGTAAGCTCCTATCAACCTGATCAAGTGAGTTAACATGAACCGCCTCACCATTGTCTTGCTCTACCCAGCAAAATCGGTCCAGATCAAGTTCTTTCTCGGTATAAAGCTTATGGTATTTTAACTGATTAATATTTTTGGCATAAAACAGAATATAATCGTTTAAAATCGGTAAATTTCTAGCCCGAGTATTGCTGCGTGTTCTTAACACGATGATAGAAACAAAGTGTTCACTACCAAACACTTCATCCATAACACAGCGTACCCAGTGCATATTTTCATCACAAATCTGTAGAAAACAAGCGCCACTTTCAGTCAACAATTCTTTGGCAACAATCAATCGATCTCGCAAATAGCTCAAATAGGAATGAATCCCTAATTCCCAAGTATCACGAAACGCCTTGATTTGCTCAGGTTCAACACTCAAATATTTATCAATACCATCTTTGACATCCTGCTCCTGCATTCGCCGTTGCCAATTCGATTGATATTTAATACCATAAGGCGGGTCGATATAAATCATTTGCACCTTGCCCGCCAAACCTTCCCGTTCCAATAAGGAAGTCATCACCAATAAACTATCGCCCTGAATCAAGCGATTGCGCCAACCGGCTTGATGTTGGTAATATTCAGACACCTGTTTTAAATCGACGTTATTCAAGCTGTTACCAAATAACTCGTTGATGGCGGATTTTTCGCAATCCGCCGCTTTTTTGAAGCGATATAAGTTTTGCATCAAAACTTGAGGAGAAATCAGTTCATGGCGATACAAGGCGCGAATATCAACATCAAAGGTTTCTTCGTTATCCTCATCACCATATTTTTCTAGCCAAAACAATTCTGGATCTTGTCCACGATGAATAACGGGATTTATGGAAAATGTAGCTTTAGAATTTTTTTTCACAGTTCGATTGTTGATCTCATTACTGGCTTTTGATAAGGTGTGTCAACCCTTTGTTGCATTTTAAGGATTTGATATAGATGTTCATACCCGTAAAACTCAAAACGGGCAAAAACTTATTTATAACGCAAGAGACGCAAGAGACGCAAAGATTTCACAATTTATCTTGACAACTTCTTTAGCGTCTTTAGCGTCTTTAGCGTCTTTAGCGTCTTTAGCGTTTATTATTCAGTCCAAATAAACCTAATATATAATACGCTAAAGATTATAGGTTATTGATTTCATTATCAAGTGATTTATGTCGTCCCCTAACTTTAGCTTTTAGACGACTGCTTTAGCTCTTGGCTTCTCAAATTTTTCGTTTTTCCATTGTAATTGAAAAGACATTATTATGAAACTACTCAACTATCTGAAAGAATATGACGCGCCAATCAATGATATTGTCTTTATGACAGTCTTATCAGGTTTAGCTAATGCGATATTATTAGGTATCATCAATTCTGCCGTTGAAATGATTTCAAATCATAACTTACAAGGACAATACTTGTTTGTTTATCTCACGATGTTTATTTTATATGTCTATACCCAAAGGCAAGCGTTCTCTCAAAATATGGTTGCGTTTGAAAAGTTCATGTCCAAAGTCAGGGTTAGAATTGCGGATAAAATTCGCTCGGCCGACTTACAGGCCATAGAAAAGAGCGAACGGGGTGATATGTACACTCGACTCACCCAAGATAGTAGCATCATTTCTCAATCTGGACTATTTCTGATCGGATTGGCACAATCGGGGATGCTCGTCATTTTTAGTTTTGTTTATCTGGCTTGGTTATCTCCCATCAGTTTTTTGATGGCACTCCTATTTGTCAGCAATATTTTCTATTTTTACTGGTTTTATGATAAAAAGATTTCCAAACAACTTCTTATGCTCAAGCAAAAGGAGAGCAAATTTTTCCAGTATTTCAGTCATCTGTTAGACGGTTTTAAAGAACTCAAAATGAATCGTCAAAAAAGTGATGACTTATTTGAGCAGTTTGAAACGCTTTCTCAGGAAACTGAAAAACTGAAAATCAATGTGGGTTTAGAAGAAATCAACAGTTTGATGTTTTCTCGTATGTCTTTTTACTTGTTGCTGGCGATTTTGATCTTTATTATACCCTTATCCTTCACCACTGAGGCTGATGAAATCTACAAAGTATCGACAACCATTCTATTTCTGATTGGACCAATCAACATGATAGCGTTCTCTTTTCCCATCTTATCCAAAAGTCATGTCGCTTTAGAACACTTAGAGCAACTAGAAACAGAACTGGATAAGACTATCATTGATGAAATGTATGTTCAACAACCGATAGTGTCTGATTTCAAGGCCATTCAGCTTGATAAAGCGACTTTCTCTTATCAGGATCAGCAGGGTAAGCCTTTATTTTCTATCGGGCCCCTTAATTTGGAGATTAAAAAAGGGGAAATGGTGTTTATTGTGGGCGGTAATGGCAGCGGCAAATCCACTTTTTTAAAAATGTTGACTGGCTTGTATTATCCAAGCGCGGGTTCTGTGGATTTGAATCATGAGCCCATTGATAGAAGCGAATACGCCAGTTACCGTGAATTATTTTCGATTATTTTTACCGATTTTCACATGTTCGATAAACTCTATGGTTTATCCAATATTGAGGATAAGGAAGTCAAAGCACTGTTGCGCTTAATGCAATTGGATAAGAAAACCCAATATCGTGAGAAAGAATTTACCCACCTTGACTTATCCACAGGGCAAAAGAAAAGATTGGCTTTTATAGCCGCTCTCTTAGAAAATAGGCCCATTTACATTTTAGACGAATTAGCAGCGGATCAAGATCCGCAATTTAGAAAGTATTTTTATGAAGTGATGCTACCGGATTTAAAACAACAAGGCAAAACCATTATCGCGGTAACGCATGATGATCACTATTTCCATATTGCTGATAGGGTATTGAAGATGGAATATGGGCAATTGGTAGACTATGAGTAGAGCTGTTATTGTAGGGGTAATCCTTTGTGGTTGCTCCTTTTGAGCTTTGATGACACACCTTATTGTAAGTACTGAAGCACAAATAAACAGGTATTTTGGGCATGAGCAAGGGATTGCCCCTACGGGTACGGTTGTAGGGGCAATCCCTTGTGGTTGCCCCGGTTGCTTCTATTAGAAATACCTGAAAATTTATGCTTCAGTACTTATATTGGGTTTTGTTATAACGTTTGGATGTATTTTGCAACCGCTTAGACATACGGCGCAGGCTCAAGCGTTTCTAAAGGCAGTAGATTATGGTTTATCACGGTAAGATGATCAACTAAGGAAACGTGTCTGATATTAAATAAAGCAACTCTACCACGCAGTCGGTTATTCAATTCATATTTCAGTGCATCTATTTCGTCTTTAAACATACTCACATCAATCTTGAGAATAAAAAACAGTTTTAATTTTAATTGTTGCGGATGCCTCGGAAATTCTTGGACTGACGAAGGCAAGCATGATAAAAATTCTTGCCCTTTGCCCGTTTTCGCCCAACAAGCGGCTAACATCAATAAACTATCTGTTGCCTTAGCGATAAGATTATCCAACAAATGGTTTGGTAAACATTCTGCAGGGGTTAAATTCGCGTAGTCTTTCAGCTCGATAAGCCAAAGTCTATTCTCATCTTCTTGCCACCAACAAAAATCCATTTCTTTCAAATTTTGTCCATTTAAAGATTTATAGGCCTTGCAATCTTGAAAACGGAAATGCTTGCCGGCTGGTAAAGTGAGTCTTAAACCAGATTCATGATAAATAGTCATGTCTCAAAATCCAAAATCACATTTTGTTCATACAGTTCAATGGAAACATCTATAATCGGATTGGATGGCATGCCGTCTCGTAAGTTATAAAATTCGGCGACAACGCCATTTTTAGGGCTGCGGAATAGAGAACATAACCCAATTGATTCATTATGTTTCCGAGCCAACCATTCAAAACGTCTGAGTACAAAATAATTGTGAGTGGCTAGATAAATTTGAATACCAGCTTGTTGTGCCAAAAGGAAGAATATATCGACTAACGCAACAATCGCTTTGGGGTGTAAATTGACTTCTGGTTCATCTACAAACAAAATCGAACCCGGTTTTAACATTCGATTCTTGATTAATCTATTCAAAATGCCGATTTTTTTAATCCCTTCAGCCGTTTGGGACATCGTATATTTTTCATGCCCCCGTTTAAACATAAATTCATTTTGCTCAATTTCAATTTGTCCTTTTCCCATTTGCTCATCAAGTAATTCTACAGCGGTTTTTAAGTGTTGATGCAGCTTGCCTCGGCTCACAGGTAAGCGTAATGCTTTGATCAGATCAAGATAAGTATCATCAAAGCCAATGATTTCCAATTGGGAACGAGTGGCTTCAACGGCATCCATGACAGTCATAATTTCTTTTGGTGGTAGAAACAAGGCATTGATAGGTGTTGTTATTGCCACGAATTGAGGCGTAAATTTGATGATTTTTCGCGTTGTTTTTTCACCAAATGAAAAACTCAGGTTGATATTATCATTGGTTAATTGTGTTGTCACACTCAATTGACTTTTTCCTTTATGAACCAGTTTACCGAGTTCTAAAGCAGGTGGTTGAAAAATCCAACGGAGCTTGTCAGCGAGAACGGCCTGCCAAGACAGTGAAGGATCATTATTCCCACGTTTTTGGTAATCTTCAAGACTACGAGCGATCCCATAAAGTAGTTTTAAAAGATGTGTTTTACCAGAATCATTTTCGCCAATGATAAGATTAAGACGTTCATGTTGTTGCCATTGTAGTTGTTGAAATGCGGCTAGATTTTCTAATGTCAGGTTGTTGAACATGAATGGCCTCAGACTAAAATGTTAATTAAATAATGATAACGGATGTTTTGGGGGGCTAACTTCGGCTGTCAATTGTAAATTAAGCCTTATTTTATTTATTTTTTGTTGCTGGCTGAGTATAACACCATTATTGATATATAGTAGATTTTTTAAGTTTATGCAAAATAGGTTCCGTTATTTTTGAAAAAGCCTCGCGCAAAACGAATCGGTGGTAAGGGTATCCAAACTTTTATTAGACTCACTTGCAAAACGCAAACGTGCAAGCACAAATCAACGATTTACAGGGTATTGTGTTATCACAAATTATTATTTTATCGTTATTAGAGTTGTCCAAGAAGCTAAGTCCTTGATTTTTAATATCAAAGTATCTCATACGCCAATGATTGACGTTTATGATTTAGAAACAAGTCTATTGTTTAAGCGTTTTGCAAAAGGCTTATTATATTATTTAATTTATGACCTTGATAAATTAAATTAATTCATTACATATTCTAGATATTAACAATTCTTTATTTACCGTTCCAAAAAATAAGCGACAATCATACCCACTAATGATAGTGTTATCATAACATCAGGAAAAAGACCACTGAAATGATGAAAGATAATCTCGCTACAAAAACCTCTAGCCCATTCTCGAAGGCTGTCAATGATGATCATACCTACTACAGCCAGTTCAAAAAGGCGAAAACCGAGGCCGTTAAACCGCTTTTTAATGAGACACCAAACACTCCTCGCTATAAGCTGGCTGTCATTGTTTCCTATCGAAACAACCCTTTTCAAAATCGACAACAACAACTAGAAACCTTTGTTCCTTTCATGACCGATTATCTGAAACAGCTAGGCGCTCATTATGACTTTCAGATTATCGTCGTGGAGCAAGCAGAAGATGGCCGAAAGTTTAATCGGGGTAAATTACTCAATGTTGGATTTCACATTGCAAAAACGCTGGGCTACGATTACCATATTTTCCATGATATCGATTTGCTGCCTAATGATGATTTGTTAGGATACTATGGATTCTATCCGCATGGGCCCCTACATTTAGCAGCCGTTTGGAACAAATATCAACATCTTGCCCTCTTTTTTGGCGGTGTCTGCTCATTGACTACGGAACAGTTTGAAACCCTTGATGGTTATCCTAACAATTTTTGGGGATGGGGTGGAGAAGATGAAGAATTGTACCACCGAATCGTAGACTATGACATGACGATTTTAAACCCCATTACCGGTGGTTTCAAAGAACTTGAACACATTCATACCAAAACCCTGCCTAATTCAGTCAATCAGGAGAGATTCCAATTGCTCGCTCAACGTCAGGGTAAAGCCAACAATAATGGCCTGTCCAACTTGCAAATCCAACGATTAGACGAACCGGAAAAACTCAATAGCCATGCGAGCAAGTATCTTGTTATGCTATAAGCTCAATATCATGATCCCATTATGAACAACACTTTTTCTCTCACGACTCAAATATTAAGATTGGCTACTACGAGATGAACGATACCATTACTGTATTAACGGTTACTCGCCACCGTCCTGATTTGCTACAACGGGCCATACATTCAGTAAGCCAACAGGATTACGATGGAAAGATACAACATCTTATCCTCATTGATGGCTGTATGGACACATACGCGATGCTTGATCAGCATCATGAGCCCAGCGAAAAATTGTTCTGGTTTTTGAGAGCACGCTCATCAACAGAATTGAGTGGCCCTGAACATCTGGCGAAACTGAGAAATCTGATGGGCCGTATGGCGGAAACCCAATGGATCAGTTTTCTTGATGATGATAATGAATATGAACCTCATCATCTTAGGCAACTGGTAGAATGCGCTCATAAAACCGGTTCCCCTGCTGTTCACTCTTGGATGCAAATATTGAATTTTGATGGCACCCCCTATCTGAAACAGCGTTGGCCGTGGTGCCGAGATGATGAAGAGGGAGAACGTCGCTATCAGGAATTGGCAAACAAGGGGATTATTTCAGCAGGTTCTAATGTTGTTAAAGATGGGATTAATAATCTACCCTATAGATGTGTTGATACCAGTGAATGGTTGATTGATAAAGAACTCTTTTGGAATAATCAGATGTCCACGCATTTTTCTTATGATGACTGGATTAATAACAAAGCTGAGGATGACAAACTGCTCATGCAGCTTCTTGCGACAAAAGTGCCTATTGTGTGCAATCAAGTCGTTTCTCTAAAATACTATCTTGGCGGTTATTCTACCAACCATGATGGCTGCCATACACACTCTCAAACTTGGGAATGGCAGGATTCTAAACCGTCTTTTGCCAAGAACTCGAATATAACTATGAAACCAGCCCAAACTGATCTCACTTTCTATGTTGGTGTGTATCAGGATGTAGATTTATTAGATAACTGCCTGAACCAACTCAGGAATGTTTATCCAGAAAGTCCTCTGATTGTTCGTTCAGATGGTGATGCTGATCCAGCCATTGCTGTTATTGCACAAAAATACAATGGCGAATGCCATTATGGGAAACGTCTCTACCCTATCGAAAATGGCGGAGAGATGATTCACGAAATGCTACGTCTTTTCATCAGTAACGCTACACCATTTTTGATCAAAATGGATACTGATACGCATGTTGCTCGCCAATTTTCGGCATTACCTGATGTACCTTGTGTTTTTGGTACCCTGCAACAGGCCGGTGAAGGTAAACTGCTTTCCATTCAAGGCGGCTGTAGTGGTTTCACGCTTTCAGGTGTACAGCAATTATATGATAGCCGTCTTCTTCTTGATGAACTACTGACTCAACTACCCCCGCCTTGGGCTGTCAACGAGTCACTTTATAAGCGAGCCATGATTAATGGCTTGACTGGTTTTGAGTGGACAATTGGTTGGGCCTGTGAAAAGCTAGGTATACGGCTTGTCGATTGGCCAGAAATCATGAGCGAATGGCAAGTTACGCTAGAAAATGATGATTTACGCTACGCGATAACACATCCCCACAAACCAGGAATGCCAATCCAAGGGGTAAAAAGATGCGCTTTGCGTTATTATGAAAATGTAACCTCGATGACTGAAGTGTCAAGTATCAAACCCTAAATCCTAAATCGCTCATCAAAAGACTCGTCAAATAACACAATGAAACCAGCCCAAACTGATCTCACTTTTTATTTAAATGTGTACTATGATGTTGACTTGCTGCTAGAATGTTTGACCCAATTCAGAACAGTCTATCCGCAGAGCCGTCTGATTCTTAGAGCAGATGGCGATCCAAATCCAGCCATTGCTGAGATTGCTCAAGAATATAACGGTGAATATCACTATGGGGAACGTCTATTTATTATAGAGAAGGGTGGGCAAATTGTTCATGAGATGCTACGCATTTTCTTGGCCAATAACGAAACACGCTATCTTTTTAAAATTGATCCAGATACGCGCGTTGTTCGCTCCTTCAATCAATTGCCTGATATTTCCTGTGTTTTCGGAACGGTACAACACCAAGGAGAACTGTTTTCAATTCAAGGGGGATGCCTTGGTATGACGCTTGATATCGCCCAAAAATTTTACCAATCAGATTTTTTTATGGATGGAGCCTTAGCTGAGCGCCCTCCTCCTTGGGTTCTCAACCAGAAATTGGCTCGTCGCCCAATGCAGCTTGGATTAACCAGTATTGACTGGACGGTTGGCTGGGCTTGTAAAATGATGAATATCAAATTGGTAGATTGGCCTGAAATTAGGAGTGAATGGAAAATAACGCCAGAAAATGATGAACTGCGCTATGCCGTAACGCATCCTCACAAACTGGGCCCGCCAATTCATGAGGCGAAATGATGTGCCTTGTGTTATTGGGAGAATGTTGTCTCTATGACCAGCTATATGATTCAGGCCGAATAGCAATAAATAAAAACAGGTTTTTTAAGGGAAGAAAGTATGAAAGGGCCTAGCGTTATCATTTGTTCAAGAAACAGGGCGAGTCAGCTTGCAGAGTGCTTGGCTAAAATACCCAACGATTCATTTGAAACTCATGATGTAGAAATGATTCTGGTTGATAGTGCCTCTAGCGATGAGACAGCAAAAATGATGGCCGATCACGCGGCCAAAGCCATTTATCCGGTAAAATGCTTCACGGCCCCCAAGGCTGGACTGGGGTTGGCACGCAATTTGGGTATTGAGGCTGCTACTCGTGAATTGTTGGTTTTTACCGACGATGATTGCTATCTTTCAGATGACTATATTGTGCAGTTGCTGCACAACTTCGATAAAGAGCGTTATCAGTTCTGTGGCGGACGCATTTTACTGTGGGACGAAACGGATGCGATGGTGAGCGTCAATTACCATAACGAGTTCTTTTTGATTCCAGCGGGCAGTTTTTTAGCGGCCGGTACCATTCAGGGGGCTAATATGGTGAACCACCGTGACGTAATAGAAAAGGTGGGCGGCTTTAATCCACATATGGGAGCCGGAACTCAATTGCGTTGCGAAGATATTGAATTGCTTGGCCGTGCAGGTATGAATGGTTTTACTGGGGCGTATCTGCCACAATTAGTGGTTTACCATCATCATCGACGCAAGCCTGGGCCTGTAGTCAATCAATTACGACAAGAAAACGACATTGCTCGCGGTGCCTACTATGCTTGTATGAGTGACCAAGGCTTTCTCAATTACTGGTTTGAAGGGATGAAACAGTCCCTCACGACAGAAGCCGGATTTGGACAAAATCAATATCAGGTGTTAGTCAATGAGTTGCAGGGAGCGCAGATTTATTTTGAAATGAAAGCTAAAAGCGAAATTTGACCACCCTGTCATAAAACTCAAATAGAGACCCTAAATATTGGAGTCTGTTAATTGACTCATAACCTCAACCATAAAGCAAAGCTAAACACTATTTTTATTTATGACTCAGATGGACTCCATTTTTAAATCTGACGTGTGCAATAATACGTCATCCAGAGCGTTCCACGCTTACTGTATCGGAACGCAAAAATCTGGGACACACTCTATAGCCGGACTTTTCCAGCCACGATACAACTCTGCTCACGAACATGAACATTACCCATTGATCCAACTGTTATTGGCCAATCAACCGGTGAATCAGATCAACGAACAACTCACAAAGCGGGATCAACACTTAGGATTGGAGTTGGAATCTTCTAATCTTCTCAGCTTCTTTGTAGAGAGGCTGGTGAGTGAGTTTACAGAGGCCAAATTTATCTTGACGATCAGAGATTGTTATTCTTGGCTTGATTCTTGTTTGAATCATCAACTCAATGCCCAGCGCACTGAAGAGATGGCTTTCTGGTGGCGTTATCGGGATTTCTGTTTTAGGCATGAACAATTTAAGCACGCCGCGCAAGAACAAATCTTGGCTGAACATCATCTCTACACATTGGATGGTTATTTATCATACTGGCAACGCATCAATCAGAATATTTTGGCGACGATACCGCCTGAAAGATTATTGATTGTGCGAACCGTAGAAATTGAGGCCAGTATTGATAAAATCGCGCAATTTTTGCCTATTCCGGTTGAAACGCTCAATCCTTCTCGTTCCCACTTATACAAAGCCCAGAAAAAGTTTAATTTGCTTTGGCAGATAGATCGCGATTTTTTGGAACAAAAAGTAGAGTTCTATTGCCGGCCTTTAATGGATCAATATTTTCCTGAAATTCGAGACATACATGACATTTTAGGGAATGTGTCATAATAGCTTTTCATCTCAAGCATTTTAGACTTATCCCTTTTTAAGTTTGGCCGATGCTTTCTTTTCAACACAGAGGAACACAGAGGAACACAGAGGAACACAGAGAATAAGTCTCTGATTTAAAATGATATTATCTTATGAAATACGGTGTTTCTGTGTGTATTTTTGAATCCGAATTTGAAAACGGATAGGTGGTAAGACATTTACAGGTATTTAATATCAGAATATCATTAAAAACCCAATTCACGCAAAAGTGGCTCGCAACTGTGGCACACTTATTCTCTGTGGTACTCTGTGGTACTCTGTGTACTCTGTGTTGAAAAAAAACAAATTAAATCAACACTCTTCGGATTTTATCCGTTAATTGATTTTCAATCTCCCAAATATCATTCGTTATTTCAATAAATTGCCATTCATCATACCCATATTTATCACGCACGACATTGACTGCGCGCAGCCAACAGTTTTCAACTGTCCATTTTTTCGCGGCTTTGTCTTGCTTCATGTCGGATATTTCAATGATTAAATGAAGGGTTTCACCATTCTGTTTTTTGCATTTTGCAATAAAATCAGGATAATACAAGTGATCTGTTCCGGCCTTCACGTAAGGAATGGCAAAACCTAAAAAGCTATTGTTGACATACGACATAACGAAATCGTCCAAAGCTTCCAGCGTTTTGGCTGTGATGTGTTCCCGACTATCGGTATTATCCGCGACAACAAAATTAACATGGCTTTTTTGAGTGGGATACACCGCTTTGGAAGTAATGCCATTCACTTCTTGCGTGCTCCCAAATGGCTTTTCAGGGTTAAACACGGGTAAAATGTTATCGGTGTAACGGTGTTCGGCATCAATGCCACGCATAATGTGATCGCATATTTTTTGAGGTTCTTCAAAATAAAGTAGCTTTCGATAAGCGGGTTCGGTGAAACCAATCACGGTGACTTTTTCAAAATACCACTCTTCCACAATTTTTTTCAACGCGTTGAATTGATGAAATTTTGGATTGCCCCCTTCATCAGAATAATAAAACTGAATCAGTGCTTTAGTGATGTCATAAATCAGGCTTTGATCACGTTTTTCTTTGACATCTGCCACTTTGAGCATTTCTGATGAGAAAGCGTTTCTCATTTCAGTTTCAATGGCAAACTTGTCAGCGTCAATTTCAAAATGCTCTAGGCGAGAAAAATCAGCCTTGATCTCATCATCCAACGATTCAACTCGATAGCCTACCAAATGAGGAAAACGGATTTCAAAATCAGCTTGTCTTTCGGGTAGCGCATAAATCTGTTTAGTTTCAACAGGTTCGGCTAAAATCGTCGTACCCCCCTTGAACAGTTTAAACGGCACGCCGATGATATGAGCATATTCAGGTGGCAATTTGCCCTCTTGATCTAAATCGTATTTTTGACGACGCAAAGCGCGCCCTGCGACTTGTTCACAAAGCAATTGCGAATTAAATGCGCGTAAACCCATGATATGGGTTACAGAATTCGCATCCCAACCTTCTGTCAGCATGGAAACGGAAACGACACACCGAATGTGAGCGCCTAATGTGCCTTGTTTGCCAACCGTGTTGACGACTTCTCTTAAAATGTCGGCTTCGGTAACGTTGTCATAAGATTTATCGGGATGGCGAATGCGATAAGCGCGCTTAAAGTTTTCCAATTCAGGGGCAAACACTTTTTTAAAATCAGTGCTAACCAGATCAGCATTTTCTAAGACATTAGAATCGATCAGCAAAGTCGGTGGTTTGGGCAAAGCCTGTTTTGTCACGACATCAAAATTGGAAAACAAGTCATATTGCCCAGTCACGGTATCAATCACATTACCCGCGTCATCAATCAATTCATAACCCGCAATGTATTTATACACTTCTTTAGAAACCAAGGTATTATTACAAACGATGATAAACACGGGGGGATTGTCGAATAACCCGCTTATCCGATTAAAGTCTTTTTGGTAATGACTATAAAATTGTTCTAATGCCGTTTTAACTAAAGACGGCAAATTTGGCGACTGTTCGACGACTGGCTTACCCGCTTTTTTAGCGAGTGTCACACGCCCCTTTTTAGGCAATTCGTTTTTAACCTGTTCATATAAATTTTTTAAGACAGGCAGAGAAAGTGCTTTCGGGTTATCTGATTCAGGCAAAAAGGGGATTTTGACTAAACCCGATTCAATCGCTTCTATCAAACCAAAATCGCTGACAACCCAAGGAAATAACTGATAAGCTTGGTAACCCGAATGACTGAGATAGTAAGGAGTAGCCGTTAAATCATAAATGCTTGACACCTTAAATTTTTGAGCGATTTGAACTAAGCCGTTAAACCAAATGGCAGCATAAGCGTTTTCAGCTTTACTGTTATCGTCATCGTTTAGTTTGCCCTTTTCTTTGGGCCAATAACAGTGATGGGCTTCATCATTGATGATCAGCAGTCGTGAATCTTTTTTGAATTTGCCCAAGACACGTTTAATCACTTGATTAAACTCTTCCTTGGCTTCCACCTTTTGGCCCGTCGCATCTTTTTTACCATCAAAAGGGCTCCTTTTATTGCCTTGCAAAATTTTAGGTTCCAAAGCATGATAATTAGTAATGATGATTTTAGCATTAAGCCGTTCTAATTCAGGCATTAACGTCGGCGGAACCAGCTGTCTAATGTGATAATAATCTTGACTATTGCTGCCCCGATTGAGCGTATCAACGAATAAAACGCCTAAACGATTTTTAATCGTAATGCCCGGCGCGACAATCAAAAAGTTGTCTGCAAAGCGCATATCCATACGATATTCTTGCCGATTAAAAAAGTGATACAAAATTTGGGCGGCCATCACGACAGTTTTACCCGTACCCGTTGCCATTTTAAAAGCAATGCGCGGCAAATTATGCGTCGGAAAGGTTTTGCTCACTTCTCTCGCGGCTTTCAGTTCATTTAATATCAATTGCCCGACATTAGACTTTTGGGTTAATTCGTTTAACCAAATAGTTGTTTCAATGGCTTCCTGTTGCGCGAAGAATAATTTATGACAATTCGCCCTATCAGGATTTTTAAACCAAAAATAGAGTAATTCTTGAGAGACTCGTGTCGTGTTAGGATAACCTTGCACTCGCCAAGCTTTTACTTCTTGCCGGATTAAATTAATCAGATGTTCGTCATGTTTCTGTTGAGCGTCTTGAGGTTGCCCCTGAATATCGGCAACACGTCGCCCTTCTCTCACATCTTCGTAATTCAATTCCCCGTTATGGGTGGCGTAATGAAACAGAGGCTCTTGATAAGGCGTGTTTAGAATCGGATTGATTGGTGACATACAAAACTATAAGGATTCGTTACAAGAATAACTACAAGGATTAGTTATAAGAAAGGATAAACCTACGGCCCCTTGATTAAATCTGCGTAAATCAGTTCGATCATGATAATCAGCGTTCTATCCCTCAATTGGGGTATAATCAGCAAATAGGATGTTAAACGGAAAATGAATGGGCGTTCAAATATAAAAATCAATAGAACGCTGATTGCACTGATTATCATGATTTACGCTGATTAAATCAGCGTTCTATCCCTCAACAATAATTAATAATTGCATAATTGAGAATTGTTCATTGATATAATGTGCTTAAAACGCGCACTACATTTGCTAACGGGTTCAGAAAAATAATTTCACACCAAGGGCTATAACTTTGAGAAGCCCCTACATCAAATCGTCTTGTAGGGGCAGATCGGCGTGTCTGCCCTTGTGAAATTTTGTATTAATTTGATAATTGATAACTGATTAAAATGAAAGTTGAAACGTCTATTTTCTTGTCTGCGGATATCGTTAATGTCATTGATCAACTGTCTGATCAATATCAAAGCCGCTCTGAATGGATTGAAATGGCTTTGCGTAGCTTTATTGCTCAAATCGCAACACCTGTTGAAAAAAACCTGAAAAATATTGAAATTATCAACAAAAATGCGGATCGTCTTAATGAAGAAGCTAGGGATGCACTCACTTATCAGGTGGATTTATGAAACGAGGTGAATTTTATCGCGTTGCCAAGCCAACCGCTATAGATCCGAAAAAGTTTAGGGTTTTTGTAGTCGTTAGTCGTCAAGAACTTGTTGATTCACGTTTTTCAACTGTGATTTTTGCCCCTGTTTATACCGCTTACAATGGTTTATCGACTCAAATACCAGTTGGAATAGATGAAGGTTTGAAACATGACAGTAGTATTCACTGTGATGAATTAATGAGTTTGCCTAAATCTGTCCTAACAAATTTTATCGGTACACTCCCACCTCACAAAATGAAAACGCTTAATAAAGCTCTCCGTATTACCTTGGATATTTAGCGAGCGTAGGGTGGCTTTAGTGATAGCTAAACAAATATAATTAATAATTAATAATTGATAATATGTGACATTGTTAATTAAATATTATGAAACAACCCAGCAAAGCACTTTTGGTGCTATTACTTGGCATCATACCCTATTTGGGCTATGCCGAAGTCCCTGGCACAATCAGTTTCCAAGGATATCTGGAAGACGATTCGGGTAATCCAATCAATGGAACAACCGAAATCAATTTTTCGATCCCTAGCACGGTTTGGAATGAGTACTATCCAGCGGTGCCCGTTAATAACGGCGTTCAAGGAGCACAAGGGCCTGCTGGATCAATAGGAGCACAGGGGCCCAAAGGCGCTCAAGGAACACAAGGGCCTACAGGAGCACAGGGGCCAAAAGGTGAAAAGGGTGATACTGGACCACAAGGGGTTGCCGGACCAATGGGACCGCAGGGGGAAAAAGGTGAGCCGGGACCTCAACCAGATAGGTTATGGACTCCAATTTCAAAAATTAATCTTGGTTCTCTTCCAGATAAGTTTATTGGAACGAGTACTTATAGCATACCTAGTGCTGTTCCTGTTACTGCCAAAGAAATATTTGTGTATGCGTATATAAGGACAGGAGGTCACAATCCAAGTAGGGATATTGAATTTAGGATATATACCAAAGAGGGCTCGACAGAATATTCCCATTATCTTTTCGCACATGGCTATCATCAAGACGCGTGGTCATATAATTCCAATACATTCTGGTTACCAACAACTGTTGCATGGCAAATTAATATCACATCAAGTGGAACCGCAGTGTCTGGAAATGTTGATAGTCAATTGTATTTAGTCGGATATAGATAAATTGCTAAAAGCAACTGGAAATGTGAAAAAAACAGATATGAGGATTTACCCATGCTTAAACTCTCCAACAACCCCCTTCCCTTGATGTTGCTATGCACCCTACTTGCCAGCCTCAGCACCATTATCAACGCAGATACACTTGATAGCCAAGTTATCTCAGCAGGTGGTGATCGGATAGTCGCCAGTGACAAAGTCATGACTTACACCATAGGGCAACCTTTTGTTTTCCCTAATCCTCCATCATCACTACAGGTTGGATTTTTGACAGCCAAATCCGTTCAGGTTAGGGAGGGAAGTGGATGTGATACAACTCAGGCAGAATGGGCTTGTGTTGAATTTAAAGGATTCAAAGATTCCTATCAAGTGGGTGATATCATTAAGATAGATATCGCACTCAATGTCAAGGTTGATCGTTTTAACCGCGTTGACTTATGGGTTGCCATTCAACTGCCGTCAGGTGATTTGTTTTTTAAAACGGATTTGCTCGTTAATTCATTCGCGACGACACCTCAAGCATTTAAGGAATCTTTGGAAACGCTGGAGATTTCTCATAGCTTTGTCGATTTGAAATTGATGCCAGGCGTAGGCGGAAATTATGTGTTCTACGCGCTTTATGTGATGGAGGGCGCTAATCCAGTGGAACATCTGGCTGATCTTACGCCTATCCAACGTTCTGAGTTGTTGATCAAGACGACAACATTGGCTAATTGAATCGTGTTTTAAAAAGAATAACGCAAGAGACGCAAGAGACGCAAGAGACGCAAAAGATAGGTATTTATTAAGGCCCCTTTTGCGCCCTTTTGCGCCTTTAGCGTCTTTTGCGTTTATTTTCTGGTTTTTAGTAACGGCCAAAAACTAATTCAAACTAAAGTTTGCAACGCCAAATCAAACTTGAGTTTGGGCATTGAGATTCGCAAGTTGTGCAAATTCTTTAAGTGTCAAGGTTTCCGCACGCGCTTGTGGATCAATTCCTGCTGCTTCTATCTGTACAGCATCCAATATCGTTTTTAAGGTATTGCGTAATGTTTTGCGCCGCTGCGAGAAGGCGAGTGTGACGACTTGAGCAAATTGTTTTTGATTCAGCACGTCTACTGGGGGTGTCGCATGAGGTATCAATTGGACAATACTTGAATTGACTTTCGGGGGCGGATAAAAAGCACCTGGACTGACATCAAATAATTTCTTGATCTCACAATGGTATTGTAACATCACGGATAAACGCCCATACTCAGACGAGGCGGGGGCAGCGATCATACGTTCTACCACTTCTTTTTGCAACATGAAAAACATATCTTGAATCTGGTTAGCATTCTTGAGCAAATGAAACAATAAAGGGGTAGAAATATTATAGGGTAAATTGCCGACAATGCGTAAGGGTTGGTTATCGATTATTAACTGTTTGAAATCATAACTTAAAACATCGGCTTGATGGATGCGTAATTGTTTGAATGAAAGCGTTTTTTGTTTCAATAATTCAATCAAATCGCGATCAAGTTCTATGACATCCAGTGGATAGCCATATTGAAGTAAAGGTAACGTCAAAGCCCCTTTGCCTGGCCCGATTTCAACTAAATGTTGTTCCGGTTGAGGCGCAATACTGGTGACAATGCGTTGGATAATGTGCTGATTATGGAGAAAATGTTGTCCAAAACGTTTTCTGGGAATGTGTGTGGTTTTCACAATTAGGCTGATTTCGATATGACGATTATAAATAGAAAAAGGGGCTAAATTTTGGCAATCTAGTGCAGGAAAGCGGAAATGTTCATAGCCGCCAACTAGACAACGGCTGAAAGCTGTTGGCTTATTAATCAGTCATTAATCTGAATATCTATAGCTGAATTAAAAATGTTCAAACCCCTTCTTATCCCAAGACAAGGGTAACAGGGTAGGCTGTTCCTTTTTATCAAAAGGTGTCTCCTCATTATTAGGCCTCGTTATGCTAGCTTCCCCGATAATTTTTGCAATTTGCTCAAGCATTTGGGGCGTGATGCCAGCGGGGATTGCCATCCCTTCCTCTGTTTTTTCTTGTTCTCGTAGTTTAAAGCGGGCTGCTTCTTCACGCAAGTTATTGGCGAGTGTACTCAGTTCATCTGCCATGCCTGCCATTTTATCAATTTCTTGGCTACCAGCATACACGACTAAGGAGACTGTGAAAAAGGCCATAGCCGCTATAATATTAATGGTAGATTGTTTGATGATCATAACTATAACTATAACTACAAGGATTGTTTATAAGAAAGGATAGGTACTCGACAAGCTATCAGCGTAATCGCATTGAACTATAACTACAAGGCTCTATAACTACAAGGATTGTTTATAAGAAAGGATAGGTACTCGATAAGCTATAAGTACTTTCGCCAAAAATTTTCAGGTATTTTAATAGAAGCAATGTTTATTTGTAATTAGAGACGCGAAGCATCGCGTCTCTACAATTCGCGGTTTCGTTCCGACGCGATGCTTCGCGTCTCTTTGCGGTTAAATACCTGTTTATTTGTGGTTCAGTACTTACTTAGCATCGTCATATAATAGCGACCTATAAAATTTGACAGCCAACAGACAGCCAACAGTTTTAAGCTTGGCGCAATCTAATCCTTTTTTATAAATAATCCTTGTAGTTATATATAAAGAATCAAGGCTCGTTGAGCCTAATTCGTTTATCGGCCCGTCATGAGTTGTACTTTATTTATGATTCCGTTGCCCCGTTTTTTTCAAATACACCAACAATAGCGAAATGGCGGCTGGGGTGATGCCTGGAATCCGTGAAGCTTGTCCGACTGTCGTGGGGCGGTATGAGATCAATTTCTGGCACACTTCATTGGAAAGGCCTGACACTTGCTGGTAATCCAGATTAACCGGTAAAATGGTTTCTTCATAACGGCGTAAACGGGCAATTTCGGCCTGTTGCCTTTCAATGTAACCGCTATATTTTTCTTGTATTTCAACCTGTTGTTGAATGTTTTTGGGAACACTCTCGGCCGCTACGGATGATAAACGCAGTAGATGTTCATAAGTCACTTCTGGACGACGCAGTAATTCTAAACAGGTGATTTCTTTGCGTATTGTGGTTAGTTCCAATGTTGCGATGGCCTCGTCTTTGGGCCTAATCCACAATTGACTCAGGCGTTGTTTCTCCGCATCAATGCCCGCTTCTTTGGCTTCAAAGGCTTGCCATTGCGCGTCACGCACTAAGCCTAAGCTTCGCCCTATTTCGGTTAAACGTAAATCGGCATTATCTTCGCGTAGTAATAAACGATATTCGGCGCGACTGGTAAACATGCGATAAGGTTCATTGGTGCCCTGTGTGATGAGATCATCAATCATGACACCGATATAAGCTTCATCACGACGTGGGCTCCAAGGCGATTCGCCTTGTACTTGCCGGGCCGCATTCAAGCCAGCAATTAAACCTTGTGCAGCGGCTTCTTCATAGCCCGTGGTACCGTTGATTTGGCCGGCGAAAAAGAGGCCTGGAATCGGTTTGGTTTCTAAACTGGGCAGCAAATCACGCGGATCAAAAAAGTCATATTCAATCGCATAACCGGCGCGGGTAATATGGGCTTTTTCAAAGCCTGTGATGGAACGCACTAAGGCTAATTGAATATCAAAGGGTAAGCTGGTTGAAATCCCATTTGGATACACTTCAAACGTTTCCAAACCTTCAGGTTCGACAAAAACGTGATGCGAATCTTTATCCGCAAAGCGGACGATTTTATCCTCAATGGATGGACAATAACGCGGGCCGACGCTTTCAATCACGCCGGTGTACAGGGGTGAGCGATCCAATCCAGACTCGATAATCTTATGGGTACGTTCATTGGTACGAGTCAGATAACACGGTATTTGGCGCGGATGTTGGCTGGCTTCACCCAAAAAGGAGAAAACTGGTACGGGTTCATCCCCAGGTTGCTCTTCCATCACAGCATAATCTAGGCTACGACTGTCTAAACGGGGCGGTGTACCGGTTTTAAGGCGTTGCACGCGAAGCGGTAATTCACGTAAACGCTGCGCCAAGGCATTCGCAGGGGGATCGCCAGCACGTCCACCCTGATAATGGGATAAACCAATATGAATCAAACCGCCTAAAAAAGTACCTGTCGTGAGTACGACGGTGGGCGCAAAAAAGCGAATACCGGCTTGTGTTACCGCGCCAATAACCCGATCATTTTCCACGATTAAATCATCAACTGCTTGTTGAAACAGTTGTAAATGCGCTTGTGTCTCAATCGCTTTTCGGACTACGGCCTTATATAAAACGCGATCCATTTGAGCGCGGGTAGCGCGAACCGCCGGCCCTTTGCTGGCGTTAAGAATACGAAACTGGATACCGGCTTGATCGGCCGCACGCGCCATTAAACCGCCCAAAGCATCAATTTCTTTAACCAAATGCCCTTTACCAATGCCGCCAATAGCGGGATTGCAAGACATTTGGCCCAAGGTTTCAATGTTATGCGTCAACAACAGGGTACGCACGCCCATTCGGGCCGCGGCCAAAGCCGCTTCAGTACCCGCATGTCCGCCACCTATTACAATGACATCAAAATGTTCTGGATAATCCATTGTTCAGTTATCAGTTATCAGTTATCAGTTATCATCTCAATTCTCAGTGCAAAATAAATTTTGCACTCCAATCAAACCGCAAAATAAATTTTGCACTAAAATCAAAAGGCGCATTTCTAAAAAAAGGGTCATATTGATAAATCTTGAAAGCCCGATTTTCAAATCAAATTTATTTTGCGAAGGCTTCTTGGAGTGCAAAATTTATTTTGCGAAGGCTTCTTGGAGTGCAAAATTTATTTTGCTTCGGTGCAGATTGATAAAGCCCCTTTTTTTGGAAATACACCCCCTTCAAACGTCAACAAAGGAATAGGCAATAATTCTGCCTAAATTATTTATTCATTGCAACCTCCAATGTTTTGAAAAGTTGCGCTATTCTATTTAGCCTAAATGACATTGCCTAGACATAAGACATTAATTTTAACGGATAACTAAAATGCTTTCACGTTTAATTTTAAAAGGCTTTAAATCCATTCGCGATCTCGATTTAAAGCTTTTACCATTTAATGTACTCATTGGTGCCAATGGTGCCGGTAAAAGTAATTTGATGGCTTTTTTTAGGATGCTTCAGGCACTGAGACAAAGCACATTACAATTGCATATTGCAAAAATGGGCGGTGTTAATGCTTTCTTGCATTATGGGCGAAAAGAAACGGGCATGTTATCTGGCGTATTGTATTTTGATTCAAATCGTTATGATTTTGACTTAGAACCCACTGTTGATAATAAGTTAGTTTTTGTAAAATAATCTGTGCAATTTCAATAAGATGCGCCAATACATTTCGGCTCAAGTCATACAGAAAGTTTATTGTCGGCCCCGCTTTGCCTGATGACAACTTGGTGTCCATTTTAGCAGATTGTATGGTTTATCATTTCCACGACACCAGTGACACGGCCCATGTTAAACGCTTACAAGCGATTAACGATAATGTCAAATTGCGCCAAGATGCCAGTAATTTAGCCCCGTTTTTGTATAAGCTCAAAAAAACGGCCCCTAAACATTATGAACTCATCCTCAAAACGATTCGACAAGTCGCGCCTTTTTTTGGCTATTTTCATTTAAGGCATTTTCCAGACAATCCGCATAAAATCCAATTAGAATGGACGGAAAAAGGGAGTGATTACCCTTTTATTGCGAACGATTTATCGGATGGCACATTACGATTTATGTGTTTAGCGACTTTGCTATTACAACCTGAAATGCCCAAAGTGATTTTAATTGATGAGCCAGAATTGGGATTACACCCTTATGCCATTTCCGTATTAGCGGGATTATTTCGGGTAGCCTCCCATCGTTGCCAACTCATAGTCTCAACACAATCCTTGAATTTAGTAGATGAATTTAATCTTGAAGAGATCATTGTTGTCGATAGGGAAAATGGGCAATCGGTTTTTCGCCGTCTTGAGGAAGAGAAATTGAAAAGTTGGCTAGAAGCTTGTAGGGTGGGTGCGCTTAAGGCATTGAACTCAAGATAAACCTCAAATTTCACCGACAGTGATTCCACCATCCTTGTTCACCCTATAACAAATAGACAACGCTTTTAAAACATCAAGAATGAGTACAACGGATCAGGAGAATGATCGGATTGGTGTAAAGGTTTATTGTAAGTTGTGCGTTATGCCACCATAGGTTGCCCCATCATCCTTACACTTAATGAATTTTTTAAGTTATTGAAATAAATAACTATTTATCCGTATGGGTGTAGATGAAAAAAATAAAAAGACGCTATAATACATTTTTATGCTTTTGCGTGCAAAAACAGAAGTAGGTTATTGATTGTAGTTACAATAGGCCTTTGCACCAATCCGTTCACTCCCCTGATCCGTTGTACTCATTGATTCGCTTTTGTATTTACCATAAACAGAAGTATTGAGTAAGCATAAAAAAGCCCCTCCACTTTTGAGCGAAGGGGCTACATAATTAATTATTACCCGCATGTGAATCACAAGCCTACACAAGCTTAATTAAACATGATATTCTGTCTATGTTCAAAATAACGTAAAATGAACTAAGAAACAATTGATTTTTCGGCGTGATAGGGGGAAGGTTGTTTCGATACAGCACATTGAGGAAACCCCACCGTTTTGGTGGATTGTTGTAAAGAGATCGTTAAGTACTGAACCATAAATTTTGAGGTATTTTAATAGAAGCAACCAAGGGGCTTGCGCGGGGGATTGCCCCTACAACCGTACCCGTAGGGGCAATCCCTTGTGGTTGCCCAAAATACAGCAAAGGGCAATGGGAAAGTGCTTGCCCTCTTCTGGTTACTTCTATTAAAATACCTGAAAACTATTAAAATACCTGAAAATTTAGGGTTCAGTACTTATTTTACGTGAAACAATGATGTTGACAGGCGCAAGAGAAGAAAAATATTTCATTATGCCTTTTAATCTATAATCATAACCATAAATTTGAGTGATCTCAAAACCATAATACTTCAACATTTCTTTTATGGCGGCAAGCGTAAAGCCTCGAATATGATGTATAGGCTCATTATTTGGATTGTTTAATTTGCCAAATACCCCAGTTCCAAAATTACTGCAAACATTGCTGACTTCTAAAATATGCGGTTGAAATCCCAGTAATAATTCAATGCGTGCATAAATAGAAGCTAAATTGGGTACTGAGCAAATTAATACCCCCCCCCTTCTAAGGTTATTATAGCAATTTTGCAGTAAAATATCGGTTTTATCAATATGTTCAATCAATTCAAAAAAAGTGACAACATCGACTTTTGAATCAAGAGTCAATAATTTTTCAACATCTTGTATCAAAAAATTGAGGTGTTCAGATTCATAAGGGGTGTTTATTGGATTAATATCACAAGATGTTATAGTGACATTGCGTTTATTGAGCAAATTTCTTTCAAAATTCAAATGGCTCCCACATCCTAAATTTAAAATATGCTCGTGATCCTTGATATGAGTAATCGCTAACCCATAAAAAGCACAATCTATTATATTATCCCCGCCTTGCTTATTCTTTACCATTAATTTTTTACCTTCATTCAATCTTAGGAACGTGCCTGAAATAAGTTCGACAACTAAACCTGACAGGTTTTGGAAACCTGTCAGGTTTGATTCAACATACCGGGAAATGATTTCATGCACATTCCTTAGCTACATGCTGATTTTCAATTTCTACCAATTGTTCAATTGTATCAACAGCAAACCATTTTTTAGGATAAATGGAGGAAATGTATAGTTGTTCGTGTTCAATTAGCTGATTCCAGATATCATAAAAGCTTGTTTTTTCCTGCGTCAATTTGACAATCTGACGTAAATTTAAAACTTGAATTCCAGAACAATAGATGTTTGTGGGCGTATCACGTTGAACACTTAATACTTTTCCATTGTCATGCTCAATAAAATCTCCTTCCAACCCGCTAACGGGAATAACAGGCACGAGCATACATGCTGGTTCACCAATATTTTTATAATCATGAGCAAGAAGCTCGAAATCAAGCTGAACAACATTATCGCATGTCAATACAAAGATGGGTTCATCAAGATGCTTTAGCAAAGTGTTATGAATCCACCAAGAATTTGAATGCCCTTCAGTATTAAAAATGGAATCTACCCCCATTTTCATAAGATATTTAGCTAGCATAGCCGATTTATAACCAACAGTTACATGTATGTAATTGATACTTTCCCTTAACTGTTTAATGCTATTAGCAATTAAAGTTTCGCCCTGAAACGGTGCCATAGCCTTTGGTATACTGTCTGTTAAAGGGCGCATCCTTACGCCCCTACCTGCCGCCATGATTAATACCTGCTGAATAGATTTGCTCATACTTCTTCTGGTGGTGGGTTGTTTACAATTTCTATAATTTCATCGTCTGTTAAGCGTTCAGCATTTGCAGATGACAATGGTTTAGCTAATGGAACGTCAGCTTTCTCATTGAAACTAATAATGTAATGTTGGATATCATTGTAATATTGAACCTTTGTATACGGCAGTTCCAATTCACCAATTAAATACTCATCATTCCGTTCTCCTGGTCGCCCTTGTACTTTTTTGTATGAGGCTTTTTCTATTTCAGTCCAGACTTTTAGAATTTGTTCCAAATTTGCGGACTTCATTTGGCGTGAAAGAATTTTGCCATATAACGCTTCTCTATTGTCAAAAGCCACACGCACCAGATCGACAGCGTTATCAACTGTAAAGAAAAAGCGTGTCATTTCAGGGCCTGTCGTTTCAATCACGCCTGTTTCTGCCATCATTTTTTTCCAAAGACATAAAACGGACCCTGTAGACCATGCTACATTGCCATAACGTACACATAAAAAATGTGTATTGCTTTTACCTTCAAGCGAGCAAAATAAACGTTCCATTAACGCTTTGGTGAGTCCATAAGTGTTCCGCACGGGCGGTGCCGATTTATCAGTAGATATGCCTATTACAAGCTGAACCCCTTTATCAATAGCAACACGCGCAATATTTTGTGAACCGACAACATTTATGTCCACCGTTTCCAGTGGATATGTCTCAGCCCTATCTACAAATTTTGTAGCCGCTGCGTGAATGATAGCATCAGGTTGGTATGTAATAACGGTATCACGAACAGATTCAATATTAGCGACATCCATCGCACAAACTTCACAACCGCTGAATTTTTCAGCAAAAAAGTTCTGTTTGTTATTTCTGCCTGTAAGAAGAACATTGTATCCAAGTTCTTTAAATTTTTTACCAAGTCTTTTACCAAGAAACCCCGTACCACCAGTAATTAAAATATTATTCATAATACAATATACAGCTAATATAGCTTCTCCATTATAATGAATTTTGTTACAGCACTATCCATCCTACAAGTCCTTGAGTTTATAGGATGGATAAAAAAAACCATCTCAAATCAGGTTAACGAAAGTCTAAATGAGTTAATCAAGTTTTTCTAACGCAGGTAAAATCGTTTTGACTTTATCTGTTTCTATAGCATATTTTTTGACTCGTTGTTGTATTGCAGAATACAAATTCTCATCAAACAATAGCTTTTCAAAAGCCATTTTGCAGTCATCCAACGTTTCAACAACAAATCCTAACTGATGCTCTTTTATTTCATAAGCAAGAGAGTGTCCAGGAGTTGTAATGGCAGGCAATCCTGCGGCAAAATATTCCCGTATTTTCATTGAATCGCCAAACTTTAAGTGGGCAGCACCGCTTAAATTGTAAAAAGCGACACCAATGCTTGAGGCACAAAGCGTTTTGATATAAACTTTTCTGTCCTCAATATCGCAAAACCGAATATGTTTCAATAATTTTTCAGTCATTATTGATTGAAAATATTTTTCAAAATTTCCGCGCCCAATTAATAACAATTGTATTTTGTCTTCTTTTTCAACGAGATAATCTATGGTTTCCATGAGCAAATCAAATTGGTGATTTGCAAATAAATCGCTGCTTTTCGAGATTGTTCCAAATACATATACAATCTGATATTTTGAGTGTTCTGATTCAAGATATTTTTCAAAATGAGACAATACTGGTGAATTAGGTATATGGCAATTTTTGCTGTCGCTTACACCTTGTGTTTTTCTTGTGTCACATATTGTTTTGGAAACATTCCAGACAGAGTCTGCATATTTAACGGAAAATCGGTCACATGATTTATAAATGTTATTCAAGATTTTGTTTGAAAAGCGGTTCTCAGAATAATCAGCCGTATAAAAAACCGTTTTTTTAACTCGTCCAAAACATTTCAGCATATAGCAAGACAGAAAATTAAGCGGATTGACCGCAATACATATATCATGACTTGCAAACAGAAATTTCAAAAAAGAATAACAAATACAGTACACAAATGAAAAAGGAGCCGCAATAAATTTTAACGGCAATCCTGCTTTTTGGATTTCCTCTTTTTCAAAGCAATATTTGCAAGAATAAGATTTATTAATACCATCCAAACAATGTGCGAAATACTCAATAGATTCCGGCGACATTGTTTTGAAGGTATTGTAGATATTTAAACCAGGCCCGTGAATTGGTATTTCATTCACAAATATGGCGTGATCTAATATCAGTATTTTTTTATTTTCAAGCATAATACTTAGCATTTAAATAAATGGGGTTTGTACGTCGATGGCAGATGATAATTGATTAGGCTTGTCCCTTATATAAGCTAAGTTATTGATGAAAATGTATTTCAACCAGTCAGGGAATGAAGGGACAAGTCTATTAATATATACCTGAAAAAGGGGGGAATACTTTCACAGGCTCTATCGTCTGCCAATTTACGAGCTACCTAGCTTGGACAAAGGTTGTAATATTTCAAAGAATGAATTTTCCCAAACTTTGATGTATTCATGTCGCTTTAGAAAGTCTTCTGCTAACTTGCGATTACTAATCATTGAGCCATAAGAACTTAACTCAGTCACTTTATCCGGCCAAGTACTTGTTCCTAATAGAGTTGAAGCTTTTGCACGAACAACAATTGGATAATACTGTTGTTTAGTTTCAGCTTTTTTAATAAGCTTCTGAAAATTTGAAGGTACTTCTAACATAAGTATGTTCACAAAAGTATTTTAACAAAATAACCAGATGATGTATAATGAATACTAAAGTACATAAAACGTCGTGATTAACAGCGGAAACAAGCTAAGTTATAATCCGTATTTGGTAAGAAAACACATGTTACAATATATTGGTAATATGATAGGTGTTGGACTCGTAAGAGTCATTACCACGGCGTAAAGATAATATCTAAGTCTGAATATAGCCAATCTTTGGAAACGGGGTAATTAAGTCTATTAGACTCATCAATATGCACGATAAAATAAATGTATATCTAAGAAAGTAAACGGTGAGCTCCGTTTATCAAACTTTAATAGATAGGCTTAACAGGATTGTACAAAAAGCTAAAGCCTCTTTGTAATGAAGGGGATACGCCCATGTGTACACTGCTAACTGAGAACAATATAGTCATTAAATATATCAATACCATGAGTGGGGAGTAATTCTCAGAGCATGATGAAATGATCTAACGCGAGTAACAGTTTAAAGATAGTATTGGGAAGGCCGTAAGGCTAAATAATAACAGTTATTCGATGCGCCGTGTTCTGGATCAGTCTCATGCACGGTTCTGAAGACAAGTCCTTTATGGTGACATAGGGGGCTTAGTTTAACTCAGTGAAATGTTTTCATAGGCAAATAGCACTTCCCCAGGTTTCACATAATTTTTCAATTCGTCCAGTAATTCCTGCATAACCACTGCCCTTTCTTTCGTTGTCAATACGCCTCTTAAATAGGGATGCTCTACCGTAGTTGTTATATCAACAACGTTTTAGGTTGTTTAATTAAAGTGGTACACACCCGCAGTTCACAGGCTATCATAAGTAACTGATAACAGCTTCTGAAGTGTGCCACCGAGAGGGTTTTGTTAAGTATTTGATATAGAGAACGCGCATTATGACAGCTTCAAATAAATGGGACAAGAGGCAGAGACCGATAGGCGATAAAACCGATATTCAGCACATTTTTATAAGTCTCTGATATTCAATAACAATAAAATTTATGATAACAATAACTCATATTTATACTCATTTAAAATCAACAAGTTACAATTAATTAAAAAAACAGTTATCGTTATTTATTAATTACAAAATAACAAATTATCAATTGCTGTTTTTTGTTTCAGGCAAAGTGGTATTGAGTTAAGGAGTTGTCAATATATATAGCGTTTCCCGATTGAATGAAGTACAAATTTGATTGTCGTTGCAAATTTATTTTGCGGGTTTTTTCGTTCCAAATTTATTTTGCGGGTTTTTTCGTTCCAAATTTATTTTGCGGGTTTTTTCGTTCCAAATTTATTTTGCGTCAGATTGATAATGTTTTTTGGGAATGCAGCCTTTGCATACCGATTTGACATAAGTGTACTTTATATTTAAATTCTATCCGTATGGGTGTAGATGAAAAAAATAAAAAGACGCTATAATACATTTTTATGTTTTTGCGTGCAAAAACAGAAGTAGGTTATTGATTGTAGTTACAATAGGCCTTTGCACCAATCCGTTCACTCCCCTGTTCCGTTGTACTCATTGATTCGCTTTTGTATTTACCATAAACAGAAGTATTGAAAAACCATAAAAAAAGCCCCGAAGCTTTTGAGCGAAGGGGCTACATAATTCATTACCAGCAATTAAACGTGATATTCTGTCTACGTTCAAAATAACGTAGAGTTAAATGCCATTGACTTGCCAACACGTCGGTAGGGCCTAACAAAACCCCACGTATTTAGAGGTGGCAGGGTGAACATCCGTGTTCTCTCAGGTGCGTCAAGCTACCACGTCCATCACTCTTTCTTCATTATTATGGCTTTTCTCATTGATTAGGGGCTTTTTTATTTTCGGTTGGCTTAAACTGATTCTCTTATAAATGTTAATCCCAGAAGCCATTGCAATCAGTTGGAGAACAACCGGTTTTTGAGTAATGTCGTTAGCGAACTCAAATTGTAACCCATCAAGATATCCTTGTTGATTAACCATTGTCCAAATCCATCTCACCGGTTTTCCAATCGCCGATTGCCAAGGTGATCTATGAGACAGATCAACCCGTTTAAACTCATCGGCTTCAAAAAGACTGGCGACATTGTCGGTGACTTCTAATGAATCCTCTTCGGTTGCCACCACAAAATAATTATTTTGTTCAAAGGCCAATTTGATGAATCCAATCTCGGTGGGTAAATCAATATAATAAAAGCATTCAACCGCCATCAGTTGTCCACTTTCATCAACCATAGATTTCATTAATTGTTTCATAGTTTTGAGACCTCAAAATAGAATGTCACGGAAATTAAGAGTCCTTTCCTTCGTACTTTTGCGCTTTGCTCTTAGCTTGTTTAATGATTTTGATAGCCGTTTTAGCGGTTTCATCACCTTGTGCCGATAAATTAGCAAGTTCACCAACGGTTTTATCGGCATAATGTTTCAATTGATCAACTTGACTTTTCCCATCGCCTCTGAGCTTAACCGCATCGCGTGCGAGCGTATCTTTCAAATCAAGTAAATTGCGGATAATTCTTTGAGCCGCTGCCGTTAAATCGTTCATATTATTTATCTCAAAAAGAGAGTACAAGAATAACTATAAGGATTGCCCACAAAGTGAAGTTATCAGTTATCAATTATCACATCAATTTTCAAGAACTTAAACAAAATCTCTATTTTTGATCAGTGTCAATCATGATAATCAGTGCAATCAGCGTTCTATCAAGTTTTTTTTCTAACAATCAACATTTCATTTGCGTTGTTCAAAAATTCAAAATCAACCTTTCTGATCTCAAAGTCAAGGTGATGACAGCACTCATCATTCAGCAGTTTGTCCAGATAACGTGATCGGATTCCTTTATAATCAATCAGTGGATAAATTCTGAGTTCACCTGATGTGACTCTTGAGAGTTCCAAAATACTGTCTCGGTGAAATGCATAATCAAACAAGTCTTCGTATAAAAACAAAAGATAGGAGACTAAGCTTAAGGTAAATCCATCATTTTGAAAGGATAATTTGGGGAGAGATTCTGCGATGTAATGTGTTGGATTTTGAACAAAGTCTTGAAGAAATTTTTTATAAGCCTTTTCCCGATAAGCTTTTAATCCTTCCAGATTTTTATAAAGTTGCCATTGATAGTTGTGCATCACTTTAGGGAGTTGGGAAAGGATATTGATTAAATCGGCTTGACAACGCTTTTCTAATACAGGGCTTGGCAGCGCATAGATTGGATCGGCTGCTGCTATTACCGTATAATTTTTTTCGTGCGCTTCTGCACAGAAGGAACTTACGCCTGCTCCCATATCTAATATTTTTTGTCCTTCCAGTTGTAAGGATTTGAAATCAAAATATTGGGCATATTCTTCGTAAATGCGGCCGACTAAAACAACCTTATTTAATTCTAGTTCGTCTTTCATTTTTACTCTCAAAAAAATTAAGATAAATAAACCTTAAAGACGCTAAAGACGCTAGGTAATAAGTACTGAACCAGAAATAAACAGGTATTTTACCGCAAAGAGACGCGAGGCATCGCGTCTCTACGAAACCGCGAATTGTAGAGACGCACGGCCGTGCGTCTCTAATTACAAATAAACATTACTTCTATTAAAATACCTGAAAATTTATGCTTCAGTACTTAAATCAATATTTTTTGCGTCTCTTGCGTCTCTTTTTCAGTTAAAAGTTTTCGACGCAAAGTGTGAAAAGTTATTTTTGACATGGGTTGGGAACCGAAAAATGTCCCCGTTTTATTAATCAGGCAACGCTTCTATTAAAAAATTAGGCAGTGCAAAACTGGCCTTTTGAATTTCGGCGTTATAATAGCGCGTTTGAAAGGATTTATTGCGGGCTTCTTTTTCCCTGAATTGTGTTAAATCACCATTACCCGCCACTGTCGCTGTCCACCATCCTGATGGGTAAACACATTGTGGAAAGTGCAAAGAGCGTGTCGTCTTAAAACCCGCTTTATGCATGGCTTCGTGTATAGATTGTAATAGCGATAAATGCAGCAGGGGTGACTCGCTTTGCTGTACCAACAAGCCTTCTGGTGTCAAGACGCGCCAACAATCACGGTAAAAATCGGCGGTAAATAAACCTTCTCCGGGCCCTAATGGATCGGTGCTATCGACAATGATGACATCAATACTGTTCTTTTGGGCCCTTGCCATCCATTCAATGCCGTCTTGAAAACAAAACTCTGCGCGTGGATCACTATTAGATTCGCAGAGACTTGGAAAATATTGCTCTGAAATACGAGTCACACGTTCATCAATTTCAACTTCTATCACTTTTTCAACTGTGGTATGTTTTAAAACTTCGTGCAAAGTGCCACAATCACCGCCTCCAATAATGACGACTTTGAGCGGATTGGGATGCATAAAGAGCACTGGATGAGACATCATTTCATGATAAATAAAATTATCACGATCGGTGAGCATAATCAGCTCATCAAGTGTCATCAAATTCCCAAATTCTGTCGTTTCATAGATGGCAATCTTTTGAAAAGGGGTTTCTTCTTCGTGTAATTTTTTCTGAATGTGTAACGAAAAAGCACATTCAGTCGGTGAAGCTTGTTCAGTAAACCAATTTTCGTCTAAACTCATTTGTTTTTCCTTGAGTGTGAGTGGTTTCGGGTCGATTTTGCCACGGAAAAACACGGAAAAACACGGAAATATTCCGTGCTTTCCGTGTCATTCCGTGGCTTTTAATATAACTGATAACTGATAACTGATAACTGATAACTGAATATGACTCAATTAGATTTTCCGGGCTTGTTAAAAACATTAGATGAGGAAAATGCGCCCAAGGATCAGATTGCCTTGATAAAAACGGCTGCTGCGAATAATACTTTTACTTGCGATCAGGTAATACAACTCTTTGAAAAATTGATCTTTGCCAAAGATCAATTGTGTGTACTTGAAATGCTCCGTTCTCGAATTGATGATAGAGGCAATAATTTTAAAATTGTGGAGGCATTCCGTTTTGCGACAGATCAAAAGAAAGCCCGTTTTGTACTGAGGCAACCAGAAGATGTGGAAGCCACACTCGCAGCCTTATCGAAAAAAGAGATAAAAATGCCGGCTTTAATGAAACTGGTCGTTTTTTTGAATTTGCTAGACGCGCTGAGTTGTCAGAAATTTCCTAAAGAACAATTTTATATTGTGGAATTGGCTGCTTATCGTAATAGTTTTACATCGGAACAGGTTATGCTCATCATTGAAAAGTTTAAATTTCCTCGACATCAACTCAAAGCGTTGAAAATTCTACGCTATCGGATCACGGATATAGAAAACCAGTTTTTGATTATAACGGCATTCAATTATAGTTCGGATAAGAAAAAGGCCACTCAATTGCTGACAATACAAGATACCCTTTCACCTATAACGCCTATTCCTACGCCAACGCTATAACATAGCCAGTCTGTCCACAAAAAACGGTGTCCAATGACTAAAGCAACGAGGCGATATTGACGTAGTTCATCAATCCAAGGCGCGTGATACAGTTGACTCAATTCAATGCTAAATGAAAAAATCAATGCCATCGTGGCAACTTTTAGCGTTGAAAACGCGGGGAACACAAAACCAATCAACAGAAATACCATTAATGCCCATAACGTATCCCCGGCATACGTTGCAATAAAATCAGGCAGGATATCAGAATAGCGGCGTGAAGCCAGCCCAAGCGCTATCACAATAAGCAAGAGTATGGCGTAAACGATTCTATGTCTTGTCAAATTTATGGCCCTTACAAAAATTAAAATGATGCCCGCGCTTGGTATAGTTTTTCGTTCCAAATTTATTTTGCTATTAATATGACCCTTTTTTAATGCGTATTTTCGTTCGACTGATCATATTTGATCCCAACAAGAAAAAAAAATGACTGATGACTCAAAAAATCAGCGATGTTTTCTTTTTAAATATTCTTCAATAATATATATTGCAACGCCACAAAAGCGTTTTAGTTTTCCAAAACGATCTGTCGTTTTGTAATCTTCAATTTTCTGTTCTATTTGCACTTTGCTAAACCCATTAATATTCTGGAGCAGTGGTAAAATAAAATGTTGTCTTTTCGTCTTCAGACGTTCTGCATTTAAGTTCAGAATCTCAATGGTACTTAAAATCGCCTGTTGTTCTGGATTTAACTTATTAAAATTATTGTAATAATCCTGATATCTTTTGAAATCGCCGTAAGGTAAGATTTCACCACTTCTATTGTAGCGAAAATAATCGCTACACTTTGGGTCTAAAATATATTGAGGAATCAATAAATTACCTTTTTTAATGTCGCAATGTTGTTGGTCAGGCGGTAATCCAGACGAAAAATGACAGGCTGCAAAAATATTGGCATAATTTAATTCCTCACTTTTAAAACGACTTTGGGGCAAAAAATGCTCTCTTCTCAAACTGTTTAAGCCAATTTCTTCCATACAATAACAACACAAATAACCTTGCTCTTTGAGCAATGAGTCGTTTAAATCATTGATGACTTCTTTATCCAAATTCCCATAAGACGGGTGAATATTAGCTTGCTGTTCTTTTTCTATAAACACGCTCAATGAGAGTGGCTCTTGACCTTTTTCAATAAATTTCATGATTCAAAAAAGTTAATTAAAACATCGGCTTTAATCAGTTCAGGGTCTTCAATACCCAAATTGGCTTCTAAATTTTTTCTTAATACTAACGCTTCCTCATATTTTCCGTTTCCCTCCTCAATCAATGCCAAATAGTTATCCAATTCTTTTTGGACGGATTCAAATCGGGGTAAAGTCCCCATCGTCAGTTTTAATACATTATTGACATCTCGCCCATAAGTATGTTCAGTGCGATAGGCTTGATTGTCTTTTAGGGTAATCACATTGTCTGCCACTGTGCTGAGTATTAAGGGGGAGTGCGTGGTTGTAATAAATTGTATGTTAGGAAAAGTGGTTTTTAAGTCAAAAATGATCTTTTGTTGTTTGGCTGGATGTAGATGTAAGTCCAGCTCATCAATTAAGATAATCCCCTCACTGTCATAAGTTGCCGTTTGAGCTAAATGTGGATTTAAGCTGATACAACGGAAAGCTATATCGGCAACCATCGCCAACAGATTTCTCAGGCCATCACTGATTTGCTTGAAGGGTAAAATTCGCCCCTCTTTGAATGCCATCATGAGGGCATCTTCATTGAAATCAAAATAGAGCTTTTGACATTCAGAAAGACACCCACTCACCGCGTTTCTGACGATTTTAAGTTCAACGGGTTCTGTGCCTTGTTGTAATGCGACTAATTCTTTACCTTTAAACCATTGTGTAAATAGGATATTATTTGATGTGGGATTCAATCCATTATAATAGCCTCTGAATCTTGAACCTTTATCGACGAAATGGGTGTCTTTGCCGTTAATCCAAAGTCTGTTAGTGGAATAGTAGGCTATGATCGGTAAATCAATATTTTTTCCGGCTCGTACTTCATCCTGAATTTTTTGAGCGACGGCTTTGATATTTTTAGCTTGAACAACGGTTGTTTTATTATGGCTACCTTTGCGTTCTCTTAACCACGCTAGACTTTCACCGACGAGAGTTCCCCAACATTCAACTTGAACTGGAAATTGAGGCTCAATATGGTTTTTATAATTGACTAGGCGACAGTCATCAGATTGGATATCACGACTGCTAATACCATCAATGCCCAAGAAAAAAGAGGAGACGGCAGTGGCTAAACCTTCTAAGGCAGCCGTTTTTCCGCAGCCATTCTCGCCAATGATGATGTTGAAGTGAGGCTGAAAATCTATGGCGATTTCTTGAAAGCCTCTGAAATTTTTCAGTTTAAGTTGGTTGATTTTCATGTTAAGAGTGACTCGCTAAAATTAATTATCAGTAGTTCAAAAAAGCGATTTTGCTGCCCGATTGGAATGCCTGTTATTTTGCTACCCGACTGGAATGCCTGTTATTTTGATTTTAGTTGTTTTCAAACTACAAATCAATTTAGAACGAAAATCAATCGGGCCGCAAAATCAATTTAGAACGAAAATCAATCGGGCCGCAAAATCAATTTAGAACGAAAATCAATCGGGCCACAAAATCAATTTGCTTTGTTCCTAAATATTTTTACAGGTTTATCTCAAAAAGTGTCGTGATCAGATTGATGTTGAAATAATTGATTTAATCAGCGTAAATCATGACAATCAGTACAATCAGCGTTTTATCAGGTTTTATATTTGAAAGTCCACTTAGGAACGTGCATAAAATAACTGAGTCAAATATAACTACAAGGATTGTTTATAAAAAAGGATAAGAAATTTGAGACTACCAGATTTGAATCCTTTATTATAAGTAATCCTTGTCGTTATTTTATTGATCAATTGGGATCGTTTCGTTGTAAAGCTTAACACATTTTATTTATTGGCCTTTTCAATCTTCGCCCAAGAATCACGTAATGTCACAATACGATTAAATACCAAGGCTTCTGCTGAACTCTCTACATTATCAACGCAAAAATAACCCAGTCTTTCAAATTGATAACGTTCACCAGCCGTCGCGTTAGCTAAACTGGGTTCAAGCTTGGCATCGGATATCGTTTCAATCGAATTGGGATTGAGGGCCGTTTTAAAATCACTGCCATCAGCACCCGGTTCGGCTTGTTTAAATAAACGATCATACAGGCGCACTTCAGGCGTGATCGCATGAGAGGCTGAAACCCAATGTAAGGTGCCCTTCACTTTACGGCCATCAGGCGGCGTTGCGCCGCCGCGGGTTTCAGGATCGTAAGTACACCGTATTTCAACTACATCACCGTTTTTATTTTTAAGCACATCTTGACAAGTGATGAAATAACCATAACGTAATCTCACTTCACGCCCTGGTGCTAAACGGAAGAATTTTTTCGGCGCGACTTCCCGAAAATCATCCTGTTCAATATATAAAACCCGTGAAAAAGGCAGTTGACGAGAACCGAAACTCGGATCAGTCGGATGATAAGGGGCCTCTAACTGTTCCACTTGATCTGCTGGATAATTGTCAATCACCACACGTAGAGGCCTTAACACGGCCATCACTCTAGCCGTTTTAGTCTCTAAATCAGTGCGAATGCAGTTTTCCAATACCCCCATTTCAATCTGGGTATTTTTTCGGGTGATACCAATGCGATCACAGAAGTCTCTTATAGATTCAGGTGTATAACCCCGTCTTCGCATCCCACTCAAGGAGGGCATACGGGGATCATCCCAACCGCTAACATGGTTATTTTGAACTAATTCTTGTAATTTTCGCTTACTCATCACGGTATAATTCAGCGATAAGCGGGCAAATTCGATCTGTTGTGGATGACACGGCGTTTCTAAGGTATCCAATATCCAATCATATAACGGGCGATGATCTTCAAATTCCAAAGTACACAGTGAATGCGTAATGCCCTCAATGGCATCTGACAGGCAATGGGTAAAATCATACATGGGATAAATACACCATTTATCGCCCGTCATCTGGTGCGGCAAGTGTTTAATGCGATAAATCACGGGATCGCGCATATTCAGATTAGGCGAAGCCATATCAATTTTAGCCCGTAAAACCTGTTCACCTTCGCCAAATTCTCCCGCTTTCATGCGTTCAAACAAGGCCAGATTTTCAGCAACAGAATGATCACGATAAGGGCTATTTTTACCCGGTTCACGCAAAGTACCCCGATAATCCTTGATTTGTTCAGTGGTTAAGCTACAAACGTAGGCCTTACCCATTTTGATCAAGGCGATGGCATATTCATGCAATTGTTCAAAATAATCCGACGAATGACGTAATCGCTCGCCCCAATCATAGCCGAGCCACTGCACATCCGCTTTAATGGATTCGACATATTCCATATCCTCTTTACTGGGATTGGTATCATCAAAACGGAGATAACAGTGCCTGCCAGGCTGTTCGGTAGCAATACCAAAATTTAAACAAATCGACTTAGCATGACCAATATGCAAATAACCATTAGGCTCAGGCGGAAAACGAGTCACGACTTGACCACCCTGTTTATTCGCTTTGACGTCATCAGCGATAATTTGACGAATAAAATCGTTTTGAGAAGCCTTCTCATCAGAAGGAGTCATTGTATTGGCGCTTTGCGCTTTCATATTTAAACCTCATTTTTATTAATTGTAGAGACGCGATGCCTCGCGTCTCAGCTTCGCGTCTCAGTTAATCGCGTCGAAACAGACGTTATTATTTAAAGAGACGCGAGGCATCGCGTCTCTACAGACTTAAAATAGCTTCGTGTCTCAGTTAATCGCGTCGAAACAGACATAAAATAGTATATCAAATTATCAGGTTAAATGAATGGAATATTTATCAAGTTTAATGCTCTTTGCAATTGGAACTGTTGCTGGGATGTTGAATGTCATGGCCGGTGGGGGTTCGGCTTTAACTTTGCCCGCTTTGATTTTTTTAGGATTAGATAGCACGTTAGCTAATGGCACGAATCGCGTTGCTATTTTGGTTCAAAATATTTTTGCGATATTATCTTTTCGCCAACAAAAGCTTCATGAGTTTGAAAGCAGTTTTAAACTGGCACTTTGGACGCTACCAGGCGGCATTATCGGCGCGATTGTCGCGATTAAAATAGATGAACAGTGGTTTGAACGTATTTTAGCCATCGTCTTGATTGGTGTCGTTTTGTCTATGATATTCACACCTGAAAAACGAACACTAGCATTAGTGGAAGAGGGTAAAACGCGAAAATGGTTAGTTTATCCGGCGATGTTAGGGATAGGGTTTTATGGCGGCTTTATTCAAGTCGGAGTCGGTTTTTTATTAATGGCTGCCTTGTTTCACTTAGTCAGGTGTCATTTAGTCGTTGTGAATATGCACAAAGTCTTCATCGTTTTTATTTACACCGTACCCGCTTTAGGCATTTTTATTTGGAGTGGGAATGTTGATTGGGTATTAGGCTTAAGTTTAGCGGCTGGTAACGCATTTGGCGGCTGGTGGGCTGCCCAACTCTCGGTGAAAAAAGGCGATAAAATGATTCGCTTTGTTCTATTATTAGCCATCTTGATTATCGCATTGAAATTATTAAATATTTTTTGAAAAGTCGTGAAGGGGCGCATGAAGAGACGCACGGCCGTGCGTCTCTACTCAACGACCCCAGTGCCGTCAATCAGATTTTCATTTTTCCTGTTCAAGTTGTCTTAAGGGGAGCATCGCATGACCGATTCCTAGCCCAAAAACAATGCCCAAAACAAGTGTTGATTTCAAAATGCCGAAACGTAATAAAGAAGCGGCGGTGATATTAAATACCCCGTATCCTGCCCAAAACAATAAACTGTGTTCTAAGTTGGTATTCAATTGTTTTGAAATGTCAAAAATATCGCTAAGGCGAGACAGTGTACCGTCCATTAACACCACTTGAGCCATATCAGTGGCAATGGATGAGGCACCCCGTAATGAAATCGACACATTCGCCTTTTTCATGGCAATCGCATCATTGATGCCATCCCCGACAAAACAAACCTTATGACCCGCTTTCTGAAGTTGTTCAACCAGACTGGCCTTGTCTTGGGGAAGCACTTCATAAAAATAGTTATCCATGCCCAGTGTTTCCGCCAACTTTTGGGTGGGCTGTTTATGATCGCCGGAGACAATGGCAATCTGTTGGATGCCACGTTGTCGTAAACCTGTGATAATCTGTTCCACTTCTGGGCGCACTTGAGATTGCATTTCAATTGCGCCTTTCAGTTCATCGTTGATAGCCACCATGACTAAGGAATCACCTTTTTCCTGTGAATCTCTGATCGCTTCATCTATTCTTGATGGCAGCGTGATCCCTTCCATAGTCATAAAGCGAGCACTCCCCACTTTAATGATCTGGTTGTTAAGACTGACTGTGACACCATAACCGATTTTATAGTTAGCATCGGATATATCAGGCAAGTTGAGATGCCGCTCCTGAGCCTTTTTAACAATGGCACGGGCTATGGGATGAGTGAGTCTCTGTTCCGCGGCGGCAGCATAGCTTAAGATTTCATCTTCTCCGATCTCGTCACATCGAATAATTTCTCCCACTTCGGGCTCTCCCGTTGTCAAAGTCCCCGTTTTATCGAACAGTACAGTATCGATCTGGGTTAATTCTTCGAGCGCACGTCCATCTTTGATTAAAATGCCCTTATTCAATACCAAGGAGAGATGGTTAAACGTCTGAAGTGAAGTCATTACTCTAATCGTGTTAGTAGGGGCACTGTACAGGAGCGCCGTTGCTGATGACGCACCTAACAGGGGTGAAGCTAAGGCACTCAGACTGATCAAAGGCATCGCCACTTTATCCGACCATTTTTCTCCCTTCAACTGAAGACTCGTTTTAAAATCTGCCGTGTGACTTAATATCTCTCCAAGTTTCGCAACAGTGGTTTCAACCCCCGTTTTTTCAACTTTGATATAAATACAGCCACTGACGACGATTGTGGCTGCAAACACCAGATCACCAATACTTTTTTCTGCTGGCATGGCTTCACCAGTCAAAGCATGTTGATCAATCATGGCCATACCTTCGCTGATGGTGCCATCAATGGGTACGATATCACCAGCCTTCACGACGACAATATCATCAATATTAAGCGATTCGAGGGGCGTTTCGATTTCCTGCCTGTCTTTTAAAAGCCATACCTTGTTGGGTTGTTGTTCAAAAACATTGGTGAGCATTTGGGTAGACGTATCTTGACTTTTGTTTATCATTTTGCAGCCAAAGTGATAAACCCAGGCTTCGATGGCGGCTGCAAAATACTGACCCATGGCAATAGACATAATACTAACAAGAGAAGTCAGCAAATCATTCTTGATACGCCGTTCCTCCAACAACGATTTTTCAGCCTGTTTCAAAATAGGGAAGGTTGTATAAGCAATCACACCGACATTGAACAACCTTAAGGGGGGGTAAATATAACTGATTACCGATAATCCCATCGCTGCGCCACTCACTTTGAAATGATGATCATGCGCTTCCTTCTCAATGCCCTGCTCTGTGTTTTCTTTGACACTATCTGTAGAGACGCCCGGCAGTGCGTCTCTAGGAATTTTATGGGTTAGCGATTTTTTATCGCTGTGATGTTCAAATAACCTGGCTCCAATATAAAGACTGGCCATTATTCCAATATTGACTAATAACATATTCAAATCTCCTGTAATGAGGGAAAGCGGAAATGATCATACCACCCCAGCCAACACAGCCAACAGCTTTTAGCTTCGCTGACCTTCGGTGTGCTACGCTAAAGCAGTTGTCTAAAAGCTTAAGTCAGGTGGTGGTGACTACCTTCCCACAATACTATTTTGTGTTTCTTTTATATTTAATAAATATTGATATACTGTTCACATTTATAAATTTGCGCTTTTTTGGAAGTCAAAATCCATTTAAAGCTGCTCGTTTTTGCCTGCAAAAATGGGCTGCATGTTAGTCACCACCACCTGACTTGAGCTTTTAGACAACTTATGCCCGCTGTTGGCTGTTGGGTGGTTTGGATATTTTCGCTCTCCTGCACTAGCCTGTGTCTATGACAACCGTTTATTGGCTTTTGGTTTGCTTTTATCTACAAACGAAAGCATTGCCGAGGCGGTTGAGGGAAATTTATTTGTATTTAAAACAATCAACCGTATGATCATTCACCATGCCGACGGCCTGCATAAAGGCATAACAAATCGTGGTGCCGACAAAGTTAAATCCGCGTTTCTTTAACTCTTTGCTCATCTTATCCGATTTTGGGGTTCTGGTAGGTATTTCTAATAAATCCTGCCAAGCATTTTGTTGAGTTTCGCCATCCACAAAGCGCCAAATATAAGTATCAAATTGACCAAATTCTGCCTGAATTTTTAGAAAGGCTTTGGCATTATTAACGGCTGATTTTATTTTGAGTTGATTTCTAACAATAGCCGGATTAGATAACAACTCAGCTATTTTGTCGTCAGAATAGTGAGCCATTTTATTCGCATCAAAGTTATCAAAGGCTTGTCGATAGCCTTCTCGTTTTTTGAGAATGGTTGCCCAACTTAAGCCCGCTTGTGCGCCTTCCAAAATCAGGAATTCAAAAAGTAAGCGATCATCATGAACCGGTACGCCCCATTCTTCATCATGGTATGCCTGTTCAAGGGGGCTGGCATTCGCCCATTCACATCGTGTCATTTTTTATCCTTTTTTCAGTTTAAAATATTTTATAAAGGGTATACTAAAATTTAGACTTCAATCTCATTGTTTATCAAGATAAATCTTGAACTCCAATATCAATAAATTTTGAAGGCATGATTTTCGTTAAAAATTTATTTTATTTAGGGTTCAGTACTTAAGTCCTCGCATTACCAATAGCCAAGCCACAAACATCAAGGATATAGCTGGCCATGTTCAGATAATGCTCTTTATATTCAGGACAGGCCATTTCATCTAGTGCAGGATCGCTACAATCCTAAGACCACCTAGCAAGCCTAAAAATGGGCAACCCTGGTTTTTTAATGGTATGGAAACTTCCGCGGAAATCTTCATCCCACCCATGGCTGTTGGCTGGGGCGCTTTCCTGCCCTATGGGTTTGCCCTTTGCGGTAAAATACCTGTTTATTTGTGCTTCAGTACTTATATTACCTTAAATTGAACCCAAAAATCAGATAAAATTAAAACTATCAAAATCCCATTTTTTATGCCTAATTCCCAATTCAAGCAACCATGCCATCATCAACCCTGACTCAAATCTTACTCGGTTCCTTACTAGATAGCCCTGCCGTTGTGGAACTGGCCTCGCAAGTGGGCGAAAAGGCGTTTAACATTATCAAAACACATTTTACCTATTCGGCGGCGCAAATCACTACCGCATACCAAGACGGCTTTGGTTATGCCCTTATGGCGATAAGTGTCGGAGTGGCTCATGACAAATTGGGCTTTTCCCAAAAGATTTTCAACACCAAAATCACTCGCGAATTTGCTGAAAAAATTGAAGTTCACTATTTACAACCCTTTGTCAATCAAATAAGGTTTCAAACGCCGGTGTTAGCGGATTTTCAAAAACAAAGCGCCAAATCACTGAAACGTTTTGCTAAACACAAGGATCAAATCTTTCAGATTGATGAAATCACTGAAGACGATTTAGCGGCCCTCATCAGTTATCGAGACACCTTTGCCATCACGGATTTGGTGTTAGCACAAATGCAGCACATCGAACCGGTGGAAGACACTTTAGCGGCATTTCTCCGTTATGACGGATTATTGGGCGATGGTGTACTTTTTTTCTTTCGTGAATTAATCCGCACAGATGATCGGCTCGAAAAAACACAAGCGGCCTTGCAACGCGAGGGCTTATATATTGAAGTGCGCAATCTCCAGAATGCGCTGAAACAGGCTGAAGACAATCTCACTCAAGCGATAGCGCAAAAATCGCCCGATTTGGGGCAACTCGCGTTGCAATTGCAAAACTGGCAACAAACTGAAATCGCTTGGCAAACGCGCCATGAAGAATTAATACGCTTTACCGAACACTTTGACAATCAATTGGGAGAAATGCTGGCCTGGGCGAAAGCGGTTTATGCCACTTTAGAAGAAATCCAAGCCGATGTGAAGGAAACCAAAGCCGATGTGAAAGAAACCAAAGGTTTAGCAGAAGAAATCTTACAAAAAATCACGGAGTTGATGGCGCGTCAGGATTTATCGCCGCAAATTAAGCCCCGCGATAAAAAACGGCCTATTGAAGTTGAGCCAGAAGCCTTAGAACATGCCCCGGATTGGTTTAAATTACTCTCTAGTTGTACTCGCGCCGATCCGGAAAAACGGCCAGAATCGGCAGAGCAATTGGTGAGTTGTTTAAGAGAAATTGAAGAGGATCGGAATGTAAAACAAAGAAAACAAGCTAAACTTGCCAACTACCGCTATATTGATAATGGTGATGGCACCGTCACAGATAATCGAACTGGGTTGATATGGCTAAAAAATGCTAATTGTTTTGGGAAACATAATTGGGAAAGTGCTATGCAACGGGTTGCTCAATTAGCTGATGGACAATGTGGACTCAGTGATGGTTCAAAGCCTGGTGATTGGCGTTTACCTACGAAAGAAGAGTGGAAGGTTATGATAGATAGGAAATATCGTTCGCCAGTAGTCTCCAATGCGGCAGGTACGGATCAATGGATGGAAGGAAGGAAGGAAGGAAGGAAGGTGACGCGTTTTCGCGCCTGTATGCGAGCTTTTACTGGTCGTCTTCTACCCGCGAGTTTGTCACAACCTTCGCATGGTTCGTCTTACTTTCCAATGGCTGCGTCAACTTCGTCGGCAAGTTTAACACCTACTACGTTTGGCCGTTGCGAGGCGGAGTGGTAGAGTCTTTGAAACTTTGAGGCTTTGAGGACTTTGACGGGGGTTGCAAGGTGTTCCCTTTGCAATAACTACAAGGATTGTATATTAATACATTCGCCAAAAGATTTTGAACAGGATTACACGGATTAATAGATTAACAGGATTTTAAAGACAGCAAAACTCACAATAACTAATCGTTTCAACAGTTTAGACGATAAACCTCAATAAATCCTGTTAATCCTTAAATCCGTTCAATCCTGTTCAAAGCTTTTTGATTTCTTCTTCTAAGCGTGTAAGCAGTTCTTCCGCTTGCTCCTGTGTCATTTCTCCTTCCTGTACCATTTCTTCAGCTGCGGTTTTCATCGAAGCCCTTTCATAGTTTATGCCCCACTGAATGTCAGATTGCCGTAATTCTTCTCTCATATTCATAAGCATCAGTCCAGTCGATTTATTGAAGGCCTCTATACGATTCAACCTAAGAAAATCGAACCGCCAAATAAATTTTGAACGAAAATCAATCCGGCCGCAATATGTACAGAACAAACCTCTGTGATGTGCTTTGATGTTTTGAAGGCACGAGTTCAGGAGTTCATCAATTTACTCAAAAATCGACATTACTCATAGACAACAGTGTTGAAATCAGGTAATATTCGCTGCCTTTTTATTAATGTTGTTCAATGAGCCCGCTCGTTCATTTTTCATTTTTTTTGACAAAGCCCGCCGGGGCAGCCCGGTTGAATATGAGAAACCAACAATGTATTAATATTAATCCACTTTTGGCTGCCAAGCCTGTTACCTTGATACCCCATGAGAATACCGACAATCTGTCGCTATTCCTTGAAAAAGAACTTTATTCTTTACTGATTGCCCTTCAGGGGGTTCGTCAGCATCCGCGTTATCATCCCGAAGTGGATGCCCTCTACCATTCTCTCCAAGTTTTCCAATTGGCGCACAAAGCTTGTGATGATCCCGAATTGTGGGCCGTTGCACTTTTGCACGATATTGGCAAAGCGGTTAATTCCCAAAAACATGCCCAAATAGGTGCCGATGAATTGGATGGATTGCTTTCCCCCCGCATCGTGTGGCTTATCAGGCATCACTTACATTTACTCAAAGCGCCCCGACGCACCCGCCATTGGCTACGCAATACGCCCCAACTCCGTGAGCTTGAACGATTACGTGCTTGGGATTTAAAAGGGCGTTCGCCTCACGCTACCGTCATCACCCCTCTCAAAGCTATTGATATCCTGATGAAGCACTCAAAAAGTCTTCTGTTTCACAGCGAGACTGCGTATTATTATGAAAATCAGGAACTTGGATAAAGAGCATCAGGTGGGTGTCAGTTCTACCGACTCGACATGCCTATCCGTTTTTCAATTATTTAATCCTTTTTTTAAAAAAGGCTTAGGATAAATTTGTCTGTCAAATGATCTCTGATTCTGCACCAATGCCATTAAATCAAGCTCGTCATTTGGGTGTAACAAAGCTTTACCCACCTGTTAATGGGTTATTTTTCAACTTAATATTCGCATTTATGATACGCTCATAAATCATTGCTATGAGAAAACAACACACTTCACAACTTCGCCAAAACCTTGCTCATCAGGCTGCTCGTTTGATGTACGAAGAAGGGGTAGATCAATACTTTAATGCCAAGCGTCTTGCCGCTAAACGGTTATTTGGGCGCGGTGGCGACAAAAAAATGTGCTATCGCCCTCAAGACTTACCTTCCAATGGTGAGATTAAAGCGGCGCTGCAAGAACTGGTTCAACTTACCGAAGGCGAACTCAGTCAACACCGCCTTTTTGCCATGCGCGTGATTGCGCTTGAAACAATGTTAGCGCTTAAACCTTTCGATCCCAGATTAATCGGCTCTGTGAGTACAGGGCATGTTCGGTGCGGTAGCGACATTGATTTACATCTTTTCGCTGATAACATCGAAGACATTGAAACGCATATTCATCAACTGGGGTGGCGCTTTAAAACAAAACAAGTGACGATTCGTGTCGGAGGTGAATACAAAGATTATACGCATATTTATTACCAGCGCGTTTTTCAGATTGAATTATCCGTTTATTCATGCCGTGAAATCCGCGTTACTCAGCGGAGCAGCACTGATGGTAAACCGATTGAGCGTGTAAAACCGTCGGCGTTGGAGAAAATATTGGCAGAGCAACACGAACGAGAGTGGGAATTATATTTAGCGACGGGCGAAATTACCGAGATCGATAAATTTTAGCTAGGAAATCAATGCTGCTGTCGTGATGCGGCAGTGTGTTGGTGAATATGTGGCGACTTGCATTGCTTGTGGTTTAGAAGATGGCTTGAAATGAATAGCCGAGCGTGTGCATTTAATGCAAGCCTTGCCGCAAGTGGACATGATTATGCCCTCTTTTTAGAGGGCATCAACCAATAACTGATAATTTTTCATTCATTGATATACTTAGCATCATTATAACGTCGCGATTACTTTTAATTTAATAAGTACTGAACCCTAAATTTTCAGGTATTTTAATAGAAGCAACCAGAAGAGGGGGCAATACCTTCGGATTGCCCTTTGCGGTAAAATACCGGTTTATTAGAGACGCGAAGCATCGCGTCTCTACAGTAGAGACGCGATGCTTCGCGTCTCTATGGCTCGCGTCTTTGTAAGTACTTAAAACAAATCCTGCGGATCGACATCTAATGACCAACGTACTTTATTTGTTGAGTTGGGGAGCGTTGGTAACCATTGAGAGAGTAATCGGTGTAAATGCTCTCGTTGCATAGATTGCAATAAGAGTTGTGCGCGATACCATTTTGCTCGTCTTTCCATCGGTGCGGGAACGGGCCCCCATAATTGAACGCTGTCACATAAGAAGGGTTCAGTTTGTGCTTTTGCTTTGTTGAGAAAGTCCATGGCAAATTGCGGTTCTAGCGATTCGGCACGTAACAAGGCTAAGCGGGTATAGGGTGGAAAAGCGGCTTGTTGGCGTTCTTTTAATGCGGCATCTGCAAATGAGGAATAACCGTGACGAATCAGACTGGTGAGTAAAGGGTGATCAGGGTGGTAGGTTTGAATGATGACTTGACCCGGATCATCTGCACGTCCGGCACGTCCGGCGACTTGTACTAATAATTGCGCCATGCGTTCTGGTGCGCGAAAATCAAGGCCATATAAGCCGCTGTCAATGTTGATCAGGCCGACTAAGGTGACTTTAGGAAAATGATGGCCTTTGGCCAACATTTGAGTACCGACTAGAATATCAACCTCACCTTGATGGATGCGTTCTAATAGGTCAGCCATAGCGTGTTTACGACTTGTGCTGTCGCTGTCTATGCGTAAAATCCGGGCTTTTTTAAATTCATTTTGTAAATGTTCTTCAATACGCTCTGTGCCTTGCCCTAATAAATAGAGTTTAGGGTGCTGACATTTTGGGCAGTGTTTATCAGGTGGACGGATGTCACCGCAATGGTGACACTGTAATTTCGTCGTTATTTCGTGATAGGTGAGACGGGCATCACAATGTTCACAAAAGGCTATCCAGCCGCATTGATAACAGGTTAAAGTGGGTGCGTAGCCACGACGATTGATAAATAAGAGGATTTGTTGATGTGCGGCTAAACGTTGGCTAATGGCTTTTTTTAAGGGTTGCGATAAGCTGTCGCGGCGGGGTTGTTGGCGCATATCAACAATGTGAAATGTGGGATGGACTGCCGCGCCGGCGCGTTCTGGGAGTATGAGATGTTGGTAGCGTTGTTGTTGTGCGTTGTACACTGTCTCTAGTGAGGGGGTGGCACTGCCTAGCAGTATGGGCACTTGGGCACGTTGTGCCCGCACAACGGCCATATCACGCGCTGAATAACGAAAATGATCTTGTTGTTTGTAGGAGGCATCATGTTCTTCGTCAACAATAAAAATGCCGGGATGGGCTAAGGGTGTCCAGATTGCGGAGCGTGTGCCTATGATAATTGAGGCGAGTCCATCGCGAGCTTGTAACCACGTTTGTAGGCGTTCAGTGTTATTCAGTTTAGAATGCCAGACGGCAATGGGTACGGCAAAACGTTGTTTAAAACGGTTAACGGTTTGCGGTGTGAGATTGATTTCTGGTACCAAAACGAGGGCTTGTCGGCCTTGTTCTATGACTTTTTGAATGAGGTGTAAATAGACTTCTGTTTTGCCACTGCCGGTTACGCCATCCAGTAAACAAGGGTAGAATTGTTGAAGTTTGTTGCAAACTTGATTGACAACTCGCTTTTGGGCCGCGTTAAGCGGCAATGGGGATGTCTTATGACTTTTGTCATCGGCGGTTGGTGTATTAATGGCTTGAGAAACGATCAGGCCTTTCTTTTCCAAGCTACGCAAGGTTGAAGAGGTATTGGACAAGCGACTGGTTATGGCGGCTTGAGTCAGGCCTTCTGGATGTTGTTGTAATAAGTTTAAGACGGCTTTTTGTTTATGGGCATTTTTAGGCAGCTTATCAACTTGAACGGTACATCCTTCGACTGTCAATTTCCAACCTGATAGGATGGGTATATTGGCCAGTTGTCCTTTATTCAGGCTGGGCGGTAAGGCCGTTGAAATCACATCGCCAATGGGATGATGGTAGTAGCGACTGGCCCATTGCAATAAATCTAAGTCAGTTTCTGGCAAGACGGGCGTTGAATCAAGAATCGCTTCGGCCGCTTTGAGTTTTTCCGGGGGAACATCGGTTTTGTCTACAACGGCCAATAGTATGCCCACATCAGTACGTGATTTGCCAAATGGCACACGTAAGCGTATTCCAGGGCGCAACAGTTTGAGATCGGTTCCAGGTGGTGGCAGATAATCAAAATGATTATACAGGGGTGTCGGAACAGCGACTTGTAAAATAATGGAGGGAGTTTGAGTTGGGCTGTCTATAGCCATTTTAATTTGAAACCTAAGTTATAAGAGACCCAAAACGTCCTAATGATGCTTTGGATTTTAATAACGAGAGGGATTGTTTATTCGATCAGTTTTTTTTAATCGTACAGATCGAAAACCGTTAGCCCAAGATATAGCGTTTCACGATTGAATAAAGTACACTTATGCCAAGTCGGTATGCAAAGGCTGTATTCCCAAAAAACATTATCAATCTGACGCAAAATAAATTTGGAACGAAAAAAACCGCAAAATAAATTTTGCACTCCAAAAACCGCAAAATAAATTTTGCACTCCAAAAACCGCAAAATAAATTTTGCACTCCAAAAACCGCAAAATAAATTTGCAACGACAATCAAATTTGTACTTAGCTTCGCTGACCTTCGGTTCATTCAATCGGGAAACGCTATAAATCTTGAGCTCCAAGTCAAGATAAATCTTGAACTCCAACCCAAAAATAAATTTTGGACTCCAAGTCAAGATAAATCTTGAACTCCAAGCCAAGATAAATCTTGGACTCCAAATCAGCCCAAGATAAATCTGGGATTTCAAACGCTTATTCAGCGCGATTTTTCTCTCACTTCTAGTCTTAATTGATTTAATTCTGGATTATCCGGATCAACCAGTAGGCCTCGTTTAATCCAAGTCATACTGCCTTTATATCGACCTTGATCCCGTCTTGTGAGGGCCAAGTTGTAATATATTTTAACAATCTTATTTATTCCCTTTAGGGCTTCGGCGTTGTTTTCCGAGATTTTTAATATCTGCTTATAGGTATAAGTGGCGTTATCATTGTTTGGCGTGGTGTAGTTCTTTTTTTTCATTTGCCCTTTCGCCCTGGCAAGCAAGTGATCAATAATCGTATTGAATAAACGTTGCGTCTCCGAAGTATCGGGGGCAATGGTCAGCATTTCTTGATAAGTGCTATAGGCATTCTTATCTTTGGGGGCTATCAGGCCATCGTTTTCGATTTGCCACTGTGCACGTTGCTTGAGTGCGTCAAAAATCTTGTTGAACAGTGTTTGGGTATGCTGATGGTGAGGTGCAATCTTACTCATTTTTTTGTACATTTGATAAGCACTGCGACGCTCAGGTTGAGTTAGCCTACCTTTGCTAATATACTTTTTGCCTTGATCAAAATACCATGTCACTATAGCGTACAACACATGTTGCGCTTGTTGTGGTGCGATTTTGGCTAAAGCTTGGTAAGTTTCATAAGCATTGTCACCTTGAGGCGATGTGAGTCGCAGTTTCTCAATCTGATCTTCGGCATCAGTTAATAAGCGTTTGACCTGTTTTGAGGAGTGTGGTTCTAATTCAGACGGTGATTCAGCCTGTTTCGCCACCACTTCTGGGCTTGTGACAGGGGCTTTAGCCAAGGCAGTAACGCGGTTCGCTGCCCCCATAATAGGTGTCTGAGACACCAACGGGGTGACTCTCGGTGGTTGGAGAACGGGTTCAGGTTGCACGACTGGCACTGCCGTTTCGCTATGGCTTGACAATTGAAGACTTGATGCGGTTTCTTGTGATGCCTTTGCGCTTGTTTCAGGGCCTTCTGTCGTGACTGGAGAGTGGAAAACAGTTTCAGGCGCGCTAACCGCTGTGCTCTCTGGTGTGTTTGTCGAAGTGTTGTCAGCGGTTGTTGTGCCGCCAAATAGGTTCATCTTTTGAAAGGTTTCAGGGAAAAAATAAACGCCTGCCCCAAGTGAGCCGACAATAACAACGATGCCAATGATCGTTGTCCATTTTGTGGCTGGGTTCGTATTTCCAACGACTTTGATTCTGTTTCTAATAAAGGGATCTGAAGGTTCTTTGATTTTGTCCCTAAAATAGGGATCTGAAGCTTGTTTGGTAGGCATGTCAAATATCCAATAAATCTTGTGAAACAAAGCTTATGGCTTGCCACCATAAGCTAAAAGAACAAAACCCTTACGGGTTTAACCATTAACCATTAACCATTAACCATTATAAGGGGTTTTTAATGTCGCTCATTCGTCCTTTTGCTGGTTTACGTCCCAATCCGTCTTATGTCACGGATGTCATTGCACCGCCTTATGATGTGCTGAATAGTGAGGAAGCACGTCAACGTGCTGACGGGCGAGCTTGGAGTTTTCTACATATTTCTAAACCCGAAATTGATTTGCCACCTGATACCGATCCGTTTAGCGATGCTGTGTATGCCAAAGGGGTTGAGAATTGGCAAAAGATGCTCAATGCTGACATCCTTCAACAAGATGCCGTACCTTGTTATTATTTGTATGGTTTGAAGAGGGGCAATCATCAGCAAATCGGTTTAGTGGCGGTTGCGAATGTGACTGATTATAACAGTAATCGTATTCGTAAACATGAATTGACTCGGCCAGAGAAGGAAGATGATAGGGTACGTCAAATTGATGCGCTCAACGCGCAAACTGGCCCCGTTTTTTTGAGTTATAAACAGGATTCGGTCATCGATGCGCTTGTCAAGACGGTGACGGCACAACCGCCCATCGTTAATCAGACAGCCGATGATGGTGTGGTTCATACCCTTTGGGTTGTAGATGATCCAAGTCTTATGGACACGATAACGACAACCATTGATGCTATGGATTGTTTGTATATTGCCGACGGACATCATCGCTCGGCAGCTGCGGCCCGAGTCGCCGAAAAACGGCAAAACAATAATCCGCAACATACTGGTGAGGAACCCTATAATTACTTTCTCACTGTGATGTTTCCAGACAACCAAATGCAAATATTGGATTATAACAGAGTTGTCAAAGATTTAAACGGTCTAAGTGTTTCCGACTTTCTCAGTCGTGTCGCCGAAAATTTTGATGTGAATTTAAGTTCCAATGCGGTTAAACCGCAAAACAGCGGCGAATTGGGTATGTACTTGAGTGGGCAATGGTATCACTTAAAGTGTCATGCTAACAAAATACCGACCGATGATCCGGTAGCCAGCCTTGAGGTGAGTTTATTAAGTGCTCATCTTTTGGCCCCAGTGTTAGGCATTGTTGATCAGCGCCGCGATAAACGTATTGATTTTGTTGGCGGTATTCGCGGCTTATCCGAATTAGAAAAGCGGGTTAATAGCGGCGAGATGGCTCTTGCCTTTGCTCTGTATCCGACCAGTATGCAAGCCTTGATGGCTGTTGCCGATGCCGAAAAAATTATGCCCCCTAAATCAACTTGGTTTGAACCAAAACTGGTTGACGGGCTTGTGTCGCATTTACTTTAATTAATTGTTGAAACGTAGGGGGGCAACCACAAGGGATTGCCCCTACGACCGAACCTTTATGTGTCTCCTTTCCCTGCTCTGTAAGAGGGTGAGTGTAAGTTCTTGATATTTTTGTATATTATGATTTTATAATATTTTGTGTATTTTGCGTTTTTAACGCTTTACGGCGTTCGCAGAGTACCACAGAGTTTCACAGAGTTACCAAGTCAAAGCTCTGTGGCACGAAGTGGTTTGAAATAATCTCTATTCGATGTTCAAGTTTTTGCGCGCAAAAACTTGAACATCGAATGTTGAAAAAGAAAAAGTAGGTGTTGGCTTTCAGTGTGAGTACACGGGGGAATTGCCCAGTCAGTCAGCTATAAAACTACGCAGTTGCTCGGAACGACTTGGATGACGTAGTTTACGCAATGCTTTCGCTTCAATCTGACGAATTCGTTCACGGGTGACATCAAACTGTTTACCCACCTCTTCTAAGGTGTGATCAGTATTCATGTCGATCCCAAAACGCATACGCAGTACTTTCGCTTCACGTTGCGTCAAGCCTTGAAGCATATCCTGCGTGGCACGCCGTAAACCTTCAAAAGTCGCTGAGTCAAGGGGAGCCGGCATACTGGTATCTTCAATAAAATCACCTAAATGGGACTCTTCATCATCCCCTATTGGGGTTTCCATAGAAATAGGCTCTTTGGCAATCTTTAACACTTTGCGTACTTTTTCTTCAGGCATCTCCATGCGATCTGCTAATTCTTCCGGCGAGGGATCGCGGCCTTTTTCCTGCAAAATCTGCCGTGATACCCGATTGAGTTTATTGATCGTCTCAATCATGTGAACTGGAATACGGATGGTGCGAGCTTGATCCGCAATTGAGCGTGTTATCGCTTGGCGAATCCACCAGGTGGCGTAAGTCGAAAATTTGTAACCACGCCGATATTCAAATTTGTCCACCGCTTTCATTAAGCCAATATTGCCTTCTTGAATCAAATCAAGAAATTGCAAACCACGATTGGTGTATTTTTTGGCAATTGAGATGACTAAGCGCAAGTTTGCTTCAATCATCTCTTTTTTAGCCCGCCGTGCTTTGGCCTCACCAATGGACATGCGCCGATTAATTTCTTTGACTTCAACAATGTTTAAACGGTTTTGTCTTTCTAAATTAATCAGCCTTTGTTGGGAACGCCGCAATTCGTCTTGGTGTGCTTTTAATTTTTCAACATAAGACTTGCCTGTTCCTAAGAGCAAGGTAACCCAATTCGGATTAGTCGCATGGTTTTTAAAAGAGGACAGAAACTCTTTTTTATCCATGCCAATTTTGACGACACAAATATCCCGAATTTTGTATTCCTGCTCACGTATCAAAGTGACCGTTTCACGTAATTGAGCCGTTAAATCGTCAATCACCTTGGGCACCAATTTAAATTGTAAGAAGCAGTCAGCCACTTCTTTGCGTAATTGCGTATAGGTATCCGATAGAGTGCCATGCGTGGCTTCCGCTTGTATCAAGCGGGTGTATAGTTCGTACAAACGCTTAAAGCGAGTACGGGTTTCTTCTAAATCAAGTGCTGTTTCCTCAAGAAGGGTGGTTGCAACTTCATCATCATCATCGCCTGTTGTCACCACATCTTCTTGAATCTTCTGAAGAGCAACCTGTGGTATTTCGTCATGACACACGTAGTCAGTAAAGCCGGTGATCACATCGGATAGTTTAAGATCACCGGCTTCTATCCGCTCGTAGTATTTTAAGAATACTGCAATAATATCAGGATGGGTTGCTAATGCTGACAAGGCTTGGCTTAAGCCTTCTTCAATGCGTTTCGCGATTTTAGTTTCACCTTCTCGGGTCAACAAATCTACTGTACCCATTTCACGCATGTACATACGCACAGGATCGGTAGTACGCCCAAATTCGCTATCAACATTAACCAGTGCAGCGGCAGCTTCCTCAGCAGCCTCTTCGTCTGCAAGAGGCGCATCAGAAATTAACAGGGAATCGGCATCAGGTGCAAATTCATGTACTGCAATCCCCATGTCATTAATCATATTGATAATATTCCCGATTTGCTCAGGATCGACAATATCATCAGGCAAGTGATCATTGACTTCATGATAAGTCAAAAATCCTTGTTCTTTGCCTTTGGCAATGAGTAATTTCAGTTGTGATTGCTGTTGTTCTTGGTTCATAATCAGTTATCAGTTATCAGTTATCAGTTATCAAAATTTTGATAGGTATTATTCATTTAACGATTTCATAGTATTTAATGGCATTTGATAGAAGAAAATACTATTGAACTTTGACGCTCAAGTAATCTACAATTCTTAGGTGTTGATGAAAAAGGTTCGCTAGGAAGGAGCGAAAACGCCAATACGCCATTTGAGTCAATGGAGTTTATTTGCTTCAGATATTTATCTTTCACTAAAACCATATCGCCTTTGCTAAACTTTCCGAAGCTTTTATTGACTTGATACTTAACGCAACCGTTGCCTTTTTTCGGTAGTTCGTGAAATTGCCTTCTGGTTTCTGTGGCTCTGAAATTGATCGTGTCAAAATGAACTTTATGGAAAGGTAAGTACTGAACCCTAAATTTTCAGGTTAAAGCAACCAGAAGAGGGGGCAATCCCTTGCGGGGGCCCTTTGCGGTAAAATACCTATTTATTAGAGACGCGTGTTTCGTAGAGACGCGATGCTTCGCGTCTCAATGGCTCGCCTCTTTGTAAGTACCTTCGCCAAAAATTTTCAACCGCATAGACGCAATCCCTTTTGGTTGTCTTTTGCGGTAAAATACCTGTTTATTTGTGGTTCAGTACTTAACTTCTGCTAATTATTAGCCGCCTGTTAGTCCCAGACAATACTATTAAATACTATTGGTTAGGTAACTATCAATATCTGTCTTACAAATCAATGATCTCTGGAAATGGCTGGGAATAGCGTTGAACAAGGGCATTATTTGGAAAGCCACGATTCAGTACTTTATTATATATAAATGTCTTAAGCAGCTATGAATACAAGGATATCATGAGAAAAGGCGTTTAAAGGATTGATTTGATTGAGTTAGGCCTGTTTGACTTTCAAAATGAGCAAAAAGCCTTAAAACTCAAACGACATAAGTTATTCAACAATAGCCCTAGAAATCTTCGCCCAAGTGGGGGAATTTCTGGGGATTTAATTTATGAAAAAAATCATTGTTTGAAAATCTCTATTATGTTTTTTATTTTTCACTGATGATAACTGTGGATTTGACCACGAGATTGAGATAAAGATTTCAATTCTTGTTTTTCTTCAACAGTCAGTTCAGTTACTTTTTGCGTCAAAAACATCAAGCGTTGAGTCGCGTAATCTCCATGTAAACGGTTGATGGCATGAAAAAATTCTTGATCTATATCAATGTTAGTGTCGGTAAAGTGTGTATTTTGGCTCGCTAATTGATTGATAGTTTGCTCATATTCCGTGCCTCGCCAGTGTTCGCAAATCGCACCTAGTTTTAATTGAGGATTCATCTGGGTTAATTCAATGAGACTCAATAGTAATTTTATATCAGGTTGGTCTAAAACAGATAATTTTTGATTAAAGTCGTCCACTGATTGAGATAACATCGGTTTGTGTAATAAACACACAATAGCTTTATGGGCTAATGAAAGTTCTCTCAGACTGGCAACCGCTCTATTTTTTTTGACGATGAACGGTTTTGGTGCTTCACCGGTTTGTATCAGTGTCATCAAATTGTTCAGATTGAGACGACTTAATTCACTTAGTCTTTGTAACATTAAATCCCGATAAGGGCCCCCTGGTAATGGCATTAATAATGGTTTAGCCAATTCCACTAAGCGTGCTTGCCCATCAAGGCTATTCATATTAACTTGTCGTGTTAAGCTGTCAAATAGGAAATTTGACAACGGTGTGACTTGAGCTAAGCGGCTATTAAAGCCTTGTGCGCCTTCATGACGCACCAAACTATCCGGATCATAGCTTTGTGGTAAAAACATAAAACTGACTTGACGGCCATGTTGTAATAATGGCAAGACGGTTTCTAAGGCTCGCCAAGCCGCTTTTTGCCCTGCCTCATCACCGTCAAAACAAAAAATAATCTCTGAGAGGCTGCGAAATAAGCGCGTTAAATGCTGGCGAGTGGTTGCCGTACCCAAGGTTGCGACAGCATAATGAATGCCATACTGTGCCAAAGCCACCACATCCATATAACCTTCAACAACGATAATTCTTTTTAGAGGGCGGGTTTTACGGGCAAAATACCAGCCATAGAGTTCGCTACTTTTTTGAAATAATGGGGTTTCTGGAGAATTGAGGTATTTGGGCTCTTTGTCATTTTCATGGAGTGTGCGCCCACCAAAGGCGATAATACGCCCTCGGCTATCTAAAATAGGAAACATCACCCGATCCCGAAAACGATCATAACGGTGCCCTGATTCGTTTTGTTTGATCAAACCTGTTTTGAGCAAGCGGTTCCGCATGTCCGAATCTGTGCCCAATTTATTTATGAGATTATCCCACCCCTTTGGTGCGTAGCCTAAACTAAAATCACGCGCAATTTCCCCCGTTAAACCGCGATTTTTGAGATAATCTATAGCGGCTTGGGATTGGCGTAATTCTTGTCGATAATACTGTGCGGCTTGGGCCATGATGGGGTACAAATCATCAAAGTCTGTGGTTGAAACTTCAGTTTGTGTACCTTGCTCATAGACCACTTCTATACCGACTCTGGAAGCCAACTCATGCACGGCCTCGACAAAATCAAGATGTGCATATTCCATGAGGAAACCCATTGCACTACCATGAGCATTACAGCCGAAACAGTAATAAAATTGCTTTTCTGGACTGACAGTAAAGGAAGGCGTTTTTTCTGAATGAAAAGGACAACAGGCCGTATAATTTCTGCCCGTTTTACGCAGTGACACATAACTGTCAATCAAATCAACGATGTCAACACGGGTCATCAACTCATCGATAAAGCTGCGAGGAATGCGCCCTGCCATGTTCAGTTATCAGTTATCAATTAGGGGTTATCAGTTGTAGGGTGGGCCTTGTTATTTTTTTGCCCACCGAACATCGATTCATTTTGTCGGGGAATTGCCGGGTTAATGTTATTAAGTTAAGTGGTGTCGCTTTGAAAAATAGACTAAGTACCCATCCACAAGTTTTTATGTATTTTGACTACGAAAACGATTGTTTTTATTCACTTTTGAAGAATATATGGACGGGTACTTACTACAAACCATTTAGACGCAGTTGTCCTACAGGTGTTTTAATGGGGTAAATGGGTATGTGGCGGGATCGAGATAATGGGTAGGGATTGTCGCTTCTAGTACTTTGTCAATCTTTTTTTGCTGAGTCGTATTTATATTTAATTATAAAATAATCAAATAGTTCGCAAATTATCAACCCATAAAAACAATATTGACAGAGTACTAGGGCCGCCTAAAAAATAAAGTATAACGAATCCCTTATTTGGTTTGGGTGGCCCGATATCAAGGGCCTTTACAAAAACAGCTTATCAGTTAGAAATTTAAGTTATCAATTTCACATTTAGCCAAGCTAAATATCGTTTTGATAGCTTGCTTGGAGTCCAAAGCTGATGCGAAGGACGTGTTAATCCATTTTCGGTGGTGTACCAATAACTTATTGAAAAATAGTGTTTTATTGGTTTGATGTCTTTTATTGGCGACGTTTGTAACTAATGAACTCCGGGAACGAATTCACGAATAAACGCCTAGCCATGAAATTCAATTAATAACTGATAACTGCTCACTGCTCACTGGAGAGTTGTTGTTTTATAGACGCACTGAGCGCCTTCATATCAGTCCGTCCTTGTACTTTTGGTTTCAGATATCCGATAACTTTACCTAACGCTTTGATAGAATTGGCTTGTGTTTCTTTTATGGCCTTTTGAATCAAATCAGTCAGTTCAGCTTCGCTCAATGGTGTTGGCATATATTCTTGTATAAGGGAGATTTCAAAGGCTTCCTGATCCGCTAAATCTTGACGGCCGGCCTTTTCGTATTGCGCCAAAGAATCGCGCCGTTGTTTGAGCATTTTATCCAACACACTTATCACTTGCGTATCATCCAAACTGATACGTTCATCAACTTCTCGTTGTTTAATAGCGGCTTGAATCAAACGTATGACACCTAAACGCTGTTTTTCTTTAGCACGCATAGCCGACTTCATGTCGTCAGTAATGCTTAGTTTAAGAGATTCAGACATAGTGTTTTTCTCATTAACCAGTAGGCTTTAATTCTTTAATAACGACTTTGTGAGTGACAGAATGGACTGCCAAACGACTCGGTTTTGAACGGGAATATTTATATGATTCATCATACCCACCTGTGAAGGCGGGCAAAAATCATTAACCAAGCCTTCTTAACGGGGGACGTCTTTGATGTAAAGTGTTGCGATAGACTTTTTTCATATGTCGCTTGACAGCAGCCGCAGCTTTCCGTTTGCGGATGGTAGTCGGTTTTTCATAAAATTCACGACGATGGACTTCAGCTAAAATTCCAGCTTTTTCACAGGCACGTTTAAAACGGCGAATAGCAATTTCAAAAGGTTCATTTTCTCTGACACGAACATGAGGCATTGAAAGCGCGACCTCCTTTTTTGTTAAAGGGTAAGAAAAATGGCAAACCGCGTATTGTAATACTTAATGAACTCATTAGTAAAGAAGTTTAATTGTTCAAAAGTTCAATTGTTTTTATGTTCATTTTAGTGTTATTTATAAATTGAGCCAAAATAATCTTATTAATCTGCTTGCTCACAACTCTATTAATGATATCAAACAATAAGTTATAAAAAAGCGGTTATGCCAACGTTAGGGTTTTCGATGTTCAAATATTTTGCGCGCAAAATACTTAAACCTGCTTGATTTTATGATTTTTACAAAACTAAGAACGTCAAAGAATATTAATGAGCGGTGTTAAATCGCTATAAACACTAATGACTTGATAACGCTGTTCATTGATAACTGATAACACAAAATGAGCCAACTCTATCAATCTATTGAACATCTCATTGCCAAAATCATGTTTTACTTAACGATACTTTTTTTTATCGTTAGTGCCTATTATTATTCAATATTTACAAATAGATAATGGACTTGATCGGCTACTTTTTTCACAGCAGATAGTGACTCTGTTGTGGGTACTGTGGCCGATCTTTTTTTAGAGCTGGAACGAAAATTGGCAATTAGTCAATAAAGCATTTATATATATAAGCGCATTGAAAAACAATTTTTATATCCATTTCACGAAAGAAACGGGCTGAAAAGGAGAAAGAAATCGCTGACTTGAAACAACAGATAGAGGAAACGGAATCGCTTATTTAAAAAGACTCGTGAAAAAAAGTAGTCCAAACCGCCTTAATACGCCATTCAAATTACCGGCAATGAATGATATGCCCTTTGCAAATCACATGACTGAAATATTTTTTTAAAATCGGCACATAATCAGTCACTTTCCAATTACGTTGCCAACACCCCTTTTTTGAAGGGCCGCTTATCCCAGATTTATTGCCCTCATACATTGTGAAATAACAAGGCACTTGGTAAGAGGCACATAAAGCCATCAAGTTACGCATAGCTTGCCCATCATCAATGACATTTAAAACATTATTACAAACAATGACATCAGGTTCACAAGCCAAGGCTTGCCGATTTTCTTCTTCAGAACGGTTATATTTATCATAAACATACAATTTAAGCCCCAATCCGGCCGCGTAGATTTTATTGGCATCATACTTACCGCCACCGATATCAAGAACCGTTAAGCCAACCAGATCAGGTAAAATAGCCTTAATACCCGGATTGACTTGATTAAGGCTAGTAGCAGCACTGGTCATCTGTTGCATCTTACACTTTATAGTTCTCATTTTGTAGTCAGTTTGTAGTAGGCGCGAAAGCGACTCTTTAGATCAGATCAGATCGCAATTTTCAACGCATACTTAGAAGGCTCTAAAATAGGCGAACGTTCAACAATAATATCAGTCAACAAATGCGCCGACGCTAAACCCAATACGATGCCATTACGAAAATGTCCAGTATTGAGATATAACCCTTCAATATCAGGATGTTTACCAATATAAGGCACACCATTGGGAGAACCTGGACGCAATCCTGCCCAATGTTTTTGCACCGTATAATCCGCTAAGCGGGGTATCAAATCATAAGCGGCATACTTCAAGTTTTGCAAAGCGGCGTTAGTCGTCGTTTTGTTAAAGCCAACATGTTCCACCGTGCTACCCACCAATACACAACCATCACGACGGGGAATCACATAGCGATCATTCGCCAAAACGATACGCGAAACTAAACCGGGTTGAGTAATAAATAAGATCATTTGTCCGCGCACCGGATCAACCGCTAAGGGGGTACCTACCGTATTCAGTAAACGACCACTCCATGCCCCTGCTGTCACGACAACCCGCTCGGCGGCAATAAAACCTTCTGCTTGAATATCAACGCCAACGATTTTGTCAGATTGAAGCCGTAAAGCTTGTACTGTTTTTTGCTCTAACAAGGTAACCCCTGCTAATACCAAAGCCTGTTTCAAAGCTATGAGCAAGCGAGGATTGCGTATTTGAGCGATATCAGGCCACCACAAGGCCTCATTATGTTCACCTAATTCAGGTTCACAGTCGTACAAGGCGGCATGATTGAGTAACTTTAAATGGCTCCCTTCTTCATCCGCCCAAGTACGCGCTTGCGCGTATTCCTCAGTATCAAGAATCAATAAACCATTGCGAGTATATTCAGGATCGATGCCAGTACGTTCAAAAAGATCATGAATAAACGCGGGATAATGTGCTTGGCTCCAACGTGCTAAAACCGTCACTGGTTCTGAAAAACGCCAAGGGTAAAGAGGGGATAAAATACCCCCTCCTGCCCAAGAAGCTTCTTGCCCAATGTAGCCTTGTTCAATCAGCGTAACTTTTAAACCGGCTTCATGCAGTTGCAGGGCCATCAACAGGCCACTCACACCGCCACCGATAATCAGACAATCAGACATCCCGATTTGTTCTCCCAAAAATAGATAGTTCCTACAAAGCCATGCCAGTATTATAGAGGTTTAGCATTTTAAACCGGCTTGATGCCGTTGCAGGGCCGTGAACAGGCATACCGCCACCGATAATCAAACAATCAAACATCCCGATTTATTCAAAAAGGGTGGCATTTTTAATCTCACGCAAAGGCGCAAAGCCAAGTAGAGACGCACGGCCGTGCGTCTCTACTTGGCACCGAAGCGAAGCGCCTTTCCGCCTTTGCGCCTTTGCGTGAGATTGGTTTTAGCGCAACAAGAGACGCGAGGCATCGCGTCTCTACAAATCTTTAAAAAAAATAGGCTGTTCAAGAAAGGTTTGCCAAGCGGGTTCCAGACTGGCTAACCGAGTCACTTGTTGATGGGCATACCAGCCATTTAGAAAATGTCGAACGGGTGTATCGCTACTTAATCCGGCTTGGTTCAACAAGTCGCTGGCAATATGGCCATCATTGAGTATGCCGAGTTCATCTTGCAAGACTGATAGCGTTTTAGTGTAAGGACGCGCTAAATCACGCGGATAAAGTGCCGTAAAAAAGCGGGTGCCGTAACCCATTTGTTTTATGGCAATACGCAGTTCATGAAGTTGTTCGAGTTCAAGTTGAGCTAACGTTTTACCCTGCTCTTTCACTGAATGAGCATGTTGGTTGAGTATTTTGTTCGCAAAATCAAGGGCGGGATGCTCTAAATTTTCTAAAGCGGTCGTTTTTAATTTTCGCCGCCAACTGCGTTTAGTCAACCATTTACCGAATGATAATAATAGACGACTGTAATCCTGTGAACGCAGTGCGTCACGCACGTTGACATAGGCCTCTATCTGGTGACTTGATACCGTTGTTTGTAAATGTTCTAATTCCCTTTTTATAATAGGGGGTAAGGATAATTTATGCTCTTGTGATTGCAGATTTTGCAAGCTGAGTGCAAAAACGTCCCATTCTCGCGCCATACCTAATATTTGGCTAATCCATTTTAATGCTTTGCGTAACTTGGTATGTCTTTGTTTGGGAATCAAGGGTTGATAAAGTGTGAGGCAAGAGCGTAAGCGACGCAATGCGACGCGCATTTGATGAACGCCTTCAATGTCTTCACCATGCAAAACCATGTCTTCGTTGGCTTGCAAATGTTTCAGACAATGCCAAACAATATAAACAAAGGCTTGCTCTGTTGTCATATCGGGTGTCACAATCACCGCGCCTGCTTTGTGAATTTGGGGCGATTTAGGGTGATGGAGTGTATACCCCTTTGCTGCTTTGCTGTTATTTTCAATCCGCAACGGTATCGCTTCTTGCAAAGTGAGAGCAAGTTGAAACAATGTCTCAGCTTCGCCTGATTTGAGTTCTAATTCAACTTCGCTCAGCGGAATGCTGGCTTTTTCGGTTTTAACCTCGCCTTGATCAAGTGAGACTTCAATTTGACTGCCATCAAAGATGACATCCCAACTGGTACGCATAAAATCTGTTGTAAACAAGGGTTTGATTTTAGTGATGTTTTTTTTATCATCACACCACTTGGGTAAAGCCTTTTTGGGGAAGAGTGTATAATCGGGTTTGTCGCCAGTTACTTCTGTTTCCCATTCTTTGCGTTGATGCAAACCGCCTAAACCGCTACCTGCCGTTTTGATGGTTTGCACCCGTTTATCACCAATACGGCGTACTCGCAATCCGATGCCTTGTTGTAATAAATCCTCTTCGGGTGTATCAAAGTAAACATTATACAAATGCTGAGGGGCTTGTTTGCCAGTGGCTGATTGTAATAATGGGTGCTGCATCAGTTTATCCGCATCTGCGGGATCGATGTGTAATTTTAATTCTGTTTCAGTCGCCATGAATGTGTTGAGCAGTTAGCTTAAAAAAACGCTTATCATATCAACTTGTATTCAGTTTATCAGCAGGTGAATAGCGAATGGGGAAATGGACAATAGGGAATAAGAAATAGAGGGGGGGTAATGGGCGATATTGATTCAGGGGCAACCACACACAAGAGCAACCACAAAGGATTGCCCCTAGTCTATAATTAATGATTGATAATTAATAATTGATAATTAATAATTGAACCCTTGATAAGGGTTCAGACATTGTTGACAAAAAAATTTTTAGGTATCGACGGTTTACCCGTTAATTCAGAGATCAAGTGATAGCGTTTCAATGCCTCTTGGCGTCGCCCTAACTTTTGCAAAACGAATGCGCTTTCGTTCAACAATCGAATGTGATCATTGAACAGACTCGGATTATCTTCATCTGTTTTCTTGTAGATATCTAATGCCTGATGAAAACGCACTAATGCGATCTCAAATTCTCTGTCTTTATACAAAACAACCCCGATTTTCTCTAGTACTTTGGCACGGTGAATATCCAAATCCGTCTCTTGAGCCAAAATAGGGGATTTATAGATATCCAGTGCTTTGTGATAGTGACGCAAAGCATCATACAATTGTTCTTCTTGATACGCTTGAAAAGCCTCACTCTCAAACTGTTTAGCGCGATTGACATAGGCCTCAATTTGTTTTTTGTGTTTCACAGAGAATTTGTTAAAAACAAGCGTGAACATTTTGTAGAAGCTAATTGACACTAAAATCGCAATGATAAGCATCTCTTCAGGCGAGAATTGACTCGGCGAAAACACGACATAAGCAATACACAACGAAACGATCATGTATTGTGTAAAAGTCATGGGCCCTTTTTGAAAACCGAATTGATTTAAAATCCATTTGAAAAGATAAAGCAGGGCAGAAAACCGCAAAACTTTGATCACGATTTCGACTGGATTACCGATCAAATCAGTCAATTGTGAGAATAAATCAAAGAAAAAGCCCGGAAAATGGACCAAAAATTGAGCGAATAGGAAGACTACGATTACAAGCATCGCAAATGAAAACAGCAGTAACTGAAAAAGCACCAGAACATATTCATAAGAAATAGACATGAGATTATTCCCCCTTAAAAACCATAACATTCAAATGATTTTTATTTTAAGGGCTAATGGCATATCTCATGCCATTTATTAACGGATTGATTTTTAAATCAAAAATAATTTAAGAGGCCCCTAAAAGTGCTGAGTTTCAGCACTTGGTGCTGAGTTTCAGCACCTTTTATCACCTATTTTTGACCCTTCGTAGGCGATTTATCGCCTATTAATGCCAAGGTTTTTACATTTGTAGAGACGCACGGCCGTAGAGACGCACGGCCGTGCGTCTCTCCATTATGGAACAATTATTTTTACTCTTCATTTATCTTATGTCATTTTCATTATGGCTGCTTTTGAATATACTGCATTAAATAAAATCGGACGAACTCGTAAAGGCGTATTAGAAGGTGATACCCCTAAACAAATTCGTCAGCAACTTCGGGAACAAGGTTTAACTCCACTCTCTATTGAGGAAGTCGTTCGCCCAGCTAAACAACGTCAACATCGCCGTGTGCCTGTCAGTGCCACCGATTTAGCTTTATTAACTCGTCAACTGGCTACCTTAGTCCGTTCTGGTTTCGCTTTGGAAGAAGCCTTACGCGCCATTTCTGAACAAACCGAAAAGCCACGTTTAAAAAGTCTTTTATTAGCCGTGCGCTCGCGCGTATTAGAAGGCCATAGTTTGGCAGAAGGCTTAGGCGATTTTCCTAAAGTGTTTCCATCAGTTTACCGCGCTACCGTTTCAGCCGGTGAACAATCAGGGCATTTAGATTTAGTATTAGAACGTCTTGCAGAATACACTGAAAACCGTCAACAAGTTCAGCAAAAAACCTTATTAGCGTTATTTTATCCTGCATTACTCAGCACCGTAGCCATTGCCGTCGTCATTGGCTTATTAGCTTATGTCGTACCACAAGTCGTACAAGTGTTTAGTAATATCAATCAAGAATTGCCTTGGTTAACACGCACGCTGATTGCTGTTAGCGATTTCTTGCAAAATTGGATAGGCTGGTTATTGCTTTTACTGATAGCTTTGATAGCCGGATTACGCTATCTATTGCGTTTTGAAAAAAACATTATTCGATTTCATCGTTTATTATTAATAATGCCCTTAATATCCCGTTTGGAACGGGGCAGCGATGTCGCCAGGTTTACGCGCACCTTGAGCATACTCACAGAAAGTGGCGTACCCATGTTAGAAGCTTTGCATATCACCAGCCAAGTGCTTTCTAACCGCCTCATGCGTCAAGCAGCCCTTGAAGCCACTAACAAAGTCCGAGAAGGCACTAGCCTACACACCGCTTTAGAACAAACGGGTTTATTTCCGCCCATGACAGTCTATTTAATTGCCAGCGGCGAAACCAGCGGCAAGCTTGAAAATATGCTAGAGCGTGCCGCTATCATGCAAGAGCGTGAATTAGAAACCTTGATTGGTGTACTATTAGGCCTGTTTGAACCCTTATTGATATTAGTCATGGGCGGCATTGTGTTGACCATTGTATTGGCGATTCTGATGCCCATTTTTGAATTAAATCAATTGGTTAAATAGATTATGTGCCCGTAGGGGCGAACCTATGTGTTCGCCCTCATGTTCGCCCTCATGTTCGCCCTCAAATTATTTTCTGAACATCTCTATTTATGCGTTATGACATTCAATCTTTTCTAAAACTCAAAAATCCAAAAAACATCCGGTATGTACAGAAAATGGTTCCTGTTTTTATTGATAGGCATTGTGGTTATCACTCTCCGCTCTGCCAATCATCCTTTTAGCCTTTCCGAACACTATCAAATCGGTGATATCTACATGGATATCCGTTTATGGGGCACTGTGGAATTGCCACCTAATGAAATCAATGGATTAAAAATGGGACAATTATCGGGACTCGCTTGGGATGAAGATGAAAAGTTATTATATGCCTTATCGGATCGGGGTATCATTTTCCACCTACGCCCTTTCATTAAAAATAACATCCTCACCAGCGTTCGCGTTATATCAGCTTACTTACTCAAAAATACACAAGGCAAAACGTTAAGATGGCGAGATGCTGAAGGCATCGTGATTTTAAAAGGACATAACGGTATCATGGGCGATAGTCAATTACTCATTATGTTAGAAATCGGGCCTCGATTAGCCCTATTCACGCCTGAAGGCAAACCATTAGATAATTACACCTTACCCAAAACATTACAAACGTGGAAAAACTATGCAGGCAGTAATAAAATTCTTGAATCCGTCACAGTGCATCCCACTTTTGGAATCATAACCGCGCCAGAATGGCCATTGAAAGAAGCTAACAAGCCCTATTCTCTAAAAGGGGAACATAAAATAACCCTTTACACCTTCAATCAACGACAATGGATTTTGCCCGCTTTTCCAGCTAAAAACAGTGGCGTTGTTGCACTCGAAACATTAGAAGACGGATCAATATTGATTTTAGAACGCGCCTTTTATTCAATCTACACCCCCTTGATTATCAGCTTACGACGAGTCTGGTTATCAAGCTATCAATCTAGAACAGGGTTATACAGTGAAAGCGAGCAAGTTGCCATATTTGACAATACCCAAGGTTGGTACATCGACAACTTCGAGGGCTTGACGCATCATCAAGGCCGATATTTTTTTATCGTTAGCGATAATAACCATAGCCGCTGGCAACGTACTTTGTTAAGCTATTTTGAAATTCAATGAGCAATTATCAATGAGCAATTTGGCAACCCCGAAGGGGTTGTTTAACCCTGATTGAGCTGATTGATACAGATTAAAAGAGTACTCATGCTAAAAACCTTAATCGTTTTATTATCCTTATTGCTCATCAACCTACAATACCAACTTTGGTTTGGCAAAGGCAGTTACCAAGAATCGCAGGCCTTACAACATCAGATAGAACAACAGCACCAAGAAAACGCTGTGCTCAAAACTCGCAATGACGCACTAGAAATAGAAGTGACTGCGCTCAAAAACGATTTTGAAATCATTGAAGAATACGCCCGTTTAGAACTAGGCATGATTAAAAGAAAGGAGATTTATTATCAAATCGTCAAATAAAACACCTCACTATTGGGCCATCGTACCCGCCGCTGGAAGTGGTTCACGTATGAACAGTGCTCGTCCTAAACAATATTTACCCTTACACGGTAAACCTGTTATTCAACACACTTTAGAACGCTTGCATCTTGCCAGGATTAATCGCATTATCATTTGTATTGCGGAAAACGACCCCTATTGGGAAACGCTTAATTTACCCATTTCGGTAAAACGTGTCAATGGGGGAAGCGAACGTTGTCATTCCGTTTTAAATGGTTTACAAGCTTTACAAGAAGAAGCGCAGCCTGACGATTGGGTATTAGTACACGATGCTGCTCGTCCGTGTGTACGACAGGCCGATATTGAAAAACTCATGACACAACTGGCTCACCATCCTGTCGGCGGCTTATTAGCCATACCCGTGCGCGACACGATGAAACGCGCTGATAACAAACCACCGACAACCCCTCCCCACCCGTATTGGGGAGAAACCGGACAAGAAGTGATAGAAACCGTCAATCGCGAAGGATTATGGCACGCACTCACCCCGCAAATGTTTCGTTTTGAGGCCCTATCCAACGCTTTGCAAACGGTATTAAATCGTCATGAATTAGTCACCGATGAAGCGCAAGCGATGGAAAAACAAGGCCATCGTCCCGTATTAATTGAAGGCCATCCAGATAACATCAAAATCACCCATCCACAAGATTTGATCCTAGCTGAACTCTACTTGCAAGAACAAAATGTCTATATCAATGATCAATGATCAATTGGTAGGGGCAATCCCTTGTGATTGCCCTTATGCCAAACAACCCCGAAGCTCGCTAAAATTTTGTCATCTAAAACTATGGAACCTAACAACACTCAAAACGTTTTTGATATTGCCGCTTTCATTTTGTCCCAAAAACCTCCCTTACCCACACCGCGCCTACAAAAATTACTTTATTATTGCCAAGCTTGGTCGTTGGTATGGGATGAAGAACCGCTATTTGAACAACCCATTGAAGCTTGGGCGAGCGGCCCTGTTATAAAGGCATTATATGAGGCCCATAAAGGGCAATTTGAAATGGATTTGTCGGATATCCCAAAACTTGGCAATCCTGACACACTGACTGAGAGTCAAAAAGAAACGGTTCAAGCGGTGCTACGTGATTATGGCAATCAATCGGCTCAATGGATTCGTGACTTAATCGTTATGGAAAAACCGTGGCGTGATGCGCGTAAAGGGCTAGATGATAGGGAAGGCGGCGGCAGAGAAATGACACTTGCGGCTATGGCTGAGTACTATGAAGGTGTGTACAACGAAGGTTTCAAGATAGAAACGTGAGATGAGTTATGGGTAAAAACATTAAAAAAGGGCATACTCAGTCAAATTTTCATTCCAAATTTATTTTGCGAAGGTTGGAGTGCAAAATTTATTTTGCAAAGGTTGGAGTGCAAAATTTATTTTGCAAAGGTTGGAGTGCAAAATTTATTTTGCAAAGGTTGGAGTGCAAAATTTATTTTGCAAAGGTTTTCGAGTACAAAATTTATTTTGCAAAGGCCCGATTGAGATTGATAATGAGCCTTTTTTTGGGAATGCGCCCGTTCAAACTTTAGTTTGAAGCAAAATAAATTTTGCACTCAGTCAGGCCAAAGAATCAGGAAAAATTCAATTTATCCCCGTACTGAGTATAGGGCCTTCAATATTTTATTTCCGTTTAATTCGTAGGGTAGATAAGCGGGCACCACTCAATCAAAGATTCTCCCACAATGAATTTGAGTGCCCACTTGCCCAGTATTGCTCGCCCGAAAAAGAGGCAACACGTTTGAACTAACGCCAATTTCCAATTAATATCAGTGATGCCCAGTAGTATGGATGTTGGAAGTCCTTTTTTTTCATGAGTTCTTTTTGTGCTTCTTGTAAGGCTTGTGCTTTAGTCAACTTTTGATTCTGAAGATGCTCATAAAACGCGACACTTAATTCAGTTGCTGCTCTATCATTAACCAACCATAAATTTGCTAAAGTACTTTCTACGCCAGCTTTTATGCTAACCCCTGCCAATCCTAAACCCGCTTTATGATCATCTCCTTTAGCTGTTTCACAAGCACTGAGGGTCAGTAATTCCACCGCTGGCTTATTCAAGCGCCCATATTTCAATAATTCTTCTAAACGATCCATTTTCAAATATTCATGATAAAGAAGCAAGTAGCTCTCTTTTGGATCCAAAGCAAAGTAACTGTGAGAAGCAATATGCACTATCGTATAAGCGAGTGGGCTTTCCATTTCCTGTTCAAAAATAGACTTTGTTAACTTAGCATCCAAAAATTTTTTGCTATTTTCGGGATACAAATTTTGAATTCTTTTCAATGCCTCTGGTACTGATGGCAACCTGATAGATTTCTTATCATTAGCATTAGGTATCTTCACAGGCACTGATATCCCACCAAGAAAAACTTGAACAGATTGACGTGACAGGGCTTTAGGATAGCTTAATTTCAAACTAGGCAATATTGCTATTGCATATTTTTGTATTAAAAATTTTTCACCATCATGTAATGCTGCAAAAGGTATAGTACGCAACTGCCTATCTGGTACCACCACTAGAGTCGTGATATGATGTTGATTCAAAGTCGTCTCGATAGGCGCAATAAGCCATTCATATAATTTTTGAGCGTTTTCTTTGTATTGATCACTGCTTGGCTGACGAAGTTTATTATTGAAAGATGAAGCAATATTATTATTCACAAACTTATCTACTGTTTCATCCTTTTTTTCATCTTCTAAAAAAACGACAAATCTTTTAATGTAATTTTTCGGCAATTTGAGTAATAATTCTATACGATCTGGCAATAGAATAGGATAGAGGATAGCGCTATCTGTTGGCATTTCAAACGGTTTTATAGGTTTTTTTTCTACTATACAATCATCTTTAAAATAATATTGAAATTCAACAATTTTCAAATATTCAACGGTGTCCAATGCACGTTGTAAGTCTCCTTCTTCAAGGAGCAAGTCTGCTAATTCAAAATAAAGCTTACCCAATTTATCATAAAACTTGTCTTCAGTACGACTGCGATAACCCGTGTTAAACAAGCTTGGAATGATAGAGCGGTTGCAATCTATAATATTTGTTGCTCTAATAGAATCAATAGCTGATTGATACATCTTTATTGCTCGTATCTGTTCGCCTTGTGCCTTTAACACACGGCCCCATTGCCAATACCAGCGATACATCAGTTCCGGTAAAGCCGTTTCCAGTGCCAAAAAAAGTGCTTGACGAGTCAACTGTAATGCTTCGTTATAGCGTTTGTCATCTTCATATAATTTTCCAATATATCCATAAGCGTATGATTTCGCTCGAATATCTTTATCAGCACTTTCTAGCGCAAATTTTAGAGCGGTGTATTGAAACCATCGCTTGGCTGATTTTGAAATGAATTTGTCAGGAATATCTGATGTCATGTTGCTTAAAGCCATTAATCCGAATGACTTATCATGTGAAGCCTTCAATTTTTTTGTCACATCTAGTGCCTCCATCAATTGCTTAACAACGGTTACCTTGACTTCATCTTCTAAAATCATTGTATTAGTTATATTAATCAATACTTTAGCCCTTAATGATAAATCTCCTACCTCCCTAGCCAATTGTTCACTCTCTTTATACGTGATGATTGCATCTTCGTAATTACCCTCAATAAATAACAAATTACCCTGCTTATTCAGCACTTTTGCGATGACTAATTTATCATTCGTTTGACGAGCAATTTCAATCGCTTTATTTAAGTGTTCAATCGTTTTTTCTTGATTATCCGGATAATCCTCATTTTCGAATGTTGTACCTTGATTCTTTTTATCTTGATATCCAGACAAATAAAGAGTGGCAATTTCGCTCAAAATGATGGAGTGTGCTTGATTGTTTTTTTGAATTTTAGCCCGCGTTAAAGAGGCCTGAAGCAGATTAAAAGCTTTCTGATAAAAACCTAATTTTTGGTAAGCAGAAGCGAGTTTAATTTGGATATTGAGGGGTGTTTTTTGTGACTTTTCAGAAAAGGCTTTTTGCCACAGAGAGATAGCGTCTTCAAATTGGCCTTTATCAAAGGCCGTTTGAGCTGGATCAACTACAGTGGTTTCGGCATAAACTAAAGCAGTGGTTAACAAATAACAAAATAGAAGGCTTTGAGAAATGAATAATAGACGCATGTTAGGTTCCTTTGTTAAGAGAAGTTAAATCAAGTGGGAATCGGTAGCAAAGACTTAAGGATTTGAGTATGCAAAGTGGGTGTGTGTATCAAAAGGGAATAAATAGAAGGTTGATTAGACTGATTATCATCATTGATGCTGATTGTTTGTAGGGTGGGCAAGCGGGCCGTCTGATCTCAAAACCACTATCTTAAAGCTTACTTGCCCACTATCTAGGCCCTATCGGCCCAATCAATCAATAGGTGCTCTTGTTAGTAAATCAACTTGTCGATCACAGCCTTTCTCTTTCATCCAAGACAAACTCTCAATGGATGGTGGTTCATCATCACTTAGCAATTGATAGAAGGTGAAGTATTTTTTACCATCCCTATTCTTAATTTCAACCTCGTATTCTTGGCCACTCATGATTGGAAGCCGATTCAATGGCCATGCCCGTGTTGTCTTTCTAGCAGGCAAAGTCAGTTTTTGCGGTTTTTTTGTCGAATTGACTTGTTTCAAGTAGAGCGTTGTTTTTTGACGAGCATCCGACTCAGAACGTCCAAGCATTACTGGTTCATCAGGTTTATAGCAAAACACTTCGCCTCTCAAAATATCAACCTGCCAAACTTCAGAAAAACCACCTCGCTGGACTCCAAAAAAATTTTTCAAGGCTTTGACCAGTTTTGAAAGCCCCGTAAATGAGCGTTTTTCGCCTTTGTGGTCAAGAATAATGTTTTGGTCTTTCTTCAGTGTAATCCTGTCGTTCTCTTTCAGAATCTTGCCAGGTTCGTATTGGCTAGAATCGCTGGAGACGACTTTCACTGTAAATTCAGCCCTCACCCCCTGAGCCAAAAACAGACAAGCTGCCAAAATCAAGCACAGCCTTAATAATTTAAACATACCGATTTCTCCTGTTATGAGTGTGGATAATCAGAACACTTTCGATCAATTTTCAATTTGAACACCGTTTTGCCTGTTCAACTTTTCAGTAACGCAGCGCACAGAAATCATTTCAAAACACACTATGTTCCTTGGTGTTACTCTGCGTTGAAGGTGTTCAAAACTGAAAATTAAAACGGCGCATAGTATGACAAATCTGGAAACATTTGTAAAAGGCCTTAATTAATAATTCATAATTCATAATAATTCATAACCGATTTAACTTTATTGTCTACTGATTTAACACCTGATGCAACACTAACGTACTCGGTATGTCAAATAACCCACTGTAAACTGTTGCTTTCCTACACTAAGTAAGGAGAGTCTTGCTATGGCAAATCGAACTATAAAAACGATTGATGGTACAGAACACTCAGGAAATCGTTCTGCTTTTACTGACTACGATAATTATGTCGAGTACAAAAATCGGTTGACTCAGACAAAAATCTACAACAGCATGATTATCTATGACTCTGTCACGACGACTTTGGATGAAATTGCGGTTAAAACAGTATGGTTTATCATCCTATTAACTTTAATCGCAGCTTCGATTTTCATATCTATTGAAGGAAAAGAAAACCTTCGTGTGGAATTCATCTCAAGTTCTTCTGCTTCCCCTTCCTCTTCGACAAGCTCAGGGAATACAAGCTCAGAGCAGACTGAAAAATCGGAACACTTAGACAACGGCTCGGAAGTCATGCCAAATGAAGGAGAAGACAAGGAGGGCGTGAATGCGACATCAGGCCTTTTGCCCCCTGAAAAACCTGAAGACTTAGGCAGTTCCTCAATCGAAGGAGAAGACAACTCTCGCGCCGATTCCACGCCAAGCCTTTTGCCCCCTGAAAAACCTGAAGACTTAGGCAGTTCCTCAATCGAAGGAGAAGACAACTCTCGCGCCGATTCCACGCCAAGCCTTTTGCGCCCTAAAAAACATGAAGACTTAGGCAGTTCCTCAATCGAAGGAGAAGACAACTCTCGCGCGGATTCCACGCCAAAGATTTTGCCCCCTGAGAAACCTGAAGACTTAGGCAGTCCATGCAAAGGGCTGCCCAAATTTCGCCTGAAATCCACGCCAAGGATTTTGCGCCGTGATCCAGTTGAAAACGGTGGCGATGTCATCACGCCAAACCCCTCAATTTATCCTCTTTTTGAGCGAGAACTCCAAAGCTTATTGGATCAAGCTTTCATTGATCCCTTTACTCAGTATATTCTTCAATATCAAGAGGATAAAAACAGAGCCTGGTTTGTGCAACAGGCCAAAACGGAACGTGAGAAGAGATGTGCCAACATTGAACAAAACTTTCAACGGCGGCCCAAAAACTGTGCCACTTTGGCTTGGTTAAAAAGAGGCTACAATTATTCTTGCCCGCAAGTTGTCGTCAAGTTTGGTGAAAACATTTCCTGTCATTCGTAGTGATGTTGATAGAACGCTGATATTTCACGCTAATTGTGTTTTTATCAAGTCGCTTTTGCACACAAAAACCTGATTCAAAATAGATTTAGGGGCAAATTTGCTATGATTCGACGCGATGTAGAGACGCGATGCTCGCGTCTCCAGCGAGGCCGATTTGCTATGCTGAGACGCGAGCATCGCGTCTCTACAGTGATAACTCAAAAAGTATATCAAGATCAATGCGTTCTAGGAATCAGCAGTTGGCACTCAATATTCAATTCTTTTGCGGCTTGCGCCAATATTTGATCGGCCGTTACCAAAACCGCTCCCATTCTTGCGGCATAAGCCAGATGTAGAGTATCACAAGTACGCAAAAATATTTTACGCTGTGATAACCAATTGGTTGCTTGTTTAAAGTCGTAAAAAAAAATAGGTTGGTATGTATAATAACCCAGTGCTTTGTGTTCAAGGAATTTTTGTTGTATCACGAAGCCATCCGCTTCTGTGATTTCATGTCGCTGCACCCAATGTGCTATTGCTGAGGCAAATTCAAGCTCGGTGAGATCATTAATAAAAACATCACTCTGAGCGGCATTTAATACAGTTTGTACCGTGTGACTCAGCACTTCTAGTCTATAATAGGGTAACAAAGCCCCTGTTTCAAAATACAATGGTTTTTCCAAATTTTCCATCTTCTTAGTCTCTTATATGGGAAATCAAATCTCCTGCGGCTATCTGAGTGGCTGGAATTGACGCACGAAATGCCGTCATGTCAGGAAAACGGTTTAATCTCTCTGCAATGGGCAATAATCTGGCAACAGGTTCCCCAGATCGGGTAATCAAAAATTCTTGTCCATTTATCACATCATTAACTAAGTCAGGCAATTGAGCTTGTTCCAAATTAATGGTTGGCATTATTAAATTTCTCCGTTTTAAGTATTATTATATATAACTACAAGGATTATTTATAATAAAGGATTAGATTGTGCCAAGCTTCATGTCATTGATTTTTATATTGAAATGAATGATATTGAGACTTATAAGCTCATCGCTTGTTCAGTACTTATCCTTTTTTTATAAGCAATCCTTGTCGTTATAGAACGAGATAAAAAAACTTGAACATTGAGTGACAGACTCTATTATTCTAAGTACTGAACCATAAATTTTGAGGTATTTTAATAGAAACAATGTTTATTTGTAATTAGAGACGCGAAGCATCGCGTCGGAACGAAACAGCGAATTGTAGATTTGCTCTGCTTCGCGTCTCTTTGCGGTTAAATACCTGTTTATTTGTGGTTCAGTACTTACATGTTTTGGATAGGGCGATAACAAAGGTTCGCCCCGACATGTTTTGGATACCTTTTGAAAATAATTATCTGAAAGGTTGTAGAATAAAGATTTCTGTCACTCTTTTCAAACTTGGAATGTTTAGGGTTATTGGCTAAGTGCATGATATTATTTAAGATAATAAGCTTGAATAAGGGGTCATATATTTTGACAATTACTGATTCCTCATTACCCATTACCCATTATCCTACCGGCCTTTTCACCTGACGAATTGATATCATGAGAAAAACTATCACATCGACGACGATAAAAGCAGCGCCTCAATCGCCTACCCTTCCTGCTACAGATAGCAATTTACCGGCCCAACAAGAGGCTGGCTTTTTTGGGCGCGATCAAGAATTAGAACAAATTGAACGTGTTTTTGTCAAAGATAAAACGCGCCGTCTGACGATTACGGGTATGAGTGGACAGGGTAAAAGCTTTTTAGCGATTGAAGCTGGGCAAAGACTGTCTCACAGTGGGCAGTTTAAGAAAATCTGTTTTGTCGATTATGGCGCTTTTTCAAAACAAGATGCCGTTGATTTAGCCATCAAAACCTTGGCTAGGGTTTTAGGCAGCGATTTAGTGAATGTCGTGACGGCAATTGAAGCGTTAAAGGATATACCGACTTTGCTGATTTTGGATAACTTAGACATGATAGCCTTAGACTTGAATTAAAGCTCACGATGCGGCAGTTTCGGCTTTTTGTCCTGCTCAATAGGAACTCCTCAACAAATCGGTTCACATTTGCTACACATTGCTCTTTACGCTGCTATAAACCAACACTTCAATATTCTAGCTGATGGTGATGGTGCCTCATGGATAGTTGAATAAATTGATGAGAGTTTTGGTACTGAGGCCAATTGTGATAGATTTTTACCCTCTTTCTGATTATCTGCATTCGCTATTCCTTTCGACTCAATATAACAATATCTAAATATAGGTGTTATCTGATTATCATTCAACCTGAGACGTTCATTAATTGGTTAAAAATGAAAGCATGCATAAATTGTATGGGTATAATCAATTCACTGAAAATAACAGTCATAACAATATGATACTTAAGTATTTTTCATTCATGGGTATTGAGATAGCACCGGTAAAATACTATCCGTTTTTCCTTAACATGTGAAAAACAAATTGTTGTGAAATTATTTCTTCATGTTCCATTTCAAAATGGGCTGAAAAGAATAAATTTTTCAGATGCTCAGGTGAGTAATAATAATCGGTAACAACAAGTTCTCCTTTTGAAGTAGGAATAATTGTCTTGTATGGCACGCCTTGTTTTGATTCTGCTGGAGGTTCTGAAAAAAAATCTTTGAACCGGCAACCGAGTTTCCCGGTATTTGTATTTACAAAACATGCAAATCCGTCTTGAGCAAGACAGTTATAAATTGTCTGAACAAGCTGAAAAGCCTTTTTTGGTGGGTTGCAGAGCAACACCATAGAACAAAGTGTTAAGTCGTAATAATTTGTATTTTCAAAACTTTCTTTATCAGAAGAATAACTGATTTCCCTACCATCATCCAAGGAACGGGCAATTTCTATTTCTCCCGGTGAAAAATCATAAGCAGTTACTTCTGCTCCGAGATCGTGAAATGCACGTGAAAACCTCCCCTGACCACATCCTAAATCCAAAATTCGCTTTCCCCTTACTTCGCCAAAGCTGTTGAGGATTCTTGGAAATACCTGCACAAAGGATACCCGATCATCGGCATCGTCAAGATAGGCTTTATAGAGTTCCGCATAAATTTCCCATTGATTATGTGTATTATTTAACATGATAGTTCCCTTTCAATTGTTATAGTCAATTTCATATGACTTCATACTGAAAACGACATAAAAACCTCTATATTTATCATGTTTCAAGCTAAGTCCAGTCTGAAGTCAAATGAAAAGAACTCTGGTCTTGATCAATAGCCTTTGGTAAGGTTTTGTTTGACTTGAGCAGTCCATAAAGTTACCATATTTAGCTTGGTCTGCTGCTCAATTTTGACCCAGTCAATTTCAGAAGTTACCTTTAATCCTAATGTAAATGTTAGTATCTCAGGTTTCTCTAATAATATCGGAGGTAATGCAGTGTGGTCCTCCACCTAATGTACGAGCATGTCTTAATCTGAACGGCATTGAATCAATACCATAGCCTTTCAATGTTCTCATTAATGGCACTTGGTTTTCTTCAATGGCCACCAGATTTGGACTGAGGCTGAGTATATTCATACCAATCCATTCGGATGCTTCTCCCCAATTTTTTAAATAAGGTTGTTCAACCATTTCAGATGCCCAAATAACATCCCATTGTTTGAGAAAGGATGGCATATTATGACGGTTCACTCTGGCTGGATTACAACAGACCAAGCCTTCCCGCAACGGAATAAAGGTTGTATCAATGTGCATATCCAAATAGATGTTAGGGATTTTATGCACATGATAATCGGAACCCAGATAATCTTGTAACCATTCAGCCCCCTTTTCATTGCCGGTATTGCTGATTAAAAACCAAATATCCTGATTGCATTTCATTACATTTGCCGCATCAAACGCTGGCTCATGATTCATTAGTGTTGGTTGAGTGAGATCATGCCGATCATACATATCATCGCGCAGCATTGGTATTGGTGCTTCTAGCCAATCTTTATCAAAAAATAGATGACGATAGGCTTGGTATTCATCTTGTCGATGGCGCATGACCATCGGTGAGGCAATAGCCTTGTTGCCAATCGTCAAAATGGTGTCACGCGGACAATAGGTATAATGACCATCGACCGACCAATACTTGCTGTGGTAGATACGCGCAGTATCTATTGGTTTTGGTAGAACAACCTTAATGCCCAAATTATGCAATTGTGCGGCAAAGTTCTCTAAATCTTCAGCTGTTTCTTCCAAAACTTGTTGTGGATAAGGACCACAAGGTATCGCTTGAAAATCTTCATCAGACAAATGGGGATAATTGATGCAATGCAAAGATTTATCTTTAACTGTGGGAACTATTGCATTATCAATTCGTCCCAATAAGACCACCTTAAGGGGATCCCATTCATTATGGGTATGTACGCTTATTTTTTGTTCTTCCATTTTTGTTGTTATCTATTGTCAATACTAAAGTCGCTATTACTCTGGTATACGGGCTCCGCTTCCTTATTCATAATTGCCTTTCTTCATATATTGGCAATGATTTTTCATTATCCTTCCTCTCGCTCAACAACGGTCTCATCGCCACGCCCAAGCCACTAAAAAAGCCCAACTGAAACAGAATCTCAGCCGCGTAAATCCCAAAACCAGCCAGAAATACCCCACCAATGCAGATAACACCCGGCACAATCGTGGTTATAAAGCCGGTACGAAGGGTATTATCAAATTTGTGGGCTAACGCTAACAGATAGTCCAGTTGGTTCAGGCTTTGGTCCATCAACACAACTTGGGCGGTGTCGGTGGCAATAGTAGTCGCCCCCAGCAGAGAAATCGACACATCGGCCTGTTTCAAAGCAATGGCATCATTGATCCCATCCCCAATAAAGCAAACAACTCGCCCTTCTTTTTGTAGTTGTTTAATGAGGTTGGCTTTGTTTTCCGGCAGGGTGTTGGCAAAGTAGCTCTCAATCCCCAACTCAGAAGCTAGTTTTTGGGTCGGCTCTTCTTGGTCGCCAGAGATGATGGCTAGGGATAAGTGCCGTTTGCGTAGCTCTTGGATAACGAGCGATGCTTCCGGGCGGACAGTCGCGTGCAGTTCGAGTGCGCCGGCCACTTGCTCATCAATCGCTACCAACACCAAAGCGAAGCCTTGCGCTTGGCAGGTAGCTTGCAAGGTTTCAATCTGAGGGGGAATAGTTAACCCTTCTTGGGTCATGAAGCGGCTACTGCCAACGCGGATAAGTTTTCCATTAACCCGCACCGATATCCCATACCCCACCTCATAACTGGCTTCTTCAATCTCCGGTAGCTCTAAGCCCTGTTCTTCAGCCGCGCCGATAATCGCCTTAGCGATTGGGTGCGGTTGACGATATTCCGCCGTAGCTGCGTAGGTTAACAGGTCAGCCTCGCTTAACCCAGTTTGCACGACATGGAGTTGGGCTACATGAGGCTGTTCGAGGGTCAAGGTCCCGGTTTTATCAAATACAATCGTGTCCACCTCTTTTAATCGTTCTAACGCCCGGCCGTCCTTTATTAAGATATTGTGCCGAGAGGCGATAGTCAAATAGTTCATTGTGCTCAACAGCGAAACCAAACGCATATTGAACCCAAAACCAGCCCCTAACACCGCCACAGAACCTCGAAGCCCAACCACTGGCAAAGCCAACAGACTGAGGGCTAAGTTAGGCAGAACTGTTTTATCCGCCAAATCTTGACCTTTTAGTTCCGCTTCGGTTTGATAACTCGCAGTTTGATTCAAAATTTCTACAATTTTAGCAGTTAGGGTGTTCTGGCCGGCTTTTTCTACTTGAATAAATAACCGGCCACTCAACAGTAAGGTTGAGGTAAAAACCGTATCGCCAACCTCTTTTTCCACTGGTTGGCTTTCTCCAGTCAACTTATGTTGGTCTACCGAGCCTAACCCATCGATAACTACCCCATCAACGGGCAATGGCTCACCCGCATTGACTACCACCACATCCCCCACCTGTAACGCACTCAATGGGGTTTGTAGCTCAACCCCATCTACCAATTTCCACACAAAACGGGGTTGTTGACCAAACAAATTGGTGATATTTTCCCGCGAGCGGTCTTCCATCTGATAGATAACCTTGACCCCCACAAAATAGAGCATATAGGCAAAGCCTGCAAAGATATAATAGCCAGCCAACCAAAAACCGGTCAGATAAAGCGAGGCCAGTAAATCCAGCGTTACTTTGCGTTCTTGAACAAGGCTTTTGAAGGTTCTTTTGTACATGGGTAACATCAGATAAACACCTAGGGCCATCGTGGGAATCAGTAACGGTGGAAATAGGTAACTGCCAAGCGTAGCTAATCCCATTGTTACACCAGATAGGGCAATGAGACGATTCGTTTTTTGTTCCTGTTCACTGGGTACCGATAATGCTTCGGTGTCATCCTCAAGCTGAGCCAACTGTGTTTGACGGATTGAGCCAGTCAACAACGGGTCAATATTCTGTTGAATAAATTGTTGGCAAGCTTGGTCGGCTTTGTTCGCCAGCACAATCACCGGATGGGGGGTTTTGGACTTTTTCGGGCGTTGTAGTTGTTGATAGCTTTTTAGGCCAGCGTATAACATACCGCCAACAAGTGCTAATGTGAATGGTTCCATGGTTTACCCCTTCCATAACAAGGTGTTTAATTCACCCGCTTTATCCAATTCAATTGGGAAATCGTGGTAGATGACATTTTTCCCTTCCCGTTGGAAGGTTATTTTACCCGTTTTTTCGTCCCACGCGACAATATCTTCACGGCGCACTTTGCCAATGGGAGTGTCAAGTACCAAACGCACCCCATTCGTCCAAGAGCTGGTGGTCCAGTATAACTCATCCATCAACTGGAGTAGTCGCTTCATAGGGATCCGAAAGCTGGCTGAGTAACTAATTGGATCGGGAATAAATAGGTTGATAGGATTAGCCCGTAAATCATCCAACCGCCGTAGTAATTTTTCCAACACTTGCACATGGTCATTGATACCCCGCAAGATCGGAAATTGGCTATAGGTACGTACCCTGGCACCTTGCAACCGTTTTATCACCTCTACCATTTTGTCCTCAATTTCATAAGGATGAATGACATGAATATAAATTCGCGCCCGATGTTTGCCTAACAACTCAGCCACTTTATCGGAAACCACTTGGGGCGCAAAAACTAAATTGCGGCTATGTATCCGAATATCAGTCACGTCTGTTTCCTGGGCTAAGCGTTCAAATAGATGGCTTAAGTTTTGAAACGGTATATTAAGCGGATCGCCACCCGATAAAATCAACTCACTGATTTCGGGATGTCCTGCCAGATAATTAATCACCCCATCAAGTCGTTCTTCTAAGGGCGGTAAAGGATTGCCGTGAATATCGGTCAACACATCTTGCCGAAAGCAGTACATACAGTGACCAACGCATTTATCAGTCACTAAAAATAACGCTCGACGGTGGTATTTGTGAATCAACACATTTATTTGCCAAACCGGGCGGCATATTGGATTGTTCTTCCACAAAATCGGGCACTTCATGGGGTGTGCGTATTTCTAGCCGGTCGGAGGTAGGGTAGACTACGCGGTATAATGGGCCACCACTACGCCCTAAAACGTCATATTCTTCCTGCACCATTTTTTCATAATGGGGGGTTACTTTGATGGGCAGTACATTGAGCACTTTGGCTTTAATATTAAACTGTTGCCGTAGTTCGGCAGTGTATACGCTGGACATAAGACTATCTTCTTTAATAATTTATAGTGATTTGTATATCATATCAAAATTTCATGCCAATAGACTATAGCTTCGCAAATGAAAAGGTATTTTTTAAAAAATCATGTGTTATTATAATTAATAATAATTTAATTCATTTTTTTTGAACTTTTGAATTTTTGAACTTCTGAATTCTTAAACTGACAAACTGTCAACTACTTTGAAGGGTGCCAAAACTTTTGCGTGAAAAAGAGATGCAAGAGACACTTCGAGGCAAAATGACTACGGCGAATCTTTAGCTCGAAAGCGTCAAAGCGCGTTTATTTCTCTTTCAATCTTATGCTCACCAGTTGCATTCGACATCAAACTCGCCTGAAACTTCGGTGTGCTGAGCTAAATAGACACCTCAAAAAAAGTTCCCAGTCAATCCCCTAGCTTCGCCCCGACATGTTTTGGATACCTTTTGAAAATAATTATCGGAAAGGTTGTAGAATAAAGATTTCTGTCACTCTTTTCAAACTTGGAATGTTTAGGGCTATTGGCTAAGTGCATGATATTATTTAAGATAATAAGCTTGAATAAGGGAACAGATATTTTGACAATTACTGATTCCTCATTACCCATTACCCATTATCCTACCGGCCTTTTCACCTGACGAATTGATATCATGAGAAAAACTATCACATCGACGACGATAAAAGCAGCGCCTCAATCGTCTACCCTTCCTGCTACAGATAGCAATTTACCGGCCCAACAACAGGCTGGTTTTTTCGGACGTGAGCAAGAATTACAACAAATTGAACGTGTTTTTGTCAAAACGCGCCGTCTTACGATTACGGGTATGAGTGGACAGGGTAAAAGCTATTTAGCCATTGAAGCCGGGCAAAGACTGTATCACAGTGGGCAATTTAAGAAAATCTGTTTTGTTGATTATGCCGCATTTTCAAAGCAAGATGTTGTGGATTTAGCCATCAAAACTTTGGCTAGGGTATTAGACAGCGATTTAGTGAATGTGGTTACAGCAACTGAAGCGTTAAATGATATACCGACTTTGCTGATTTTGGATAACTTAGACATGATACCCTTAGAACAGTTGCCCAAATTATTAGAAGTCGCCGTACAATGTTCTGAAGTGGGGGCATGTCGGGTATTATTAACAAGCGAACAGGCCGAGTTTGAACAGCCTAGTGAGTTTTGCAATAGTCATCACATTTTGCCCCTATCGGGCCTCGCTAAAGCAGATGCTTTGGCCTATTTTGAACAGTTATTGGCTTTACCACCCATCACGTCAATCAAACCCCCAAAATCGGCAGAAGTATTAAGTTTATTTAAACAAGTTGCTTTTCATCCGTTATCAATTGGCATATTAGCCATAGCGTTGAAAACGCTGCCCCCGATGGAAGTGGAACGACGTTTGCCTGGCTTATTGGATCAAGATGCTCCACTTTGGGCGCTTTTGAAATGGGCTTTAGAAAATTTAGTGGTTGAAATTGAGCTAACAGGTGCTTTGTATTGGTTAGCGAGACTATTGAAACGTCACACGAAAAAGCGATTCAGATTAGACACAAAAACAGTGCGTTTATTGCCCCGTCTCAGCGTGTTTCAGGGGGGAGGCTTTGAGCCTGATCTACTGGAAATTACTGAATTGACTAAAAAACAGTGGCACTTGTTATGTTCTGCTTTACAAACTGCGGGCCTCATTAAACTGGAATTTTTGCCTGATTTTAAAGTTCCTTATATCAAATTTCATCCCACATTATCTCCCACATTATGGCCGCATTTTTCATCTCCTGAGGAACAGGCATTTATTTTTTCAGATTATCAGCAACGTTATGCCCAATTAGCCGCCTATATGGCTTATGAAGAAAGCAAGAACACGGCTCAAGTTCATGCCTTAGTGCAACGCGATTTTTCAAATTTACTATATGCTGTTCACACTGCCTTAGATGCTAAAGAAGTTTGGGCTGTGCAATTTGCAAAAAATCTGAACGTTTTTCTGAGTCTCTTTGGATTTCATCGTGATAGCGTTATTTTATGCGAACGGGCAAAAATAGATCCAAAAAGTACAGAGGATTAACGGAATAAACGGATTGGTTCGTCATGCAATGTGGGTGGATAGAACACTGATGGCGCGTGATCATGGCCTGATCTGTGCTGATTTTGTTTTAAGGTAATCAGTCTCAATCCGGCCATTATCCGTTTTATCAGCATTCTATCTAATCAACAACATCACTCACATTACCGCATTACCACGGATTGAAATAAGGGAGTTCATCCGCTGTACTCATTGATTGCTGTTAAAATACAGAATGCTTGTATCCCTTCTCCACGTCCAAATGCGGTTAAACCTTCTCCCGTTGTCGCGGTAATACCAATATCTTGTTTTTCTAACCCTAATAATTCACTGATACGGGTTTTCATGTCATGAATTTTGGGTGTGATTTTAGGGATTTTGCATTCAATACTGAATGAGACATGTGTGATACGCCAGTCTTTTAAATAATTTAAGGCCTCTTGCACATAGACTGTACTGTCTGTGATGCCATGTTTCAGGCATAACGCATCGCTAACCGCGCCGAGAATATTAACGCCTGTGACACCTGAAATGGCATTACATAAGGCATGTAATACGACATCGGCATCACTATTACCGAGTAAAGGCGGTTCGCCATCAAATACAATGCCACCGAGTACCAATTTTTTAGTTTTATTTTCAAAATCAAAACGATGGCTATCTTGTCCAAGTCCGGTTTTTATACGCATAATTTTTTTATTTTGGGTTGGCCTGCAAACTTTAGTTTGCATTATAATTTAATTCGCAAACTAAAGTTTGCACTCCAATTTAACGCGCAAACTCAAGTTGGAACGTAATTCGCAAACTAAAGTGGGTACGTAAGTTAAGATATGAAAGCATCGGAACCGTTTGACGATACAACGAAAAATTTTTATCGGCAACTTTTTGAAGGTTGGGGATTAACGGTGGAAACCGAACGCCAAGTCTTTTTTTCGGGCGCGTAGCATTGATCTTGTGGTTACAGGCCCAACTTCAGCCACTGGCCAATTGCAACAAACGTTATTTTCCTATTTATCGCCAAATTAATGAATGTCCTTGAATTTAAAGGCATTAACGATCCGCTGACTGTAGCGGATTACAATCGAAACATTGGACTTATCACCGATCCGGATGTCTTAGAACCTGTTCAAAATCTTTTATATGTGTTAAAATCAAAAAATATACTAAAATAATCAATAATTAAGGAATAACTTATGAGAAAAATTTACCCCAGCGATATTAGTCGAGAAGAATTTGAGAA